>Ga0207707_10001714_pt1 | contig 20166 bp, 20 predicted proteins | sample KBSC83BmetaG_FD_184336 | JGI IMG/M metagenome (GOLD analysis project Ga0207707, IMG submission 184336) | Corn rhizosphere microbial communities from Kellogg Biological Station, Michigan, USA - KBS C8-3B metaG (SPAdes) (version 2) | ecosystem: Host-associated > Plants > Roots > Rhizosphere ...
CGGTCTGCTCTTTCAGCGCCGCGATCAGGCCGGGACGGTCGAACTTGCCGACATAGTCGTGGAAGCCGGCCTGGCGGCCGCGCTCGATCGCCGCCGGCGACACCAGCGAGGACAGGCCGATGATCGGCACACGGTTCAGATTCTGGTCGGAGCGGATGGTTTCGGCGAACTCGAACCCGTTCATGTCGGGCATCTCGATGTCGGTCAGCACCACATCGAAGCTCTGGCCCGAACGCAGCGCCGAGAGCCCTTCCTGGGCGTTCGGCGCGGTGCGCACGCGGTAGCCGGCGGCCTTGAGCACCGGGGCCAGCATGTTGCGGAAGAAGGCACTGTCGTCCACCAGAAGGATCGATTGCGCGGTCGCCGAGGGCGTCATCTCCTTGCGGGTGAACCAGTCGGCAAACGCCATCGGCAGGAAGTGGCCGACGTCGATCACCTCGGTGGCCTGGCCCTTGATCACGGCCGAGCCCAGGATGCCCGCTTGCGCGCCCGCGACCTCGATGTTGAGCCGCTCCTCGACGATGTCGACGATCTCGTCGACCACAAGGCCCATGGCGCGCTTGTCGTCGACGAACACCAGGATCGGCTGGGAGCCGGTGGTCCTGATCTCGACGCCCTCCATCTGCACCAGCGGCATCAGCTGGTCGCGGTATTGCACCATGTGGCGGCCGTTACTGAGCTCGATCTTGTCGGCGGCGATCTCTTCGAGGCGGGTGACAAGGGCAAGCGGCACCGCCTTGGGCTGGCTGGTGCCGGCGCGGAAGACGAGCAGCGAGGTCATCTGCTCGGCCGTGGAGGCATGAGCCGCCGCGTGCTCCTCGGCCAGCTCATGGGCGGCATTGCCGGAGGCGCCCAAGGCTTTCGCGATGCCGTTGGGGTCGATGATCATGATGACGGCGCCGTCGCCCAGGATGGTGTTGCCGGAGAACATGTCGATGTGGCGCAGTTTGGTCGACATCGGCTTGACCACGATTTCTTCCGTATGGAACACGCCGTCGACCACGATGCCAAAGGTCTGGCTGCCCACTTGCGTGACCACGATGAAGCCGTTCTCGGGGTCGCTCGTCGAGCCGTCGTCGATCTTGAGCAGCTTCTTCAAGTGGATCAGCGGCAACAGCTTGTTGCGCAAGCGCAAGACCGCGGTGTCCTTGATGCGCTCGATGCGGTGCTCGGAGTTGGCGCGGGCGCGGACCAGCTCCACGACGGAGAGCTGGGGAATGGCAAAGCGGTCGCCGGCGGCTTCCACGATCAGGGCCGAGACGATGGCCAAGGTCAGCGGGATCTTGATGGTGACCGAGGAGCCCTCGCCCGCCACCGACTTGATGTCGATGGTGCCGCCGATCTGGTCGATATTGGTGCGGACCACGTCCATGCCGACGCCACGGCCGGAGACCGAGGTGACGGCGGCGGCGGTGGAGAAGCCCGGCGCGAAGATGAACTTGTGGATCTGGGCCTCCGACATCTTCTCCAGCTCAGCCTCGGTGACGAGACCTGAGGAGACCGCCTTGGCCTTGATCCGCTCGGTGTTGAGCCCGCGGCCGTTGTCGGCGATGCAGATGATGATGTGGCCGCCCTCGTGATAGGCGGAGAGGCGGATGGTGCCCTGCTCGCCCTTGCCGCTGGCTGTCCGCTCGGCCGGGGTCTCCAGGCCGTGGTCGGCGGAGTTGCGCACCATGTGGGTGAGCGGATCCTTGATCAGGTCGAGCACCTGGCGGTCGAGCTCGGTGTCGGCGCCGTGCATCTCCAGTTCGATCTGCTTGCCGAGTTCGCCCGAGAGGTCGCGCACGATCCGGGGCAGCTTCTGCCAGGCGTTGCCGATCGGCTGCATGCGCGTCTTCATGACGCCTTCCTGCAGCTCGGCGGTGACGTTGGAAAGCCGCTGCAGCGGCACCTTGAACTCGGTGTCCTCGTTGCGGCGGGAGATCTCCAGGAGCTGGTTGCGGGTCAGGACCAGCTCGGAGACCATGGTCATGAGGTGCTCAAGCGTGTCGACATTGACCCGGATCGACTGGTTGGCGACCTTGTCGCCCTCGGGCACGTCGGCCTCATTGGAGGCCTTGCCGGCCGCGGGCTTTGCGGCAGGTTTTGCTTCCTTCACCTTGGGCCCCTTCGCCACTTCCTTCCTGGCTTCAGCTTTGGGCTGCCCGGCTGCCGGCGCGATGCCGGGCGCCTCATGGGCGGGCGCAACCTCGATCGGCGTTTCGCGGAAGGCGCGCTCGAGCTCGTCCAGCGAGACTTCGCCCAGACGCAACGGACGCTCCAGCGTCTGATCGACCAGCGTACCCTGGGTCACCTTGGGTGCTGCAGCGGGCGCGGGCGCCGCTTCAGCAGCAGGCGCTGTTTCCGCCTCACCAGCCGACGCGATCGGCGAAGCCGACGCTGACATCGCAGCCATGCCGCGCTCGACCATCTCCTCCAGCTGGCTGATCAGGTCGTGGTCGTTGCCCTCGGGCTCGGCTTCGGTCGCCTCGAGTCCTCCGAGGATCTCCTTGATGCGGTCAATGCTGGAGAGAATCAGCGACACCGCTTCCGCCTTGACCGGCATGCCGTCGCGGAACTTCCCCATCAAGGTCTCGCCGGCATGCGCCAGCGCCTCGAGCCGCGGCAGTCCCAGAAAGCCGCAGGTGCCTTTGATGGTGTGGACCAGGCGGAAGATGTTGTCCAAGATCTTGGCGTTGTTCGGCTCCTGCTCGAACTTCACCAGCTGATTGTCGACGGTGTCCAGGCTCTCGCTCGTCTCCGTCAAAAACTCCCGCAATAGATCATCCATGAAACCGGCTCACACCCCACTGCGGCGCACGATGTCGACACGCCTCTCGAAGCAGGGCCAGCTTCCATGCAAAGCGTTTAAACTTGGTTGAGTAACCGGAAATGAATGGGCTCAACAAAGAGATAAGACGGCATCACCGATTCCGGCGGCCGTCTTTCAATGGTTGATTAACCATGCTTGTTAGAGGTGCGTTTACGAAGCGGTAACGACCACCGCCTCGCCTTCCATCTTGAGCCCCACTTTAAGCCCGCAGGCTTCCGCGAGCAGCCGCGTGTAATGCGGCTGCACCGCATGCGCATCGACGCCCGCCGCCGGCGCAGCCGCAAGCAGATCGGCGATGTTCTGCGGCAGGCGCGCATTGAGGCCGGTCGCGGTGACGCGAAAGCTCATCGTCTCGCCCTCACCGATGGGATCGACGGTGAGCGTGCCGCCGCGCGGAATCGTCTGCTGCGCGATCACCATCATATTGAGCAGCAGCTTGACGCGGTTCTTCGGCAACAACAGGCGCGGCAGATTCCACGCGATGGTGGTCTTGCCGTCCTCGATGTGGCCTTTGGCCATGTTCTGCGCATCGCCGAGATCGATCTGCGCGCCCGACGATCCCGCCGCACCAAAGGCCAGCCGGCAGAACTGCAGCCGCGCCGAAGCCGTCTTTGCGCTCTTGCGGATCAGATCGAGCGCGAAATCGCGGTCCTCGGGTTTTGGATTGTCGTCGAGGACTTCGAGCCCGTTGACGATCGCGCCGACCGGGCTGATGAGATCGTGACAAACCCGCGAGCACAACAGCGCCGCGAGTTCGAGGGCATCGGGAGCGGAACCTGACGACGTGCCGGACATAGGATTTTCCCAACAATCCGCCGGCACTGAACGGCGGGCGGCGAACTCTAGCGAGCGAATCAAGGTGGCTGTCCGGGCTTGATACACTGCGGCGCAGCGAACTGCCACCTGCCGCCGCGAATTGCGGACAGAAGCCGGCCGCGCGCGCTGACCTCGCAAATTACCTATGCAACAAATTACCTATGCAAATTGCCTATTGAGAGAGCGTGTCTTCGAGCGCCGGCCAGCGCTCCCTGGCTTCCGGCAGGTAATGCCCGGGATCGGTGGCAAAAGCGTCGCGGTGCGCCTCGATCCCGAACAGATAGAGCCGCTGTCCGACGACCGCGAAGAAGCGGGGATTACCGGCAAGCGCCACCCCGCGGGCGACGTCAACCGGGTCATAGCCGCCGAACTGGGGACCGTAGATTTCCGGATGGGCCACGAATGAGGCACGATTGCCTTCATTGCGAAAGCGCCAGACGGCGCCCGCCTGCGCGGCCTCGAAATCGGGCAGGCCCAGCATCGGCTCGTTCCGGATGAAATAGGCCACCGGATCGAAGCCTTCGATGGCCAGACCGCTGAATCGGTTGACCACGATCCGCTCGGTGGTGGCGGCCAGGGCGCCAGGACTCTGACAGGCCACGAAAATGCCCGCCGCGAGGCCGATCAGGGGGGCAAGACCTTGGGCAATAAGACCTTGGCCAATGAAGGCGATTTGACGGCCAAAGCCGTATCTTTCCTGCCGTTCTGCCGTCATAGTTCGTACCGATAACATTCGAATCGTGGGGACACTGGGTGCAGGCTAAAGCCTTTGCCATTGGCGTCAGGTTAAGGGCGACGCCCAGGTTGCGATATGTTGCGATATCAGGGGTAGATTCATGATTTTCGTTTCACGGCTTGCCGCGGTGGCGTTCGCCGCGCTGGTGTGCTGGAGCGTGCCGACCGCGGCCCAGCAGGCGCCCCCGCCGTACCCGCAGCAGCCGTACCCGCAGCAGCAGGCGCCCGCGGCCAATCTGCCGCCGCCGCAGCGCCAGCCGGGTCCGGATTATTACGGGCCGGAAGAACTGGTCGGCGCCGGGCACCGCTTCTTCGGCAACGTCTCGCGCGGGCTCGCCTCGATCATCGAGCGCGCGGTCAGCCAATGGGGCCTGCCGAACGGCTACATCCTCGGCGAGGAAGGCTCGGGCGCCTTTGTCGCCGGACTGCGCTACGGCGAAGGCACGCTCTACACCAAGAATGCCGGCGACCTCCGGGTCTTCTGGCAAGGTCCCTCGGTCGGCTTCGACTGGGGCGGCGACGGCGCGCGCACCATGACGCTGGTCTACAACCTGCCGGCGACGAATGCGATCTATCAGCGCTTCGCCGGACTCGATGGCTCGGCCTATATCATCGGCGGCTTCGGCATGACCGCGCTGACCGCCAACAATATCGTGCTGGTGCCGATCCGCTCCGGCATCGGGCTGCGGCTCGGCGCCAATATCGGCTACCTGAAATATACCCCGCGCGCGACCTGGAACCCGTTCTGATCGACTCGCTGATCAGCGGTTGGGCAGCACGACTCCCCGTAACTTTGCGGATTCACGTTAACGCGGTAACGCTCTGGCCTTACCCCCTCTCCTCATGGCATGGTGAACGGATCATTTTCCGCGAGTTCCGGGAGTAGCGTTTCATGATCGAACCGATCATGTATCTGGCGATCGGTTTCCTGGTGTCGATGCTGTGCGGCCTGATGATCGTGCCGCTGGTGCATAACCGCGCCGTGCGGCTGACCACGCGCCGGCTCGAGGCCGCGACGCCGCTGTCGATGGCGGAGATCCAGGCCGACAAGGACCAGTTGCGCGCGGAATTTGCGATGTCGGCGCGGCGGCTCGAGATGAGCGTCGAGCAGCTCAAGAACCGCACCACCAGCCAGCTCGCCGATCTCGGCAAGAAGACCGATGCGATCAACCGCATGAAGATCGAGCTCGGCGAGAAGAACGCCACGATCTTTTCGCTGGAAGCGCGCGAGAAGGCCGTGAAGGAGCAGCTTCGCGCCACCGAGGAAGAGCACGCCGCCAAGACCGAGGCGCTGCGGCTCGCCGAACAGGCGCTCAGCGACAAGCAGAACGAGCTCGGCAAGCTCAACAACGAGCTCAATGATCGCTCCATGGTGGCCGACAGCCGCCAGGTCGAGTTGGTCGCGGTGCGTGCGCAGATCGAGGAACTGAAGAACCGGGTCGGCGACGCCGAGAAGGAATTTACGGCGACGCGGGCGCGGCTCACGCAGGAGCGCGGCGAGTCCGAAGTCGCGACGCGCGATTTGACCGAGGCGCGCTCGCGCGTGGAGAACCTGAGCCAGCGTGTCACCGACCTCGACCGCCAGCTCATCGTGCAGGTCAAGGAAGCCGAGATGCTCGGCAACCGCGTCAACGATCTGGAGGCACGACTCGCCACCCAGGGCAAGCTGCTCGCCGAGCGCGATTTCGAGAACAACCAGTTGCGCCAGGCCAACGAAGCCGCCGAACGCACGCTGAGGGAATTGCGCGGCGCGATCGATCTGACCAACAGCGGCAAATGGCCGGCGCTGGACAAGCTGAAGACCGAGAAGGCCGCGCTCGAGGAGCAGCTTCGCGCGACCCGCGACGAGCGCGCGAAACTGCAGCGCGACATCAACGCGATCCAGCAGCAGGCGGAAAACACCTGGGCGACCGAGCGCATGGAGAACGCGCTGCTGCGCGAGCGCATCAACGACATCGCCGCCGAAGTCGCAAAACTCGCGATGCAGCTCGAAGGCCCGCATTCGGCGATCGAGGCGATCCTGGATTCGGAACAGGCCGCAGCAAAGCCTGCCGCCAAGGTCGCGAATGGTGCCGCAAACGGCGTCGCGGCGGCGGGCGCCCAGCCGCCGGGCGGCACGCTCGCCGAGCGCATCCGGGCGCTGCAGGCCCACGCCTCCCGCGCCCGCCAGGGGGCGTAAGACCGGCTTCCGTTCCGGGCTATATTTCTGGCCTGAAAGCTTGACACTGATAGCCCGCGCTTCGTAAATCCCGGGCTCTGACGGCGTGCTTCGCCGCGGTTTGGCCTGATGTTGACGAAGCACGACATTCCCGGGCGCATAGCTCAGCGGGAGAGCGTTCCCTTCACACGGGAGAGGTCCAAGGTTCGATCCCTTGTGCGCCCACCAGAAGCCCAGCAGAATCAGCTAGTTACTTGCATGTCTCCCGCGGCATGTGCCCCCGAAACTCCCGGGCACAAGGCGCATCGGCAATCCTTTCTGATCTGGAAGCTTGCGGAGCTTAATGCTTGATGCGAAATCAGTTGCCGCTTGGGCCATTGGAGTTGCCTGCTCCGCAACCTCTTCGCGTTCGCTCGTCCTCGTAACGCGGCGGTTTCATCGATGGATCGCGCAAATTGCGCGGGCGTTACGCCGCCGCAAGTGCTCAGCTGTTCGCCTTGGACGCGGTGAACGCGGGTGAGTTGTCCTTGTCGGCCTTCTTGGACCACGAGCGGTAATAAGCGACTGCAGTCATCAATGTTATGCCCACGACGCTGACCGCGATCTGCATCGAGATCGCGCTGGAGATTTCGACAAGCAAGACGTGTGCTCCGACCGCTAGGAAGACACCGACGCAGAATACTTCGAGTGATTGCTGACCGCACTTGATGAGGGGCCGGAATATCGGCCATTCGAGACCCCGCCAGTCACGCGGCAAGAATCGGCTGATGAAGAAGGCAAGAACGATGAAATGGACGAGGCGGTAAGGTGCAAGATTCGTTTTGTCGTTGGGATTGAACGCATTGTAGAGCCATGCCGGCATCATGTGAGCAATCTCCGCAAATCGACCCGCCATCGTCATGACGAAGGCAAACAACAAGTACGCGCTGCCGAGCCATAACAACGTGCGCGAGCGGATCAACGGCCTCGACTCGATCGAGCCACCTAGCGCGAACCATCCGCCGAATATGAAAAGAAACTGCCAGCAGAACGGATTGAAATACCATGATCCAGTCGGGAAGGCATCCAGGTTCCAATCGAAGTGCCTTGCAGCCAGATACAGCAGGAACGAAGCCGTCAAGGTCAGGTTCGGCAATCGCAGCATCGTCCAAAGGACCGGTGGAAAGGCGACCATCAGCACGATGTATAAGGGCAGCACATCCATGTTGACGGGTTTGAACGCCAGGATCAGTCCCTGATAGAGCGTTTCTGCCGGGTTGCTCATGAAGCCGGCGACGTTGAACTCATTCTCGAGATTCGAATTGCCGTAGCGACGCGCGAGATACCCGATCTCGGCGATGTACATCACGAACAAGATGATGTGTGCTACGTAGATCTGCCAAGCGCGTTTGATAAGACGCGTGCCGCCAATTACGAATCCACGCTCAAGCATAATTCTCGCATAAACGAATGAGGCGGTATAGCCGGAGATGAACACGAACAGGTCGGCTGCGTCGCTGAACCCATAGTTGCGCTGAGTGAGCCAGTTGACCACATTGTTCGGTATATGATCGAGATAGATCGCCCAGTTGGCAAACCCGCGCAAGAGGTCGAGCCGATAATCGCGCCCTCTTGGGGGCAGTATCGTCCGGATCGTCATATTGCCTCGTCCGCACGCCATATAGCCGAATTTGTGCAGCACCTCGGCGCCCGGCTTCCGTCTCGAGGCGCTCTCGCTATAGGCCTCGATCCCATACCCAGCGCATTCTTCAACGCGGCCGGCACCGAGCGATTGTGTCCCCGAAAAAGATGATGGCTCTTGAGTCGGGAGTGGGCTTCGGCTATCGGATTTGAATCGCAGGCCCCGCTTGAAGCAAGCGCAAGGGTCATGTGCCATTTTCCTGTGAAGTCTTTTGGACATGGTCGCGATCGGCGCCAGGTTCTTCGATTAACAGCGCCGGTTCGTCATATCCTTTGCGGCTGCTGTAAAAAATAAGCGTCATCAATCCGATACCGACGAACAAGGAGGAAACGACACCGAGCGCCATGGCAACGTAGCCCGACGTCGAGATGTTGGCATCTCCGAGCATCCAGCCGAGATAGCCAAACACGCCGGAAGCTACCAAAAGCAAGGTCAGCACCGTGACGACGTTCCGATATCGAGGAAGACCCGATCGCCGGCGAGCAGCCGCGTGCCGCCGTCGTTTAACTTTAACTGCACCTCGATCGTTCTCGGCGCCACGAACCGTCCACTCCCCATGATCAGCTCGGCGCCGCTGGCCTTGTAGTTTTGCAGATGCATGGCGATCAAGCCATCCACCATGTCGCGCCCGCGCTGACGGACTCTCGTCATGTTGATTTTGATTGGGCCGGTCATCGCACCAAATTCGCCGGCGTGACGCGCCAGATCTGCGATCTTTGCGCTCCAGATTTCGTTCTTGCTCGGGAGGCAGTTAATGTTGGGGCAGGATCCACCGATCCATCGGCGCTCCACGACGACGGCGCGCCGGCCGGATCTTGCCAGATGCCAAGCCAAATACTTACCGCCTTCTCCGCTGCCAAGAATAAGGTCTTCATCCGTTCCGGTTCAGCCATGACGGCTCCCAATGCAGACTTTCGTGCTTATATCCGGAGACAGTTCCACCCAGCGTCGTAACGACCAACGTGCTCAGGTCACCGATGAGCAGAAGTCTACGCGTCTCTCGGCAAGACCGAACGCACCCTGGCAATGAAGACATGGAATTGGGCCATGAAATTTCGCAAGAATTCAGCAGTCCCATCATTAGTGACTTCGCCATTGTCGGTGATCAGTTCGGGCGTGAATTGGATATAGGCCTCTGGCGCGTTCATCTGTGGTGAATTGCAGAACCCCAGCACACTGCGCAAGTTCTGCTGGGCGACAGCGGTGCCGATAGCGCCTGGCGACGTGCCGATGACTGCTGATGGCTTGCGGGAGAACGAATTGGTCCCATAGGGCCGGCTGGCCCAATCGATTGCGTTTTTCAGGCCGCCGGGTATCGAGCGGTTATACTCTGGCGTGACGAAGAGGACGGCGTCGACCGACGCGATGGCATCTTTGAAAGCTTTGGCGACTGGTGGATAGTCGGCATCATAATCGTAGCTGTAGAGCGGCAGATCCTTGAAAGAGATCTCCGACATTTCGAGTTCTGGCGGTGCCAAACGCGTCAACGCCTTTGCCAGCTTGCGGTTGATTGATCCCTTCGCGAGGCTACCGATAAGGTAGCCCACCTTATGCGTCGTCATGGGCGATACTCCGAGTTTTGAAGAATCGGAAGCCCCACCCGAGGCCGGCCTCAGCCACCGTCAACTATGCTCTCTTTAGCCTGACTTGTCATGCGCTCCTGTTCACCCAATACCCACTCATTGAAATGTATGCGAACTGTGAGAGGAACCTCGCTGTCTGGCCGTACGTTGGATTGTCCAGCCGGTTGGAGCACCAGAGACGGCTCCCGCCTGGAACGCACGGCGTCCGCATCCAATACAGTCGATGTAACCCGAGCGCGCGCCAGCATGGGCGGCCGCAGGAAAACCTGATGGCGAGGAGCAGATTCGGCGTTATTGACACGGCGGTGGCGCTGGTATCGATCGGCGCCGCCTCATGTTCAACGGCTGCCGAAGTTAATCCTCAACTGATCACACCCCGTGCCATGCGGCCTCTCGCCACCATCGATGAGCGCTTTCTCTCTTACAACGTGGAAATGGCCGAGGTCATCGGCGGCAACTTCTGGAGGCCCTATACGCCCTGAGAGCATTGCAGCGATGCAGGCGCATGCCCCATCGCAAGACGGACAATCCGGTGGCGCGTCCGCCGATGTAGCTGGTCAGAACCAGTCAATGTTCCAGGCGCGCCCGCCGATTGACCTCTCGAACGCGCGTCTGCGCACGCTCGCGTCGGCGCTCGGGCCCGCCTACATGCGAACCAGCGGCACGTGGGCAAATTCAGTGTATTTTCACGATTCCGATACGCCCCCGCCAGCCAAGCCCCCGAACGGCTTTCAAGGCGTCCTGACCAGAGGTGAATGGAAGAGCGTCGTTAAATTCGCCCAGGCAGTTGGGGCGAAGCTCGTCACCTCGTTCGCGATTGGCGCCGGAGTGCGTGACGCGGATGGTGTTTGGACACCCGATCAGGCGCGGAAATTTGTTGTCTACACGAGGTCCGTCGGAGGCGACATCACGAGCGCCGAGTTCTTCAACGAGCCCAATATGCCCGTCTACGGCGGCGCACCAAGCGGATACAGTGCGCAGGACTATGCGCGCGACTTTGCGATTTTCCGCGGGTTCGCCGAAGCGGATGCTCCCGATATGGCAATCGCCGGCCCGGGCTCGGTTGGCGAGGCCGTATTGCAGCCGCGGATGCCCGAGGGGGCAAGGGCCGTCTTCCTCAGCACTGATGCGATGCTCTCGGCTAGCCCGCCGCCCAAATACGACTTGTTCTCTTATCATTTTTACGGTGCAGCCTCGATACGCTGTGCCTCGAAGGGGGCTAACGTGCAGATCACGCCGGAGGAAGCCCTGTCGGAAGATTGGCTGGCACGGGCGGACACGAGTTACGACTTCTACGTGAGGGAGCTACGCGACAGATACGAACCCGGCAAAGCCGTGTGGATCACCGAAACGGCCGACGCTGCCTGTGGCGGCAACCCTTGGGCGGCGACATTCCTCGACACCTTTCGCTTCCTCGACCAACTTGGTCGTCTTGCCAAACAGGGGGTCAGCGTGGTTTTTCATAATGCGCTGGCCTCAAGTGAATACGGCCTGCTCGACCAGAATACCTTCGAGCCTCGTTCGAACTATTGGGCGGCTCTATTGTGGCGCCGACTCATGGGCTCGACCGTACTCGACGCTGGCCCGCTGGAATCCCAATTGCATCTGTACGCGCATTGCTGGCGTGGGCATCCCGGCGGGGTGACACTGCTTGCGATCAATCTCAGCCGGACCGAGACGAAGTCGCTCGAACTGCCGAACTCAGCGGACCGATACACGTTGAGCGCCCCGGTCGGTCATGGGGATGCTCCTGTCTTGAGTGAGGTTGTCGAAACCCCTCGATCTCAAGACAGGATGCCCCGTTGCGCTATCCCATTGGCCCTGACGCCCGCCACAGTGCCCTACCGCGCGAGCGGTTTAGTCGTCTGGGTCATAAGCGACGGTACGATGAAAGAGTCCGCCACTGAGGCGGTCTTATTTCGGTCGTGTCTTAGGTTGGCTTGGCGGGCGAAAAGTCGCTCCACGCCGGCATTCCCGTAGTGATCGCGGTGACAACCTCTGAAGCCCAGATGTCAAGAAACGCCCGCCTCTAATTCCACTATCGGGAACGTTCACACAAAACGAGCAATTTCGTCGAACTCAAAACGCGGTCCTCGCGGAAACAATTTCGCACCGTCACCATGCCCTATGTTGATCAGAAAATTGGATTTAACTGAACTATTGGGGAAGAATTCGCTGTCGACAACGTCGTGTTTGAAGCCTGACATTGGGCCGCAATCAAGTCCTACCATGCGCAAGGCGACAAGAAGATAAGCTCCCTGCAGAGTGGAATTCCTGAAGGCCGCCCGAGCCGCGATGTCCGGATTTGACGTGAAGAACTTTTGCGGTTCGGAATTGTGCGGAAACAGCTTCGGTAAATGTTCATGAAAATTGATGTCGTATCCAACAATAGCGGTTACTGGCGCCGCCATTGTTTTGTCTACGTTGCCGGGAAACAGCGCAGCCTTAAGCCGCTCCTTTCCTTCCTTGCTTTTCACGAATACAAGGCGCATCGGCGAACTGTTTGACGCTGTCGGTCCAAACTTCGCGATGGAATAGGCTGACCGAAGCGCAATGTCGTCGACGCCAATTGGCCGCCATGCAAAGTGCGTGCGTGCTTCTGTAAAGGAACGTTCAATGACATTGTAAGCGGCTTCCGCACTCAAGTCGCGCGCAACTTCCGACAGCATCTCATTTCTCCATTGATATTAGGATATACTTCGCCGTCCGGTCGATATGCGCCTTCAATAAGGCGCAGGCCTTGTCGGCATCGCGCGCGAGGGCAGTATCCGTCAATTCTTGATGTTCTTGTGCGATGTCCCGCTTCGGTGGGTTCTTAAAATTGAAGATGCGTCGATATCGATGATTCATATCCACGAGCATTTGCGAAAAACTGAGAAGCAATGGCGAATTACAAGCGCCGATTAGAGCCCGGTGGAACGCGCGGTGTTTAGCCTCCCATTGATCGAAATGCGTCTTCTTCCACCGCTGGCCTTCCAGCTTGCTCAGGAGGTGGTGAGTGGCCAGAACCTGCGCCTCCCAATCATCATCACCCTGCTCGATGGAAGAACGAAGAGCCTTGATTTCAAGCATCTTCCGTAAATCGATGATCTCCAGAAAGTTATGTTTAGAAACTGGCGCGACACTGAAACCGCGCTGATCTTCAACAGTAACCAGTCCTTCCGCAGTTAGCCGGGACAATCCTTCCCGCAGGGGACTCAAGCTCACGCCAAGGACGTTCTTGAGCTCATCGAGATGAAGTTTGGTTCCCGGCGAGAAGCGACCGTCAAGAATGTCGGTTCGCAACCGGTTGGCGATCGCCTTGGCGCGGGTAATGGAGGGCGAAGCAGCTTTTGCGTCTTCAACCATTCGTTTCACGGCTTAAGAGTTTCCATACGGCGAGCGTGGACACCATTAGGTCCACTCATTCATCCAGGATTCGGGAGGCTGCGGCCCCCACATATTGACCATGAAGGGAAACTGCTCGGTAATTCTCTTCGCAGGTTGTTCAAAACCGACCATTTGCATCGGGCTGGTGATCTCGATGCGATTGCCGAACGGATCACGCACATACAAGAAAATACTATCACCCGGCATGTGGCGGCCGGGCCCGTATTCCGCGCTGACGCGCAGGCGGCTGAAATGATCGCCGATTTTCAGAAAATCGATGCTGTCGGTCTCTAGAGCGATGTGGTGGAGACCGGTCTTGCCAGCGAACAGCGCAAATTGGTGGTGAAACTCATTCGCACGCATAAACACGGCAAAGTAAAATTCTTTGTCAGGCGCCTTACCGTAGTCGGTTACGCGGAAACCGACCTTATTGAAAAACATGGCTAGCGACGCGACGTCAGGCGTCCGCAGCTGGACGTGGCTGGCCTCGATATTGAACGCGCCGGGATAGGCCGGAATGGGCTTTGCAGGCATGTCGGATTCAGCCAACATGAATTCCAGCGTTTGCTGGGTCGGCATCTGAACGCGGATGGCCTGCGTCGCGCCACTGCGTGAATCGTTCTTGGCATCCGTGACAGCGATGCCGCTCTTCTGCAAGTTGGCGGCGATCCGATTAAAAGCAGCGAGATCACGAACGAGGCAGCTTGCATATTCGAGGCCGGTCCCTTGCTGGGTTAGCGCAACGGCGATCCGGCCTGAGACCGGCGTCGCCAGATAAACACGGCCGTTCTTTCGCTCGCGTTCAACCAGCCCCAGTACCTTCGTGTACCAGTCGGTACCCTGCTGCAAGTCGGGGACTTTGACCGACATATGGTCGACACGAAGGATCTCTCCGCGCGTCCAGGATTGGGGCACTTGGTCGGGCAAAAGCCGCTCCGCCGAAACCGTATTTATCACTTGCATCTCCGCTTTGGCGCTAAGCAACCCCAAATCGGAAGGATTGCAAGTCACGCACTTTAGAAGAAATCGATTTTATTCGCAATAAGTCCATTTGATCTGAAAATCGATTTTAGTTGACTCCTGTCACGGGCCGGCCTTACTTGCGAAAGCCAACATCGGGGGGAGATAATCATGAGCAGGAGTGACAAATCCAAAGATGCGCATCTTCTATCCCGCCGTGGCGTTATCCTTGGCGGCGTTGGTGCCGGAGCATTGCTCTCGGCGCCGAGGTTGGCGCTGTCACAGCCGGCAACCAAGGTGACACTGACGATTAATTTTATTCCGCGTGGTGATTTTGCCTTCCCCTACTTGGCGCGTGAGCGAGGCTATTACGCCGAACATGGTCTCGACGTGACGATCAAGCACGTGCTTGGAAACGCTTTCGCGTTCCAGATGTTGTCAAGCAACGAGACGCAATTCGTGCATGCCGACATTGTGCAAATGCTGCAGCTTCAGGGCAAGAGTCCCGAGCCCCGGCTCCGCAGCGTAGCTGTTGACACCGACAAAATTCCGCTGTCGCTGTTTTTCATCAAAGGCCGCGGCATCGAAAAGCCGAAAGATCTTGAGGGCCGTACCATCGTTGACTCGCCCGGCGCCACCACCGAGGCCCTCTTGAAGTTGCTGGCCAAAGCTAACGGATTCGACGAAAAGAGAGTAATGTGGAAGAGCGCTGCGGCCAATGCCAAGGTCGCTATCATGCTTCAAGGGCAGGCCGACGCCGTGTCGATCTATTATCCGGCGTTTCCAAGCACCGCTTCGAAGCTGCCGGCTGGCCGAGAATTGGGAGCGTTCAATTTCGGCGACTATGGCGTCAACATCTATGGCGATGGCTTGGTGACGCAGGAAAAGCTCTGGCAGGAAAAGCCGGCGTTGGTAAAGGCCTTTACGCAAGCCACCATTAAGGGTGCCAAGGACTCTTATGCCGACCCGGCTGCGGCGGCGGATGCCCTGATCAAGGACCACCCAGAGGTCAACCGCGCTCTCGCTATCAAGGAAATGGAAATCCAGCGTGATGCGAATGTGGGCCGTAACAAGAACGACCTCGGCTACCACGACCCGGCGAAGATGGCGGCAACGTACCAGGCGGTTACAGAGCTTTTGAATCAGCCGATCGGCAGGCCTGTCACCGATTTCTATACCAACGAAGCTTTAAAAGTCTGATCTCCGGCGCACAAATGACCGAGGCGACTCAACCGCATCAGGGAAAGACCTCGCAAGGCTTGCCACTAGTTAGGCTCGATGGTGTGACGAAGGAGTTCCTGGCAAGACGGGCGGGCGCGCCGGCCTTTACGGCTCTGCGGGCGGTGACAGCTGATTTCCACCACGGTGAGATCGTTTCCATCGTCGGCCCGTCGGGCTGCGGCAAATCGACGATGCTGTCGTTGATTGCCGGTCTCGAAATGCCAACTACCGGTACGCTCTCAATCGACGGCCACGCAGTTGTAGAGCCTTACGAAAGAACTGGCGTCGTTTTCCAGAAGGACCTACTGCTTTCGTGGCGCACGGCCCTCGACAATGTTTTGTTACAGGCAGAAGTGCGGGGTCTCGACCGCCGTAAGTTCGTCGAGCGTGCCAATGAATTGTTGACCTTGGTCGGGCTGAAGGGTTTTGAACGTTTCTACCCACACGAACTCTCAGGTGGTATGCGCCAGCGCGTCTCGATCTGCCGGGCACTGCTGCATAATCCAGCGCTGCTCTTGATGGACGAGCCGTTCGCGGCGCTCGACGCCATCACGCGCGACCAGCTGGCGCTTGACTTCCAGCGCTTCGTGCAGACGGAGCCTCGTACCGTTATTTTCATTACCCACAACATGGATGAGGCGGTGTTTCTCGGCGACCGCGTCATGGTTATGACTGCCCGTCCGGGCTATATCGCGGACGTCATTGAAATCGACTTACCACGACCGCGCCACCTGAACGTTCGCAATTCACCTGAGTTTATCCGCTACACCGGACGTGTGCGCGACCTGTTCATGCGCCACGGCATCCTGCAGGATCATTGATGAAATCGGTCGCGGCTGAAGCACTCCCGGTTACGCGCCAGAGCGGCAAGCGCCATCTAACCCGTGCGATCCGCGCCTTGGCACCTCTGACCACGTTGGCCATTATTCTCGCTATCTGGCAATGGGCAGTGCGGTTCTTCGAAGTGCCATCGCTCGTGCTCCCGGCACCGAGCGAGATTGTCTTGAACATTATCGAAAAGCGGCACCTGTACCTCGTATTCAGCGTCCCTACCCTAGTTCAGATTCTCGCAGGCTTCGCGATGGCCGCGGCGCTTGGGGTTCTGCTTGGCATTGCGGTGTCTTTCAGCGGCCTCGCTCGGCGGACCGTCTATCCGATTTTGGTCTCTTCCCAAATGGTGCCGAAGGTCGCCATTGCACCGGTCCTCGTAATCTGGTTCGGCACCGGCCTTGAAGCCAAAGTCTTCATTGCCTTTCTCATCGCCTTCTTCCCAATCACGCTTTCGACGATGGTCGGCCTTGCTGCGGTCGATCCAGATATGGTGCGACTGTTTCGAGCTATGCGCGCCGGCCCGTACCGCACCTTCGTGAAACTTCGTCTTCCGACGGCGCTTCCGAATATTTTCGCGGGGTTGAAAATTGGTATGAGCCTTGCGGTCGTCGGCGCCATCGTTGCCGAATTTGTCGCAGCTGACCGCGGGCTCGGTTACTATCTGCTCTACGCCAACGGTCAGCTCGATGGTCCCGGCGTTTTCGCCGCGCTGACATTGCTGACGATCCTCGGCGTGCTGCTTTACTACGCTGTCGAAGTGGTGGAGCGGCTCTTCATACCGAGCGCACTCGTGCAGGACACTGACCCCACGAAGGCATCGATGTAATCCATTACTTCGACCCAACAAGAGGCTGCAATGGCGCATTCGGGAGTTGATTTAAGAGCTGTCCACAACGTGATCGGAGCGTATGCCGACAGGCATACACCCCACGCCGATCGTGAGAACCCGTACAAGGATCTGATCGGCTTTGTACCGCCGCGGGTCGGCGCGAGGCTGGCCGTCACTGGTACGCTCGATCCCGAACTTCTCCGTCTTCAGGAAGAAGCAAGGCTCCATGCAATGTTTCCGGCCTGTTTCGACACAAAAACTGCGCAGTTGATGCTGTTCGGCATGCTCTTGCTAGGGCTTATGGATGCCGCCTCGTTGCACGGTCGCGCCGCACGACGCGCCGGCGCCTCATGGGACGAGATGCAAGCCGTTGTCAGCCTCGCTTATTTGTTCGGCGGCATGCCGATCGCAAATCGTGGTGCTGAAATCATTGCGCAGCTGGCCGAGGCGGAGGCCAAAGTCAGCGAAGAGCCGGCAACCAAGCTCTAACGGATACATGCGCCGGAGCACGTCATGGACTTTGGATTAAAAGGGAAGACTGCGCTGGTGCTCTCGTCGAGCCAAGGCCTCGGCCGTGGCGTCGCGGAGAGCCTGGCCGCGGAAGGGGCAAATGTCATCCTCACCGCGCGCAGCGCAGAGAAGCTCAACGCTGCCGTCAAGGCGATCAATGCCAAGGGCGCCGGTCAAGCCCATTCCGTGCCGGGCGATCTAACGCGCGATGTCGACGCGATTTGCAAAGCTGCATTCGCCATTGGCAATATTGACATTCTCGTTGCCAACACGGGCGGCCCACCGGCGCGCACGGCCCTTAATGCCGAGCCGGAAGAATGGATCCCGCATTTTGAAGCGATGGTCGTTCCAATCATTCGTATGGCCGGCCTTGTGCTTCCCGGTATGAGGGAACGCGGCTTCGGGCGGATCATCACGATTTCATCGACATCGGTAGTCCAGCCAATTCCTAATCTGGTCATCTCGACGGCGTTACGTTCGTCGATCGTTGGATGGTCTAAGACGCTCGCCCTCGAAGTCGCCAGGGAAGGTATTACGGTCAACATGGTCTTGCCGGGCCGCATTCATACCGACCGAACAGGCGAACTCGACATCGCCAATGCGAAGCTCCAAGGCAAAACCGTAGAGCAGATCACCCAGGCGATGCTCGCCTCGATCCCGGCAAACCGTTACGGGCGCGTCGAGGAATTTGCCGACGTCGTTTGCTTCCTTGCCTCTCAACGCGCCAGCTTTGTGACCGGTAGCATGTTACGCGTCGACGGAGGCGCGGTCAGAGGACTCTAACCCAGGACGATGCCGGACCCGGCGGAAAGATAGTACGAGAACTCTATGTCTAAGCTCAGTTCGGTGCGTCAGCGTGTGCAGGATTTCTGCGAACGTTACGCATTGCAAATTCCGATCCTGCAAGCCCCTATGGCGGGTTCATGTCCTGCGTCTCTGGCAGTTGCTGTTGCCAATGCAGGTGGCATGGGTGGCATGGGCGCGCTGACAAGCGCGCCAGCCGCCATAAAGGCCTGGGCTTCCGATTTTCGTTCCCAAAGCAACGGCTCATTTCAACTCAATCTCTGGGTGCCCGACCCACCGCCCCTGCGCGACGCGGCGATCGAGACCAGCGTTCGCGAATTTCTGGGACGTTGGGGACCACCAGTGCCACCGGAGGCGGGCGACGCCAAACCGATCGACTTTTTGCTTCAGTGTGACGCATTGCTCAATGTCGGACCGCCTGTCGTATCGTCTATCATGGGCCTTTTCCCACAAGAATTCGTCGCCGGACTGAAATCGCGGAGTATCGCGTGGTTTGCGACCGTCACGACGGTTGCTGAAGCCCAGCAGGCTTACAGTGCTGGTGCTGACGCGCTCGTCGTGCAGGGCGCCGAGGCGGGTGGTCACCGCGGCGCTTTCGACAACGCTTTAGCAGAGCGTCAAAGCGGCACCCTTTTTTCCCTTTTGCCGCGAGTCGCGGACAAGGTCGACTTGCCGCTGATAGCGACGGGTGGCATCGGTGATGGTCGCGGCATCGCAGCCGCGCTTACGCTTGGCGCAGCAGCGGTGCAGATCGGCACTGCCTTGTTGCGTTGCCCTGAAGCGAAGACGAATTCGGCCTACGCGGATGCACTTGTCGAACTCGAACCGGAAGGCACGGTTGCCACACGGGCTTTCAGCGGCCGTCTTGGCCGTGCGGTCATTACTGACTACGTCAAAGCGACCATGGCACCGGACGCTCCGGAACCGGCGCCCTATCCTGTGCAACGAGGTTTGACGACACCAATGCGATCCGCCGGACAAAGCGCAAACGACATCCATCGCATGCAGCTTTGGGCTGGCCAGTCCGCGGCTTTGGCGCGCGCAGAGCCCGCAACTGAGTTCGTCAAGGACATGTGGCTACAAGCCTTAACATTTCTACCTTAGCGCCGGAGATTTCTGATGCTTAGCTGACAGGTACCCTGGGGAAAATATCGGCTTATAAATTTGTCGTGCGGCGCCGCCGCGGCTGGCGTCGACGCCGCCAAAGGCGCTGACCTCGTCGTCACCCATCAGACGCGAATAGCTTCATGTCACTGTCTTCTTGCTCCTCTCGGCTCGGCGCATTTCACAAGGCGGCAAATGCCCGCTTTGTGTTCGATGTCGATCGAAATACGCACTAGGCCCAAGTATCAAGGGCACGCCTCAAAGGGTCGGTTAGGCAGATGATCCATCACGTATCAGTCGGCGCGAACAATATAAGTTGCGCAAGAGCATTTTATGATCCGCTTATGTCGCTTATCGGCTTTCGTCTCTTGAAACATTCGGAGAAAGCCCTTCACTATGGCGTCCGATATTGTTTTCAGCCTGGAAACTCCGATCAACGGCCTTCCCGCAACAGCCGGTAACGGCGCGCACGTCGCTTTTCAGGCGCCCGACAGGGAAACGGTGAGGCGCTTTCACGCGGCTGCCCTCGCCAACGGGGCAGTTGGTCACCAGGCATTCGCGAAAATTACAACGCCAACTACTATGGCGCATTCGTTCGAGACCTTGATGGATAACAAGATAGAGGCGGTGACATTTACAGCGAGGGAAAGCTTCTAGCCCCTCTCCATCCCAAACAGCCGTCGGAAGCTGCATAGAGGAGGCTCGTGGTTCCCAATCGGCGGCCATGTTGCTGAAACTTGGCGGATATGTGCG
>Ga0207707_10001715_pt1 | contig 20166 bp, 20 predicted proteins | sample KBSC83BmetaG_FD_184336 | JGI IMG/M metagenome (GOLD analysis project Ga0207707, IMG submission 184336) | Corn rhizosphere microbial communities from Kellogg Biological Station, Michigan, USA - KBS C8-3B metaG (SPAdes) (version 2) | ecosystem: Host-associated > Plants > Roots > Rhizosphere ...
CGGCCTCGTCAATGATGGGGAGATAGTCCACCAGGAGATCGGCCCGCTGCGCCCGCCAGGCCCAGTCACTGCCCCGCATGAACGCGCGCGTGACATTCTCCATGGTCTCGAGATAGCGCCACTCCGCTTCACCCGAGCCTCCACGCTGCACCGTGAGTCCGAACGCGCCGTCATCCAGCAGATCCTGCGCGCCGTTTCCGGCCCAGCCCTGAACGGCTGCCTCGTAGGCTGACGCTGTCTCGGGGGAGTTGGCAGCGACCGCCACCAGGGCCGGCATGAAGAGGAGAAACCGCTGCCCGTCCGGCGACAGCACAAACAGGCGGAACCGCAGATGCCGGGTGGCACCATGCACCACGACGGGGAGCGGTGCGGAAAAGAACCGGGCCAGTTCGCGTCCACCTGGAGAGGTACGATCAGCCGGCACCGCCAAGACCGGCACCGCCTTCGCCGCGTCTCGCACGGTGGCCACTCGGAGCTCACGGTATACCGAGTCCCCGGTGAAAACGCCGAACAACGAGTCACCAGCGACAACCCACGCGATCTCCAGCGGCGGCACCCCGGATGGGGGCAGATGCCGCCATCCGACCGCCCGGTGGGGCGTGACACTGTCCTGGGTCAGTACCCGGTCGGGCTCGACGGACAATCCATAACCATGGACGACCGCAAGCGAGGGCAACGCCAGCGCAGCTGAGGCCCGTGTTCGAGCCGCCAGCGGTGCTGGAGCTGATTCATCGGCCTGAGGATAGCCGGGCGCCTCGGGAGACTGAGTGGCGTGGTGGGCCACGACCCTCCAGCCGCCGAGGGCAGCCGTGATCCAGATCGGCTCGGCTCGAAGCACCGCCGGCGAGTAACCGGAGATGCGCTCTGTTATCCGGTGCGATGTGCGCGGAAGGACCGGCTCGGAGTTGACAACAACCCCGTTGGAGTCGCCATAGACCCCGGTCCAGATGGAAGCATGCGACGGTGAGGTCTTGCTGGGCCACGCGGGCCGGGCGTACTCGGCGCACGATCCACCGGCGAAAAGCCGATGAAACGCGGGCGTCGCCGAGTCGGGCAGCGTGGTACGGAGCCGCTGCTCGTTGAGCGCGTCGAAGCTGGCGAGAATCGCCCGACGTCCGGATGGCGCCGGTGCCGCCCCGGGTGTGGCCGGAGCGCAGGCGGCGCACACGGTGAGCGCCGCAAGCGCGACCCGTCTCACTCGTGCTGGGCCAGCGCCTGCACCAGTTCAGCCAGGGCCACTACGTCCTTGAGGTCCACCACTTCCGCCGGTGAGTGCGAGTACCGCAGGGGCCAGGACAACGGCACGTCTGGTACGCCCCAGGGCGCAAACACCGACCCGTCGTTGCCACCGCTGGTCGCGCCCAGTTGAAGCGGAATGCCTTCCGCCTTGGCCAGCGCGAGGACCGAATCCACCAGCCCCGCCGGAGCTACGTTGCTGTTGTCCACCGCCCGGATAACCGCCCCGGCTCCCAGCGGTGCAAGCCCATAGGCGTGCAGTTCCAGCGGCGCATCGGCCGAGACGAAGGTGTCCACTGCGTGGACGCGAGCGGCGGTGGTGCCCAGGGCATCGGCGGCTGCGGCAGCGCCCTCCAGGCCGACTTCTTCACGCACGCTGAAGACAAATATCACGCTGTGCTTCGGAGGATGCTTGGCCAGGCGGCGGGCGGCGAGCACCAGTGCCGTCACGCCGACCCGGTCGTCGAACGAGCGCCCGGTGGCGCGGGTGCCAGCCAGCCGCTGATAGGATTTCGGCATGGTGATGGAGTTGCCCGGCGCGATGCCCAGCGCCTCGGTGGCCGCCTTGGAGCCGGTGCCCGGGTCCACGCTCAGCGCCGGCGGAGTGCGGTCCGGATTCCTGCCGACCGAGTCGCGAGGCATGAATACCGCTGGCACTGGCCCCCTGGCAGTGTGCACCAGCGCCTGTCGTCCTTCGTATAGCGATGGGAAGAATCCCCCCAGCCGCTCCAGCTTGAGCGTCCCATCGTCGTTGATCGTCGTCACCCTCCAGCCGATCTCATCCATGTGGGCCACGAACACCACCGCGGGACCGCCGCCGCCGAAGCGGGCCCAGAGATTACCAGCGCTGTCGGTCTCGGTCTTGAGTCCAGAAGGAAGGAGGCGCTTGACGGCCTCGCGCACCGGCCCTTCGGCTCCCGACGGGCCATAGGACTCCACCAGGGTTCTGAGCACGGCCTGCGCTTCGTCAACCGGAATCCCCTGCGCCGAAAGCGGCGCAGCCAGCGCTGCGGCGAGCGCCAGCCCGCCAAGAGCAGTGAATCTCATGGCTTGCCTCCGATCCATGCGCGGAGGCGGGCCTCGAGCGCAGCGGCATCGTTGATCGAAACGCTTTCGACCGGCCAGCCATCAAAGCGATCACGCAAGCTCCAGCGGGCGAGCCGGCCCAGCGCCTCCCCATGGGCGGGACGGCGCAGCGAGTCCATTGCCACGGGCCCGGCCGCATTACCGGCATCCAGCACGACGGTTTCCTCGAAGGGGCCGTGCTCCGTGGCGGCCGTGAGGAGCCCGCGGCCGGCCAGTCCCTGTTCCACCACAAAGGCCACGACCACCGTGCCCTTCGGAGTTGCCGTGGCAGCGCGCACCAGCGCCGAGCAGGCCGCCCGCGTCCCGGCCGAGCTCGATGCAATCAGGTCAGTGCCATAGCGTAATGGATGTTTCGCGAGCACCATGGGCGTGGTCTCCCGGAGGCCCAGCTGGCGAGCCTCGTCCGCCGACCGCGCGCCAACGTCCACGAAGGCGTCGTCAAAGGTGAACGGAGCATCGGACGCGGTTCGCCCGCGCGTGAGATGCACCGATCGAACACCGACCACGCCCGGGACCGGCCCGTTCTGGCCCAGCAACTCGACCCGTTGACCCTCGAGCTGCTGGTCAAAGAGCGCGGACACGCGTCCCGGAAGCCTCCGCACGGTCAGGTAGCCGTCGTCCCGCACACCGCCCACAACCCACCCCGGTTCATCCATCGGGCAGGCCACCATCCGGCGCGGCTGGCCACGGCCGAGCACCAGGATGACGTTGCCGGCGCGGTCACGGGCGGCCCTGGGCAGGAGTGCCATGAGAGTATCGGCCAAGGGGTCTTCGTACCCGGTGGGAGCGGCCACCGACGACAATCTGGTGATCAGCTGGTCGAGCGCCGGCGCCTGGGCCGGGAGCGAGCTCGCCGCTGCACAGAGGAGTGCCGCGGCCAGACCGGAGGTTCGTATGAGCATGGATGTGGAGTATAGGTTGGGGAGGCTGCCTCGTCAGGTGGCCGGCAGGAGCGGGGTGACGCTCCGGCCGGCCACAGGACGGGACAATTTCAGGAAACGCGGCTCAATGGCTGTCGGCGCCGGTATCGAGGTCGTGCACGTAGGCGGCGCTGCCCCAGCCATCCGGGGTCTCATCCACCACCCGGCGCAGGAGTTCGATGGCGTCGGAGATGGAATTGGTGAATGCGTACTCCACGGTGTTGGGAGCGGGTTCGCCGTCGCGTGTCTCGGGAAGATACGCTGCGAGGAAACGGTCAATGACAGCGGGCTGCAGGTCGGGGTGGTCAGAATAGGGAAGGCCGTGTCGCCGTTCGATTTCGTGCAGGATGCGCTCGGCAACCAGGAGGCGCTCCTGCTCGAGGGCAATGGTGGTCATCACATAGTCCCTCATGCGGCCAGGCCAGCGCGTGGCACTCACGCCGGCGAATGAAATTGGTTTGGAGGCGCCAGTCGCCGGCACAGGCCACGACCCTGCCCGACGCACCGACTCCATATTGGGGACTGGCTCTGGAAACGTCAGAGAAGAAAAACCGAAGAACATCCGGTCCCCCTGCTGCCTGACGATCCAAATCTCGACATTCTGAACGGGATGTGTATCTTAGTACCCGGCGGGGAAACCGTTGTCAGGATGCCCTTTGCGTGGCTTGGGTCAGTCCCCTTCCCCGACACCTGCCGGAAGCGGCTGGTGTGCGGCTCGGTGCCGTATCAGTGAGATGCCTCACCGCGAAACATCAGTGAGCAGGGCAGGTTGCGGAAGGTCTGGTTTGGGGCGGGCGTGTCCGCCACGGTTTTCAACTTTTCCAGCGGAGTGCATGATGAAGCTTCGAGGCCTTGTACTGTCCGGGCTGCTGGCGGCGCTCGTTGCGCCGGCGGCCAGTGCCCAGGGGGCGGGCACGGTTGAGTTCGGAATTTTCGCCAAGAAGAACTGGTTCGGTCAGAGTTATGGATTGGCCGACCGAGCCGGTGGCGGACTTCGCCTCGGCATCTTCCCGGTCGGTGGCATCGAGCTCGCGGCGAGCGGCGTTTATACGCCCACGAAGTACAAGGCCGCCACCGGTCGCGTGGACCAGCTGAATGCCGCGGCCGAATTGACCGCGAATTTCGGCATCGGGCCGCACTCTTCCTTCTTTTTCGGTCCGCGGTTCGTTTACAACAAATACTTTGATCGTGGTAACGACGTCCCCGGCATCAGCGCCGAGGGCAACGAGACTGGCCCAGGCGCCGTTGCCGGCTTCCGGTTCGGCCTTGGCAGCCGCCTCTCGGTGCGTCTCGACGGGAACCTCGACTTCATGGGCCTCACCGGCGACCCGAACTTCGCGCTTAATTCCGCGCCCGACAGCACCGACCAGCACTGGGGCTTCTCGGCCGGTCTCTCGTGGCTGTTCGGCAACAAGGCCGCTGGCCCGGGTGATGCCGACAAGGATGGCGTGAAGGACGACGTTGATCAGTGCCCCGATTCGCCCCGCGGCAGCCCGGTGAACACCTCCGGTTGCCCGCCGGTCAATCAGGACTCCATCAACGCCGCTCAGGCCGCTGAGCAGGCGCGGGCCGCAGCACAGGCCCGGACCGACTCCATTGCCGCAGCTGAGCGTGCCCGCGCCGATTCCATCGCCACCGCCGAGCGTGCCCGCGCCGATTCCATCGCCGCGGCCGAGCGTGCTGCTGCTCAGGCAACGCGTGACAGTGCTGCCCGCGCGGCCGGCATCAGCCAGGCACAGATCGAGGCCCTGCGCGACAGCCTGGCCAAGCTGACCGCCAATGCCAATTCCAACGTCACCCTGCCCGGCGTCAACTTCGCCACCGGCACGGCAACGCTTACCCAGAGCTCGCGCTACATCCTCGATGAAGTCGCGGCCACGCTGAACGACAACCCCACCCTGAAGGTTGAGGTGGCGGGCCACACGGATAACACTGGTGGCCGGGCGCTGAACGAGCGCCTCTCGCAGCAGCGCGCGGATGCGGTGCGGGATTACCTGGCCAGCAAGGGTGTCAGCACCGACCGGATGACCACCAAGGGCTATGCCTGGGATCGGCCGGTGGCCTCCAACTCCACCAAGGCCGGACGGGCTCGGAATCGCCGCACGGAACTGGTGAGAACCAACTAGGAAGCCCGCCGTACCGGCTTCAACCGAACCGCCCCCCGGCACTGCCGGGGGGCGGTTCGACTTTCCGGCGGAGCCATCGCTAACTTCCGGTCTGGCACACCTGAGCCGGAGCTGTCCGATGATTCGACATGCCATCCGCGCCACCGCGGCAATGCTGCTCGGAAGCACCCTGCTGTCCGCCCAGCAGCCCCACGCCATCGAACTCGGGGTTTTCGGGCGCTATACCCACTACTCGGACGATGTCGGGCTTGACGATGCGCTGGGGCCGGGGATTCGCGCCGGCTATTACCTGATGCCGGTGTTGTCGCTCGAGGCCGATGGATCCTATTCCACCAGCAACCAGGGCGCATTGGAAGGGTCGCACCTCCCCGCTCACGTCCGGGCCCTGCTCAATCTGCCATTCTCGGACCGGCTCTCGCTGTTCGTCGGCACCGGCCCGATGATTGACGTCTACGGCAAGGACCTGTCCGCCACCAACGCCGGCCTGGGCACCACGATGGGTGTCCGGGTGGGAATCACGCCGAAGCTGATGGCGCGTCTCGGTGGCACCTGGGACTGGCTGATGATCACGCGAGAGGGGAATCCGGCGTACGGAAACCTGGGCCTGGACTTCGGGCTTTCGTATTTCCCGGACCGGGAGGGCGGACCACCACCCCAGGGCGATGAAGACGAGGATGGCGTGCCCAACGCCAGCGATATCTGCCCCGGGACGCCACCAGCATCCACCGTGGACCAGTCGGGCTGCGTGAAACGGAGCGACACCGATGGCGATGGCGTCATTGACATCAAGGACGCGTGCCCCGATACACCCGCAGGCGCCAAGGTGGACCCGAACGGCTGCCCGGTGCAAAAACCCCAGTCGCCGGCTGGCGGGTAGGGGCTGAGGCCGGCACCGCCGCTATCGTTTTCGGACGCTGATGATCAGCGCGACACCAGCAATGATCACTGCTGAAGCGGCGAGCTCGCGCGGACCGAAAGGCTCGGACGCGATCAGCCAGCCGAGCACCACGGCCACCACCGGATTGACATAGGCGTAGGTCGCGACCCGCCCTGGCGGTGCTTCACGCAACAACCAGGTGAACGCGCTGAACGCGACCAGCGAGCCAAACACGATCAGGTAACCGAGGCCAAGCAGCGATCGGGTGCTGACGGCGGCGAACTGGAAGGACGACCATTCGCCACCCAGAGTGCCGGTGACCAGCAGCAGTGCGCCGCCAACCAGCATCTGCACCGCGGCGTTGACGCCGCCCGAATCCGGGAGCGTCAGGCTGCGCGCAATGACGATTCCGTAGGCCCAGATGATGGATGCGACCACCAGCACGGCGGCGCCGACCGGATCAATGGCCACCCCGCCGCCGCCGGGCACCATGAGCAATGCCACGCCGCCCAGTCCGGTGGCCAGTCCGAGCCAGACCATGGGGCGCACCGCCGGCGCGCCGCGAAAGCGCTCGATCAGCACGGCCCATAGTGGCACGGTCGCCACCAGCACTGCCGCGAGCCCCGACGGCACGCGGGTCTCGGCCCAGACCAGGCCGCCGTTTCCCAGGAACAGGAACAGCACGCCCAGGATAGCCGAACCACGGACCGCCGCCGCTCCGGGCCGCGCGGCACCGCGCATGCGGGCCCAGAGATAAAGGGCGGCGCCGGCCAGCAGAAACCGGGTGCCCGCCATCAACAACGGTGGCACCGTCTCGATGGCAATGCGGATCGCCAGATACGTTGACCCCCAGACAACGTATACGATGGCGAAGGCGCCCAGGATCAGTGCGCGCGATGGCTGCGGACGATTCATGAGCCGCGGATGATAGCGGACATGGGTTGGCACTGCCATCCGGGCGTCAGGATTTCGATCGAAAGGCTCGGCATGATCATGGATCCGGCCGCGATTGCGCGGCTCGAAGAGATCGGCGGCAGGCCGCTGGTGCGCACGCTGGTGGCGCTGGTGCTCGAGGAGCTGCCGTCCCGCCTCGAGCGGGTGCGGGCAGCGGTGGCGTCACGCGATGCGGGCGCGCTTGGGCCAGCGGCGCACAGTCTCATTTCGACCACCGGAAACTTCGGGGCATTCGACGTGTCGGAACTTGCCCGCCAGATTGAAATCGCCTCGCCATCGGCGGATTGGGATGTCCTGGTGCGGGATGCCGCCCGGCTTGCACTGCTGACGCAGGAGTTTCTCACCGAACTGGAGGGGGTCCGCATGGCATTCGAGGATGGTACTGGTGGCTGAGCGACCGGTGGCGTATGCCCGGCGCGTGGGGCTCTTTTCCGGCGTGATGCTGGTCATGGGCGGCATCATCGGCGCCGGCATCTTTCGCAACCCCCAGGTGGTGGCGCAGCGCGTCTTGACGGCGCCGCTCACCCTCGGCGTCTGGATCCTCGGCGGCGCCATCGCCATGATCGGCGCCCTGGTCTTCGCCGAGCTGGGGGCGCGCGCGCCCAAGGCGGGGGGACACTACGTCTATATCCGCGATGCGTTCGGTGGGCTTCCCGCCTTCCTGTACGGCTGGGCCCTGTTGCTCATCATCGGCACCGGCGCGATTGCCGCGGTCGCAGTCACTTTTGCCGATTACACCCTGTCACTGGCCCACGTGAGCCAACAATGGCGGCTCCCGGTCGCCGGTGGCGCCATCGTACTGCTGTCCGTCATCAACTATGTGGGTGTGCACTGGGGCTCCGCGACCCAGAACATCTTCACCATGCTCAAGCTGCTGGCGCTCGCGCTGATCATCGCGGCTGGTGCGGCCTCCATCATCGGCTGGCTGCCGGCACCAGCCGCGGGCCTGGCGGAACCGGCCGCGCCCCAGTCGCTCACCCTGGCCATCGGCGCCGCGCTGGTCCCGGTGCTTTTTTCATACGGCGGCTGGCAACAGACCAATTTTGTGGCGGAAGAGATGATCGCGCCGGAGCGGAATCTTCCGCGCGCGCTGATCATCGGCGTGGCGGGCGTGGTGCTGGTCTACATCCTGGCCAATGCCACCTACCTGCATGGACTGGGCGCAGCCGGCCTCGCCGCCACCGAGGCCCCGGCGTCTGACGCCATGCTGGCACTGGTGGGGCCACTTGGACGAACGGTCGTGGCCATCGGCATCGTGGTGTCCACTTTCGGGTTCCTGAACCTCGTGATCCTGGTGAGCCCGCGGGTGTATCAGGCCGTCGCCGCGGATGGACTCTTCTTCGAGCGGTTTTCCCACCTGCATCCGCGCTTCCGCACCCCCACTGCCGCGATCGTGGTCCAGGCCCTCTGGGCCTTGCTGCTGCTGCAGACCAATCGCTACGGCCAGCTGCTGGACTACGTAGTCTTCGCCGACTGGATCTTCTTCGGGCTCGCCGGTGCCGCGCTGTTCGTCTATCGCGCCCGGGAGCGCGCGGGACAGCCGTCCGGCCAGACGGGGTATCGAATGCCGGGATTCCCGATGCTGCCGCTGCTCTTCATACTGGCCGCTGGCTATGTGGTCATCGGTTCGGTCGCGTCCAATCCTGCCAATGCTGGCCGGGGCGCGGCTATTCTGGCGCTAGGGGTGCCGATCTATTTGTTCTGGAAGATGCGGACGGGGAGAAGCAGGGTTTAGGGGTTAGGGGTTAGGGGTTGAGGTTGAACACTCACGACCCCCAACCCATGACTCACGACTCATGACCAGCAGGCGGCGATGACTCCGGCGCTGGATTCACCTGCGTCGGCACCGGGTCGTCGGCGCGCCGGAATCCCGGGATGGAGAACCGGCGCCGACGGGGCGGTTCGTCCGGCTCGGGGGCAGGCCTGGGGATGTGGGCGAGGTACTCTTCCTGGTACATCCGGATGAGCTCGAAAAAGTAGGAGATCGCCAGGGGACCGATCAGCAATCCCAGCAGCCCGAAGTAGGCAATTCCGGCAAAGGCGCCGATGACCGTGATGAACGGATGGATGCGTGCGTAGCGGCGATACACCCAGGGCCGGATCAGGTTGTCCACGCCACCGACCACGAACAGGCCCCAGACCGCCATGAAAATGGCCCAGCCAAGGCTGTCCTGCAGGTAAAGCACCAGCACGGCCGGAACCCATATGAGGCCGCTGCCCACAACCGGAAGTATGGCAAAGAGCGTCGTCATGACGCCCCAGAAGACCGGATTGGCAAGTCCCACCAGCGCGAAGGCGATACCGAGCAGAACGCCCTGTACCGCGGCCGTAAGGAAAGTGCCGATCAGGGTGGAGATCGTGACGTCCTTGAACCGCTTGCGCAACGAATCGGCGTTCTCGGCGCTGAATGGAATGAACGGCCGGAGCTGGGCCCATGCACTCCGCGGTGCCCGCAGGAGGTAGTAGAACCCGAAGAAGGCAATCGTGAGCTGCAGCGTGAGTCGTGTAGCCGAACCCAGGATGGCCAGGGCGGCGGTCCCGGCGCGGCTGAGGAGCTGAGAGCCGAGCGAGCGGAATTGCTGACTGAGCTGCTCACCCACGTCGAACGAACCGATGCGGATGCTGGTGAGCCGGTCCAGCAGCGGGCTGTTGATCACGCCTCGCAGCATGTCAGGCCCTTGGGTCGCCACCAGGGACACGATGGACGCCACCGGTCCGGCGATGAGCAGGATTGCCAGAATGATCAGCAGCCAGGTGGCGATACCTGCTGGCAGGTGGCGGCAGAGATAGCGATGGGTTGGCGCAAAAATGACATACAGGACCGGCGCCGCGATCAGCCCGATGGCAAAGGGCCAGAGGGCAATGGCCAGTCCCACGCCGAGAAGCGCGACCAGGCCGGCGGCCCGCTGTTTGTCGGTATCGAAGAACGCCATGAGGCAGGAGTGTAGGCAGATTCCGGCGCCGCCGCCAGCGGGTGGATAGCCGGTTCAAACCGGAAGGGAGCGTCCGGCATCCAATTACTGTGCCCACTTACGCGCTTCCGGCCCCTCTGCGGCTCGCCGTGCCGGGCCTGACGTCACCCAGCATGGTGGAATCGTCCGTGCGCCGGGCTCAGGCCGGCGACCAGGACGCCTTCGCCGCGTTGTACCGCGCGCACGTGGGCCGGATCCACGCGCTGTGCCTGCGGCTGGAAGGAGACAGTGCGCGCGCCGCCGAGCTCACCCAGGACGTCTTTGTCCGGGCGTGGCAACGGCTGGGAACATTCCGGGGCGAGAGCAGCTTTGCCACCTGGCTGCATCGCCTCGCGGTGAACGTCGTCCTGAGTGACCGGCGGTCGGCGTTTCGCCGGGGCCGCCGTCTCCTGAGCACCGGCGAGCCGGAGCGGTTCGAGCGAGCCGGCGAGTGCCATGCCGGTGCTGACCTGGATCTGGAAGGGGCCATCGCGCGGCTGCCGGCCGGCGCGCGCGCGGTCTTCGTGCTGCACGACGTGGAGGGCTACACCCATGAGGAGATTGCCGAGAGCGCCGGCATTGCTTCCGGTACATCCAAGGCTCAGCTCTTTCGCGCTCGGCGCCTGCTGAGGGAGATGTTGAACGCATGACGTGCGATGCATTTCGCGACCTGATCAACGGTTACGTCGCGGGCCGCCTTCCGGCGGACCAGATGGAAGCAATGGCGCGCCACGCCAGTGCGTGTGACGGATGCCGGGATGACATGGACGCCGCCGTCGCGCTGGCTGGCCCGCTCGCCACCCTGCCGCGCGATATCGCACCAGAGACCGATCTCTGGCCCGGAGTGGCGCGACGGATCGTTCCGGCCCCATGGCGGCAGCGCGTGCTGGCCGCGGCGGCCGTGCTGCTGCTGATGGCGGGCTCGTCGGTCACGACGGCCGTCTTGATGCGACGTCCGCCTTCGGCGGTGCCTTCAGTCGCCGGCGCGGAGGTGGCCCAGGCCATTGAAGCGCGATACGCCCCGCGGACGCTGGAACTGGCGGCAGTGCTGGACCGGGAACGCAAGGATCTCGCGCCAGCGACGGTGGCCGCGATCGAGCGAAACCTCGCTGTAATTGACCGTGCCATCGCGGAGTCGCGTGCTGCGCTGGACAAGGATCCCTCCGATCCTGATCTGCGAGCACTCTTCCGCACCAGCCAGGCGCAGCGCGTGGCGCTGCTCGAGCAGGCCACCCGCATTGCCCGGGAGCTGTAGAATGCGGCGCGCCTGGCCGTTCCTGCTGCTGGCCATGCTGGGGGCATCGTCACTTCAGGCCCAGGAAACGGTAACACGCACCGTTCCGGCCGATGGCGCCGCCTCGATCCGGGTGTTCAACCTGGTGGGGACCACCCGCATCGTGGGCTGGAGCAGCGACAGCATCCGGGTCACGGCCACCGTGCCCAAGGGTGGGGGCCGGTTCTTCATGGGTGGCAGCGTGACGGCGTTCAAGATGGGTGTGGAAGCCAAGGAGCAAGGTGCGGAAATCCCGCCGTCCACGCTGGAAATCCGGGTGCCGCGGCTGGCCCGCATCTGGGTCAAGAGTGCAACGGCAAGTATCAGCGTCGAGAACGCCGGCGGGGAGCTGGACCTGGCCAGCGTGAGCGGCAGGATCACGGTCACCGGGTCGCCCCGCGTGGTGATGGCGGAGTCCATGGATGGCGCCATCGTCATCAGCGCCGACGCGCCGGTGATGCGAATCAAGAGTGCCGACGGCGCCATTACCGTCCGCCATGCCGGCGGCGACCTCACGGCTTCCAGCGTCAGCGGCGCGATTACCGTGACCAGCGCCCGTGAGCTGATCTCCGGGCGAATCGAAAGCGTGACGGGCCGGGTGACATTCGAGGGCGCGGTGAGCGCCGACGGCGCGCTCGACCTGCAGACTCACGAGGCACCGATCACCATCGCACTGCCCGCCACGCAGAACGCGACCCTCGACATCACCGCCTTCAGCGGCAAGGTGGTGAGCGGCTTCCCCGGCGCCCGGCGAACCGCCACACCGGGCCAGCCGGTGCGCTATACCCTGGGCTCCGGGTCGGCGCGCATCAGTGTCCGCTCGCTCAAGGGCGGCGTCCGCATCCAGCAACTTGATGTGAAGGGCGATTCAAACGCTCCGTGAAGCCCTGGCATCGAACGGTCATACCACACCGTTCCGGCCCTTCATGGAGGACACCATGCGCCGCTCATTCCTGACCACTGCCGCCGTCGCCTCGCTGGCCCTGGCGACCCTTGCCACTCCTGCATCCGCCAAGCCTCCATGGGTCTCCATCGAGCTCCCCGCCAACCCCATGAATGGCACAACCCGGAGCGCCTACCTGCTGGTGCACAGCTATCACGTCGGCACCGTGGCCGACATCCCGCTCTCCGGCACCGCGACCGGCATGGTCAGCGGCGAACGGCGGGTCCTCACGCTCTCGTTCGAGAAAACCAACATTCCGGGAGTGTCGGCGCTTCGTCGCACGTGGCCGGCCGAAGGGGCGTGGGTGCTCGCCATCAACGCCGGCGGCGACGCCGGGCCAACAGCGCTGGTGAGCATATCGGGCAGCAAGGTCCGAAGCGTTGACGTGCCCACCGTGACCGAGAACGGCTTCACCTCCGGCCGGAAAGTGACCCAGGGTGACGTGGACCGCGCGCTCAGGGAACTGGCCGCGAACGACGGCATCCCATCGCATGACGGCCACACCGGCGCGCTGGTACTGGCGCTGCTGCCGCTCGGGATCGGGCTGCTGCTGATCCGGCGGCGCTGACTGCCCACGGGTGCGGGCCCCTGCCAACAGCTGGCTCCTGTGACATCTTTCCCCCCGGGCTCATGGATCACCTGGCCCGGGGGATGCCTCATGAGAGTGTGTCTGGTACTGCTGTTATCAATGGCCGTGACGGGTTGCAGTACCGACCCTGAGAATGGTGTGACCGTCACCATCTCGGTACGGCGCGGGCCTGTCGCTCCCGTGGCGCAACCGGGCGAGGATAACACCGCACCGGTGGACAATGCGGAAGTGCGGATCCTGCGGGATGATGCGAGGATCAAGCTCACGTACACCGGGTCAACCGGGCTGGCCGAGGTGGTGCTGGAGCCAGGAAGCTACGTGGCGCGCGTCACCGTCTGTCCCGGGAGCCTGGCACTGCCCGAGCCCCTTCCGTTCACCGCTGCGGCCGGAACTGACAATCGGGTAACCCTCGTCTGTGATACCGGGATCCGCTAGCCCGGCTTGACCAGCCGATAGCCGCGCACTCTCGGCACGTCGCCCCTGTCGTGCCAGACACCATACACCGCATCCCTGGCGATGTACTGCACATCGAATCTCGGTGGCGTGGTCACGTCACCCAGCCACCGGCCCGCCTCGTCGAACACACTCCAGACCCTCGGCTGGTCTCCACGAATGGTGTAATTCTCTACCCAGATGCTGCCCGCATCATCTACCAGAACGCGCTCGAACACAGGCATCGTTCGCGGGAACGGTGCGCTGTCCAGTGCCGCCACCAGCGCCGAGTCCAGCGAACCCTGCAGGCCACGGCTGGTGGGAATCGCACGGCGGGCCTCGGTGAATGCCTGAATCGCCTCGGGCGTCACCGGCGCCCCGCGTACATTGCGCCGCATCGAGCGCTCCAGCCGGCCATCCCTGTCGTACACGTCTATCACAAAGTCGCCGCCCTCGCCAACCACGAACCCGCCGGCCAGCGGCACGGCGCTGGTGCGGCGGGCAAACGGCCTCGGCATCGGGGCCATGAAACGCCGGTCATCGCTGCCGAGCGCAACGCCGAAGCTCTCACTCCACGGTACCTTGACCAGAGTATCCAGCATGTGGCCAGTGGCATCGAACCGCATCAGCAGCGCCGAATCGCGCCGCACTTGTCCCGGACGGCCGGGAAACGGAAACACCGGCCCGCCGGATTCGATCAGCAGGGTACCATTGCGGAAGCGCCCGACCGGCGTGGTAAACAGCGCGCTGCCAGGGTCGAGGTCCGCCGTCCGGACCCTGCCATTGGCTCCGAACAGCGTGAGACGACGTTCGACGAGGTCGTACGCCAGCAGGGAATCGCCAGCGGCCACCATCCACGAGAGGGAACGGAACTCCCCTGGACCGGAGCCCGGCGCGCCGAGTATGCGGAGAACGGATCCGGCACCGTTGAAGACCCGGATGCGCTGGTCACCGCCGTCAGCCACAGCCAGCGCCCCAGCCGGGGTGCGCACCACGCTCACGATGTTCGCGAAGTCGGTGCCGGGCTTTCCGCCCACATCGAAGAACGGCGTGTCCGCCACCATCCAGGCCGAATCGCGGGTCCAGCCGGGCGCAGTACTGAGCACGATATGAACACCCGCGCTGTCGTGCGCCACGACACCACCCGACAGGGGGCGCCCCTCCCGGCAGCCACTGGCGGCGAGGACGGCAAACAGAAGGCTGGCGGCGAGGAATTGTCGTGTCATGGTCGTGAGGGCAAACTATCCCGCTCCCGCGCCTGCCGCGAGGGATGCCGCGACGGAAGGGTCCGGCTAAGTTGCGAGGACCGGTACGGGGCGCGACCGCGCCCGGCACCGGGGTTTTCATGGTCGTTCAATTCTGATCCGGGAGCAGTCATGCCAACAAGCAAGGCGGAAGCGGTCTGGGAGGGTGGACTCAAGACCGGCAAGGGCCGGTTCCAGGCCGCATCCGGAGCATTCAGCGGCGCATACTCGTTCGCCACCCGATTCGAGAGTGCCAAGGGCACCAATCCGGAAGAACTCATCGCGGCGGCGCATGCATCGTGTCTCAGCATGGCACTGTCACTGGGCCTGGAGGCCGCAGGCTCGCCACCGACTCGCATTACCACCACCGCCGAGTGCACCATTGGTAAAGTGGATGCCGGTTTTCGCTTGACCGGCATGAAACTCACGGTGCGGGGCGTGGTGCCGGGCATGGACCAGGCCGCGTTCAAGAAGGCGGCGGAGGATGCCAAGAACGGGTGCCCGGTCTCGCAGGCGCTGAAGAACAACGTGCCCATGGAATTGGACGCGGCGCTGGAATGACCATGTCTGCAGCGGCCTGACTGAATGGACAACCTCTGCCACACCCTCGCGGGCGCGGCGCTGGCGGAGAGCGGCCTCTCGCGCCGGACGGCGATGGGCTATGCGACCCTGCTCATCGCCGCCAACCTGCCTGACATTGATGCCTTGTCATATCTCAACGGGCCTGAAGCGGCGCTGCACTGGCGCCGCGGATGGACCCACGGTCTCGTGGCGCTGGTGGTCCTGCCGCTGCTCCTGACCCTCATCATGGTGAGCCTCGACATCGCCGGCCGCAAGATGAGTTCGGCGGTGCTTCCGTCAAAGGTGCGGCCCGGCCAGATCCTGCTGCTGGCGTACGCCGGCATTGCCAGTCACCCGCTGCTCGATTCCCTCAACACCTACGGCGTGCGCTGGCTGCTGCCGTGGAATCGTCACTGGACCTATGGCGATGCCGTTTTCATTATTGACCCCTGGCTGATCATCATTCTCGGACTTGGCGTCTGGGCCAGTCGCACGCGCCGGCTGGCGCGGCAGCGCACGGTGGTGCCGGAGCGGCCCGCCCGGCTGGCGCTGGCCGCGAGTCTCACCTACATCGTCGTCATGCTGGCGAGCAGTACCGCGGCGGAGCGCGCCGGCACCAGCGAGATGCAGGGACTCAGGTCTGGCACGGTACGGGCGGTGATGGCCGGACCGGTATTCATGAACCCATTCCGGCGTGAGCTGGTGGTTCAGCAGGGCGACAGCTTCCGGACTGCGGAGTTCGAATGGCTGCACCAGCCCCACGTGACACTGGCGTCCATCGCCAGCTTCCCGGTGGCTCGGCCGGCGCATCCCGCCGTCGCGCAAGCACTGGCTACCGTCCGGGTCCAGCAATTCCTCGGCTGGGCGCGCTTTCCGGTGTTCATGGTGGACAGCAGCGCCAGCGGTTACGTGGTGCATATCATGGATCTGCGCTATACGACGAGTCCCGATGCGCGGTTCGGGGCGCTGGCGGTGGCGGTGGCGCGGTAATTTCCCCCCGCAGCACCCCCCACACCGTTTCCGCCAGAATCCGGTGCCCAGCCGGTGTGGGATGCATCCCGTCGGCCTGGTTGAGTGAATCCACCCCACCCACGTCCTTCAGCAGGAACGGCACCAGTGCGGCGCCATGCTGTTTTGCCTCGGCGGGATACACCGCGCGAAACGCATCGGCGTAGCGGCGGCCCAGATTGGGCGGCGCCTCCATGCCAACTACCACCAGCGCAGGCGGCGGCGTGTGGAGCTGGGCGGTGGCCAGAATGGTGTCAAGGTTGGCGCGGAGTGCCGCCACGCTCAGCCCACGCAGCCCGTCGTTGGCGCCGGTTTCCACCACCAGAACAGCGGGATTCATGCGCAGGAGCCACCCGAGCCGGGCCCGCGCGTCGGAGGAGGTCTCACCGCTCACACCGGCATTCACCACACGGTAGGAGAGCCCGGCCGAGTCAATCTTCTGCTGGATAACCGCCGGGTACGCCTGGGAGGGATCCACGCCGAGGCCGGCTGTCAGACTGGTGCCCAGAAATACGATCACCCGCCGTGTATCGCCGCTGTCCGAAGCGATGGCGGATGCCTCGGCGCGCGGCGTTCCGCCGTGCTCGGTTCGCCCGCAAGCGGCCAGCAGGAGCAGGAGGGCCGGGGTCAGGTATCTTTGCAGGATTCCAGAACCTCAGGGTTGATGATGATCCGGTGCGAAGGCCTTACCAGAAGTTATCCATCAGGCGGCGGCACGCTCACCGTCCTCAAGAATATTACGCTGTCCGTCGAACCGGGTGGCTTTCTCGCCATCGTAGGACCGAGCGGCAGTGGGAAAACCACTCTGCTGGGCCTTCTGGCAGGACTGGACCATCCCTCCTCCGGTACGGTGACGCTGGATGGCGTCCGGCTCGACACCCTCACTGAGGATGGCCGCGCGCGGCTTCGGGGCGAACGGGTGGGCTTTGTATTCCAGTCGTTCCAGCTGGTCCCGACCCTTACCGCGCTGGAGAATGTACTGGTTCCGCTGGAGCTGCTGGGCCGGCCGGACATGGCACGTGCGCACCAGCTGCTGGCCGATGTGGGGCTTGCCGGCCGTGAGCACCACTATCCAGCGCAACTCTCGGGCGGGGAGCAGCAGCGTGTGGCGCTGGCTCGCGCCTTTGTGAATACTCCCCGGATTCTCTTTGCCGATGAGCCGACCGGCAACCTCGACGCCGCCACCGGCGCCACGATCATCGCACTGATGCACCAGCTCAACCAGGCCAATGGCACCACGCTGGTGCTGGTCACCCACGATCAGCTGCTGGCCGACCGGGCTCGCCGCACCGTGCGGCTGGCCGATGGCGAAATCGTGAGTGATAGCGCCGCATGACGCTGCCCTTTGTCCTGCGGATGGCTGGCCGGGAAGCGCGTGCCGGATTTCGCCGTCTGGCGCTGCTGGCGGCAGGCGTGACCGCCGGGGTTGCCGCGCTGGTCGCCATCAACGGCTTCACCGAGAACCTGCGCGACTCCATCGCCCAGCAGGCGCAGGCGCTGCTCGGCGCCGACCTCTCCTTCGAGAGCCGCTCCGCCCTGCCCGACCGGGCGCGCGCCGCGCTGGACTCGATCGGCGGCACCCAGGCGACGGTCACAACTTTCAGCGCCATGACCTACGCTGGGCGAAGCGAGACCGCACGCCTCACCCAGATGAACGCGGTCACCGGCGGCTGGCCCTTCTACGGCCGGATCGAAACCGAGCCCGCGAACGCGTGGCCAACGCTGCAGGGCGGCCGCAACGTCATCGTAGACCCGTCACTCCTGTCCTCACTGGGAATCGCGATCGGCGACAGCATCGCAGTCGGCGACACGCACTTCCAGGTAATCGCCACCATCGCCGCCGTGCCTGGCGACGTCGGGATCCGCAGTGCATTCGGCCCTCGCGCGTTCATGAACGGGGCATTCCTCGACAGCACCGGGCTGCTGGGATTCGGCGCGCGGGTGGAGTACGCGGTCTTTGTGAAACTGCCGCCGGGCGGCAATGCGCAGCGGATTGCCGAACAGTGGCGGCCGCGGCTGCGGGAGGCACGGGTACGGATCCATACCGTGGCGGACGACCAGGCCCGCCTCGATAATGCACTGACCCGCCTGGCCAACTTCCTCGGCCTGGTGGCGCTGGTTGCGCTGCTGCTGGGCGGCCTGGGTGTGGCCAGCGCCGTGCATGTCCACATTCGCGGCAAGCTGGAAACAGTGGCAATGCTGCGGTGTGTAGGCGCCACATCCCGGCAGATGGTGGGAGTGTACCTGGTCCAGGCGGCCCTGCTGGCGCTGGTGGGCAGCTTGGCGGGCGCGCTGATCGGCATCCTGGTGCAACAGGCGCTGCCGGCACTCCTGGGTGATTTGATCCCGGTGGACGTCGTCTTCCATCCCTCCTGGCGCGCTGCCCTGGTCGGTACCCTGATGGGGCTCTGGGTGGCAGTGGCATTTGCGCTGCTGCCGCTCCTGGAAGTGCGCCGAGTACCACCGCTCGCGGCGCTCCGGCGCGACGTTTCGGCCGAGCGTACCGGACGCGACTGGTGGCGCATCGCCACATTCCTGGCACTGGGGCTGACGGTTCTGCTCCTGTCCGTCTGGCAATCGGGTCACCTCATGACCGGGGCCATTTTCGCCGGGTCAGTGGTCGCGGTGCTGGCGCTGCTCTGGTGCGCAGCGGCGCTCGTCATGTGGCTGGCTCGGCGCGTCTCCGCCGGACTGCCGTACGCCTGGCGCCAGGGCGTGCTCAACCTGCGGCGCCCGTCCAATCAGACCACCACCGTGATCCTGGCCATCGGCTTCGGCGCCTTCCTGCTGGCGACAGTCCTGCTGGCCCAGCATACCCTGCTCCGGACCCTGGATATCTCATCGCCTTCGTCCGCCAATGACAACATGGTGTTTTTCGATATTCAGCCATCGCAACTCGCAGGGGTGGATTCCATCCTCCATGACGGCGGGATTGCTGCCTCACCCCCCGTCGCCATCGTACCGATGCGGGTGGCGTCGGTGCGCGGTGTTGCCGTAACCACGCTGCAGGCAGATACTGCCCGCGATGGCCGCTGGGCGCTTCGCCGGGAGTACCGCTCCACCTGGCGCGATACGCTGGTCTCCTCCGAGAAGCTGCTCGCCGGCCAGTGGTGGACCGGCCCACGCCCTGACACCGCGCGCATCTCCGTGGAGCGGGATCTCTCGGAGGAGCTTGGCATTTCCGTCGGCGATGTCATCGTCTGGAATGTGCAGGGCACCATGATTCCCACGCGGGTCGCCAGCATCCGCGAAGTGGACTGGGCGCGCTTTGAGCCCAATTTCTTCGTGGTCTTCGAGCCAGGCGTGCTGGAGGATGCGCCGCACACGTGGGTTACGCTCGCCCGCGTCCCGCGTCCCGAGTCCCGTGGTCTGCTCGCCCGCCGCATTGCCGCGCAATACCCCAACGTGACGTCGCTCGATCTCACTTTTGTGCAGGATGCCATCTCCCGGCTGCTGGGCAAGGTCACGCTGGCCATCCGGTTCATGGCACTCTTCAGTCTGCTCACGGGCATGGTGGTCCTCGTTGGCGCCATCGCCACCAGCCGCTTTCAGCGGGTGCGCGAGGGGGCCCTGCTCCGAACCCTGGGCGCAAGCCGGCGCCAGCTGATCGCGGTTGCGCTGGCGGAGTACGCTGCACTCGGGCTGGTGGCCGGGCTTTCGGCGCTGATCCTCGGCTGCGCGGCGACCTGGGCCCTCGCGCGATGGGTCTTTCAAGTGCCGTTCATGCTGCCGGGTGGCGCGGCCACCCTGCTGGTGGCCTGTACCGCACTGGTTACCATGCTGGTTGGACTCTGGACCGCGCTGGATGTGTCCCGGCAAACCCCGCTGGGGGTGTTGCGCGGAGTGATGGAGGGATGAAGGGGCGGGGATCAGGGGTTAGGGGTTAGGGGTTAGGGAATCAGTGGTAAGCCCTTAGCTTTCGGCCTTGGCTCCCTAGTCCCTAGTCCCTAGTCCCTAGTCCCTAAT
>Ga0207707_10001717_pt1 | contig 20158 bp, 18 predicted proteins | sample KBSC83BmetaG_FD_184336 | JGI IMG/M metagenome (GOLD analysis project Ga0207707, IMG submission 184336) | Corn rhizosphere microbial communities from Kellogg Biological Station, Michigan, USA - KBS C8-3B metaG (SPAdes) (version 2) | ecosystem: Host-associated > Plants > Roots > Rhizosphere ...
AGAGCGACAACACCGCGACGAACCTGCTGCTCGACCGCATCATCATTCGCCGCGTGTGGGCGAAGATGGAATCGCTCGGCTTGATGCACACGAAGGTGCATTCGAAGACCTTCCTGCGCATCTCGAGCGTGGCCATGGACAGCTCGGCGAAATACGGATTGGGCGTGTCCACGCCTAACGAGATGGCGCACCTGTTCGTGCTGCTCGCCCGAGGCCAGGCCGTGAATCCGGCCGCCGACTCGGCCATGCTGGACATCCTCGAGCACAACGAGGACAACACGCTGCTCCAGCGCGAGCTCGATCGCGTGCGGGCCGCGCACAAGACCGGCGCCGTGGATGACGCGCGCACCGAGTGTTCGCTCTTCTATCTTCGGTCACGCGTCGTGGCGTGCGTGTTCACCAAAGAGAACAAGGACCAACGCTGGATTCTCGACAGCGAACCTCAGGTCACAATGGCGCACATGGGCGCGACCATCGCGCGCGCGTTCGGCCTTCCGGACAGTGCGTCCGTCGCGTCGGGTCCGTGAGACTACGGCATCGCTTTCGTAGTCACATCGACCGAACCGCCTGCGTCAACTCGTCCAACGCATGGCACCGGAAATGCCCGCTCGCTGTCCCGGCCAGCATCGAAACGTGACCGGAGGAATCATTGTGAGAACCTGGGCCGCTGCCGTCGCCGCCATTGCACTTGCTGCCGCTCCAACCGCCGCCGCGGCGCAATTTACTGCCGCGCTGGTACCCGCGCGCATGCCGGCGCCACGTACCGCGCTCATGCCCAACTCGAACGGTCCCACGACGATGCCCGCCGGGACGCGCGTCGATTCATCACTCGGCGCGTTCGACTCGACGTTCTTCGATGCGTCGCCGAATTCGGTCACGCCGACCGAGAAAACCACGTCGACGCCAGCGCGTTCTGCTTCCACTGTACATTCACCCGACACCACCAGCGCCGGTGACACCGTGTTCAGAGACGGAGCCTCCGCGCCCGAAACCGATTCAACACTTCCGGCATTGGCGCTCGCTGGTGTAGGTACGCTACTCGTTGGTGTGGTACTCGTCCGACGCTGATATGCGACGTTCCTTCGGAGTTTTCTTCGTCCTCGCCGGTGCGTGCCTGCTGCTCACAGTGGGCTACGCCTACGGCGCGAGCGCCATCGCACGCCGACATGCGCGTGCGACGTGGACCGCCGTGGAAGCGAACGGTTCGCTCTCCACGCCGGACAGCGCCGTGTCGCATCGCAGCTTTGCGCGCGGCGAGCCCGTTGGCCGCATCGACATTCCGGCGATCGATCTCGATGAAGTGTTCATCGAAGGCGTCGGTGACGCGCAACTCGCGGTGGCGCCGGGTCATCTGCCGCAAAGCGCGCTGCCGGGTGAGGCGGGCAACGCGGTAGTCTCCGCGCACCGCGACCGGCAGTTCCACGCACTCGATCAACTGTCACTGGGCGACACGATCGTCACCGAGACGTACGGCGGACGCACGACGTGGGTGATCGTCGCGCGGCGCATCGTCGAGCGAGGCAAGCCTGCGCTCTTCTCGACCGTGGAGCCGACGTTGACGCTCACGACGTGCTGGCCTGTGCGCTACGTCGGGCCGGCGCCCGATCGATTGATCATTACGGCCAAGGTCTTGGAGCGGGCTCGACCCGGCGTCTGACGCCGGATCACTTCCCAAGCGGGGCGCGGTAGGGCATCGTAGCGGCGTGTCCACAAAAAGCGCTCCATCGTCGACCGCCGGATCCGCGGCGGCGCGCACCCAGGCGCCGTCGGGCGGGCCGGCCGTGCAGCGCGTCATCCAGACCAGGAACGCCGAGGACCCCGCGCTGCGCACGTGGATCGTGCTGGCGCGGGCGTACCACACGATCGTCCGCGCGGTGTCGCGCGACGTCAGCCGCCACCGCCTAACGTTGGGCCAGTTCGCGGTGATGGAAGCCCTCTACCACAAGGGCGCGCTTCCGTTAGGAAGAGTGGGCTCGCTGCTCCTGGTCACCGCCGGCAACATCACGTACGTCGTGGACCAGCTCGAGCGGCGCGGTCTCGTGCGGCGGGAGCGGCGCCACGGCGACCGGCGCGTGGTGTACGCGGCGCTCACGGCCAAGGGTCGCGCCTTCATCGATGAGATCTTTCCCGCGCACGCCCGCTACATCGCGGAGCTCTTCGATACGCTGCCGCCCGACGAGCAGAACCAGTTGCGCTGCCTGCTCAAGAAGCTCGGATTCGCCGTCGCCGAGCTCGAGGGCGAGGGGAAGGCCGACTGACGCCTAGAGTGCGCGTCGCACGAAGAACGCGCCGAGTGCCAGGAGCACGGCGCCGAGGATCACGATGGTGACGCCGTTCCGGTCTTCGGCCGGCGGCTCGTCGGCCTGGTGCTGGGTTTCATTGCTCACGAGCGACTCTCCCGGTTGATGCGCGAATCCCTAGATTCCTCACATGCGCTTCATTCTTGCTTTCGCCCTCGTGCTCGCCGGCGCTGTGGCCGCCGCCGCCCAACGGATCACGCCTAACGAAATCGACGGCGATCTCCGTTTCCTCGCATCCGATTTGCTCGAGGGCCGCGCGCCCGCGACGCGCGGCGGCGAGCTCGCCACGGCGTACATCGCCGCCCAACTCCGGTCCGCCGGCATCCAGCCCGGTGTGAACGGTTCGTATTTCCAGCGCGTCCCCATCGATGTCGTCACGGTCGACTCCGCATCGATGCGCGTGCACGCGTCCGGCAAGGCTGCCGCGCCGCTTCGATTTCCGGATGACGTCGTCATCTGGGCCGGCTCGGCCGTTCCGTCGAGCGTAGCGCACGCCGAGATCGTGTGCGCCGGTTACGGCGTCACCGCGCCTGAGTACAAGTGGGACGACTTCAAGGGCGTGGATGTCAAAGGCAAGGTGGTGCTCGTGCTGGTGAACGACCCGCCCGCCACCGCGAAGGAGCCGCAGTTGTTCGGCGGAAAGGCCATGACCTATTATGGCCGGTGGACCTACAAGTTCGAGGAAGCCGAGCGGCGCGGTGCTGTGGGTGCTCTCGTCGTGCACACTACGGCGGGGGCGAGCTATCCGTGGCACACCGTGATCGCCTCCTGGAGCACGCCGCAACGGATGCTGCCGCGCGACCCGTCGCTGCCCGCTCCGTTAGATTTCCGCGGCTGGATCACCGACTCCGCGGCCACCGCGCTGCTCGCGCACGCCGGCCTGGATCTCGCGGCGCTGCGCAAGCAGGCCGCCACGCGCGGCTTCCACCCCGTGAGTACCGGCATCACGCTCGACGTCGCGTTCCGCAGCTCAGTGCAGCACCTGGAAAGCCAGAACGTCGTGGGCGTCATCCCCGGCCGCGACAGATCGCTCGGCCGGCAGTACGTGGCGCTGAGCGCGCACTGGGATCACTTCGGTATCGGCCCCAAGGTGAACGGCGACTCGATCTACAACGGCGCGGTCGACAACGCGTCCGGTGTGTCGACGCTGCTCGCCGTGGCGCGCGCGGCCGCAGGGGCGCCGCGTATGCGCCGGTCGCTGGTGTTCGTGTTCGTCACCGCCGAGGAAGCCGGGCTCCTCGGCTCGTCGTGGTTTGCCCAACATCCGACCATGCCCGACAGCGACATCGTCGCCGACCTGAACATGGACGTGGTGACGGTGTTGGGCACGGTGCGCGACTTGAACGTGCTGGGCTCGGACAAATCGACGTTAGGGTCGATGCTCGCCCATCTGATCGCGCCTAACGGAATGCGCATCGACCCCGATGCGCATCCGGAGGCGGGCCACTTCTACCGATCGGATCACTTTTCGTTTGCCAAGGCCGGCATTCCGGCGGTGTCGATCGGCGCGGGCACGGACTACGTCGGGCGTCCCAAGGGCTGGGGCGTGCAGCAGGAAGACGACTACACGGCGCACCGCTATCACCAGCCGGCGGACAACTACAGCCCGGATTTCGATCTGCGCGGCGCCGCGCAGATCGGCGACATCGTGCTGCGGTTCACGACCGCGCTTGCCAACTCGCCGGTGCTGCCGGCGTGGAATCCGACGTCCGAGTTCAAGTCGGCGCGCGGAAGAAGCGAGAAGATTTCGTGACGCAGGTGTGTCGAACGCGGCCTCCCACGCTGCACGTCGAGATCCGTGGCGCACGCCGAGCGGATTGGTGACGAAGCCTATCGCAGCCCGATGACGGTCGCGCCGGCGATGGCGAGCATGCCTAACAGGAACAGCGCCGCGTAGAGCGGAAGCAGGAAGCGGAACCACTTTTCGTAGCGCACGCCGGCCGCCGCGAGATTCGCCATCAGCACGCCGCTCGTCGGCGTGATGAGATCGCAGAGACCGGCGCCGTACTGGTAGGCGAGCACCGTCGTCTGCCGCGACAGCCCAAGGAGATCGGTGAGCGGCACGAGGATCGGCAGCGTGAGCACGGCCTGGCCGCTCACGCTCGGCACCGGCACGTGGATCGCGGTGTGCACCGCCATCATGCCGATGGCGGAAAACCCAACGGGAAGGCCGGCGAGCGGCGTGACCAGCCCGTGCACGATGGTGTCGACGATGCGCCCCTGCTGCAGCACGACGTAGATCGCGCGGGCGAAGCCGATGAGCAGCGCCGCGAACGTCATCGAGCGGAAGCCGTCAATGAAGGCCTCCGCCGTGCCCCCGATGCCTAACCGGCCGATGAGCCCGGCGGCGACGCCCATGACGAAGAACAGCGCGGCCATCTGGTCGAAGCCCCAGCCGAATCGCGTCACGCCGTACACGAACACCGCGAAGGTGAGGAGCACGAGCGCCAGCACGGCCCCCTCGCGTGATCCCGCCCCCGCGTGTGCCACGGCCGCATCGCTCGACGGCGTGCCACGCGTACGTGCGGCGTAGCGCATCGTCCCGCCGATCCATATCGCGAGCGCCAGCGCGAGAAACACGAGTCGGTACGACCAACCCGAGAGCAGCGGCAGCTGGGCCAGCTTCTGGGCAATCTCGACCTGAAACGGGTTGATCGGGCTGAACGCCGCGCCGACCGCGGCGGCGCCCACGCTCATCGCCGCGGCGGTGACGGCGTCGTACCCGAGGCGCCTCGTCAGCACGAGAAGCGCCGGGATCAGCGCAATGATCTCCTCGTGCATGTTGTCGAGCGCACCGCCCAACGCGAATGCGAAACATGTGACCGGGATGACTAACGCTGCACGACCGGCGAGGCGCCGGACGAGCCAGGTGACGCCGTACGCCAGCGCGCCGGTCCGGTCGACCACGGCAAACGCGCCGCCGATCAGGAACACGAAAAACACCACATCGGCGGCGTCCTCGAGTCCCTTCGGGATCGCGACCACCGCCGCGAACGGTCCCACCGGATTCGATTCGACCGTGTGGAACGTGCCGGCGACGACCACGCTGCGTCCGGTGGCCGGGTCGTCGCGCCGCTGGTACTGGCCGGCCGGAAGCACCCAGCTGAGCGCCGCGGCGACGGCCACGCAGGCCACCATCAAAACCAGCGCGTTAGGCAGCCGGAACCGAACGCGAAGCGTGGGTGCTACGGACGCGGCAGCGTCGCTCATGGCGGCTCGCGCTCGAATGCGTGGTGACGCTGCGATACGGTATCGAGATGCGTCGCGCCTAGCCTACGCGGATCGCCAACGGCGCGCAATGTCCGGCCATCCTCGTCGACGATGCACGACTTGCATCTGGACGCGAGTTTGGACCATGGTCACTATGCGAAGAAAGCACTATCCTTGGCGCACACAAACTCGATGAGGATCTCGTGACCTTGCGCTCGTGATGACAACGGTGCGCGTCTCGCCCGCGGTCGCCGCCGCCTTACGCGACGGCCGGCCGGTGGTCGCGCTCGAGAGCTCCGTGTTCGCGCAAGGCTTACCGCAACCACAAAACCGCGAAGCGGCGCGACGCATGCTCGCGGCGGTACGCGCGCGTGGAGCAGAGCCGGCGATCACCGCGGTGGCGCGCGGCACACCGGTCGTCGGACTCGAGGGCGCTGACCTCGAGCGATTCCTCGCGCGTGATGGCGTGCGCAAAATCTCTGCTCGCGACATCGCACCGGCTGCCGCCGCGCGCGTCGACGGTGCAACCACGGTCGCAGGATCCCTCGCTCTTGCGCACGCCGCTCACATTGCCGTGCTCGCCACCGGCGGCATCGGTGGCGTACACCGAGTGGCACCGATATCGAGTCACGCGTTCGATGCCGTGCGCGATGAGTCGGCGGATCTCGCCGAGCTCGCACGTACGCCGATGCTCGTCGTGTGCGCCGGCGCCAAGACAATTCTCGACCTGCCGGCCACGATGGAACGTCTCGAGTCACTCGGCGTCGCTGTCGTCGGCTATCGCGTCGATGAGCTACCGGGCTTCCTCACGAGTGGTACAGGCATTTCATTGTCGTGGCGATTCGAAAGCGCGGCCCAGGTCGCCGCGGCGTGGTGCATGCACCGAGCACTCGGGCGGACGCAGGCGATGGTGGTGGTTCAGGCCCCGCCGTCACCGCTTCCGCGCGGGATGGTGGACGATGCGGTGAATCGCGCGCTCGACGCTGCTGCGCGCGCCGGAATCGCGGGGCCGGCGCTCACACCGTGGTTGTTGGCGCGGTTGGAAGAGGAGACCGGTGGCTCGTCACTCGCGACCAACGTGGAACTTCTCGAGTCCAACGCAGCGTTGGCTTCGGAAATCGCGGCGGAGGTGACCGGAGACGTCGAAATCGGACGTGCACGCGCGTAATATCCCGTGGGCGCGTGTGTCGTCCTGTACTTCAGCGGGGCGGGCGGGGAGCTAAAGTTCGGTGAGACCGTCATAAAGTCAACATCTTGAACTGGGCGGATTTCCAGTTGTACAATAGGCTGACCGACATCGGTCTTCTTGAGACACGTCGGAGGTGCGAATCGCCATGCCTACCCCATTTCTGAGTTCTGAAGAGTACGACGAGCGCGCGCATCAACTCTACAACGAAGGGCAGTACGACGAAGCGCTCGATGTGCTGCGCGAAGGATTGGCGCTCTATCCGAACTCGGTCGAATTGCACATTGGGGTAGGCTACGCACGGCTGGCTCGCGATGAGTTCGCTTGGGCGAGGCAGAGCTTCGACAAAGCCCTCGTGCTGGACCCGGATCACGAGGATGCGATCGCCGGCCTCGGCGAGACGTTGCTCAAGTTCGGCGCGCGCGAGCAGGCGCTGGGACGTTTCCGCCACATTCTCGAGCTCGGCTACGCGGACGACATCGACCTCGTCCTGCAGATCGGCCGTGCGCTCTTCCGCGAAGACATGATCGCCGAGGCGCGCGAGTTCTTCGAGATCGCCGCGCGCGAAGCCGGCGAGATGGCTGAGGCCGCGGCGTGCCTGGGTTACGTTAGGCATCGGGGCGGCGACGACGAAGGCGCCATCACCGCGCTCAAGCGCGCGCTGCAGTTGGACGACGACCACGCCGAGGCGCGCATCTACCTCGCCAACATCTTGTACGACCGCGGTGATTACGAGGGGTCGCTGTCGCAGCTCGAGCGCACGGAGCCCGACGACCACTGGGAAGAGCTCGGCATCTGGCGCTTGATCGAGCTCAAGAAGTCGCTCTACCGCCTAACGGAGGACGACCCCGAGCTCGCGCCGTGGGACGATCGCCTCTCGGAGTTGGCCGGCGAGCCCGACGACATCGACGAGATGCTCTCGGAGATCGAGACGCGCGTGAACGAAGAGGAGGTGGCGCGCGAGCGCGGCCAGCTCGAGCTGTTCGGCGCGCTGTTGTCGGACCTGGCGGGACAAAGAGTGTCCGACACGCTCGAGCACCGGATCCTGCTCAACGACGGCCGCATTTACGTCGGGAGCTGGGACCGCATCGTGCGCGCGATGCGCGACGCGAACAAGGGAATGACCGGCCGCTCGGTGCAGGAGTTCATGGCCACCGAAGCGAGCCGCGGCTACTCGATTACGGGCGTCAAGATCCCGATCGGCGATGCCGAAAGCTTCATCCGCGGCAGCGCGAACGCCGGCCTGTTGCGCATCGTGCGGTGACAGATCCGTCCTCCGCCTCGCGCGGCGCGCAACACGCGCTCGAGGCGGTTCGACCGGCGGTCGAGCGACTGTCATCGAGCCGGTCTTCGCAGGACAACGCATCTGACGTGACGGCCATCTGCGCTGGCGTCGAGTTGGCGCTCGGCGCGCTGCTCGGCCGCACCGATCTGTCGGGACAGGCGCTGGTGCGCGAAACGCGGCAGCGCGAGGCGATCTCACTCGAGCAGGCGCACGCGGCGCTCGAGCTGTTCGCGGTGCGCGACCGGTTGGGCGCGTCGGGACAGGTCGACAGCGCCGATCTGGACGTGGCGCGCGAAGCATACGGCGCGCTCGTGCGCGGCTTCGAGACGCCGCCTGTGGCCGGTGCTGGTGGAACGACGACGACCCCGACTGCCGCGATGGCGCCGCCCGGCGCGACAACGCCGGTCAGCACGACCGGGGCATTGCCGCCGCCGACATCCGCGGCCGCGCCCAGCGCGCCGCCGGCCACACCCGCCGGCCCCGGCGGTCCGTTAGGCGGAGCGGCCGTCGGTGGAGCGGGCGAGGCGCCGCACGACGCGCCGCCTGACCGCGCGCCCGTGATTGCGGTGGTGGTGGTCGTGCTGCTCGTGCTCCTCGGCATCTATTACCTGGTCGCCGGGCACCACGCGCCCTCGGCGCTCGACGCGGGGATTGCCGCGTACACCGCGGGCCAGCGTGATTCCGCGCATGCGTTCTTCACGCGCGCCGCGGCGGCGGACCCGCGTAACGCGCTCCCGCATCTCTATCTCGGACGCATGGCCCGCGAAGACGCCGACTACACGACGGCGGGCAAGGAGCTGCGGACCGCCGTGCAGCTCGATCCCACGGGTGCGGCCGCCCAACGCGAGCTGGGCGCGTTCTTCCTCGCACGCGGCGGCTCGTTCGCGGCGCAGAGCCGGCCCGACCTCGCGTCGCAGGACTACGATGCCGCGCGCCGCGCGTACGTGCGCGCCATCCAGGTGAACGCGGTGGATAGCGCGTCCGAGGGCTATCTGGCGTGCGCGCTGGCACGCCTCGGACGGGCCGACGAAGCGGCGACGTGGCTCAGGCGCGCTGGTCCGGGGCCGTGGAGCACGTGCGCGGCATCGCCGGCCGCGCCGTGACCCCACGAATTGGACTCTCTGCCGACAGCGTCCATCGCACTGCGTTAGGCAACGGCCTCACCGTGTTGGTGCACCGCGACGACTCGGCGCCGGTCGTCGCCATCGTGACCCACGTCAAGGCGGGCTACTTCGACGAGACCGACGACGTCACGGGTATCGCACACGTGATGGAGCACATGTACTTCAAGGGCACGCCGGCGCGCGGCGTGGGCGAGATTCCTCGCGCGACCAAGGCCGCCGGCGGCTACCTGAACGCCGGCACGATTTACGATCGCACCAGCTATTACACCGTGCTGCCGGCCAGCAGCTTCCTCGACGGTCTCGAGATCCAATCCGATGCGTACGCGAATTCCCTCGTCGATGCCGGAGAGCTGGGGCGCGAGCTCGAGGTGATCGTCCAGGAAGCGCGGCGGAAGGCGGATACGCCGGGCGCGGTGGCGGTGGAGACGGTCTACCGCCTCCTGCACGACCGGCACCGGATGCGGCGGTGGCGCATCGGGAGAGAAGACGACTTGAGGCGTCTGAGGCGCGACCAGGTGGTGGCGTTCTATCGGACGTTCTACCAGCCGTCGAACACGATCCTTTCGATCGTCGGCGACGTGGATCCGGACGCGGCGCTCGCCGCGGTCGAGCGCCGCTACGGCGGGCTGACCGACTGCCCCGTTAGGCGGGACCGCGGCCCCGCGGAGACCGCGGGGCCGCGCGGGTTCCGCTTCGCGGATCTCGCCGGCGACGTCACGCAGTCACAGCTCGTGATCGGCTGGCGCACGCCGGCCGCGCTGCACCCCGACACGCCGCCGCTCGAGATGGCGGCCACCGTGTTAGGCAGCGGGCGCGCATCGCGCCTCTATCGTGGCGTGCGCGACCGCGCGCTGGCGGCGTCGGTCACGGCGTCCGACTACACGCCAACGGACCTCGGCGTGTTCGTGATCCACGCCGACGGGCCGCCCGCCCTGTCGGGCGACGCCCTCCGGGCGATCTGGACGGAAGTGCGCGACCTGCGCGAGCACGGCGCGACCCCGGACGAGATCTTCCGAGCGCGACGGATGGTCGAGGCGCGCTTCGCGCGCGCGCTCGAAACCATGGAGGGCCAGGCCAACTGGCTCGCCGACTGGGAAGCGCTCGGCGACTGGCAGTTAGGCATGGAGAACTATGACCGGCGGATGGCGGTCGAGCCCCGCGACATCGCCGACGTGACGAGCCGATGGCTGGATCTGGATGCCGCGGGGGTGGTCTCGTACCGCCCCGACGCGATCGCGCCGCTCGCCGCTCAAGGCGGCGCGCTGCGCGATCGCGTCGAAGCTCCCCCGCGTCCGATTCCCGTGGGCGGCGCGCCCGCGGCGCCGCCGATTGCATCGGCGGCTGCCGCGCCCGCGCCCGCCCTCGAACGCGTCGAAGGCCGCGTGCGCTGCTACCGCACCGCCCGCGGCACGCCCATCCTCGTTAGGCAGATCCCCGGCGCCCGCCTCGTCCACCTCGCGATCTCCGTCCTCGGCGGCGCATCCGACGAGCCCGCCGTGCACGCGGGCCTCACGTCGCTCCTCGTGCGGACCGCCGTCAAGGGCACGGCCCACCGCGACGCCAACCGCATCGCCGCCGACGCCGAGCTCCTCGGCGGCAGCATCGCACCGTCCGCGGGCACGGAAAGCTTCGGGTGGTCGATGTCCGTGCCCACCTCGCGCGCCGACGACGCACTCGCGCTCCTCGCCGACGTCGCCCAACAACCGACCCTCGCCGAGTCCGCGCTCGACACCGAGCGCGAGGTCGCACTCGCCGCGCTCGCGCTGTTGCGCGACGACATGCAGCAGTGGCCGATGCGCCTCCTCATCCGCGCCGCGTTTCGGGGGCATCCATACGGCGTGCCGGCCTCCGGCGATGAACGCAGTCTGGTCACCATCGATGCCGCGCAGCTCCACGCCTGGCACGTGACCCGCTGTCTCGGGGGTCCGTCCGTCATCGCCATCGTGGGCGACGTGGATCCTGACGACGCGGCGTGCAGCGCCGCGCGCCACTTCCAGGCGTTGGGCGGCGCGGCGGCGCGCGCGCCCGAGGCGCCGGCCTGGACGCGCGAGGCGGTGATGGTCCGCGAAACGCGCGACAAGGCGCAGACGGCGCTGGCGATGGCATTCCCCTCGCCCGACCGGGGCGACGACGCGCGCTTCGCCATGCACCTCCTGGCCGGCGTCGGCAGTGGGTTAGGCGGCCGATTCTTCGAGGAGCTCCGCGACAAGCGGTCGCTCGCCTACACGGTGAGCGCGGGCGTAGTCGAGCTGCGTCGTGCGGGCGTGTTCCGCACGTTCATGGCGGTGTCGCCGCGGCGTGAGGACGAAGCACGCCGCGGGATGCTCGACGAGCTGGCCAAGCTGCGCGACGCACCGGTCACCGACCGCGAGCTCGCGCGGGCGAAGGCGTACGCCATCGGCATGCACGCCATCCGCGAGCAGAGCGGGTCGGCTGTGCTCGGCGATGTGCTCGACGCGTGGATGTTCGGCCGGTCGTTAGGCGAGCTCGAGGAGTACGAAGCCCGCGTGCGCGCGGTGACCGCCGCCGAGATGCAGCGGCTGGCCCAACGCTATCTGGGGGAGAGCCGGCGCGTGGAAGCGGTGGTGGCCGGCGCGTCCGGCTCCGCCTAACTGCCGCCGTGTTGCAGCTCGCCGGCGGCGCGCCGCAACACGGCGGCGGCCGGACGCAGGCGTCCAGCGGCCGTGCGGAGACCGATCGGCACGCGATAGTCCGATGCTTGATACGCGATCAATCCCTTGATCGCCGCGCGGCTCGACGCCCACGCCAATACGCCCCACAGCGCGTGCGCCTGACTCTCTTCACCATGCGCGAGCGGAAACGCGCCGGCCTCGAGCACCCATACCGGTTTCGATGACCGCGCCGTTCGCACCCACGCGTCGGCGGTGCGCATCCGTGCGTCGAGGGTGGCCGCGCCGCCTAACCACGGATAGAGCGACAGCGAGGTGCCATCCACCGGCGACGCATTCGACGCGCTCCACGCGTAGAGCGCGCTGTCGGCGGCGGTGAAACCGCCCACGTGCGCGAGCACGCGCACCGCACTGCTGTCCGCCGTGCTGTCGTCGTGCGCCGCGTCGGCGGCCGCGCGCAGGTAGGCTTCCCACGACTCGACCGGTACGGGGCCGAGCGCACGGGCCGCTGCGCCGTTGGGATCGACCACGGGCACCACGAAGTCCGGGTGCAGGCGACGCGCAATGCGTTCCACGTCGGCCACGCGGTCGCGCAGGTACGCCTCGCGCGCAGCCGGCGGGACGCGCCGCTCCTCCGACAGATCGAGCGCCGCGATCACGCGCCGCGACCCGCGCACGTCGTCCATCACGTGCTCCACGCTGTCGAGCGTCGCCGCGCTCGCCCCGTTAGGCGTGAAGTAAATCGTCAGCGCGCCGGCGCCAATCGAATCGGCGAGACCGAGGTCGTTGGTCAACGACAGCGGCGTCGGCGGATCGGAGAGGGTCGGGAACACTTTCAGCCCGACGACGAAGTCGCTGTCCGGATGCTCCTGCAACCGCTGCCGCGCGTATCGGTCGTAGCTGCGCACCGCGCGAGCGGCCGACGGGACCTGCGACACGATCAAGAGCAGCCATGCCGCGGCGACGAGTGCCATCACGCCGCGCACGAGCATGCGGCCGTTGGGCCGCCCCGGCGTGACCGGCGCGAAGACCGGCACGTACAGGAACCACGGCATGACGAGCGCCATCGACTGCGCCGAGAGCGCGATCGCGTCGCGGTCCGCTGCGAGCAGTGTGAGGAGCGGCGTGCTCGGCGACACACCGACGAAATCCAACCAGTGCGCGAGCGTGATCAACGCGAGCAGGAAGTCGAACGTCAGGATCGCCGCACCGATCGGCACCGACGTGCGCCGCTTGGCGAGCGAATACGCGGCCTGCGCGGTCGCGAGCGCGACCGTCGCGGGCCAGATCCATGCGACCGAGATGAGAGCGGCGCCGGTGAGCAGCGAGGTCGAGAGGAGCGACACAACCAGCGCCGGCAGCAGGAGGAGACCGCCTAACGCACTCAGAAAGGCGAGAGCGGGCGGCACGCCCTGGACGCGGGCCGCGCGTCCGGCGACCCACAAATCCCAGATCAAGACCAATGCGCACAGCACCAGGTGCGCCGTCGCCAGGTGGTGCCACGCGCTGAGCCGGCTCATCCCCTTCCGGACGCGGAACGACGCACCGCCGTCACGTCACACGTACTCGTGTGCGCACTCAGAACATCGACATCGCGAGCACCGAGCGCAGCGAATCGTTGGTCGCGCGCAACCGCCCGCTCAGCACGCGCACCACCGCCCACAACACCTTGTACGCGATGTCGCGATGGAAATCCAACAGCATCTCGAACTCGGCTCGGCTAATCGTGATCACCTTGGTGCCGCCGTGCGAGATCGCGTCCGTGGACCGTTCGCTCCGGTCGAACACCGCCATCTCGCCGAACATCGAGCCCGCCTTGAGCACGGCCAGGGCTTCCTCGCCGGCACCCGGAATCTGACGGCTGATACGGACTTCGCCCTCGATCACGATGAACAGCCGGTTGCCGGGTTCGCCTTCGTGGAAGATCTGCTCGCCCGATGCGTACGTTTTGTCCTCGCACAATTCCGACACGCGCTCGAGCTCGTCGTTGGACAATCCGCTGAATATCTGCAGATGTCGCAACACGTCGATCGTGGCCGCCATCGCCCCCTCACGCGGTGAGCCGCTCCAACCTACACACGGGCTGGCGTGGCGAAACCCCCGGCTCGGACATTTCGTCGTGAGAGCCGTTCACGCTGGAAGCGGTCTCTCTCCGTCCCTATGTTGGTTTCTTGTGAGCTCTTCGCGCGTTTGGACCGTTCCCAACCTGCTCTCGCTCTCGCGACTGCCGCTTGCAGCCGCGTTCCTGGTCGTCGAAGGGCGGTCTGCGCGCGTGGCCCTCGTTGGGCTGGCGTCGCTTACCGATTTTCTGGACGGTTGGCTCGCGCGCCGCGGGCAGACATCGCAGCTCGGCGCGCTGCTCGACCCGATCGCCGACAAGACGTTCGTCCTCGTGGCGATTTTGGCGTTCCTGCTCGAGGGCGCCGTCACGGCCGGCGAGTTTCTCGTTGTGATCTCGCGAGATCTGGCGACGGCGGTTGGATTCGTCGTCGCGTATCTGCTGCCGGGTCTCGATCCACGCGCGTTCAAGGCGCGGTGGCCTGGGAAAGTGGTCACGGTACTGCAACTTGCGGCGCTCTTTGCACTGCTGCTGCGTCCCGCCGTCTTTCCGGTGCTGGTTCCGCTCATCGCGCTCGCCTCCGCGTGGGCGATCGCCGACTACACGCTCGTGTTGCACCGCCAGCGCGTTCGGTCGTGAATGCGGGGACGCGCCGCCGCAATCATCACGTTCGTCTGGGCCGGAGTGATCGCACCGCAGTGCGTGGCCGCACAACTCGAGTCGCGAGTGCAAACTGGTGCGCGGGTGGATGTAATGGCGTCGACCATTACCGCGGTTCAAGCAGGCGCCGAGCTGAGCGCGAGGGCTTCGACCAACGTCCGAATCGGACTCACGATCGCCGCGGGCGAGTCCTGGGCGCACGGGCGCGCGGGATTTAGTGCGCGCGCCGACCTCGTCGGACGCTTTCTATTGGACCCGGGTTTTCAGATGCGTTGGGCGCCATACGCAGGTGGCGGGCTTGGTTTGCGCTACGACAAAATTGGCGACTGGCGCGGAACGGTCATCGCGGTCCTCGGCATCGAAGGACCGAATTGGAGCGGCGTTGTGCCGTTCGCTGAGGGCGGTTTTGGTGGCGGCGTGCGACTCGGCGTAGGATTCCGGGCGACGCGTCGTGCCGGCCGGTAACCCGTCGCGCCGAGTCCGGACTTCAGGCGGCCGAAACTGCGTCGGCGGGCTCTGTTGTTTCGCCTTCTGCTTTTGCTCTTGGAGGCCGGCAGAACCGCGTTCCGAGCGTGCGCAGGTCAGTCAACTCGGCGTCCGACAATTCTGGGTAGCGGTCCTGCAGGTACGGCATCGTGTCGTTGAACCACTCTTCCTGATGCTCAGCTACCGCCTGTATCACGCCACACCGCATGATGTGCTGAAATAATTCGTCGCGTGCCTGCTCGAACGGCGTTGGTGCAGGGGTCTCACGGCGACGGTTACGCTGTTTAGCCATTCCATCCTGTTGGCTGAAGTGACAGAAATATATCGCGATGCACGCGCGGATTGAAGCGCTCGCGCGATGGATGCCGATTTCATTGGGGTGCCCATACGTTACGTCAGGACGCCGGTGAACGTTGGCGATCGAGTAGCTCGAGGACGACGTGCACCAATGCGTCCGGGTTTTCTTCCGGTACGAGCGCGCCGACGCCATGAAAGCGCACTAAACTGCTGCCGGCGATCGCAGTCTGCAGCCGTTCCGGCAGTCCACTGTCCAGCCACGGTTGCTCCTCACCCCACACGATCGCCGCGGGCACACGGATCAACGACAGATCGAGCTCCTCCACGTCGTCGGCGTTGAGTGCACGCGCGATTGTGAGCAGGTGCGTCACGCCGTCCGGACCTACGTAAGGTGCCAGATAGCGGGCCACGAGTCGCGCAGGCATGGTCTCCTTCCGCGCCACGCTGTCCTCCAGGACGCGGCGCAGCAATGGAGCCGCGCCCAGCACTCCGTGCGCCACACGCAGTGCGAAGCGCGCCGTGCCGAGCTGCACGGTGCGCACGTCCCGGCCTGGGCATTCGCCGAACGCGACGCTGTTCACGAGCACGAGACCATCCACACGCGCCGGGTGGCGCAGCGTGAGGCGCTGCACAATGCCGCCGCCCACGCCGAGACCGACCGCAGTCGCGCGTGGCACGCGAAGCGCGGCGAGCGCGCGGTCGAGGTATTCCGCTTGCGCCGCGATCGAGTAGTTGGCTTCCAACGGACGATCAGATTCGCCGTAGCCCAACAAGTCGACGGCATACGCAGTGTGTCCCGCGGCAGCGAGCAACGGGCCCACGACGCGCCACACGAAGCTCGACGTCGCAAAGCCGTGCACCAGCATCACTGCGCGTCCGCCGTGACCATATCGTTCCACGTGCAGTGCGCCTGGTCCGGCCGGGACGCGTATTACGTCCGGATCGATGGGAACTCCCTCGGTTGGTCGGTGAAGAAAAACGCGCCGACAAGATATCAGGACCTAACGCGCACCTGCCATGCTGCGCCGGGACACGCCAGTACCTGCCATCCAGACTCGACGCTAGCTTTCACCCCTATCCCCAGCGAGTTAACGGTCCATGTCACAGAAAAGCGCCCGCGCCCAGCGGTCGAATGTCGTGCGTACGCAGCGGGCAGCGAACCTGAAACCGTTCTATATCGGCCTGGTTGTCGTCGCGCTCATCGGCATCGCGCTCATTGCACGGACGGCGCAGCATAGTGACGCGTCGCGCCCCACGATCGCAAACGTCGCGGCCACTCCCGTCAAAGCCGAAGGCCATCTCCTGGGCAATCCCAACGCGCCGGTGCAGATCCTGGAGTTCGCGGACTTCGAGTGTCCGCACTGCGCTGAATTCGCGACGATTACCGAGCCGGACGTGCGTAAGCGCATCGTGCAGGCCGGCCTGGCGAGCTACCGGTACTTTGACTTTCCGATCGGCGAGTTCTCGAATTCGGTCGCGGCCAGCAACGCGGCGGCATGTGCGGGCGATCAGAACAAGTTTTGGGAGATGCACGACAAACTGTTTCAGGGACAGCCCGATTGGAGCGGCGAGAACAATCCGAAGGCAGTGTTCAAGGCGTACGCGAAATCATTGGGCGTGGACGTGAGTGCGTGGGATGCATGCTACGACTCGCAGAAGCACCTTGCTGATATCAAGGCCAACCATGACGAAGGACTGCGCCGCCACGTGAACTCGACACCGACGTTTGTGATCGGCACGAAGCAGATCCCGGGCGCGATTCCGTACGACATGTTCAAGGCCTACGTGGACACGGCGGCGATGGCGGCCGCGTCGAAGCCCGTCGCGAAGAGCGACAGTGCACCCCTGAAAGAAGCGGGCACCAAGCCGTGACGCGCAGCGCGCGCATGACCATCGCGCTTCTGGCGCTTGTCGGCGCGCTCGTGGCGCTCTACCTCACGCTGTTCAAGGTCGGCGTGATCGGTGAGCTCGTGTGCAACATCGGCTCGTGCGAGCGCGTGAACACGTCGCGTTGGGCAATGTTCTTTGGCGTGCCGGTCGCGGCGTGGGGACTCGCGACGTACGTCGTGCTGCTCGTGCTTGCGTTGGTCTCGGTGCAGCGCGACACGCTCGAGCGGCAGATTGCGTGGGTGCTCGTGGCGCTGTCTGGGTGGAGCGTGCTTTTTTCGGCGTGGCTCACGTCGAAAGAATTGTTCGTGATACACGCCATCTGCATCTGGTGTGTCGCGTCTGCCACGATCATGACGCTGATCTTTTTGGCCAGCCTGCTCGAATTGGGGCGCGCGCGGCGCGCGGATCGCGCGGAACGTTTCGATGCGCACGGCGCGGCACCGCCCGTGGCCTCCGGCAGCGGCACAATGGGCGGCTCGCCCCAAGGATGAATCCAGCAGGGCCCTCTGTACGTCATATTTTGACAGGGGGCCCTTTGGTACGATCTCTGCTTGAACGAGAGGTCGAGGTTTCCCGGGTCGCTGCAGATGGCGGCCTCTCCACTCCACCGTCGGAGCCATCCATGTTGGGCAAGCTGTTCCCTGAACGCATATTCGCGCGCAAGCTGAATCCAGCCGCAGAGAAGCGGTTGCGGCTGGCGCAGGCGCGCGCTGAGGAGTCGGTGATTCGGGCGCACGTGGATAACGCGATGATGTTCGTCGACACGTTAGCCGAAGATCTGCCGTTCGACCGCGCGATCGAGAGCTACGTGCGCGTGATGGGTATTCCGGAGCCGTTGGCGAGCACGGTGGTGACCCGTGCGCTCGTCACCTTGGGGGAGGACCTGGTGCAGTATCGTCGTCGTCCCGCGGAAGCGGTGCGCGACGAGGAGCCGGCGCGTCCGGCGCTGCGTCTGGACGAAGCTTCGGATGGACGGCTGCGGGCGATGCGGCGTGCATGAGCGCCGCTCGTTAGGCAGTACCGGAACGACCGACGGCCCGCCCTCCGGCGGGCCGTCGTGCGTCCGGCATGTGCCCAGCGTTAGGCCCCGGGCGGCAGGACCTCGCTCAGCATGCGTTGGAGGACGGGGTCCGAGAGCGAGACGTCCTCGAGCCTCGGGACGACCTGCATCTCCAAGCGCGGGTTTCGATAATGGTCTGTGCGGGGCTCCATCCCGCGCTCTTCCGCGCGGAGCGCCGGCGCGGCCTCCCAGATGGCGAGCAAGTCCGGCTGGCGCGCAGCCAGGCGAAGCAGGAGCTTGCGCGCCTGCTCGGGCAGAACCGTGAGCAAGCGCTCGAATGCATCGAAGTCGATATCCTGTCGCAGGCGTTCGCGATGGTCAGGCGACAGGACGAACGGCGGGGTTGGTCGGCGCGGATCAGGCATCGTGTCAAGCTCGCTGCACAGGTACGTGGGCAACGACTATCTGAAGCCTGCTCGCGAGTCGCGCGATGCACAATGGCCTACCGAATTCTTCGAGAATTCTCACGAAGATTTCCCTCGCCGTCCAACTCAGCTCGTCGGCGCAACCTGGTACTGCTCGAGCTGTCCGTTGGGCATCTCGTACGTCCAGACGCGCAGTACACGGCCGGAGCACGTGACTCGATAGACGCGCTCGATCATCCCGCCGCGGCTCTGCTGTCGAATCTGCACGAATCCGGTTGGCTCGCCTAACGGGGCAAGCCCCGACTTGAAGTCCGCGAGCGCGGCGTCGCTGAAATACGCGTTCGCGTCCGCGGTGAAGAGCGACCGGTCCACCGTGCCTTGCTGCAGGCCCTCGAAGATCCGGCGCGCCCGCGCCGTCCGCTCGGTCGTCATGGCGTCTTCGGTGCTGAAGAGCACGCGCGCGATCTGCTGCGCAATCGCGCCCGACGCAGGCGCGGCGTCCTGGTTGGTGAGCACCACGATCGCCGCGCTGTCGTCGGGGAACACCATGTTCTCGGCGGTGAAGCCGGAGACTTCGCCGCTGTGCGAGATGGTCCGATGACCGGCCGTCTCGCCGACTTCGACGCCCAGGCCATAGCCGGAGCTCACGCCGTTCTTGAGCAGCACGGTGGTTTCCATCGCCTTGTACGACGCGGGCGCGAGCAGCGACTGCTTGATCATCGAAATGTCCCACCGCGCCAGGTCGCTGGGCGTCATCGCGAGCTCGCCCGCGCCGAACATCCACCCCGGCCCTGTGGGCGTGGCCGGGCGCAACGGCCCGAGCCCGTACCGCATGTAGCCGATCGGTTGGGCGGCCGACGGACCGAGCGCGTCGAAGTCCACCGCGCTCGTTAGGCCAAGCCGGTCGAGGATCTGCGCGTGTACGAACTTCGTGAACGGCGTGCCGCTCGCCTTCTCGACGATGAGACCGGCGATGATGAAATTCGTGTTGCTGTACTGCCACTGCGTGCCGGGCTCGAAGTCGAGCGGCTGCTTGGCCCACCGGTCGATGATCTGCTGCGGCGTCGTGGGCTTCTCCATGCTCGGCGGCACGTAATCCTGCGGCCAGAAGTCCTGGTAGCCCGAGGTGTGCGACAGCAGCTCGCGTACCGTGACCTCGCTGCCGCGCGACAGCCCCGGCACGAACCGCGACACCGGGTCGTCGAGCGACACCTTGTGCTGCTGCACCAGCAGCAGAACGGCGGCCGCCGTGAACTGCTTGCTGATCGATCCGACCGCGTACCGCATCGTGCTGTCGGCCGGCGTGCGCGGATCGAGCTTGGCCGTGCCGTACGCGTGCGCGTAGGCGATGGCTCCGTGCCTAACGACAGCCACCGACGCGCTCGGCACCCCGGTCGCGGTGAGCACGGCGCCGGCGATCGAGTCCACCTGGGCCGGCAGCCGGTCCGCGCTCTGCGCGCGGACACTCGGCGCCGCGGCTGCGCCGGCGAGGAACAGCGCCACTACACACTGGAAACGAGTTCGCATGAGCGTATGCGCAGGAGTCGAAGGAAGGGAACGAGGGCTCGCCACTCAGCGCGACCCGGTGAGCGCTTTCACGTCCGGC
>Ga0207707_10001718_pt1 | contig 20146 bp, 20 predicted proteins | sample KBSC83BmetaG_FD_184336 | JGI IMG/M metagenome (GOLD analysis project Ga0207707, IMG submission 184336) | Corn rhizosphere microbial communities from Kellogg Biological Station, Michigan, USA - KBS C8-3B metaG (SPAdes) (version 2) | ecosystem: Host-associated > Plants > Roots > Rhizosphere ...
CCCCGCATCCGCGATCCAGTCATCTCGCTCGCTACCGCGCGCTTCGGCGGCCTTCGTCCCCGTCACCCGCATCCGTGATCCGGTCATCTCGCTCGCTACCGCGCGCTTCGGCGGGACTCTCGCCCCCCGCCACCCCACTCCCCATGCGAGCCCGCCGCCGCGCGCGTTAGCTTCGCTCGACCGTCGACCGTCGACCGTCGACCGTCGACCGTCGACCGTCGACCGTCGACCGTCGACCGTCGACCGTCGACCCTCGACCGTCGACCCTCGACCCTCGACCCTCGACCCTCGACCATCGACTCACGTCTCACGCCGCACGACCCGATACACCGATCCATCCGCACTCAGCACATACAGCTCGCCCGCCGCGTCCTCGCCGAAGCTCGGTACCGCGCCGCCGGGCGCGAGGGTGGGCCAGGTGTGCTGGTCCACGGCGCGGCCGTTCTCCAGCCGGAAGCTCCGGACCCAGCCCTGACAGTAGTCGGCGTAGAAATAGTGGCCCTGCAGTTCCGGGATGGCATTGCCGCGATAGACATAGCCGCCAGTGACGGAACAACCATCGGAATGGGAATACTGCACCACTGGCAGCACCAGGCCGGATTGATCGCATGATCCGGCAGCGAAGCAGGACAGACCTTCCATCCGGTTCCAGCCATAGTTGGCGCCACGCCCGGTGCCCGTCGCCGCAGTGGAAACGTCCACCTCTTCGAACTCATTCTGCCCTACGTCGGCGATGTAGAGATCGCGGGTGGCGCGGTCGAAGCTGAAGCGCCACGGGTTGCGAAGTCCGATATTCCAGATCTCGCCTCGCGCACCGCTGCTATCAGTCCATGGGTTGTCGGGCGGAATCGTGTAGGGCTGGGCGCCGTTTACATCGAGACGCAGCAGCGACCCCAGCAGATCGCCTGGGTTCTGGCCGTGGCCCTGGGGATCGCCCCCGGAGCCGCCGTCCCCCATGCCGACATAGAGAAATCCGTCGGGGCCGAAGGCCACCTGGCCACCGTTATGGTTGCTGTATGGCTGGGGCACGGTAAGCAGGATGCGCGCGCTGGCCCCGTCCGCTCGATCCGGGTCAGCGCCGGCGTGATACTCGGCGATGCGGGTATCGCCATCGGTGCCGGTGTAGTCCACAAAAAGGCGCCCGTTGGCGGCATAGTCGGGATGGAATGCCAGGCCGAGCAGGCCCTGCTCGCTGCCGTTCGACACCAGCGCCGAGATATCCAGGAACGGCTCCGGCAACAGGGAGTCGTGCCTGACGATCCGGATCCGGCCACCTTTTTCGACGATGAACAGCCGTTCGTCACCGGGCGGCGAGGTAAGGTAGAGCGGGAAGGCCAGGCCCCCGGCTACTTGCACCAGCCCGACCTTGACCGTGCCATCCGGCATTCCATCTGATGGCGCGCCACTGCCATTGGCGCACGCGGCCAGCAGTGCGGCGATCGCGATGACAGTGTTCCGGCAAGCGTGCGAATGCATGTCGGCTCCGGGAGGATCGTGTCCTGAATAGTACCAGCCCGGCGCATCGGCTGGTGCGCGGCCCTCGCATCCCGCCCGGTCCCGTTCCAGATTGCGTAATCCACGAATCAGCCAGGGAGCGAGCAAGGATGCGCGAGATCTTTTTTGCCGGCGCTGGTGGACCCGAAGTCATTCAGCTGCGCGAGGTGCCGCCGCCCGAGCCGCGCGAGCACCAGGTGCGTGTGCGGGTACGCGCCGCTGGCGTCAATCGCGCAGACCTGTTGCAGCGCGAAGGCAGGTATCCCGCGCCTCCGGGCTGGCCAGCCGATGTGCCGGGACTGGAATTTTCCGGCGAGGTGGAGAGCAGCGGACCCGACGTCACGCGCTGGCAGCCGGGCGATCGCGTCATGGGCCTCGTCGGTGGCGGAGCCCAGGCTGAGCTGGTGCTGATCAGCGAAGCAGAGCTCCTGCCGGTGCCGGACTCGATGGAGCTGGCGGACGCTGCCGCAGTACCGGAGGCGTTTCTCACCGCCTTCGATGCGCTGAGGGTCCGTGCCCGGCTGCAGTCGGGCGAGCGGCTCCTGATTCATGCGGTGGGGAGTGGCGTTGGCACCGCCGCGGTCCAGCTGGGGAAGCTGGCCGGCGCGGTGGTGGTCGGGACATCCCGGACCGCCGACAAGCTCGAGCGCGCCATGCAGCTGGGCCTGGACCTTGGTGTCGATACCAGCACAGGCCGCTTTTCCGAGGCGATGCGGGAGCCGGTGGATGTGATCCTTGACGTGCTGGGTGGCCCGGCGCTGGCCGACAACCTGGCGGTGCTGGCGCCGCGCGGGCGGCTGATACTGGTCGGCTTCCTGCAGGGTCGTTCGGCCGAAGTTTCACTGGAGCCGATCATGCGGAAGCGGCTCGAGGTGATCGGGACCGTGATGCGGTCCCGCTCCCATGGGGAGCGGGCGGAACTGGTGCGCGCCTTTGCCGATGCAGTGCTGCCGGCGCTGTGGGACGGGCGGCTCATCCCGGTGCTGGACCGCCGCTATCCCATGAGTGAACTCGCCGCCGCGCATGAGCGGATGACCAGCAACCAGGGGTTCGGGAAGATCGTGGTGGAGTGGAACGGGAACTAGCAGGCCAGCGGAGTCTTGGCACGGATGAAGGGCTGCACGCCCGTGCCATTCAGAGCAACGAAAGCTGTTGCAGCGCCGCTGAGGGCGCGCCATCGGAGCGCTTCATTGTGCTCCGCGGTCCAAAGCGGTCGGCTGATTTCTCGAATCCGAACTCGGCTTTCAGCGTTTCGATGCGGCGCTTCAGGGCCAGGCGATAGGCCTCAGGAGCGTGGTCATGATGGGCGTAGGCTGCGCGATAACGACTCACAAAATCGGGAAACTCACGGACCAGCTGAGGGAGAAATGAACGCCGGGCAGCAGGACCCAGCCTGAGCGATGACCCAGCGATGTAGGCGGCACCGGCATCGCGCGCGGCGTGGAACAGCAGGGCCAGGTCTTCCAGCGAGTCGGTGATGCCGGGAAGGATGGGCGCGATCAGCACGCCAGCGATCACGCCGGCCTGACGCAATGTGGCCAGTGCCTTGAGGCGCGCGGCCGGCACCGGAGTGCGCGCTTCCAGGCGCCGGGCCAGCCGCTGATGAACGGTGGCGAGGGAGATGTGCACCCGGATGTCGTTGGACTCGCCCAGCGTGCGCAGGAGTCCCGCGTCACGTGTGACCAGGGTGGACTTGGTGATGATCTCGACGTGCAGCCCGCGGTGCGGCAGCAGCGACTGGAGCAGCGAGCGCGTGACGCGGAACTGCCGCTCGGCGGGCTGGTAAGGGTCGGTGGCCGAGCCGATAACCACGGACGACTCGCCGAGCGTCCGGTTGGCCAGGGCGTGCGCCAGCAATGCAGCGGCGTTCTGCTTGACCAGAATGTTGCGCTCGAATGACTCAGCGGCCGGAAGGAGCGGCAGCGTGGCCGGCACCGCGCCGGCCGCTGCCGCGCGCTCCAGCGCATAGCGATGGGTATCGCGCGCGTAGCAGTAGGAGCATCCGAACTCGCAACCTACATATGGATTGACCGACCAGAACGGCATGTGGGTGGAGGCGGGGCTGTTCAGCACCCCGCGCGCGGAAATCTGGTAAAATCGGGTGCCGCGGAGGCGCTCATCCAGCAGTTCCCACGGCTCGGGCTCCGTCGCCAGAAGCGGCAGCTGCCGGGCCAGCATTCAGCTGCAGCGGCCCCAGCCGCAATGCGCGCAGGCCACGCAGCCGGAAGCATGCACCAGCGGGCCGGCGCATTCGGGGCAGACGCGCAGCAGAACGGTCGGGGCCAGGCGAGAGGTGGAAGGACGGAAACGAATGGCGGCAAGGAGAGGAGCAGGCATGGGCGTCTCGGTTTTCGGTGTCCCGGTAAAATACCGAAGAAACACCGAAAATCAAGACGCCCTTGTTCAGCCCTCCAGCATCAGGAGCAGGGATCCGGCTTGTTGCTGTTCTTGAGGTTGAACGAGCTCGAGGTCACCGAGTCGGCGGCGAACGTAGCCACATCCGGATCGGCGCTCTCGCCGATGGTGCGCGCGAGCAGAATGTAGCCGCCGGCCTTGTTGATGGACGCGGTGGGGAACAGCGCAATGCCATCTTCACCGGTGGTGGCCTGGTCATGGCATACCGCCACGAACGAGCCTTCGTTCTTGAGCGCTTCGATCTGGATTTCGACACCCTGCCATGGGGTGCCATGCTGCCCCACGGCCTTGACCCCGATCACGCTGTTGCCAGCTCCCTTCAGCGCGATGTTGGCCGTGCCGTTGGCGGGCTGGGTCACGAACGAGAGGTTGACGCTGCCCGGGAACACGATCTCGTGCGGGCTGAAATTCCGGATCGAGCCGCCCACACCACCGGATGCCGCGGCGGCAAATGCCAGGGAGAGGCCGCCGGCCCCGGTTCGGCTGCTCAAGGCGGACACCGGTACGCAACTGAGAAACTCGCCACCCGAAATTGGGAGAATGTGGCTGGTTTTCTGGATGCGGAGCTCCTCGTTGGTGAAGCCCTGCGGGTTGACGCTGGGACAGAGCGCGACGACCCCGTCTTCCGTCAACAGCGCTGGCTGGGTGGCCGGCGGAATCACCGGACGGGCCACCGAGATGTCCATGGCGTAGCCGCCGAAGACTTCGACGCTGAAGGTCTGGATCGGATAGCCATAGAACAGGCCGCGGCCGCTCAGCCAGGCGGCAAATCCATCGGCCGGAGACTGCACCCCGCCCATGCCATCATGCGCGATGGCCGCGGTGGCCGCATCAGCGCCGCCGCCCCGTACTTCATACAGCCCCGACAGATCCAGCGCCGACTTGAACGCGTCGGCCGTGCTGGCGCCGGTAAGTGCAATGTTTCCGCAGGCGATGGCAAGCACGGTGACGCTGGCGCCGTCAATCGAATTCTGGTCAGTCCAGGTACCGGCGGCGTGGTTCACATCCGCCAGCCGCGCGACTTCGGCCAGGACATCGAATACGGCGGCTGTTCCTGCTACCGTGCCGGCATTGCTGGTGGTGACGAGCGACGCAAGATCCACCAGGGTGCTCGGCCGCCCGGCCAGGTTCGCCGCTGCCTTGACCAGGTCATTGGGCGCGCAAGCTGAGGCCGGAGGCGGGGGGCCGGGCTTCGCAGACGGTGAAGTGGCCAAAGGATTGCTGGCATCACAGGCGCCGAGCAACAGCACGGCTCCCATGGCGAGCGTCAGGGGGAGGTGTTGACGCATACAAGGCTTCTTTCTGAACGGAACCGTTGTAAAAGGATATCGACAGCGTTCCAACTTGCGCGACCGGGTGGCGTCCCGCAAGGGGCTAGCTGCCGGAGGCGATCAGGGCGGCGAAGCGCGGGTCGGATCTGAGTGGCTTGAACCAGGGGTCGGTGGCGAGCGATTTCCGCATTTGGGGATTGGCGGCGGTATAAAGAGCCAACTGGCGGAAGGCGTCGTCGGTGTCGCCGATCATGGTCCGGGTGATCGCCTCGAAGAAGGCGAGTTCACGCACCGGGTCATCGTCCGGGTCCACCCGGGAGCGCACCACAACCGCGCGTGCGCTGTCCTTGAGACCGGCCCGGGCGAGGGCCCAGGAGACCAGCATGGCGCCGCGCTTGCGCATGAAGTCGCGCTGATTGGGCGGATTGAGTTCCACGTAGCGGTCCAGCAGGCGCCAGACGGCGGGGATGTCGGGTCGCGTGTCCGCCAAGGTGAACAGCATGATCTGACATTCCACCGAGCGGGGATTGTCAGGAAAGCGTTTTTGCGCTTCGTCGCACCAGTGGGTGGCCTGCACTGATTCGTCGAGGTCCCACGACGTGCTGAACAGCCGCCAGAGCGTGCGATCGGCGTCGGAAAGATAGGGATCCAGCTCGTAGGCACGCCGGGCCGCCAGGTTGGCCTCCGCCTCTTCCGGCTTGTTGATCAGCAGGTGGCTCAGCGAGTTCCACGCCGACGCCTGGTCAGGATTGGCTTCGACCGAGGCCCGGAAGTCGGCCTCGGCGCTCGCCATCAGGCGGTCAGCGGCGGCGCCTTCCGGCTCCAGTCCGAGCAGCCAGCTGTAGTAGCGGAGGGTGCCGCGGAGTTCGAGCGCGTCCGGGTCCGATGGATCCAGCTTGATGGCTGCATCGGCGAACCCCTCGGCGCGGGCGATCTCCCGTGCATTGTACGCCTTGTCGAGCGACCCGCTCTCGCGAAGCCGGTGAAAAATGAGCCAGCCGCGCTGAGTCACCGGAGTAATCCATTTGGGGTCCAGTGCCTGGGCCCGGGCCAGCAGCGTATCGCCGCGGTCCAATTGACGGCTGACTGCCGCCGTATCCCCCCGGGCAATAAGCGGGTCGGCAGCGTCAATCTCTTCCTGCCCGCGTTGCAGGGCTTCCCAGGCTTCCGCGTTGCGGGTGCCGGCCCGGGACTGTTCCAGCTGGATCTCCTGCCCCAGCTGTTGCCGGAGAAAGTTGGAGACCTGCTGGGTCATGTCATCCTGCAGCGCGAAAATGTCTTTGCGCGGCCGTTGGATGGGCAGGCTGCTGATCTCGTCGCCGTTGGCGCCGCTGATGAGTGATACGGTGAGGCGCAGCGAATCGCCGATCTGGGCCACGGTGCCGGCCACCAGCGTGCCGACATTCAGGGCGCGGGCGATGCTGTCGGGGCTCACCGGCGTGTCTCGATAGGGGCGGACACCGTTCTGCGAGATGACCTGCAGCGGCTTCACCCGGCTCAGTTCGTGGATGAGTGCTTCAGTCAGACCGTCGGCCAGGTACCGGAGCGAGTCGTTGTCCTGGCGCGTCTCGAAATAGAGCACGGCGATCCGGTTCGGGTCTGGTCCCGCTGCCGCCGGGCTTGCCGGGCCACGGAACCAGGTGTGCCACGCGCCCAGGCCGCCGCCAGCGAGCACCACCAGCCCGAGGGCCCAAGGCAGCCAGCGCGGGCCAGGCAGGCGGCGGGTGCGGCTCCGCTGCCGAAGCTGCGCGGTGCGGCGCGCGGTGGTCTGCGAGCGACGCGTGGCGGGGCTGAGGTCAGCGCGCTCGAGCGCCTCCGCAAATTCGTTGAGGTCGCGGAACCGGTCGGCTGGAGTCTTTTCCAGCGCCTGCAGAATCGCTTCCTCGATTTCGTCCGGCACCGACTGGCGGACCACCTGGATGCTCGGCGGTGGTTCCATGGCGTGCTTGGCCAGGATCGCCATGGTGTTGGGGCCCTGGAAGGGCGCCTGTCCCGCGAGCAGCTCGTAGAGCATGCAGCCGAGGCTGTACAGGTCGCTGCGGGCATCTACACCGCTGCTGCCGGCCGCCTGCTCGGGACTCATGTAGGCGGGCGTCCCGATGGACATGCCGGTTTCGGTCAGCTTTTCGGCGCCCGCCTGGCTCGCGGCGCGCGCGATGCCGAAGTCAGCCACGATGGCGTGGCCTTGTTCCAGCAGGATGTTTTCCGGCTTGATATCGCGATGGACGATGCCCTGCTTGTGGGCATAGTGGAGCGCATCCGCCACCTCGCAGGTAATACGGATGGCATCCGGCAGCGAGAGCTGCTGTTCCCGGTCGAGGCGGTCACGGAGCGATTCGCCGGTAATGAACGGCATGACGAAGTAGAGGATGCCATCGGCCTCGCCCGAATCGTAGATGGCAAGGATGTTGGGATGCTGCAGCTGGGTGGCGAGATGGATCTCGCGCAGGAAGCGTTCGCCGCCCAGGGCGGCGGCGAGTTCGGGCCGGAGCACCTTGACGGCAACGGTGCGGTCGTGCTTGAGGTCCCGGGCCAGATAGACCAGGGCCATCCCGCCCTGGCCCAGCAGGCGCTCGATCGCGTAGCGACCAGCCAGCGCCGTGCGAATCCGGTCGAGGGAATCGCTCACGTCCGTCCTTCCGGTGGTGTGCTCGGTCTGAAATGGAAGCTCGGAGTATAGACGGTGCAGCGGGTGGGCGGGAGGGTTTCCCGGCTTCAGGCGTGAGACCCACGGGCCGGCTCGGCCGGCAACTCGAAGTCCGCGGACACCGCCGGCCGGATCCAGAGATCAAAGGCGAGGAACAGAGTTCGCGAGAAAGGGAAGCCCGCCACTGGCATGATGAGCATCAGCGCCAGAGTGGTTACGAGAAAGAAGATCCAGTCCGGTTCCGGCCAGGCGGCAACGAGGTAGCCTCCGAACCAGAGGACGAACGTCGTCTCCATGATGACCAGGTTGATGAAATACGCGCCCACCCAGTAGCCACGCTCGCCGCGCTCGAAGCGGAACCCGCACACCGGGCAGGTGGGCAGCATGCTGAACCAGCTGGTGAAGACCGGGCGCCCTCCGCAATTGGGACATCGCAGCCGAAGGCCACGGCCCAGCAGGCGCACGGCGTCGTGAAGCGTGCTCATGGGGCTCCGGCCGCCTACACCCGGACCACCAGCGCCGGGCGGTCTTCATCGAGCCAGGTGGCGGGTCTCTGGGTCACAGTGCGGACGGCGACCGTGACAGGCGCGGTATTCAGGCCTCGTTCTTCCAGCGGACCAGCCGAGAATTCGCGATAGAACCCGGAATCACCGGCGTTGCGGGCGTGTTCGGCGACGAAGCCGGCCAAGGCCGCCTGCCAGGTGGTCAGGTCCCGGCGTGGATGGGTGCCCCGGCGATGCCGGTCGAGCGCCTCGATGACGGTGGTGCGATCGAGACCCAGGGACCGGTAGCGTTGCCGCAGGGTTGATTCCTCGCGCCGGTGCTCCGGATCCCGCTGCAGATAGAGGTCACAGGAGCAGGCGCCGATCAGGAGGCGGGCCGCGGTCTGCCCCTCCGGTATGAGCGCCAGAATGCGGCGCGCATCTGCCGGCGGCAGAAAGTCGGCCGTCAGCCCCTTGGGCAGCATGGAGCGCACCTCGCTCAGGGTGAGCGGGCTGGCGAGGTAGAGAAAATGGCACATGAGCTGGGAGCGGCGGCGACGCCGTCGCCGTCAGATGGGCAGGTCGTCGCGCACCAGCACCAGGATGGCAGCCTGCGGAACGACCAGGTACTTCTTCTCCTCGAAGGTGATTTCCACGGCCGCCTTGCGGAAGAAGATGGCGTGGTCCCCGATCTGCGCCTGCATGCCCCGGCGCGGCGCCCGCCGCACCTCGGCCTTCCACGGCTCGTCGTCCAGCGACGAGAAATCCGCCATCGGCTCGCCCGGTCCCACCGCCACGATGCGTCCACCCTGCACTTGCTGGGAATCAACTGCCGTGGCCGGCAGGTAGAGCCCGACGTGAGTCCGGTCCTCGCCCTCTTCCGGGCGAATCAGCACCCGGTCGCCGACGACCAGCAACTGGGCAGGCGGCAGTCCCATCGGGTCCGGTGTCACTCGTTGCCTGCGCTTTCCATCTGATGGATGGTGACGACTTCGGTGATCCGCAGCCGGCGCGAACCATTGGGCAGCCGGAGCGCGATCTCATCGGCTTCCTGCCGGTCCTTCAGCGCGCGGCCCAGCGGCGAGGCGAGCGAGATGTGGCCGGCGTCGAAATCCATCATCTCGGCGAGCACCACCACGTAGGTGTCGGTCTCGCCGGTTTCCAGGTCCAGGACCGTCACCCGCGACCCCAGCCCCACCCGGTCGGTCGGGGCCTCGGTGCTGGCCAGCTGCGTGAGCTGGTTGAGCCGGGCATGCAACTGGCCCAGCCGGGCCTGCACAAACTGCTGGCGCTCCAGCGCCGCCTTGTATTCGGAATTTTCCCGCAAGTCGCCCAGCTCCACCGCCTGCGCGATGGCCTGCGGCAACGTCACGTTCAGTTCGCGGCTCAGCTCGTCAATCTCACGGCCGAGCTTCTCTCGCATTTCACGAATCATGGGAGTTTCTATTAGGGACAATAAACACATGGCCCGGGACCGCTCGGCCCCGGGCGTCGGGCAATCATCGACTCCCGTAGTATACGGCTGGCGACGCAGTGCGGCCAGAGGGCCGGCGCCCTGGCGGCCGGGGTCGCATTATCATACGTCTGGCTCCGCCGCTCCCGCAGCAGGGCGCGGCTGGTTTCCGTTCCGCTTTCACGAGGATTACCTGCGTGTCGAATTTCCGTTCCCGGTTGCGCGTACTGCCGGCCCTCGTCGCCATTCTGGCGCTGTCCGGCTTCACTTACATGCACCTGCACCTGAAGGCGAGTCTCCCGGGAGCCGACAGTACCGTGGAATCGGCCCCGGGGCAGATCATGCTCATTTTCAGCGCCCGGCCGGAACCGGCGCTGTCCCGGGTACAGCTGTTCGGGCCCGACAGTTCGCTGGTCAAGACCGGCAAGCTGATTGGAACCGCGGATTCACTGGCCCTCGCCGCGCCGATCGACGGCAAGCTGGCTCCGGGCAAGTACAGCGTGCGCTGGCGTGCGGCAGGCCGCGACGGACATCCCAGCAGTGGCGAATTCGGATTCACGGTGGCGACAGCGGCTGCCGGGCGCACAGCGCAGAAGGCCGCCACCTCGCGTGATCATTCCGCCAACTAGGCGCCGGCCGGTCCGGGGGCTTTGCTTCCTCCTGGTCCTGGCGGCGTTGGCGCTCCTGGCACCCAGGGCGCAGGCGCAGGCCGCCATGCAGGACGGCATGGACGCCGGACCGCTGGTGGACGCAGCCGCGCCGGTTCGGTGGATCGGATACCTCTCACTCTTTCCGATTGCCGGCGCCCTGGTATTCAGCCTTGTGGCGCGAAGACGGCTCGGCGGATCCCATCCCGAGCTGGCGGCTGCGCTGGTTGAGCGTGCGCGCGTGGCAGGGCTGGTGGCCGTGATGGTGCTGATACCGTCGCTCGCGCTCAAACTGTACCTCCAGGTCCGCTCCTTCAGCCTTCCAGGTGACCCGCTCACCTGGAGCTCGACGCAGCCGATCCTGACGTCCACGAGCTGGGGCCACGGCTGGGAGTGGCAGGCGGGCGCGGCGCTGCTGGCCATTGTGGGGCTGCTTGCAGCCGGACGGTCCACTGCCGGCTGGCTCGTGACCGGCCTGGCGGTGGTGGCGCTGGTGTGGACCTTGCCGCTCACCGGGCATGCCATCGAAAATCCGTGGGGCACGGTGGCAGGAATCGGCCTTCAGGGGCTGCACGTGGCGGGGGGAGCGGTGTGGCTGGGAACGCTCGCGGTGATGATGGCAGCCACCTATCCCCAGATCCGCGGCCGACCGGACCGGGAACAGGTCCTGGCGCGGCTGATTCATGGCTACTCGCCGCTGGCACTGACGGGCGCCGGGACAGCGGTGCTGGCGGGCGTGCTGCTGGCCTGGAACGATGTCGCGTCGTGGTCGGCCCTGATAGACAGCACGTATGGCAGGGCACTGCTCATCAAGCTCGCCGTGCTGAGCGGCGTGATCGCACTGGGCTACCATAACTGGCGGCGAGTCCGGCCGGCGCTTGGCGCGGTGCCCGGTGCAGCGCGCCTGGCGCGCTCGGCGTCGGCGGAACTGGCGATCGGCACCATACTGCTCGCGGTCACGGCGGTGCTCGTGGCCCTTCCCGCACCCGGACTCAACTGATGCGACGTCTGCTCCTGATTGCTGTGCTGACGGCCGCGTGCGCCGGCGCAGGAAGGGGCGGCCTGCAGGCCGCCCCCACGGGCGCGCCGGCGGTGGCGCCGGCAGCGGTTGACTCGGACGCGGCCGATTCCCTGCTCATGAACGTGCGCGAGGCCGATTCCACCATCCAGGTGGAACTGCGGTACGCCACCACCCGCAATTTCACCGGGGCGGTGCTGCCGGGCTACGAGGGCAACACGGCGTACCTTCGCCGGGAGGCGGCGCAGGCGCTCGGGCGGGTGGCGCGCGAGCTCAGGGCCGAGGGACTGGCACTGCGGATCTATGACTCGTACCGGCCGGTGCGGGCTACGCTCGCCATGGTGGACTGGGCCGGGCGGACCGGGCAGGTCAACCTGCTGGACGATGGATACATCGCGCGCAAGAGCCAGCACAACCTGGGTGTGGCGGTGGACCTGACGCTGGTGAACCTGGCGACCGGCGAGCCGCTGGACATGGGGACGCCCTTCGATACGTTCTCGGAAGCGGCGCACACGGCGAACGCCGAGGGGGTGGCCCGCAGCAACCGTGACCGGCTGGTCCGGGCGATGGCGCGAGAGGGCTGGACCAACTATGCGCAGGAGTGGTGGCACTTTACCTATCGCGTGGAGCATCCGGTGCCCTTTGATAAAGTGATCCGGTGATTCCTTGATTTTGCACCGCGGACCCGATAACATGACTGCTCTCGGACCGGCCCCCGGTCCCATGTCTTCATTCCGACAGGAACTGTCTGTCATGGCTTTGTGGACTCGTGTGGCCTGCCGTCTTCGCCGGTGGGTGCCCGCCGTCCTGATTCCGCTCGCAGCCGCGGCGTGCATCGGGACGTCGGCGCAATTCCCGCAGAGCACCCTGCATCCCAAGTCCGATTTCACCCGCATGCTGGACGGCGTGCTGATGAACACCGTCTGGGCCGCGTTCGCGGTCTTCATTCTGGTGGAAGGCGCGCTGGTCTGGATCATCTTCCGCTATCGTGGGAAGCCGGATGACCCGGAGCCCCGTCAGGTCCATGGCAACACCGCGCTGGAGATCCTGTGGACCGCCATCCCGGCGCTGCTGCTGGCCCTCATCTCGGTGCCCACCGTCAAAGTCATCTTCCAGACCTATGAGGTGCCCAAGGACGCGCTGAACATCGAGGTGATCGGCCACCAGTGGTGGTGGGAGTTCCGCTACCCCGATTACGGCGTCCGCACCGCCAATGAACTGCACGTGCCGGTGGGCAAGAAGGTCGTCCTGAAGATGAAGACGGCGGACGTGCTGCACAGCTTCTGGTCGCCTGAGCTTGCCGCCAAGCGGGATCTCTTTCCCAACCACACCAATACGCTCTGGTTCACGGCGGATTCGACCGGCTACTTCTCGGGCCAGTGCGCCGAGTTCTGTGGCACCCAGCACGGTCGCATGGCCTTCGAGATCAAGTCCACGTCGCCGGAGGAGTTTGACGCCTATATCGCCGGGCTCAAGGCGACCGGAGTCAAGCCGGCCGCGGATTCCTCGGCGGCGGCTCCGGCGAGCACCGAGCCGACGCGGGTAAGCACGCTGGCGGCGGCCGCACCCCAGGTGAATCCGGCCGAACAGGCGGCGGTGGACAGCGGCGCCAAGATCTTCCGGATGTGCAGCAGCTGCCATACGCTGGATGCCACGTCCACCACCAACTTCATCGGTCCCAACCTGGCCAACATCGGCAGCCGCCGGTATCTGGCGGCCAGGACCATCCTCAACACCGAAGCGAACCTGGCGAGCTGGATCTACGATCCGCAGGCCATCAAGCACGGCGTCATCATGCAGCGGCTCGGGCTCACCCACGAGCAGGCCACCATGGTGGCGAAGTACCTCCGGACGCACCGGTAACCCAAGGCGATCATGGCAACCTCCGCGGTTTCTCACGCTGACCAGATTCCCTCCGTCTACGCGGAAAAGCGGGGCATCTGGAGCTGGATCACAACGGTCGATCACAAGCGGATCGGCATCCTCTACGGCGCCACTGCCTTCACGTTCTTCCTGATGGGTGGCATCGAGGCGCTGCTGATTCGCTGGCAGCTGGCCCGGCCGGACAACACGTTTGTCACGCCCGAGTTCTATAACGAGCTGTTCACGATGCACGGGACGACGATGATCTTCCTCGCCGTCATGCCGTTGAGCGCCACGTTCTTCAACTATTTCATTCCGCTGCAGCTGGGCGCGCGGGATGTCGCCTTCCCCCGGCTCAACGCCTTCAGCTACTGGGTCTTCCTGCTGGGCGGGCTGTGGCTCAATTCGAGCTTCCTGTTCCACGCCGCGCCCAATGCGGGCTGGTTCGGCTACGCCAACCTGACGTCCACCCAGTATTCGCCGGGCCTCAACATCGATTTCTGGATGATCGGCCTGCAGATCCTGGGTGTGTCATCGCTGGCGGCGGCGGTGAACTTCTTCACCACGGTCGTGAACCTGCGGGCCAAGGGCATGAAGCTCATGCGGATGCCCATGTTCACGTGGATGAGCTTCATCACCCAGGTGCTGCTGCTGCTGGCCTTTCCGGTCATCACGGTGGCGCTGATCCTGCTGATGTTCGACCGCTTCTTCGGCACCCATTTCTACATCCCGGCCGCCGGCGGCGACCCGATCCTCTGGCAGCACCTGTTCTGGATCTTCGGGCACCCGGAGGTGTACATCCTCATCCTGCCGGCCTTCGGCATCGTGAGCGAGGTGCTGCCGGTGTTCTCGCGAAAGCCGCTCTTCGGCTACGCGGCCATGGTGTTCTCCGGCATTTTCATCGCCTTTCTGGGCTTCGGTGTGTGGGCGCACCACATGTTCGCCACCGGCATGGGCCCCATCGCGGACACCATGTTCAGCATGACCACCATGCTGATCGCCATTCCGACCGGCGTGAAGATCTTCAACTGGCTGGGGACGGCGGCGGGTGGCTCGCTGCAGATGAAGACGCCGATGTACTTCTCGCTGGCGTTTATCGCGATGTTCATCATCGGCGGCCTGTCGGGCGTGATGCACGCCTCGCCGCCGGCCGACCTGCAGCAGACCGACAGCTACTTCATCGTGGCGCATATTCACTACGTGCTGTTCGGCGGGTCCATCTTCGCGCTGACGTCCGGGGCCTACTACTGGTGGCCCAAGATGTTCGGCCGGATGCTGAACGAAACGATCGGCAAGGTCCATTTCTGGCTGATGTTCATCGCGTTCAACCTGACGTTCTTCCCGATGCACTTCGTGGGGCTGCACGGCATGCCGCGGCGGGTGTACACCTATCCGGCAGGCCTGGGCTTCGAGACGATGAACATGCTGGAGACCGCGGGGGCCTTTCTGCTCGCGCTGTCGCAGGCGGTGTTCATCTACAACATCATCAAGGCCTGGCGGGGACCGCGCAACGCGCCGGCCGATCCCTGGAACGGCGCGACGCTGGAATGGGCCACGACCTCGCCGCCGCAGGAGTTCAATTTCGCGGTGGAGCCGGAAGTGCACAGCCGGGATCCGCTCTGGGAGCGGAAGCGGCAGGAAGGCCGGCTCCCCGAGCCCCAGCGGGTGAGCGGGCAGGGCATCCACATGCCCAGGCCGTCGTTCTGGCCGCTGCTGACGGCCACCGGCGTCGCCGGCATCTTCATCTCGATGATGATGATCCCGTACCTCGGCTGGTGGTTTGTGGTCGCGATGGTGCTGTGGTTCCTGTTCAGCGTGTTCAACTGGGTGTTCGAGCCGGTGTGATCATGGTCGTCGGTCGTCGGTCATCGGTCGTTGCCTGCGACCGTCGACTGACGACCGTCGACTGATGACTGACGACTAGTCCTGGAGTCCTACGTGTCCGACCATAGCCACACCCTGGAGGCCCATACCGCCACCGGCTTCGACAGCCGGAAGGTGGCGATCTGGACCTTCATCGGCTCCGAGTGCATGTTCTTCGCCGCGCTGATCGGGACCTATCTCGTCTACCACGGGAAGAGCCTCAGCGGTCCTACCGCCGGCGAGACGCTGGAGATCCCGCTGGTGACGATCGGCACGGCGGTGCTCCTGGCCAGCTCCTTCTTCGTGGTGCTGGCCTTGAACGGCGCCCAGCGGGGCGACCGGCGGGCCCTGGTGACCTGGCTCAGCGCGACGGTGTTCTGCGGGCTCGGCTTTGTGGGCATGCAGATCTACGAATTCTCGCACTTTGTGCATGAAGGCCTCACCATCAAGACCAACATGTTCGGGGCCACCTTTTATACGCTGACCGGGTTCCACGGCACCCACGTCTCGATCGGCGTGCTCTGGCTGGCGACGCTGCTGATCCTGGCGATACGAGGCAAGATCACGCCGGACAAGGCACTGAATCTTGAAATCGCCGCGCTCTACTGGCATTTCGTGGACGTGGTGTGGGTGGTGATTTTCCCGGTGGTGTACCTGATGAAGGACTGGAAGCCTTGAGGAGAACCGCATGGACGCGCATGTAATCGAGGCGGAGGGCCATAGCCATCCTGGCCCGGCCGTTTATGTCAAGATCGCGTTCGTCCTGTTCCTGGTGACGGCGCTCGAGGTGGCCGCATACGAGCTGTCGCACCGGGGCGGGACCTCCGAGGCAGTGATCGGACCGATCCTCATTCCCGTGCTGCTGGTACTGAGCGCCATCAAGTTCGCCCTGGTGGCCATGTACTACATGCACCTGAAGCAGGACCACAAGCTCTTCACGGGACTGTTCGTCTTCCCGCTGATCATCGCCGGTGTCATCGCGATCGCCCTGATGACGCTGATCTCCTATCACCTGCATTACAACCTGGGTCAGGTATGACGCTGGTGCCGGGCCTGCTGCTCCATGCGCGAGCGCCGGCCACGGTGCCGTGGACGCCCGATTTCTCGCTGCACTGGAGCACGATTCTGGGCACCGCGGTTTTCGGTGCCCTTTATTTTTGGGGCATCACGACGGCGCGGCGCCGGTGGCAGCTGGGCCCGCCGGCCCGGCCCCTGCAGATTGCCGCCTTCATCGCCGGCATGCTGGTGCTGCTGGGCTCGCTCAACGGCCCCATCCACGACCTGAGTGACGATTACCTCTTTACCGCCCACATGCTGCAGCACCTGCTGCTCACGCTGGTGTTCCCGCCGCTCATCATCCTTGCCATGCCGGGCTGGCTGCTCCGGCCGCTGCTGCGGCCCGCATGGGTGCAGCGCACTGGCCGGTTGCTGTCGCACCCGGTGGTGGCCGGCGGCATCTTCACGGTGACACTGTCGGCCTGGCACCTGGTGCCGGTGTACGACCTCATGATGAGCGACCACGACATCCATATCGTGGCGCACCTGCTGTTCATTGTGGCGTCGTTCATCATGTGGTGGCCGGTGCTGAGCCCTGTCGAGGAGGTGCCTCCGCTGCCGCTGGGGCTCCGTATGCTGTACCTGTTCCTGGTCAGCATCCCGATGCAGTTTCCCGCCGCCATCATCTCGATGGCGGACACCCCGCTGTATCGCTGGTACGTGCAGGCGCCCCGCACCTTCGGGCTGTCGCCGCTGGAAGATCAGCGGATCGGCGGGCTGCTGATGTGGATCCCCGGCAATCTGTGGATGTTCGGCGCGATCGCCATCATCTTCTTTTTCTGGAACCGGGAACAGCAGCGGGAAGATATGCGGGAGCTGCGCGTGGGTGCGCTCACATAGCTTCGTCCGCCACACCGTGTTTTCCGCTGCGTGCCTCCGCGCCCTTCGCGCCTCTGCGGTTCATTCCGAGGAAGCCAATGTCGGCATTGCGGTCCGTCGCTCGCGCCCTGTGCGCCGTGTTGTTGCTGTCGGCTCCTGCCTCCGCTTCCGCGCAAGGCAAGGCGCCACCCGACTTCGACGGCCTGGTGCGGGAAGCCACGGCGTGGCTCGCCGATTACCTGAGAATCCGCACCGTCAATCCGCCAGGCAACGAGACTGCGGGCGCCCGTTTCCTCCAGCAGGTGCTGGCCAGGGAAGGGATCGAGAGCCAGGTACTCGAATCATCGCCGGGGCGGGGGAATCTCTACGCCCGGCTGCGCGGCACCGGCACGCAACGCCCCATCATCCTGCTGCATCACATTGACGTGGTGCCGGTGGATTCGAGCGCATGGAGCGTTCCGCCGTTCGATGGCGTGATACGTGACGGATACCTGTACGGCCGGGGTGCGCTGGACACCAAGGGCTCGGGCATCATCGAGCTGGCCACGCTGATCGCGCTCAAGCGGCGGGGCGTGCCGCTGTCGCGCGATGTCATCTACATCGCCAATGCCGACGAGGAAACCAGCTCGACCGGCGCCGACTGGTTCACCACGGAGCACGCCGACCTGATCAAGGACGCGGAGTTCCTGATCAACGAGGGCGGTGACAACCGGGTGGACTCGGCAGGCCACACCCTGTTCTATGGGCTCGACGTCACCGAGAAGGTGCCAGCCTGGATTCACCTCACCGCCCACGGCACTGCCGGCCACGGCTCGGTGCCGAGGGCGGACAATCCTGCGGCGAGGATCGCGCGGGCACTCGGGCGGCTGGCTGAGTGGGAAACGCCAATTGCGCTGACGCCCCCGGCGGAAACTTTCCTCAAGGCCGTCGCCAGCCGGGAACCCGATCCCCGGCATCGCGCCTGGCTTGCCGACCCCGCTGCGGCGCTGGCCGACTCGGCGGGCCGAGCCTGGCTCCTCTCGGACCTGTATCGCAATGCCATCCTGCGGAATACCGTCTCGGTGACGGTCATGCAGGGCTCCAACAAGACCAACATCATTCCGTCGGAAGCGCGGGCGGAAGTGGACATCCGCCTTCTGCCGGGTACCAACCCGGATGCGTTTCTGGCCGAGGTGAAGCGGGTGATTGCCGATTCTCTGGTGACGGTCACGCTGATCTCGGCGCCGCGGGAAGCGTCGAGCGCGCCACTGTCAGGGGCGCTGGTGAGCGCGTTCAAGGAAACGGTGCAGGCCATGGACCCTGGAGCGCTGGTGACTACGCCGATGCTGACGGGATTCACCGACAGCTATTACTACCGGCGGCTGGGGATCGGGGCGTACGGCATCGATCCGTTCCGGCTGAGCGAAGCCGAAGGAGAAGGAGTGCACGGCAACAACGAGCGGGTGAGCCTCGACAACATCCGGTTCGGGACCGAGTTTTTCTATCGACTGGTGGAACGGGTGGCGAGATAGGGATCAGGGGTCAGGGGCCAGGGATCAGGTCCCAGTGCCTGGGGCTGGCATCGTTGCCTCGACCCGCTTGTCCCCAATTCCTGACCCCCAACCCCTAACCCCTAACCCCTAACCCCTAACCCCTAACCCCTAAACCCATGCCCCACGATCATACGCCCAATAACGACCACCGCCTGCTCGCCATCGGCGGGATCCTCGCCGGCCTCGGTGTAGCGGCCGGGGCCTTCGCGACCCACGGCCTCAAACACGGGCTCGCGCCTGACATGCTGGAAGCCTTCCAGACCGGTGCGCATTACCAGTTGCTGCATGCCATTGCCATCGTAGCGGTGGCGGGCGCCATGTCGCATTTCCACCGGACCCGGCTCCGTGCCGCCTGCTGGCTGTTCATTGCGGGGATCGTGCTGTTTTCGGGGAGCCTGTACGTGCTTGCACTCACCGGTAACGCCGCCTTTGGCATGGTGACGCCGCTGGGCGGGATCGCCTTCCTGGCCGGGTGGGTGATGGTGGCGCTGGGGGCGAGGAAGAGACGGCAAGACGGTTAGACGGACAGACGCTAACCCCCGCGTCTCGCGTCTCCTAACCGTCTCGCCGTCTAACCGTCTTGCAAAGCCATCCCCATCGCATGATACCCGTTATCCACGTACACCACCGTGCCGGTGATGGCGGCGGCGAGCGGGCTCGCCAGGAACGCCGCGGTGTTGCCCACGTCATCCGCCTCGAAGTGGCGGGTGAGCGGAGAATTGGCCTCCGAGTACTTGATCATCGTGTCAATGAATCCGATGGCGCTGGCCGCGCGTGATGCCCACGGTCCCGCACTGATGGCGTTCACCCGCACGCCCCAGCGCCGCCCTGCCTCGAACGCCAGCGTGCGCGTGTCCGATTCCAGCGCCGCCTTGGCCGACGACATCCCGCCCCCATAGCCGGGAATGACGCGCTCGCTCGCCATGTAGGTGAGCGAGAGGAATGATCCGCCCGGCCGCATCATGGGAGACAAGGCCCGTACCAGCGCGATATTACTGTAGGCGCTCACGCTCAGGGCTTCCAGGTATCCTCGCCGGCTGGTATCCACCAGCTGGTTCCTGACTTCGGGACCATTGGCCAGGCTGTGGACCACGATATCGAGCCCCTGCTCGCCGAAATCGGCATGCATCCGCTCGACCAGACCGGCGATGGTGAAGTCGCCCCGCTCCACGTAGCGCTTGTTGCCGCGGATTTCCGCGGGCACATCGTCCATCGAGTCGAACGCGGCGTCCAGCGGATAGATCCGCTCGAACGCCATCTTGTGCCCCTCGCTCAGCGTCATGGACTCGTCCATCTTGCCGCGCTCGAGCAGCTTCTCGAAGATGCCCATGGCCGGCGGCCAGGTGCCGACACAGACGGAGGCGCCGGCCTGCGCCAGCGCCCGGGCAATCGCGAAGCCGAACCCGCCGTCATCGGCGACACCGGCGACGAACGCGCGTTTGCGGGAAAGATTGATGGAGAGCATGGGGTCGAGGGGCCAGGGATTAGGGACTAGGGACTAGGGACTAGGGAGCCAAGGCCGAAAGCTAAGGGCTTACCACTGATTCCCTAACCCCTAACCCCTAACCCCTAACCCCTAACCCCTA
>Ga0207707_10001721_pt1 | contig 20121 bp, 22 predicted proteins | sample KBSC83BmetaG_FD_184336 | JGI IMG/M metagenome (GOLD analysis project Ga0207707, IMG submission 184336) | Corn rhizosphere microbial communities from Kellogg Biological Station, Michigan, USA - KBS C8-3B metaG (SPAdes) (version 2) | ecosystem: Host-associated > Plants > Roots > Rhizosphere ...
GCCTGCGTCGCATGCCAGTGGACAGCTCACCATTCAAGATGCGGTGAACAAGGTAGCGCAGACTGGCGGAACGGTTTGTCTCAGCCCGGGCATCTACGCGCTGAAACAGCCCGTGCGCGTCGTGAACGGCAAGTCGGTTCGCATCCGCGGGCAGGGTCCGACGAGCGTGGTCGTCGCGCCGACGGGCGGCTTCTCGATCGAAGGCGGCACGGGCATCGCGATGGAGAATTTCTCGCTGCTCGCGTTGGGAAACTCATTCGGGATTTTCACACAGAACGTGCTCGGCTTGTCGCTGCGGCAGCTTGTGATCGCGCTCGTCGGGACGCGCGATCAACAGAGTGGCGCGGCCGTCGGATTCGCTGGTGTCATCGGCGCGGCAAGCATCCGCGAGAACGCCATTCTTGCGCCCATCGCAATCGCCGCCGTCACGCAGGCCGCGGGCGGCGCGACCATTCCGACGCTGTCGACACAAGCTCCGCGACCGACCTTTGTCCTGACTGCCTCGCTCGCGATCGATGACAATCTCATGTGGTGCCAGCGGCAGGCGCTGAACTTGACGGGAACCGTGCTGCATTTGCTCAGCACACGTTTCAGCGGCAACGAGGTCGTCGGAACCCGCGAGCCCGCCGTGAGCGTGCTCGGGCTTGGCGCGCCAGGATCGTCGATGTTCATCCGTGCCAACAGCCTTACCGTGACCGGCGACGGAATCCGCTGCGGCGTCGACGGCGCATGGATCGAGGGAAACAAGATCGCGAACGTCGGGAGCGGAGCGACGGCAACCGTCGGCATCGCATTGGCCACGGGCCTCGATGCGAACGGCAGCGATCAGTGTCAGATCCTCTCGAACCAGATCAGTGGCTTCGGGGACACCGGGATTCGCATCGCGATCCCGTCGCGTTTGCTGCTCGTGAAGCTGAACATCATCGAGAACTGCGGCAACGGGATAATGACAACGGATGACGCGAACGGCGGCTCGTTGTCGATCGAGAGCAATCAGCTGCGCAACATCGGACCCAGTACGGACGACGGTGCGCCAGTGGTCGGCATCGGGATTCGTCGTGCCATTACCGCAAACATCGTTGGGAACGTGATCCGTACGCTCGGTGTTCAGTCGCAAAAAACGACGCTGCGGGCGGGCATCTTCGCCATCGGCGTCACACGCACGCGCGTGCTCGCGAACGAGGTGACCGACATCGGTCCGCCAACGGACTTCCTCGGCACGACGGCCGGCATCATGATTCGGGCGCCGTTCACGCAGTTCGACGTGAGCAACAATCACGTGCAGCGTGACGCCGACACATCGTCGCAGCCGAGCAACTCACAGTGGAATGCACTTTCCATCTCCGACATCGACCTCGGACTCACCGTGGGGCGCGCTGGCTTGTTCACCACGGTGAACCTCGCCGATAATCGTACGCTCGTGCTGGGCGGCGGCAAGCCGTTCGTCACGGCGATGCCGCTGATTGCGGATGTCGCGGTCATCGCAGCACAACCGTCGACAGCCGCTCCGAGCAGCGCCATTGGTGGCATCAGTGCCATCGCAGCGAACACGCCGCCTCTGGCGATCGATGTTGCCGCGGTCGTGGGCGCGAATGCCGCCGCGGGAGGAGCGACGCCCGGAGCCGCCGCGGCGCCGGATGCACCGCCTGCTGCCGCAGCACCGGTCGTCCAATTGGCGGGCGGGTCTGTCCTCAACAACACGTTGATCGCGCGCGGTGCCTTTGGGGCCGTGACGATATCCGCGCGCGGCGAGTGCCTGTTCAACAACAACCGCGTCGATTCGCAACTGACTACAGGCAGCGCCGTCGTCATCGCGACGACGCTCGGCATCGTCAGCTCGAATCGCGTACGCGGGGGACAGATTTCGATTCAGTTGGCCAATGCAAAGCAAGCGGCCGTCCTGGGAAACATCACCACTGGACCGATCGTTACGCCGGGCGGACTGCAGCAGCCGTGGCTCGCACTCAACCTGCGCGGCTGACACACTGAGCGAGGACAAGCGACATGCGAATGTTCGTAATTACCGATGACACGACCGCCGATGCGCTCAGCGCCCAGCTGCTGAACGCGAACCTGAGCGCGGCGCAAGCGGAGGCGGCGCTCGAGTCGTTGCAGACGCTGAATCCACACGCCGATTTCAATAAGCTCGTGGCGGGTACGGTCCTTTTCGTTCCCGACTCGCCGGCGTTCAATGCAGGTGTGAGTGATGAGATCGGAGCCGACGCCATTCAAGTACTCGATCGAATCGCGAAATCGGGGCTCGATGCGGCGGCGGCGCGATCGAAGGACGCCACGGCCGCGACGGTCGCCGCAGGTGCCGACATCACCAAAACGTTGAAATCGGCGGCGTTCAAACGCATCGTCGCGACCGATCCCGATCTCGCACATGAAGTGGATTCAGCGGCGGCCGCCATCAAGCAGCAAAAGGACGCGGCGACAAGCAACGACGCTTTGGTGGCGAACGCAGTCGACGCCGCGCTGGATACGCTTCGCGCGATGATGAACGCCTGATCCACGCGCCAGTCGAATGCGTTGGATTCTCGTCGGTGACAAAACGTTCCAATGACTCACGGCGCCGGAGCGCGGGCCGATACTCCGCGATGCGGACACTTCGCCGCTCCACGTTTCGCCCGGGTCATGAATGAAAGACCAGCTTACCGAACTGTTGAATCCCGAATCGTTTCGGCTCCTCGTCCAGCACGAGCTTGCGGTCGCTCGTCGCCGACGACGAACCGACACGCTACTGGTCATCGACGTGGCTGGCCTCGAGGCAGTGCGGAGCGAGTTTGGTCGCGACGGCGGCGATGTCACGCTGCGCGGAATCGTCCGCTTGCTTCGGCGTACAGCCCGTGAATCGGACATCCTCGGACGGTTAGGCGAGACCGAGTTCGCTATCTTCGCGCTGGATTGCGTGGGAGATGCGCTGGCTTCGCGGATCACCGACGCGGCGGAGCGCACAGGAGACGGCATTACTCAGCTGACGATTCGCCAGCTCTCAGTCGAGTTGAAGATCGTGATCACCCAGGTCCGTCGCTCGGAAACGTTCGAGGAGCTCAGCAAGCGCGCGACGCCATCGACCCTCTACGCCGGCTTCACCGAAGGCTTTTCGTCCTGAGCTGTGGCCGGGCCGACGCATCATCGGCGTTGAACTACTCGTATCTGAGGGCGCGCACCGGATCGATCCGCGACGCGCGAAGCGCCGGAATCGATCCTGCGGCTATCGCCACGATCGCCAACAGGATCGCCGCGGCCGCCATCACGGCTGGATCTTTTCCCTCCAGGCCGAAGAGCAACGATTGAGCGCCGCGCCCGATCGCGAACGCGGCGATTGCTCCGATCGATGCCCCGATCACGGTCATCACCGCGACGTGCCGAAGCACCATCCGCACGATGCTCGACGGCTTTGCGCCCAGCGCCATTCTGACGCCGATCTCTTTCGTGCGCTGCACTACCGAGTAGGCGAGCACGCCGTACAGTCCGATCGCGGCCAAGAGGGTCGCCAGCACGGCAAACGCGGCGGAGAGCGTGCTGATCATGCGATCGAGGTACACGTCGTCCCGAATCTGCTGCGGCATCGTTTTCAATCCGACCACCGGCAGTGCCGGATCGATCTTGCGTATCGCCGCGCGGATCTGGGGCATGAGCGCCTCTGAGGCCAACGCGCTTCGCACGTAGAAATTCAGGTAGCCGACCGTCGTGTCCTGCTTGTACGGAAGGAAATAGACCGGGCGCATCTCCTGCTTCACGCGGCTGTAGCGCGAATCCTTCACGACGCCGACGATTTGATACGTGAGATTCTTTCCCTCGCCCATCATCTTTCCGAGCGCGGCGTCGCCGAGTTTGAATTTTTTCGTAAACGTCTCGTTGACGATTGCAACGGCCGGCGCGCCGGCGACGTCGCTCGGCGTGAAATCGCGGCCGGCGACGAGCGTTTCGCCCATACTATGGAAGAATGCCGGTCCAACCGCGTTGTAGAACGCATCGTCGTCCGTGTCGGGCGTCTTGGGAAAGCCCTGAACGTTCACGCCGTTGTCCCAGTTGTCGTCCGCAAGAACGCCGACGCGCGACGAGGTAACCGCGCGCACACCGGGGATCGCGGCGAGATCGCGCTCGATCGCGGCGTATATCTGGCTGGACCGCGCGGCGGGATAGGAGTTGAGGCCCGGAGCGACGCGAAAGGTCACGACACCGTCGATGTCCACGCCGAGACTGACGCGGCTCACATTGACGAGGCTTTTGATAAAAAGGCCCGCGGAGACGAGCAGCGCCATGGACAGCGCGATCTGGGCCGTGACGAGCGACGTGCGGAAGCGCGCGGCGCCGCGCGTCGCCGAGGTCTTGCCCGATCCGTCGCGCAGCGCCGACACGAGATCGGGGCGAGTCGCGTGCAGGGCAGGGAACAGACCAAACAGCACACCGGTCGTCATCGAGAGTGCGCCGGCGAACCCGATTGCGCTGCCACTCAGCGCGAACGAGAGTGTCGACGAGATGTCCAGCGGGAGCAGGCTGACGATCAGGTGGAGCGTCGACCATGCGACGAGCAGTCCCGCGAGTCCGCCGATGGTCGCGAGCAGCACGGATTCCGTGAGCAGCTGCGCGATCAGCTGCCGGCGCGTTGCGCCGAGCGAGAGCCGCACGGTCATTTCCATCGAGCGGTTCGTCGCGCGCGCGAGCAACAGGTTCGCGATGTTCGCGCACGCAATGGCCAACACGAAGAGCGTGATGCTGAACAGCAGCACCAGCGGCATGCGCGTTTGGTCGTGCAGCGTGCTCGAGCCGCGACGACCGTCAGCGAGCTCGAGACGTTTTGACTTGAAGCGCGCGAGGGTGCTCGCGCTGATGTCCGTCTGCAACGCCGCCTCGACGTTGTTGATGATGCTCTGATAGAGCACGTTCTGCTGCGCGGCTGCGCGCTGCATCGTCATGCCGGGCTTGAGTCGCGCCACCAGGTAGAGCCAATAGCGTCGGCGATCGTCGAACCCGGTCCACCCGAGACTGAGCGCACCGCGCATCGAGATCGGAATGAACATGGCCGGCTGCATCCCGAGCGTCGTTCCGTCGAACCCGGCGGCCGCGACCCCGATGATCGTCAGTCGCTGTCCGTTCACCGAGATCGGCTGTCCTACCACTGACGGATCGCCGCCGAGCTGATTCTGCCAGTAGTCGTAACTCAGTACGGTGACGGGATGTCCGCCAATCGTCCTATCGTCATCCACGCCGAGCGAACGGCCCAAGACGGCCTTCACGCCGAGGACAGGGAAGTACGATCCGGAGACGAGCTCGCCGCGCACGTTGGTCGTGTTTCCGCGAAACGCGACGTTGACTCCCATCCCATAGTGAGCGGCGATGCCAACGAACGGTCCGGGCTGCGTCTCCAAATCTCGGAACATGGGGTAGCTGAACACCCAGTCGCAGTTGCCGGAAATTCCACACTGATGCGAGCCCGGACTTGGTCTATTCCCGCCCAAGTTGACGAGTTGTTCCGGGTGTGCAACCGGCAGGGGTGCCAGAAGCATCTGGTTGAACAGCGAGAAGATCGCGGCGTTGGCTCCGATGCCTAGCGCGAGTGACAGGATCGCGACGACCGTGACGAACGGCGTCTTGGCGAGTGTCCGGATTCCCAGGCGGAGGTTTCGCATGTCCAGTTTGGACATCGCACGAGCACGGATGGTTCAAACGGCTGTGCGCGACACCGTTGGCTTCAGCGCTCGCGACGACGATCGTCTTCATCGACGGATGGCGACGGAGAGCTGGGCATTCAGCGATCGTCTTCCCTGATCCGCTTCATATGAAGTAGCGGGAACGGACGGCCGGCGTTGTCTGTAGGAGAGCGACCGATGACCACGAAGCCGCGGGCTTCGTAGAATTTCAGAGCAGCATCGTTCTGTTCGTTGACATCGACGCTGAGTGGGCCGCCGGCGAGCTGCTGGGCGTGCTCCACGAGGGCGGTTCCGGCGCCGCGCCCCTGATGATCCGGGTCGACGAACAGCGCCTCGATCGTGCCATTCGCATATCCGAGAAACGCGATCGCGGCGCCATGCGCTTCGAAAACCCACCAGCCGATCGTCTCCGATGCCAGCTCGATCGCGACGAGGGGGCGTAGCCCGATGATGTCGCTCTCCGTCAGAAACCCATGCGTCGCGCGAACAGATCTTTCCCACAGGTCGAGGAGCTGTGCGCGATCGTAGGGCTCCGCGCGTCGTACGTTCACGAGGCTTTCCATTCCGATAGTACACGTCGCATGACGACTCGACGATCGGGGTCGAGACCTCGACGCGTTTCGTCGTCGACGACCGCGGCAAGCGCCGAACTGAGCGCGTCGTTTGGAACGACTTGAAAGCCCAGCGTTTCATAGAAGGGCCGGTTCCAGGGTACATCGCGGAACGTGCACAACGTAACGGCGTGGAATTGTGCACGGGCCGCCCAATCGCAGACTGCCGTGACCAACCGGCGGCCGAGGCCGCGACGTCCGTGATCCGGATGCACGTCGAGCTCGTGGAGGTGGGCGACTCGCGGCGCGAGCACCTTCACGTGGGCAAAACCGACCGCGCGATCGTCTGCTCTCGCGACCCACAAATGCCCGTCGAGTCGCGCCAGCTCCAACTCGGCCGCACTCGTCACTTCGGCGAGAACCGACGCAGGTGCGTGGCCGGCGAGCAGACGCGCCGCGGCGAGCTCGATGGCAGGTAGGTGCGCGAGATCTTCGCGTCGCGCGATTCCAATACTGTATCGCGGCTCGCTGACCGAACCCATGCCGCTGCCGGTGCTGATATGCGCATCGCGGATCATGCAGCGCAAACGAACGAACGGCGACAAAGGTTCCAACGAAGCGAGGGAACCATTCGCAGGTCTCGTACGTTCTGTTGCACTTGCTGTCTCACTCGCCGTCGCCTTTGAACGAGCCGTGCCTCGTGAACTGGATGAGAGATGATCGATCGCCGTGAGTTCGTCGTCGGCCTGGGGGGCGCATTGATGAGCTCTTCGAACGTGCTCCGCAGTCTCAAAGAAGCGCGTCGTATTCAGGTCGTAGCGTTCGATGGATTCGCCGTCTTCGATCCGACTCCGGTGATTGGCGTTGCCGATGCCATCGTTGCTGGACGAGGGCGAGAGCTCGTCGGCGCGTGGCGATCGCGCCTGTTCGAGTATCAGTGGCTACGAACGCTTGGCGGCCGCTATGCGGATTTCCACCAAACTGCCGACGATGCGCTCACCGCCGCGAGCAAGTCGCTCAACCTCGCGATCACGTCGGCCGAGCATGCTCGCCTGCTCGACGCACAACTGACACTCGTTCCATGGCCAGATGCGGCCGACGCAGTGCGTGCGCTCCGTGCCGCCGGCCTTCGCCTGGCGTTCTTATCGAACATGACGGAGCACATGCTCGATGACGGAGCACGCCGCGCAAGAATCCGCGGCGAGTTCGAGCTCATTCTGAGTACGGATCGTGTAAAGGCGTCGAAGCCAGACGCTCGCGCGTATCAGATGGCGGTCGACGCATTCAGGTTGCGGCGCGAAGAGATCGCGTTCGTGGCGTTTGCCGGCTGGGATGCCGCCGGCGCAACGTGGTTTGGATATCCCACGGTCTGGATGAACCGAGCGTCAGCGCCGGTAGAGGAGTTGAGCGCCACGCCTGCCGCAATGACGCGAGATCTCACCAGTGTCGTGGATGCTGTCATGAAGTTCCGCTAGGCGGCGCATTAAGAATTGCTGTCGCCGGGAACTCCTTCGCGTCTTTTTCATTCTCTTCGCGACCCGGGTCTGACACTCACAACAACGTGCGCGGTTGCGCACTTCGTCCTTTTCGCACTGGAGAGTCTTCACATGCGTAGTTCCGTCGTGCTCGCGTTCAGCACGCTTGCCATCGCGGCGTGCAGCGAGTCCCCCTCTGTCACCAGTCCCCGCTCGCCTTCGATCGCGCCATCGGCATCGGCAGCGTTCGACCAGCGGCAGAGCGAGCCGCAGGGCGCCATTTTCACGCAGACGAATGGTGCGAACGGCAACGCCGTGGTCGCGTTCGGCCGAGCCGCGAACGGTTCGCTGACGTATGCCGGCACATTCAGCACCGGCGGTAAGGGCATTGGAGGCACCAATGACCCACTCACGTCGCAGTATTCCGTACTTTTGGATGGTGAGGATGACAAGCTGCTGTTCGTCGTCAACGCGGGAAGCAATGACATCTCCACGTTTCGAGTGAGCGGCGCGCAGCTGACGCTTATCGGAACAACGAGCTCCGGGGGCACGCTGCCCGTCAGTCTGGCGATTTCGCATCACACGCTGTACGTGCTGAACGCCACGAGCAATTCGGTTCGCGGCTTCGACATCGGAGAAAACGGCCGACTCTCTCCGAACCCGCGAGCCTCGAAGCCGCTCAGCGCTGGCGCCTCGGGCGGCGCGGCGATTCGCGCGAGCCGCGACGGCAAAGCGCTCGTCGTGACGGAGAAGGCAAGCAACACCATCGACGTCTTCGCGATTGGCGAGCATGGAGCCTTGGGGTCGGCCGTTCAAAGCGCATCGAGCGGCGTGACTCCGTTCGGATTCGATTTCGTGAATGCGAATGAGATTAGTGTCTCGGAAGCAGGCAGCGCCGCGGCATCTCTCTACGCCATCGGCCACGACGGCAAGCTGGTGGTTGACGCTCCGTCCGTGTCGACGAACGGCCAAGCGGCGCCCTGCTGGCTCATTGCGACGACGAATGGCCGTTTTGCGTATACTGCAAACGCAGGAAGCGGAACGATCTCGGGCTATAGCGTCGGCGCGCATGGATCGCTGCATCTTCTTCTCTCGAGCGGAATCAGCGGAAGCACCGGCGCCGGATCGACGCCGCTCGACCTCGATCTCAGCCGCGGCGATCGATTTCTGTACGTGCTTGAAAGTGGATCGGGACGCATCGGCGCCTTCGCGGTTGCCGAGAACGGCGGCCTCACGGCGCTCGCAGGCATCGGCGGTCTCGCGGCGCAGAGTGGGTTCCAGGGTTTGGCGGCGTACTGATCGGTTCGCCCGGGTTGAATCTTCGGCGGCGCATTGCTGCCGAAGATTCGCGCGCGCCTCTTTCAGGAAAACGCAGAGGACTATCGTGTCATCGGCAATCGAGGTACGCACAGGCGACGTTCCAGCGATCGAAGCCGAGTTGGCCCAGCGCATCTATGAGTTCAACGCCGCCGCGACCGGGTACTACGACGGAGAATCGTACACCGCCGTCCGTCGCAATGAGTCTGGCGAGCTCGAAGCTGGGATCACCGGCTATACCTGGGGCGGTTGCTGTTACGTGGCGTACCTGTGGGTGTCCGACCGATTGCGCGGGAAGGGAATCGGCACCGAGCTCCTCGATGCAGTCGAGCGATATGCACGAGACCGTGAGTGCGTCGTGGTATTCGTTTCGACGCACAGCTTCCAGGCGCCAGAGTTCTACGCTCGCAGAGGCTACGAGCAAGTCGCGCGAGTGAACGATCATCCCGTTGGCTACGCGAGCCTTTTCTACGCGAAGCGGTTCGCGAAATAGTGCGGCCTCTCGCCGGCTTCTCGCCGGGAACTCTTGGACCGGCAAACCCCTACTGGAAATGAAGGGATGCACCTCGTTAGGTGGAGGAGACCATTGATGTCAAGACGATGCTTCCGATTTGAGAACCGTTTATGGCTTGCCGCAACGGTCGCGACAATATCTCTGGCGGGCAACGCCGCCGCGCAGGCGCGACTGGCGACTCCAACGCGAGGTCACGACATGAGTGCGTTCAAGAAGCCCAGCGACGTGGAGCTCAAGCAGCGGCTCAATCCGCTCCAGTATCAGGTGACGCAGCACGAAGGAACCGAGCGTCCTTTCCAGAACGAATATTGGAACAATCACGAGTCGGGCATTTACGTCGACGTGGTCTCGGGGGAGCCCTTGTTCAGCTCGCTCGACAAGTACGATTCGGGCACCGGGTGGCCGAGCTTTACCAAGCCGCTCGTTCCTGAGAACATCAAAACGACGACCGACCGCAGTCTCTTGATGACGCGAACCGAGGTTCGATCGGCGCACGCCGACTCTCATCTCGGCCACGTGTTCGAGGACGGTCCGAGACCCACAGGCCTCCGGTACTGTATGAATTCCGCGTCGATGCGATTCATCCCGTCATCGCGGCTGGCCGAAGAGGGCTACGGAGAGTTTGCGTCGCTGTTTCAGAACGCGAAGCCATAGACGCGAGCCGCAGAGCTTCGATGACGCAACCCACGCGAGCTACTGCCGCTCACGCGACAGCCAGCGATGCGCGAAACCGCGAATTCGCAGATGTGGCGCTGCCACATCTGCCCTCACTCGCTCGTGTGGCCATGGCGCTCGCCGGCAACGAAGCCGACGCGGACGACCTGGTGCAGGAGACGTTTCTGCGCGCGTACAAACACTGGCACACCTTCGAGCGCGGCTCCGATTGCCGCCGCTGGTTGTCGACGATCTGCCGCAACGCGTTTCTCGAGCAGCGGCGGCGTGAGGCGCGCTCCGTTGCCGTCGAGGATCAAGAGCTCGAATCCCTCGCTGCGGCGCGGCTTCACAACCACGCGCGTGCAAGTGGTGTCGATCACATGTTCACACGACTCGATCTCGGGCCTGCGATCTCCGCAGCAATCGCCGCCCTCGAGCCACCCTTTCGAGACGTCGTGGTGCTGGCGGATGTCGAAGGGTTCACGTACGAGGAGGTTGCCGAATCGTTGAGCATTCCCGTGGGCACCGTGCGCTCTCGGCTCTACCGAGCGCGCCGGCATCTCCAGGAAGCGCTTCTCCAATACGCCATTGACGCTGGGTTTTCCACAGCCAGCGCGGCTCCGCCGGCTCCCGGCGCCAACCGCACGAGGTAACTCATGCCCCCACGATCGATCTGTGAATCCGTCGTTCGCCAGCTCTGGCCATACCTCGATGGGGCAGTGGACGAATCGGCACGAGAGATGATCATCGCGCATCTCGAGGAGTGCGCGATGTGTAGATCGCATTTTGACTTCGCACAGGCGTTTCTCGATGCGGTCGCGCGATCGCGGTCCGACGTTCAGCCCGATGAGCGGCTCCGCGTCCGCGTGTTGGCGGCGCTGTCTACCGAAGGATTCTCGCTCACGGCATGACGGTGTATTGCCGCGGAGCTGATGCGCGCCACCATGGAAATGTCTGACGACGCACGGCGGCCGAGCACGAGCGATTTCGAAACGGAAGCGATGCGATTCATTCCGAACGTCGCGCGATACGCGCGTCTCCTGACGCGCGACGAGGCCGATGCGGACGATCTCACGCAGGAGACGTGTCTTCGGGCATATCAGAACTGGAATACGTTTCGCCCTGGTACTGATTGCCGAAAGTGGCTGTGTACGATTTGCCGCAGCATCTACCTCCGGGATCGCCAGCGCTCACAGCGCTTTGTGGCACTCGAGAATCCCGAACACGATGTGACCGCGACGCGCCAGCTTTATATCGAAGGTCGCAGCTATGCCGATGCCGCGGCGATCGCCGGCGTGCCCATCGGAACGATTCGATCCCGGTTGTTTCGCGCGCGCCGACTGCTGCAAGAGGCGCTGCTCGAGCACGCGCGCGATGCTGGCTTGGTGGCCGATGGCGAACCAGCGCCAGAATTCGAAGCGGCCGGGGAGGGAACATCCATATGACCAGACGTTCGGTTCCGCAGCTGTCGTGCGAGGAGGTTGTTCAGCTCTTGTGGGATTACCTGGATGGTGAGCTCGACCCAGCTCGCCGCGAGCGTGTGCGAGCACATCTGGCTGAGTGCGATCACTGTGCGGGTCAGTTCACGTTCGAGGGGGCGTTCGTGCGCGCCGTACGCGGCGTGATCGACGAGCCGCTCGATACGATGTCGCTGCGCCAACGAATCCTCACCCGACTCGCGGCGCAGCGATACAGTTCCGGCGACCACCGCTAGGACGCTGAGCCGAGCGCCTCGCCGGCGGTCCAGAGCGCGGCGCCCAGCAAGGTGAGATCCTTGAGCAGGAATCCCGAGCTTTCACCGACGTTCGGTGTGGTAAAGAGAAAGCTCAGCGTAACGAGGAACATGCCGGCGGCCGCGACGCTTCCAATGGCGGATGCGCGCGGTGACCACCGGCGGGCCGCGATAAGACCACCGATGAGCAACTCTACAATGCCAATGACCTCTGACCCGCCCTGCACGCCAAAGGACGGATACAGCCAGAAGAAGAATGGGCTGTGACTGACCATTGCCTCAATGCCTTTGGCCTCCGCCGCTGTCCATTTCAGTGCACCGAAAAAGAAGAGAAAGAAGACGAGTGAGTAGCGCAGAATGAACGCGCCGGCGGATCGAAGACGAGCTCCCGCGAGCGCGCTTCTCGACGCGGATGGCGCGGTAATGGAAATCGAAGTTGACATGATTGGGCTCTGCGACTGTGAGACGGATCTGAGACGACATCTGTCCGCCTCGAACGCGGGAGCCGTGTCCAAAGTTCCAACGGAACTTTCCGTGTGCGCTGTGACTTACCCGCTGTCGACTGAAAATCTGGGTGTCGCCCCGCGCGATGTGCGCGTCCCTCAAACTCCTTCAATGCGTCTGATGCCCGCTCGATTCGCTGTACTGCCGCTTCGCCTCATCGTGGGACTGGGTTTCTTCGCCCACGGATTAGCGAAGTGGAATCGTGGCCCAGAGAAGTTTGGCGTGCTCCTCCAGCACGTCGGCGTTCCGTTCCCCTCGCTCATGGGCTGGGTGGGAACACTGTCCGAGCTGCTGGGCGGACTCGCGCTCATCGTTGGCGTGGGCGTCGCCATTGCGAGCGTTCCGCTGATCATCATGATGCTCGTCGCGATGTTCACCATCCACATTCACTACGGATTCAGTGCGGTGAACACCGTTGGCCTGACCGCGGCGGGCCCTCAATTCGGCCCGCCGGGCTACGAGATCAATCTGATCTACATTGCGGCGCTGCTGGTGCTCGCGCTGAGCGCACCGACGCCGCTGTCTCTCGACGCCTGGCTCAGTCGCAGGCGAATGGAGCAATGATCTAACACGAATGGAGTTGGGCGATGAACGCGAGATGGACATTGCGTGTGGCAAGGCCGACGGATCAGCTCGAGCGTATCGGCCGCATGTACGTCGACGGCCTCGGGTTTGAAGTACTGGCGACCTTCGTCGATCACGACGGCTTCGACGGATTGGTGCTCGGCCGGCCGGACGAGGCATATCATCTCGAGTTCACGACAGAGCGAGGACGGGTCGCTGGTCGTGCACCGTCAGAGGATCATCTCCTCGTGTTCTATATCGCCGATCGTGCCGAGTGGGGCGCGACATGTACGAGCCTGGAGCGTGCCGGGTTCCGTCGCGTGCAGTCGCTGAACCCGTATTGGGACGCGGAAGGGCACACGTTCGAGGATGCGGACGGCTACAGACTCGTGTTGCAGAACGCAGCCTGGACCGGCTGACGTTGAAAATCGAACTTTTCGTGCGTCGTATGCATCATTGAGGAATGGGACCGAACGCCCGTAGCGCCTCTTGGCCGCCCACTGATGGCGAGTTGGTTCGTGCCGCGAAGGCGGGCGATGCTTCGTCGCTCGGCCTACTCCTCGAGCGGCATCGACCCAGGCTGTACGCGACGGCGATCCGGCTGCTCGGCGATCGATCGGATGCCGAGGATGCGGTGCAGGAGACAGGTCTCGTCGCGATGCGGTTCATCGGGACCGTACGCGATCCAGACGCCGCCGGCGCGTGGCTACACGCGGTGTTGCGTCGTGCATGTCTGCAGCATCGGCGACAACGGCACGACGAGCTCGTGACGGATGCGGTGCCGGAAGCGCCCGACGAGAGCGCCGACCCCGAAGAGCGCATTGAACGGCTCGAGCTTCGTGAATGGATTTGGGCGGCACTGCAGCAGCTTCCAGAAACCCTTCGCGTGACGGCGATGCTGCGATTCTTCGGCAGCTACGACTCATATGAGGAAATCGCCGCGATTCTTGGCGTCCCGATCGGCACCGTGCGCAGCCGGTTGTCCGAAGCAAAGGGCAAGCTCGCTGACAAGTTGCTGGCGAGCGCTGGGCTATTGGCCGAGGAAGAGCGGGCGCGCGCGCAGCGGCGAACGCGGTTCTGGAGCGACGCTGTTCGCGACGTCTTTCAGCGAGGTGACAGCGGCGCGTTCATCTCGCACTTCGACGTCGATTGCCTCGTTGGATGGTCGAGCGGGAAGAAAGCGCGAGGTCGCAAGCATCTCGCGGCGGAGATCGACGGCGATCTGGACGCTGGTGTTCGTCTCGAGCCAGAGCGCGTGCTCAGCGGCAACGGGATCGAGATCCTCGAGGGGCGATTCGTCAATCCTCCGGAGAACCCGAACCACTGTCCTTCCGGGATCACAGTTGTTCTGTTCGGAAACGATGACACAACGTCGGGCGCACGACTGCACGTTGCGAACCGACTGCCGCGCGCTGACGAGGACTGACCGAACTTTCTGTCCCCCTCGCGCCTCTCCCATGCAGTCTCGACGAACAACGGCTGAGAGGAGCGAGCGAATGCCAATCGTCTTCGGAGTCATGGCCTCCACCGTGGAGGACAGTATCGACGCGTTCAGACGCCACGGCGACCGCGTCCGCGGAGTCTATCGCGCGCACTATCGGTTCGACGCGACCATGGGAAACCCATACGCTCAACCGCGACTCGAGCGGCCGGAGTGCCTCGATGGCAATCCACCGGACGTGATCTTCCCGTGGGAACAGGTCTATCTGGCTGCGGCAGCGTGTGCCGGCTCGGACTATCCAATGCTTGCCGCGCATCTTGGGATTCCCCTCGAGCGCGCCGATGTCGTGATCGAGGGCGTGTTCGATCCACGTGGCGAGTTCGACGGATTGTCGGAGTTTCGCGCGCCTGACGACGCGCGTCACTGCTACCGAACGTTACATGTTCGCACGACCCTCATCTCGTCAGCGCCGCATCGTGAGCTCGAGAAGCTCCATGAGCGAGTCGTCTCGAACAACATGGTGCTCGGCGCGCTGCGTGGAGTTCCGCTGACGAACGAGTTGAAGGTCGTTCCGGCGCATTCCATGGTCGGAGGCACACGATGACGGCAACCACTGGCGGTACGACGGACGCAGTTCGCGCCGCGAGCGCGAGCTGGCTTGCCGCCGTCGACACACGCGACGCGGAGCGAATCGCGCGCTTTTACGCAGAGGACGGCGTCTTTCTGGTTCCGAACGCGCCGGCTGCACGAGGTCGCGTGCAGATAACGGCGGTGTGGTCGCAGCTGCTCAGTGCGCCCAATGTCTCGCTCACGTGGGTGCCGATGACTGTCGACGTTGCGGTGTCTGCCGACTTCGCGTCGGAAATTGGGACATACCAGCTCAGTTTCGAGAGCGCCGGTGAGCGCGTCGAGGATGACGGCAAGTATGTCGTCGTGTGGCGCCGCGAGGCCGGTGATTGGAAAGTCGCCGCCGACATCTTCAACAGCAGTCGCCCGTCGCGGTAGACGCGAGCCGCCGCCTCACCCGGCCGCGCGCGCGTGCTTCCACAATTCCGCGCGATATCGGCCGGGAGCGAAGCGACCTGTCAGCTCGCCCTCAAATACTTGCAGCCAGCATCCTGTGCCCGGAGCGCGGCGAACACACCTGACGGTTGCATGATGATGCCGGGCAGCATCCCGGCGAGCGCCGTCTTCCGCGCAGCTTCGGGGCTCGACTTATCCTTTGCCGTCACGAGCGCGATCATGTCGTCGAAGGCGAGATTGCACGCGAGCGCGATGCCTCCGCGACTGAGATACTTGTCGAGCGCAACGGCGTCGAAGTCCGCGGGTACTTCGCCGCGCGAGGACGACAGCAGCGCCGGATTGCGATCGGTGCCTTGCTGCGTGATCGGGTGCAGGACCGGACTCTTCTTGGATACATCATATGTATCCCAAAACGCTTGCGTCATCGCGAGGGCGATCCCGTTGTGCCGAAGCACGAGGACCGGCGTGCATTCGTTCGGCGCGACCTTGAGAAACTCGGAGTACTGCTGGACCCAGATCGACGCGCGCCACACGCCATACGCGCTGTCGATCTCGGGGACGTCGAACACCGCGCGATACTTGCCTGTCACGCGATTGACCCAGGTGAAATCGAAGTCCTCGACTCGTGTGCGCGGCTCGGTACTGAACGCGCGCAACGCATCCGCGGAAAAGGGGACGGTTGCCAGCATTGCGCCTGCCGTGAGGCGCTCGACGAACTCGCGACGAGTGGACATGGGGCAAGGGGAAGAGGGAACCAAACGCGAGCGGCGGGCGGAGGTGGTACTTGCAAACAGGAGGCGCGAACCGAAGGCAAAGTTCGATCCTCGCCTGAGGGACTGAGAACGATGGAAAGGCCGCAATAGTTCCCCATCACACCTTCACGCCTCTTGGAGGATCGATTCGGGCGTCCTGCCAACGCGCCTCGAAACGCATCGCCACTTCGAGACGTATGGCTAAACACGCGGCGCAGCCTCAATTCAACCTGCCAACCTTGTCGTCGATGCACGGCACACGAAACGTTCGCCATCTATCGATTGGACGCGTTGCGGCCAGTATTGTTGCCATCGCCGCGTGCGGTAGATCCGCGCAGTCGCCACGTGCCGGGCATCTCGAGCTACACAGCGCACACTTTGCCGTTATTTCCGACGGTATCGACAGCGGATCAGTGGCCGCGCTCGTGGCGGCGCTCGAGGCGAATCGATCGCGCATCGTCGCCGACCTTCAGACGACATCGCTCGGCGCAACGCGCGTCGTCATTCAGTCCAAGGAGGCATTCGAGGCGGAGTGGGGATCGACGATTCGAGCGTCCGGCATTCGCTTCCAAGTCCAGGGCTTAACCGGACCCGATGGAACGATCTACATCTATGGACCGTGGGCCGCGCAGAACTCCGGTCGCTCGCTGCAACAGGTTGCGCTGCACGAGCTCGCCCACGCCGCAACGCGTCGTTCGGCGATCGACTACGTCGCGGCCGGCGGCCGCGACACTGTCGCCTATATCGCATCCGCGAGCGATCGCGACCCGCGAACGCGATGGCTGTCGGAAACCATCGCCGTATACGAGGCCAGGCAGTCGACCGATCTCAATCGCTACTGGTATCTGATCCGCGGCCGCTACCCGTCAATCGCGGACCTGAACGATCCGGCCAAGAGCCGTGTCTATGAGATAGGCTTTCGCCTTGCCGAGTTCATTCGGGCACAGTGGGGCGCGGATGCCCTGGTTGGCTCATTCGGAGCGATGGCGATGTTCAGGCAGCCCTCGGAGTTTCGAACGAGGAGTTGATGCACCGATGGTTTCTTCACGCGGAAGATCGTTACCTGTTGATCAAGCCGCGCTGGTTCGGCCGGTAGAAATTGGAGTCGTGCTTTCAGCTATCCTCGGCATGAAATGCCTCGTACGTTGAGCTGTCCAAGTTGCCGCACACGGAGCGCGCGATGACCGATTTTCTCCAGGACCTCCGCTACGCCCTTCGCACGTTCAAGCGAACCGCCGGGCTGACGTTCGTGATCGTCGCGTCGCTCGCGATCGGAATCGGGGCGAACACGGCGGTCTTCAGCGTCGTCAACGCGTTGCTGCTCAAGCCCCTTCCATATCCAAACCCCGATCGGCTGGCCGTTTTATGGCTCCGATCGCCGGGCATCAACATTCCGCAGGATTGGCCGTCGCCGGGACAATACTTCGATGTCAAGAACGAGAACAAATCGTTCTCCGAGCTTTCCATCTCGCAGGGACGCACCGGGACGCTGATCGGTCGCGGTGGATCCGCTCCCTTTACGGAGCCGGTGCGGGTCGAAGCGCTGCTGACGTCATCGAGCCTCTTTCATCTGCTCGGCGCGAAGGCGATGATCGGCCGCCTTCTGCTCCCCGACGAAGATCTCCCCGGCAAAGCGCCCGTCGTCGTGCTCAGCAACGCGTTTTGGAAACGGGCGCTCGGCGGGGATCCCGGCATCGTCGGAAAGACGATCGTCCTCAACGGATTTTCGGCGCAACGGGATTCGATCCATCAGTTCCAGGTCGTCGGTGTGCTCGGGCCGGATTTCCTGCTCAACGCCGAGATCATGCCGACTGTCTCGAGCACGCAGCAGATGGATGTGTTTCTGCCGCTGCCCTTCGGCGCCGACGCGGTGAATCGCCGCGGCGATGAGAATTACAACCTCATGGCGCGGCTCAAGCCGGGCGTGACGATGGCGCAAGCCCATTCGGACGTCGCCGCGATCGCTGCACGCATCCGCGAGAAGGACAAGCGCGATCGAACGTTCACCATCGATGTCGTGCCGCTCGTCGAGTCGGTCGTCGGCAACGTGCGACTCGCGGTATTGGTCGTCATGGGCTCAGTGACGCTCGTGTTGCTCATCGCGTGCGCGAACGTTGCCAACCTGCTGCTCACGCGCGCGACATCGCGCCAGAAAGAGATCGCCGTGCGCGTCGCACTCGGCGCGCGCTGGCAACGTCTCGTGCGACAGCTCCTCACGGAAACCACGTTGCTCGGTCTCATGGGCGGCGTGGCGGGACTTGTCGTCGCAGCGCTCGCGCTCGGCGCGATTCGCGCGATCAACCCAGGCAACATTCCGCGACTCGACGCAGTCGGTCTCGACGGACGCGTCCTCGCGTTCACCTTCGCGGTCGCGATTCTCACCGGCATTCTGTTCGGGCTCGCGCCGGCGTTGCGCGCAGCGCGAGTGGATCTCAATTCGACGCTCAAATCCGGCGGCAGAAATACACAGGGCGATGGAGGCCTGAGCAGCGCACGCGGACGCCTCAGGAACCTGCTCGTCGTCGCGGAAGTGGCGATCTCGATCGTGCTGCTGGTTGGGGCCGGCCTCCTCATTCGCAGCTTCGTGCGGCTGCAGAACGTGTCGCCTGGGTTTGTCCCGGACGGCGTCATCTCGATGCGCCTTGGCACGCCGGGGCGTCAGTTCGACAATCGCGATGCCGTCGTGGCGTATTACGCCAACTTCTCCGAGCAGCTCGCGAACGTTCCTGGCGTGAAGTCGCGCGGCGCGGTGTCATCGCTTCCGTTTACGTCGTCCGTCGGATGGGGACAGATCAACGTCGAGGGATGGACGCCCGAGCCGGGACAGGAGCTGCAAGTCGATCAGCGGAGCGCAACGACGAATTACTTCAGCACGATGCGCATCCCGCTCATTGCCGGCCGATTCTTCAGCGACGCCGATCTTGCCGAGAAGGCGGAGCCCGTTGCGATCATCGACAACAAGTTCGCGCAACGATTCTGGCCGAAGGGCGATGCGATCGGCAAACACGTGTGGTTCAATCCGGCGAGGAAGCTCACGATCGTCGGCGTCGTCGGCATCGTGAAGCAGTATGGTCTCGACGTCGACGGGCGGATCGTCGTTTACATGCCATCGCCGAGCGCGGGCTATCAGGTCGCGAGAACGTCCGGCGATCCATTCACCGTCGCCCGGGCGATGGTGAGGAAGATACACGAGTTGGATCCTGCGCTCACGGTGTTCGATATTCGAACGATGTCCGATCGAATGAGCGACTCGATGGCGCGGCAACGATTCGCGACCACGATGCTCGGCGTGTTCGCCGCGTTTGCGCTGGTGCTCGCCATCGTCGGTGTCTACGGCGTGATGTCCCACCTCGTCGCGCAGGGCTCGCACGACATCGGCGTTCGCATGGCACTCGGCGCCGACCGGGGCGGCATTCTCCTGATGGTATTTCGTCGCGGCATGGAGCTGACGGTCGCCGGCGTGGTCGCCGGATTGATCGGTGCTGTGGCGCTGACGCGAGTGATGGCGAGCCTGTTGTTCGGCGTCAGCGCGACGGATGTGGTGACGTTTTCGATCGTGCCCATCATGCTGATTGCGACAGCAGTTCTCGCGACCTACATCCCCGCTTTGCGCGCAACGCGCGTGGATCCGACGGTCGCGCTGCGCGAGGAATAGATCCCACTAGTTGCGCAACGATGTCAGCACCCGCTCGTGCTGTCTCGCGACGAACTGGATGAGAAACTCGCGATTGTCCTCTCCCCAGATGCCGCTGTGCCCGTCGATGATCTTCTGATGTGTTTGGACGACCATCACACTGTTGGTGCACTGACGGTCGTCGAGCGCGACCAAGTACAGCGAGTCCTTTTGCGCCGGGATCGTCGTACACGTGTGCGCGTTGTTCGCGAGAACGGGAGCAGATCGATCCAAGTCGAACTTGACTTGCCCGGGCAGCTT
>Ga0207707_10001723_pt1 | contig 20096 bp, 12 predicted proteins | sample KBSC83BmetaG_FD_184336 | JGI IMG/M metagenome (GOLD analysis project Ga0207707, IMG submission 184336) | Corn rhizosphere microbial communities from Kellogg Biological Station, Michigan, USA - KBS C8-3B metaG (SPAdes) (version 2) | ecosystem: Host-associated > Plants > Roots > Rhizosphere ...
GTGAAAGTCCGCCGCGGGCAGCCCGTTAGCTGCGTTGGCGGCGGAGCGCATGCCCGTGGCGTCCACGTGCACTGTGCCTTCCGGCGATTTGAAGCTGCCCTTCACCTGGGCATCCGCCTGAATGGTTCCCGCGGCGAGCAGATTCGGCACGAATGCATTGACCAGCGCAGGCTTCACCTGCTCGAGGGAAACCCGCGCGTCCAGCTCGGGTGAAAGGCGTCCATCGACCTCCAGAACCGCGTCCTGTGCGCCGAGCCGCAGGTGCTCGATGGAGAACCCGTTGGCGAGCGCCAGTCTGGCCGGCGACAACAGATGGAAAGTCTGGTCGTGGTAGTGCGCCTCCAGCGTATTCAACTGCAACTCGCGCGTGTCTGCGTCCAGCGTCGAGGTTGCCGTCACGTCCGCCGGCAGGCCGCCGACGCTCGGCGTCTGGGCGGCGAGCTTGACGTTGAGCGCCCGCATCGTTCCCTCGGCGCTCAGCTGGGCATTCGTGGTCAGGTTCCCGGTCACCACATTGCGAGCCTCCAGCTCTATCTGCGCATTGGAGCCGCCGCGACCGGGGCGCAAGGCGAGCTGACCGGAGATACCCCCCTGCAGCGAGCTGCCGAGCAGCCGATTGAGATCCGCCAGCTGGGTCATCTCGATCCGCATGTTGCCGTTGGCGCGGTCGATGCTCGAGCCGCCTCCGTCCATCGGCGCCGACAGGTCTCCTTTGATGTGCGCGCTCTTCCAGTCGGCGCTGCGTACGATCGCGTGCAGCGTGTGATGGGCGACCGTCCCGTTGGGCGACGCTCCGCTGCCCGCCGATCGCTCCGCGATTCCGCCGATCCCTCCGGGATTGGCTTCCCGCTGCAGGGAGATGTCCACCAGCAGCGGCGCGCCATCGAGGCTGCCTTGTGCGTTGAGGTCTCCGCGGGGTTCCTTGGGCAAGCCGTTGGCGCGCACGCTGGCCGTCACAGTGCCGGTGGGAGAGCCGCGAACCGACAGTGTCGAAGTCAGTTGCACGTCCGCGGAAAGATCGTTGCGGGGGCCTGACAGCTTCCCCGAGACTTTCAAGGTTCCCGCCACCGTGGAGGACACCTTCGCGAGGTCGGGCAGGCCGACATCCATGCGGATGTTCAGATCCTTCGTGTCGGCGCGGGCCGCAGTGCCGCTGAGCGCTGCGGTGAGCGCGGGGGCCGTCAGCGACAACTTTTGAATGTTCACCTGCTTGTCATCGATGACCGTGGCGAGTTGCAGTCGGGTCGGGCCGCCGCGCAACAGTCCTGCCCAGCTCGCTGCGCCACCGTCGATCATGCCCGTCAGGTCGGCCGTCAGGTGCGTGTCCGACCCGCTGCGCTGGATCTGTGCTTTCACAGCCGCATTGCCGCGCAGCTTCTGTCCCGCAAAGGCACCCAGCGGCGCCACGTCTGGAACGCGAAGATCCAGCTGGGCGCTCTGGTCGCCGCTGGTGATTGCACGTCCGCTGAGAGTGAACAGGCGATGGGTGGCCGAGAGATCGATCGGCCGGCCCTTCTCGTCCAGGTGCGTGGCCGCATCGATGGTCAGCGGTGAAGCCTGCAGCAGCTTCGGCTGCGGCCCGGGGATCGTCAGTCCGTCGATGACGGAGTGCAGCCGCAACAGGCTTCCCTTGGCGCTCAGGCTCGCATTCAGAGCCGCGATCTGCAGGCCGCCCGGCGCCTGCAGGGAGTTGATCTGCAGCTGACCGTCGGCGGCGGCCTGCTTGAGCGTGCCCTGCCAGTGTCCGTGCAGGGAGATGTTGTCCCACGACAGGGACGGTGAAGGAGCCATTTTGGCGGCATCGAAGGCGTACTGGAGGTCGGCCGAGGTGTCCTCGATATCGACCTTGCCGCTGACCCGGGCGTGCGCCACCCCCGCATCCAGTGTGAGCTCGATGTCTTCCGCCGTGCGCGGCCCACTCACTTTGACCAGTGCCGAGAGGTCACCCAGCCCCGGCACCGTCAGGATGTTCTCGAGCGGGCCGTTGGCGGGCTCCTGAATCTTCAGCGTTGCATCCATGCGGGCCGGATCGAAGCGCAGCTGCAGCTCGTAGTCGCCGACGCCGCCGGTGCGCTGTGCGGTGATCGAGGCTGTGGCGTCCTGCAGTGACAGCAAGTGCGCGCTGCCGTGCACCACGAGCGACGCCGGCCTTCCGGCCAGGCCTGCCCCGAGCTGCAGAGTGTCCACAGACAAGGCGTCGAGGTCGGAGTGCGGGACCGAGTAGGAGCTCTTCTTTTTCTTTTTGGGCTTAGGCACCGGCGGGCGCTCGATGTCCAGGCGCGCCACGCTCAGGCTGTGCACCTGGACGTGCCGGGCCAGCAATGCCCACGGTGACCAGCGCAGCGAGATGTGCTCGGCGCTGAGCCAGATGCCCTTGTCATCGCTGAGCTGCAGCCGCCCCAGATCCAGCGCTGCGGGGAACGGCCCAGCCAGGCCCGCTAGCTGCACATGTCCCTCGGTGAAGCGGGCGGTCAGGCGCTCGATGAGACGTCGTCCCGGATCGGTGTTCCCGATGATGAGCACGGCGACCACCAGCAGCACGCACAGCAGTACGAGCGAGCCCAGCACCCACGCCGAGATTTTCAGCGCGCGTCGCATCAGAAGGCTTGTCCCAGTCCGATGTAGATCTCGAAGGCGTCATCCCCCATCTTGCGGCCGAGCGGTGCGGCGAGGTCCACCCGGATCGGCCCGATCGGTGTGTAGTACCGCACGCCGGCGCCGCCACCGAAGCGCAGCGTACCGGCGAGAACGTTCAACGTATCGCTCACCTGGCCGCCATCGACGAACACCGCCATGCCGAAGTTAGCGCCGATGCGCTGGCGAAACTCGAGGGTTCCCGCAGCAATAGCGGTTCCGCCCTTGGGGTTGCCGTCGGGGAACAGCGGGCCGATCGACTGGTAGCGGTAGCCGCGAATCGTGCCGCTGCCGCCCGCGTAGAAGCGCTGATCGGGCGGCAGGCTGAACTCGTTCGCGCCGGCCGCGAGCCCGCCGAGGACCCGCATTGCCAGCACGCGACGCTCGGGGGCGGCGCTCAGGTGCAACCAGTTCAGGTCCAGGTAGTACGCCAGACTGACCTGGGTGATCACGAAGCCGGCGGTGGGCTGTGCTCCGGACACCGCGGGCAGGGATGAGGCGGGACAACCCGCGTCCAGGCTGGAGGAGGAGCGGAAGGAGGCCGTCGGAGCGATGCTGGCAGTGGCCCGCACTCCCTTGCTGGGATCGACCAGCGGCGAGCTCAGGCCGGTGGTGTTATAGGTGGCGCTCAGCGGAAGCGCGAGCAGGGTGTAGTAGCGCGTGACGCATTCCTGATCGATGCGCTCCTCCTCGGCCGTGAGCCCGGCGCTCGCACCCCAGATGTCCGAGAGCTTGCGGTTCACCGTGACGCCGATGTCGAGCGCGGTCTGAGTGTAGGCCTCCAGTTGCTGCTTGAGCGCACCGATGCCGGTCTGCAGCGACTGATCGCGCATCTTCCAGTCCGGAATCAGATATTGTCCCCGAACATCGTAGCCGATGCCGGTGGTGGCCGTGCCGCCGCCGAGATTGATGGCGGTCGCCGAGAACGTGAGCTGGTCCGCCTTGCCCGTGAGGTTGCGATCGGTCCACGTGAACCCGGTGCTGCCGCCCAGATCGCTCGAGTAGGCGGCGCTGATGCTCGCCGCATGCCGCGGACGCTCGCGCACGCGGAAGGTGACCGGGACTCCGCTCTGACTCTGTGCCTGGGCCCCCAGTTGCACCGAGACCGAGGAGAACACGCCGGTCGCCAGCAGGTCCTTGCGCGCAGTCTCTATCTTGCTTGCACCATAGTTCTCGCCGCTGTGCACGAGCAGCCGTCTGCGCACGTAATCCTCGTCGACCTCCTTCAGGCCGCGGATGCGGATTTGTCCGATCTTCACGCGCGGACCGGTGACGACATGGAAGCTGACGTCCAACACTCGATTCGCCGGATCCTCGTGCGCGACGGGCGGATCGACTTTCGCGAACGCATACCCCTGATCGGCCAGTGCGGTCTGCAGGCGCTCGCCGGCGGCGAGCACATTGGAGGCCACGGCCGGTTCGCCGGTGGAGAGCCCCAATGTCCCCTTGGCGCTGTCGGGGATTTCGCCGTCGAGCTCGATGCGGCGCAGGTGGTAGAGCTGTCCGAGGCTGAACGTGATCTTGACCATCGCGTCATCGCCGGAAGCTTTCGCGGTGAGCTTCTCTCCCAGGGTGGGATCGTCCAGCGGCAGCCCGTCGATCTTGATGTCGATGTAGCTCTGGTAGTACCCGTAGCTTTCCAACACGGTTTTCAGTCGATCGAGGTCGCCGCGCGCGCGGCCGATCAAGGCGAACGGACCGACCGGGGCCGTCTTGCGAAGGTTGATCAGATCGGAGGTGGCCTTGAGCGTGTCATCGCGCGTGCTGTCTCCGGTCGAGGCGATGTCTACTTTGTAGGACTGCGGGTCGGCCGCATGCAGGGGGGAAGTCCCGCAGAGCGAGAGCATCATCAGGCACAGCAGGATGCCCAACCTCATGCGACGTGTTCCGGAAATGAGCAGCTGAGGTCCAGCGGATTCGGCCGCGGGAGCGGCCTCGCAACTGCGCTCCGGCGCCTTACGTTGCGCACTCATTTCTTGTTAATGTCGGCCATGGACGGGGGTTCCCCCCGGGAGAGAGGACCGTTGAGCACGAATGCGGCGGTCGTCGTCTACGTTCATGGCCTGTGGATGTCCGGCGGCGAGTCGCTTTTTCTTCGGCGCCGGCTTGCGAATGACTTCGGATTCCAGGTCCGCGCCTTCCGCTACGCCGCTGCCTCGTCCACGATGCCACAGATCGTCGCCGACCTGCAGGCTCTGGTGGAGGAGCTGAACCCGTGGCGGCTGCATTTTGTCGGGCACAGCCTGGGCGGGCTGGTGATCTACCGGTTTTTCGAGCGTTTCCCGCGGCAGCCGCCCGGCCGCGTAGTGTTCCTGGGCACCCCCTCCGTCGCCAGCCGGGCGGCGGTTCAGGCCAGTCACATTCGCCTCGTCGCCAACCTGATGGGCAAGCCGGTCGCCGATGAGCTGCTGCAGCCGCAGGAGCGTCACTGGAGGTTCGCCGACCGCCAGCTCGGGGTCATCGCCGGCACGCAGGCCTTGGGGATTGGCCAGATCCTGGCGCAGTTCGAGGAGGACTGCGATGGGACGATTGCCGTCAGCGAGACCCTGATGCCGGGAGCGACCGAGCATCTGAGGCTGCCGGTGAGCCATGCCGGCATGCTGGTCTCGCCGCGCGTCGCACGTGAGACGGGCGAGTTTCTGGCACACGGCCGGTTCGCGCGCGAATAACGGCGGCCTCGCTGTGGTCCGGCGACGTGCCCGTTTGCTGGCTCGGGAGCGCGCGCTCCTACAGCAGCTTGCGTAGACGATAGAGGGCTTCCAGGGCGTCTCTCGGGGTGAGCTCGTCGGGGTCCAGGCTCGCGAGCTGCGAGCGCAGCTCATCGGCCGGTGCTGGCGCTTCCGGCTCGAACAGGGGGAGTTCCTTCTGGGCTCCGGCTCGCGCCCCGGCGTCCCTCTGGGACTCGAGCAACTCCAAGTAGCGGCGCGCATGGCCGATCACCTCGCGTGGCACTCCGGCGAGCTGGGCCACCTGCAGACCGTAGCTGCGGTTGGCGGGACCTTCCTTCACCGCATGCAGGAATACGATGCCGTCGCCGTGCTCGGTTGCATCCAGATGCACGTTCGCACAGCCGTCCACCTGCGTCGCCAGGGTCGTGAGCTCGAAGTAATGGGTGGCGAACAGCGTAAATGCCTCGAGTCGCGCGGCGATGTGTCGTGCCATGGCCCAGGCCAGCGACAGACCGTCGAACGTGCTGGTGCCGCGGCCGATCTCATCCATCAGGATGAGGCTACGCGCGGTGGCGTTGTTGAGAATGTTAGCTGCTTCGGTCATCTCGACCATGAAGGTCGAGCGGCCGCCGGCCAGGTCGTCGGCCGCCCCGATGCGCGTGAAAATGCGGTCCAGGGGCCCGATGACTGCGCGGTCGGCCGGCACGTAGCTGCCCATGTGCGCGAGCAGCACGATGAGGGCGGCCTGGCGCATGTAGGTGGACTTTCCGCCCATGTTGGGTCCGGTGATGATGAGCATCCGGCGTGTGGCATCGAAGCGCAGGTCGTTGGGGACGAACGGGTTGTCCGAGAACCGCTCCACGACGGGGTGCCGTCCTGCCTCGATGCACAAGCGCTGCTCGCTGACCAGCTCCGGAGGTGTCCATTCCAGATGGCACGCGCGATCCGCCAGCGCGGCAAGCGCATCCAACTCCGCCAGCGCCGTCGCCGTGACCTGCATCGGGCCCAGGCGATCGATGAGTTGCGTGAGGATCTCTTCATAGATCTGCCGCTCGCGGGCCAGTGCTCGCTCGCGAGCGCTCAGGACCTTGTCCTCGAAGGCCTGCAACTCCGCAGTGATGAAGCGCTCGGCCGACTTGACCGTCTGCCGGCGGATGTAGTCCTTCGGGACGCGCTCGGCGTCCTTGCGCGTGATCTCGATGAAGAAGCCCTGCACTCGATTGAAACCGAGCTTCAGCCCGGGGATGCCGGAGCGCTCCCGTTCGCGCTTCTCCAGCTCCAGCAGGAATTCGTCGGTGTGCGTGGAGATGCGCCGCAGCTCATCGAGCTCTGCGTCGTAACCCTCCGCGATGACACCGCCGTCCCGCAGAAACGTCGAGGGTTCCGGCGAAATCGCAGCGCTGAGCAGGTGAACGACAGCCACATGCTCGTCGACCCGATTGCGCAGCACGCGCAGCAGCGGAGAATCGATCTCGGCGAGCCTAGCGCGCAATGCGGGTAACGCACTCAGTGATATGCGCAGCTGCGTCAGATCTCTCGGTCGGGCGGAGCGAAGGGCCACGCGCGAGAGGATCCTTTCCACGTCGCCGATTCCGTTGAGGTGCTCGCGCAGGGTCTCGAATTTGCGCTGGTCGATGAGTGCTCCCAGCGCTTGATACCGGGTGCGCAGGGCCGTCTGGTCCGTCAGGGGACGATTGAGCCAACGGCGCAGCTGTCGCGAACCCATTGCCGTGATGCACTTGTCGATGAGCGCAAAGAGCGTCGCGTCCGGGTTGCCCGTCAGGCTGACATCCAGCTCGAGATTGCGTCGCGTCGGCGCATCGATGATCAACGCGTCGGTGCGCTCTTCGACCGTGAGCCCGCGGATGTGCGGTACAGCGGATTTCTGCGTGTCGCGCACGTACTGCAGCAGCGCGCCTGCTGCACAGATCGCCAACGGAAGATCGTCTGCGCCGAAGCCTCGCAGATCGAGCGTGCCCATCTGGTCGGTCAGCAGGCGTGAGGCGCTCGCCAGCTCAAAATACCAACTGGGGCGCGTGCGCACTGCCGTCCCGTTGCGGCTGATGGCCGCCTCTGCGCGGGCGCTCTCGGACATCAGCAGCTCTGCCGGCTTTAGACGTTCGAGCTCGGCCGCCAGCGCGATGCCGCCGGAGGATTGCAGCACGGTGAGGCGTCCCGCTCCCAGGTCCAGCCATGCCAGGCCGAACCTGTCACCATCGAAGGCGACGGACGCGACCAGGGTCTCCTGGCGCGCATCTAACAAAGCCTCATCCGTCACCGTGCCCGGCGTGATGACACGGACGACGTCGCGCTGCACCGGACCCTTCGATTTCGCCGGGTCGCCCATCTGCTCGCAGATGGCGACGCTTTCTCCCTTACGTACCAGTCGTGCGAGGTACCCTTCCACACTGTGGAAGGGCACGCCCGCCATGGGAATCGGCTGGCCGGCCGACTGGCCGCGGGCCGTCAGCGTGATATCCAGCAGGGACGCCGCGCGCCGCGCGTCCTCGAAGAACAGCTCGTAGAAATCGCCCATCCGGTAGAAGAGCAGCACATCCGGATACTGGCTCTTCATGCGCAGGTACTGCTGCATGACCGGGGTGTGCTCCTGGAGATCCTTCGTCTGCGGCATGCCGTTCACAATATTTTTATAACGATCAATTGGTTACGCACCCGGTGCAATATCGGCCGACGCTTTCGGAATGCGCATTATGAAGGGGTGACAGCCGGCCCAGGCTGCCATCGGATCAGCTCGTGCGGGGAATCGCAGCCCGTGTCCGCGCAAACAAGGAGAGAAATGCGCGCACCGAAAGGCGGATGCGGCGCGCCATCGCCTGCTCGCTCGGGGGCTCGCCCTTGGTCAAGTGATTGAGCATTGGCTCGCCGATGGCCATGCCAAACAACATGGATCCGGCCTCACGCACATCCTCTACCTGCAGCGCGCCGCGGGCGGCCTGACGTGCCAGCCAGGCTTCGAGGGCACTGTCACCGTTGCACACGGCCTGGCGTCTGAGCGCCAGGCCGATGTCGGGCGAGCACGGCGACTCCGCGATCAGCAGCCGCGTGAGTGCGATGTGGCGGGGCGAGAGGACCACGCGTGCGACACTGGTCAGAAATTCGATCAGCACGTCCGCTATCGGCCGTCCGTCCTCGGGAATCGGGTCCGCGAACGGCGCCAGGCGCGCCGTCAGCAGCGCGTCGAACAGCTCCGCCTTGCTCTCGAACACGGTGTAGATGGTTTTCTTGGACATGCCTGCCCGGCGGGCGATCTCGTCCATGGTTGCCGGGTGGTAGCCCTTCTCGAGGAAGACCTCCTCGGCCTTCTCGATGAGCTGCGTGCGGCGCTGCTGGTCGGAGTATTGACGCGGCCGACCGGCCGACCCCGGGGGAGCGCTGTCCCGCGAGGCGCTTACAAACGGTTGCAGAAATTTCTCGTTCTTGAGCTTGAGGCTCACGATCTCACCGCCTTGCTCGCTGGCCTACCCACTATGATCCATTGACGAACATTTGGAAACCCCATAGTTTCCAAAGCGCACGCTCGTCGGGCGTTGCGTGATCGCCCGGCCGGCAGTGCGTCTCGCGCGGCCTGTTGCATTTCATCTGCAGGTTTTCAAGGGAGCCAGCATGCCGTCGTTGCAGGAGTGTCGCTTTACAAGGGTCGCCATCACGGCAGCCGCTTTGGCGCTGCTCGTCGGATGTGGAGGAAAGGCCCAGGCGCCCGCGGCTTCCAAGCCCGAAGTCACTGTCGTCACGCTGCACGGTGCGCCGGTATCCCTGACCACGGAGCTGCCCGGGCGCGTGTCCGCCTTCCGCTCTGCAGAGGTGCGCCCCCAGGTGGGCGGCGTGATTCAGAAGCGGCTGTTCGTCGAAGGCGACAAAGTCTCCGCAGGCCAGCAGCTCTACCAGATCGACCCCGGGCCCTACGAGGCCGCCGTAGCCAGCGCCCAGGCGTCGGTGTCGCGCGCCAAGGCGGCGGCCGCTGTCGCCAAGCTCACGGCCGACCGTTACCGCTCGCTGATCGACGCCCACGTCATCAGCAAGCAGGACTACGACAACGCAGCCGCGACCTTGCTGCAGGACGAAGCCGACGTGGCGGTGGCCGAGGCGGCCGTGCGCACCGCAGCGATCAATCTTGCCTACACCAAGGTGTACTCGCCGATCGCGGGACGTACCGGGCGCTCGTCTGTCACCGAGGGCGCTCTGGTGACCGCCAACCAATCGAGCAGCCTGGTGACAGTGACGCAGCTCGAGCCGGTCTACGTCGATGTCACGCAACCGAGCACGACGCTCGTGCGCCTGAAGCGGGAGTTGGCGAGCGGTCAGATCCGCAGTGCCGGCGCCGACCAGGCCGCTGTGAAGCTCGCACTGGAGGACGGCAGCCCGTATGAGGCCCCCGGCAAGCTGCAATTCACGGAAGTGACAGTGGATGAGGGCACGGGCTCGGTCACTTTGCGGGCGATATTCCCCAATCCCCGGGAACTGCTGCTCCCTGGAATGTTCGTGCGGGCCACCATCGAGGAAGGGTTGCGTCAGGACGCGTTGCTCGCGCCGCAGGAAGGCATCACGCACGCGCCCGACGGCAGTGCGACGGCGTTGATCGTGGGCCAGGACGGGAAGGTCGCGCAGCGCAATGTGATGGTGGACCGCGCGGCCGGGGACAAGTGGATCGTCACGGACGGGTTGGCGGAAGGGGATCGGTTGATCGTCGGGGGCCTGCAGAAGGTCAAGCCGGGCATGGAAGTGTCGATCCATGAAGCGGCGGGAGCGACGGCCCCTCGCAAGGTCGCCCAGAGCACTCGCTGAAGGTGGATCGACCATGTCGCGGTTCTTCATAGATCGGCCGATCTTTGCGTGGGCGCTCGCCATCCTGGTCATGATGGCGGGCCTGCTGGCACTGGCCACCCTGCCGGTCGCCCAGTATCCGAACCTGGCTCCGCCCGGCATCGCCATCAGCGTCACCTATCCGGGCGCCTCCGCCGAGACGGTGGAGACGACCGTCGTGCAGCCCATCGAGCAGCAGTTGAGCGGCATCGACAACCTGCTGTACTTCTCCTCCGAGAGCGACAAGGACGGCAGCGTCACCATCACCGTCTATTTCGCCCAGGGCACGGATTCCAACATCGCGCAGGTGCAGGTGCAGAACAAGCTGCAACTGGCCATCCCCCGACTGCCGCAGCCGGTGCAGCAGCAGGGGCTGCGGGTCGCGAAGTCGACCAAGAACTTCCTGCTGGTCGTGGCCTTCGTGTCCACCAACGACAGCATGCAGAGCAGCGACATCTCCGATTTCATCGCCTCCTCGGTGCAGGATCCGCTCAGCCGCACCCCGGGCGTCGGCGACTACAACCTGTTCGGCGCGCAATACGCGATGCGCGTCTGGCTCGACCCCAGCAAGCTCAACAGCTATGGGCTCACGCCGCTGGATGTGAGCAACGCGATCAAGTCGCAGAACATCCAGGTTGCCGCCGGTGAGCTCGGCGGACTGCCGGCGCGCCCCGGCCAGCAGCTCAACGCGACGATCGTCGGCCCCTCCTATCTCGAGAAGCCGGAACAGTTCGGTGAGATCCTGCTGCGCGTCAGGCCGAACGGCTCGCTGGTGAGGTTGCGCGATGTGGCGCGGGTCACGTATGGCAGCGAGAGCTACGCGGTCGATGAGAAATACAACGGCCACCCCGCGTCGGGCATTGCGATCCGCCTCGAGAGCGGCGCCAACGCACTCGATACCATCGCGGCGATCAAAGCCACCCTGGCTCGGCTGCAACCGACCTTCCCAGCCGGCCTCACGCCGATGTATCCGCTGGACGCCGCGCCGTTCGTGAAGCAATCGATCAAGGAAGTCGCCAAGACGCTCGGCGAGGCGATTCTGCTCGTCTTCCTCATCATGCTGCTGTTCCTGCAGAACGTGCGCGCCACGCTGATTCCCACCATTGCCGTCCCGGTGGTGCTCCTGGGCACCTGTGGTGTGCTGGCCGCGGTCGGTTTCTCCATCAACAGCCTGACCATGTTTGCCATGGTGCTGGCGGTCGGCCTGCTGGTCGATGATGCCATCGTGGTGGTTGAGAACGTCGAGCGCGTCATGCGCGAAGAGCACCTGCCCCCCAGGGAGGCGACGCGCCGCTCGATGGACCAGATCAGGGGTGCCCTGGTCGGCATTGGTCTGGTGCTCATCGCCGTGTTCTTGCCGATGTCGTTCTTCAGCGGATCGAGCGGGGTGATCTACCGGCAGTTCTCCGTGACCATCGTGTCCTCGGTCACCCTGTCGATCCTGGTGGCGCTGATCTTTACGCCCGCGCTGTGCGCGACGCTGCTGAAGCGGACTCAGATCGACCATCACCAGTCGCAGCGCGGCGTGTTCGGCGCGTTCAACCGTTTGTTCGCACGCACGCAATCCTTTCACAGCCGCGGGTTGGGCCTGCTGCTGCGGCGGCCGGGACGCTCCTTCATCGCGCTCGCGCTGATCGTGGCCGTCCTGGCATTCGGCTATTCACGGCTCCCGGGCGGATTCCTCCCCGACGAGGACCAGGGAATGATGTTCGTGCAGATCACCGCTCCCCCGGGAGCGACCGGACAGCATGTCGTCGCGGTGTTGGATGAGGTCACGCGGTACCTGCTCCAGGACGAGGGGCAGGCGGTCGATGGGGTGCTGGAGGTCAGAGGCTTCAGCTTCGGCGGGCACGGACAGAATGCTGGGCTCGCCTTCATCAAGCTCAAACCCTGGGATGAGCGGCGCGGCGCCCACAACAAGGTGCAGGCAATCGCCGATCGGCTCACCAAACACTTCGGCGGCTCGCAGGAGGCGGTGATCGTCGGCTTCGCGCCACCGGCCGCCCTCGAGCTCGGCAATGCGACCGGTTTCGACCTGGAGTTGGAGGACCGCACGGGGATCGGCCACGCCAAGCTCATGCAGGCGCGCAACGAGCTGGTGGACATGGCAGCCAAAGACCCGACGCTGGTGGCCGTGCGGCCGAACGGCCTGGACGATGAGCCGCAGTACCGCATCTCGATCGATCGGGAGAAAGCGAGTGCGCTGGGCATCACGATCTCGGACATCAACGATACGATCGCCTCCGCGTGGGGCTCGTCCTACGTCAACGACTTCCTCGATCGCGGCCGCGTGAAGCGAGTGTTCATCCAGGGCGATGAGCCCTCGCGCATGCTGCCTCAGGACCTGGACAGCTGGTACGTACGCAATGGCGCCGGCCAGATGGTGCCGTTCTCCGCGTTCGCGAGCGGCCATTGGGTCACCGGATCGCCCAAGCTCGAGCGCTATAACGGTGTGCCATCGATCGAGATCCTCGGCGCTCCGGCCCCCGGGCAGAGCACCGGCGCTGCCATGGCGGCCATGGAGCGGCTGCTCGCAAAGCTTCCTCAGATCGGGTACGAGTGGACGGGCTTGTCGTACGAGGAGAAGCAGGCCGGCTCGAAGGCGGAGCTGCTGTATGTGCTGTCGCTCGCGGTCGTCTTCCTGTGCCTTGCCGCGCTCTACGAGAGCTGGTCGATTCCTGCAGCCGTGCTGCTCGTGGTGCCGCTCGGGGTCGTCGGAGCGGTGCTCGCGACGCTCTCACGCGGCCTTGCCAACGATGTTTACTTTCAGGTGGGCGTGCTCACGACCATCGGCCTGTCGACCAAGAACGCCATTCTGATCGTCGAGTTCGCGAAGGAGGGCTACGAGCGGGGCCTTCCCCTGGTCGACGCGGCGGTCGAGGCTGCCCGGCAGCGATTGCGGCCCATCCTGATGACCTCGCTAGCCTTCGTCTTTGGCGTGCTGCCACTCGCGCTTTCCAGCGGTGCAGGCTCCGGCGGACAGAACGCGATTGGGACGGGTGTGGTCGGGGGCATGCTGAGCGCCACGGCGCTTGCGGTGTTCCTCGTTCCCGTATTCTTCGTCGCGGTGCTGCGCCTCTTCAAAGTGCAGCCGCGCCGCGTTGCAGAGGAGGCGGAGCTGGGCGAGGGAGCACAGCCCGCGGGCGGTAAGTAGGACCTGGGCCCGGCCGCGCGGCGTGCAGGGGAATGTCGGCCGGCCCGCCCGTGCAGCCCGGAGCGGCCCGGCGGACTCGTGCAGCCCGGAGCGGCGCGCCGGCCGGCGTGGAGTACGCGCCCCTCGCCGATAGGGGTTGATCGGCGCTAGCCTTGCGGACATGGCGATGCCCACCGATGAAGCTCTCTTCGAACTGGCCGAACGCGTGGGTCGTCAGCTGCTGGGCACCCGCCGCCGTCTCGTGACGGCCGAATCCTGTACGGCGGGCTGGATCGCAAAAGCCGTCACGGACGTTCCGGACAGCTCGTACTGGTTCGAGTGCGGGTATGTGGTGTACTCGAATGCAGCGAAGGTCCGCGATCTGGGTGTCTCCGAGCAGACCCTGCAGAGCCACGGCGCTGTCAGCGAGCCGGTGGTGCGGGAGATGGCTGCGGGGGCGCTGCGCGTCTCGGGCGCTGAGGTCGCAGTAGCGGTGAGCGGCATTGCCGGTCCTCGCGGCGGCACACCGGAGAAGCCGGTCGGGACGGTGTGGTTCGCTCTGGCCGCCACCGACGGTGAGAGCCTCGATCTGGTGTCGAGGCTGGAGCGGTTTCCGGGCGATCGGGAGGCCGTCCGACGGCGGACGGTGGAGTACGCGTTGCAGCTCATTCTGGGGCTCCAGCCCCCGGGCGCGCGCGCGGCCCAATGACCGCCGCTGGGACTCGGCGGGTCTACTTCGCCCTGTGGCCCGACCGCGCGCAGCAAATGGAATTGGCTGAAGCGACGAAGGCGGCGGTGGCACAGAGTCACGGACGCGTTGTGCCCGCAGGAAATCTGCACGTCACGCTCGCCTTCCTGGGGTCGGTGCTGGAGGCGCGGTTGCCAGACGTGCGCGCCGTTGGCGCTCGCGTTGCCGCCGAGACCGCGGCGTCGGGAGCACGGTTGTCGTTCGCGAGCCTGGAGTGCTGGAAGCGCGCGGGCGCTCTTTGCGCTGTGGCTGACGGAGGTGACCCGGCTGCAGCCGCACTTGCCGAGGGGCTGAGAAGGGAGCTGGTCGCCTCGGGTTTTGCTCCGGACCTCAAGCCTTTCCGACCCCATGTCACGCTTGCGCGCAAAGTCCGCGCCGTCGGCGAGAGGGAACGCACCTCGAATGACGGGCTGGCGCGGCGACCGATTGTCTGGGCGTTCAGGTCGTTCGCCCTGGTCGACAGCCGAACCGAGGCGCAAGCAGCGATCTACTCGGTGCTGGATTCGTTTCAGATCGGCCGCTGAGAACGCAGGCGTACTCGAGGACGCCGTGCGGGGGTAAGCGCCTGCCCGACCTCGAGCGTAGCATCGTCAGGCGCTTACACAGTATTCCTAATTCGCGGACACTGGATAAAGCGTGCGCGATCCGCAGGCTCGTCGCACGCGGCGTGCAAAAGTAGGGAAATGACTGCGAAATGATGTTGTTTTGCGCGACCTCCTGCGGAAACTTTATGTGATAATTACTTCACTCCTTCACTTCGAGCAGTCGCAGGAAACTCACCCGATGGAAGAGAACCGCAAGAAGGCGCTTGCCGCCGCTCTGGGTCAGATCGAGAAACAATTCGGCAAAGGCTCCGTGATGCGTCTCGGCGACGCAGCCGCGACCTACGACATCGAGGGTGTCTCGACGGGCTCGCTCGGACTGGACATCGCGCTCGGCATCGGTGGTTTGCCGCGCGGTCGCGTCGTCGAGATCTACGGCCCGGAGTCCTCAGGTAAGACGACGCTGACTCTTCAGGTGATCGCCGAAGTGCAGCGTGCGGGTGGCACAGCTGCATTCGTCGACGCGGAGCATGCGCTCGATCCGACGTACGCCGAGAAGTTGGGCGTGAACATCACGGACCTGCTCGTGTCGCAACCGGATACGGGAGAGCAGGCGCTCGAGATCACGGACATGCTCGTGCGTTCCAGTGCCGTGGATGTCGTAGTCATCGATTCGGTCGCGGCACTCACGCCGAAGGCCGAGATCGAGGGCGAGATGGGCGAGATGCAGATGGGACTGCATGCACGCCTCATGTCGCAGGCGTTGCGCAAGCTGACCGGCAACATCAAGCGGTCGAACACGATCGTCATTTTCATCAACCAGATCCGCATGAAGATCGGGGTGATGTTCGGCAACCCCGAGACCACGACCGGCGGCAACGCGCTGAAGTTCTACGCATCGGTGCGTCTGGACATCCGCCGCATCGGCGCCATCAAGAACGGGGAGGAAGTGGTCGGCAACATGACCCGGGTCAAGGTCGTGAAGAACAAGGTTGCCCCGCCGTTCCGGGAGGCTGAGTTCGAGATCATGTACGGCGCAGGGATTTCCCGCGAAGGGGAGATCCTCGAGCTGGGCAGCGCCCAGGGCATCGTCGAGAAGTCCGGGGCCTGGTACTCGTACAAGGGCAACCGCATCGGCCAGGGCAAGGACAACGCTCGTCTCTATCTGCAGACGAACAAGGAAGTCGCCCGGGAAATCGAGGAGCAGATCCGGGCGAAGCTGCTGCCCGTGAAGCCGCAGCGCGTTGACGACCAAGCGAATACCGCCTGAGGGCTGCCTTGGGCGCGCGCCGCCCGGAGGGCTCGGCCCCTGGCGATTCGGATGAGGGGGGCATCGAGCCCGGAAGATCCCGTCCCGGCCGGCGGCGGCGCCGGCTGGATGCCCGCGAAGCGGCGATCGCGATGCTGGCCCGCCGGGACCATAGCCGCGCTGAGCTGGAGCGGCGGCTGCTGTCCCAGGGGTATTCCGCCGAAGCGCTGGCTGCTCTCATCCCGGAGCTGATCGAGAGTCGCGCACTGGACGATGTGCGATTCGCCCATCATTATGTTTCCTATCACGTCGCTCGGGGCCAGGGCCCGTTGCGGATTCGCGTGGAGCTGGAGGCCCTGGGTGTCGGGGCGGAGCTGCTCGAGGCCGCACTCGCCCTCGAGCAGGACTGGCCGGCTCTGGCGCGCGAGCAGCGCAGCCGGCGGTTCGGACCCGGGATGCCGGTCAGCCGGGTCGAGCAGCTCCGGCAAGCGCGATTTTTGCAGTCCCGCGGCTTTTCATCGGATCATATCCGTGCGGCCCTGGGCGCCGATCTCCAAGCGGATTCATAAACTTGAGCACACTTCAGCCGATGAGCGCGGCGGCCGTCCGCAGCGCATTCCTGGAATTTTTTCTCGAGCGCGGCCACACGGTCGTGCCCTCCAGCTCGCTCGTGCCTGGAAACGACCCGACGCTGCTCTTCACCAACGCCGGCATGGTGCAGTTCAAGGACGTTTTCCTGGGCAAGGATCGGCGCGACTACGTGCGCGCCGCTTCCAGCCAGCGCTGCGTGCGAGCCGGCGGGAAGCACAACGATCTGGAGAACGTGGGCTACACGGCCCGGCACCATACGTTCTTCGAGATGCTGGGCAATTTCTCCTTTGGGGATTACTTCAAGCGCGATGCCATCCGCTTCGCGTGGGACTTCCTGACGGTAAAACTGCAGCTGGATCCGGCACGACTGTGGTTCACGGTCTACAAGGACGATGACGAGGCGGCGCAGATATGGCTGAAAGACATCGGAGTGCCTGCAGATCGGTTGTCGCGCCTGGGGGAGGCGTCGAACTTCTGGGCGATGGGCGACACCGGTCCCTGCGGTCCCTGCAGTGAGATTTTCTGGGACCACGGGCCGCACATTCCCGGCGGACCCCCGGGCTCGCCGCACGAGGACGGCGACCGATATGTGGAGATCTGGAATCTGGTGTTCATGCAGTTCGACCGCTCGGCCGATGGCAAGCTCACGCCGCTGCCGAAGCCCTCGGTGGACACCGGCATGGGACTGGAGCGCATCGCCGCCGTCATGCAGGGCGTGCATTCCAACTACGACATCGATCTTTTCAAGAATCTCATCCGTGCGGCTGCTGCGCTGGCCAACACGGGCGATCTGGAATCCAGCTCGCTGCGCGTCATTGCGGACCACATTCGCGCGTGCACATTCCTCATCGTCGACGGTGTGCTGCCCTCGAACGAGGGCCGTGGATATGTGCTCCGCCGCATCATTCGTCGGGCCGTGCGTCACGGCTACAAGCTCGGAATCCAGGAGCTGTTCTTCTACAAGCTCGTGGCCGTGCTCGAGAAGGAGATGGGCTCCGCGTTTCCGGAGCTGACGCGCGGGCGTGCGCACGCCGAACGCGTGTTGAAGCAGGAGGAAGAGCGCTTCGCGGAGACCCTCGCCAACGGAATGAGCCTGCTCGAGAGTGCCATACAGCGCATGTCCGGAAAGGTGATCGACGGCGAGACCGTGTTCAAGCTCTACGACACCTACGGCTTCCCAGCGGATCTGACCGCAGACATCGCTCGCGAGCGGGGATTGTCCATCGATCAGGCAGGGTTCGACTCCGCCATGGAGCAGCAGCGGCGTCGCTCACAGGAAGCCAGCAAGTTCGGGGTCGATCTGCGTGCGGGTGCGACCGTCGACTCCCGGACCCTTTTCCAGGGCTATGAAGGACTCGACGCGCAGGGGCACGTGGTCGCGCTCCTCAAGGGAGGCGCAGTCGTCGAGCAGTTGAATGCGGGCGAGCAGGGCGAGGTGGTGCTCGAGCGGACGCCGTTCTACGCGGAGGCGGGCGGACAGGTCGGCGACGCGGGTGAGCTTGCGGGGCGTGGGGTCCGCTTCATCGTGGAGGACACCCAGAAGCGCGGCACTGCACACTCTCATATCGGTCGAGTTGCCGAAGGGATCATCAGGATCGGCGATACCCTTGGGGCGCACGTTGACGGTGGACGCCGCCGTGCGGTTGCGTTGAATCACACGGCAACGCACCTGCTGCACGCCGCGCTGCGGCAAGTGCTCGGTACGCACGTGCAGCAAAAAGGCTCGCTGGTCGCGCCCGATCGGTTGCGCTTCGATTTCTCGCATTTCCAGGCCATCTCTCCGGCCGAGCTTCAGGAGATCGAGAGACTGGTCAACCGCGAGATTCGCGCCAACGCTGCCGCAGAGACTCAGCTCATGAGCTACGACGATGCCGTGGCCTCCGGTGCCATGGCGTTGTTCGGCGAGAAGTACGACAAGGACGTTCGCGTGCTGCGTGTCGGCGATTTCTCGATGGAGCTCTGCGGCGGTACTCATGTGCAGCGCGCCGGGGATATCGGCCTTTTCAAGCTGCTCAGCGAGGGGGGCGTCGCCGCCGGTGTGCGGCGCATCGAAGCGCTCACCGGCGAGGCAGCAGTGGAGTATGTCGAGCACAACGACGCGCTGCTGAAGGATGTGGCCGGATTGGTGCGGGGCAACCGCGAGGACCTGAAGGACAAAGTCCGTGACGCGCTGGAGCGCATTCGCCAGATGGAGCGCGAGATTCGCACGCTCAAGGATCGGCTCGCTTCCGGCAAGGGAGTGGATCTTGCTTCCGGAGCCGTAGACGTCGGCGGAATCAAAGTCGTAGCGACGAGGGTGGAGGGCGCGGATGCGGCGGCCTTGCGCACTGCGGTCGATCAACTCAAGGACAGACTCCGGTCAGCGGTTGTCGTACTCGCGTCCGTGGAAAATGCCGCCAAAGTCACTATCGTTGCGGGTGTCACGGCGGATCAGACCGCGCGCGTGCGAGCCGGGGAGCTGGTGGGTGCGATTGCCGCACAAATCGGTGGCCGTGGCGGCGGTAAGCCCGAGTTCGCTCAGGCCGGCGGCAACAATCCTGCCGCGCTGGATGCTGCGTTGGCACAGGTGCCGGAGCTGGTGCGCGCCAAGCTGGCGTAGAAAGAGCAGCGCCGAGTGCGCAACCGGTAGCGGTAACAATGAGTTTCCATTGAACCGTGTTTTCCACGGGCGGCGTCAATCCGTACTAACCGCAGCGTGCTCGAGCACGAAGAGGAATGCTGCTGCGGTGACTTGCGACCGCGGCGCTCGCCGAATCGCCTACAGTTGTTGTGTGAATTTATTGCGCTGCGTGAGCAAGATTCAGGGTTTCTCTGATGGGTCTCCTCGCCGGCCTTCCGTAGATTTCATCTTAAGCCATGCAAGCGATTTCTTCGCTGCGGGCGCAGAAGATCAAGGAGGAAAATACAAAATGCTCATTTTGACGAGACGGGTGGGTGAAACAGTGATGATCGGCAACGACGTCACGGTCACCGTGCTTGGAGTAAAAGGCAACCAGGTGCGCATCGGTATCAACGCACCCAAGAACGTTGCCGTACACCGGGAAGAGATCTACGAGCGCATCAAGCGCGAGCAGCAGGGCGAATCGCAGGGCGAGTCGCAGGGCGAGTCGCAGAACGCTGCGGAGTACGTCTCCGCCTGAACAGCTCGGCCTCGTGCGTGTGCGTGCGATGCCGAGCCGCCCCTTCCTTAGCGTCCGCGCTCGGTGAGCGCGCTTTACATTTCCCCAAGCCCCTTTAGTATCATGGCCGCCCTCGCTCAAGCAGGCGAGGAGGTTCGGTTGCGGCCAAGTAATTAATTTATTTGGCTTTTCCGGCCAGCCAGCGGCGCACGGGGTCATAATATTCCCCGTGCGATGATGGATCGATCCAGCGCGGACAGATGGCCGAGTGGTCGAAGGCGCACCCCTGCTAAGGGTGTAAGGGTCAAAAGCCCTTCGAGGGTTCGAATCCCTCTCTGTCCGCCAGTCAAAGCAACAACGCTTGTGGATCTTCGGCGTCCCGCCGAGCCGTACCGTGGCGGATAACGCCCGGAGGGTACGTACTTGATCGCTCCGCGTTGTGTTTCACGCGCGTCCCACACAGCTGCAGCGAGTCGACCTTCGCCCGGAGGGCGTTCATCCCTCTCTGTCCGCCAGTCAAAGCAACAACGCTTGTGGATCTTCGGCGTCCCGCCGAGCCGTACCGTGGCGGATAACGCCCCGGAGGGTAC
>Ga0207707_10001727_pt1 | contig 20071 bp, 18 predicted proteins | sample KBSC83BmetaG_FD_184336 | JGI IMG/M metagenome (GOLD analysis project Ga0207707, IMG submission 184336) | Corn rhizosphere microbial communities from Kellogg Biological Station, Michigan, USA - KBS C8-3B metaG (SPAdes) (version 2) | ecosystem: Host-associated > Plants > Roots > Rhizosphere ...
GCGCGTGTTCGAGCCGTTTTTCACCACCAAGCCCCCAGGCGAAGGCACCGGGCTCGGCCTCAGCGTCAGCTACGGCATCGTCGAGGCCCATCGCGGCACGATCAGTGTGGAGAGCACGCCAGGCCGCGGCACCACCTTTCGCATCACGCTCCCGGTTTCCGAGACTCCCGAGCCGCTGGGAGACGAGCCGTGATGACGCAGATCACGCCGACGGGAGGCCTAACGAATCTCGTCATCGGCGACGGCGGGCCATGGCGCATATTGATCGTCGACGACGAAGAGACGATCCGCCTCGCACTCGCGAAGTTTCTCCGCTCGCGTGGCTATAACGTCGAGACCGCGGAGTCGGGACCGGCCGCGCTCGAGCTTCTGCAGCGCGGCAAATATGTCCTCATGCTGTGCGACGTGCGGATGCCAGGGTTCAGTGGCGTCGACGTCGTGTCGCGCGCGCTCGCCATCGACGCGGATCTCGCCATTGTCATGCTCACCGCCGTGAACGACGCTCCCACGGCGGCCGAAGTGCTGTCCGCAGGCGCGATGGACTACCTGATGAAGCCCATCGAGCTCGCAGACCTCCAGCTGGCCATCGAGCGAGCACTCCACCGCCGTGGCCTCGCCATCGAGCGGCGCAACGTCGAACGGCTCATTCGCGAAGAGGTGGTCCTCAGAACCGCGGAGCTCGAGCGCGACAAGCTCGCCCTCCGCGGCCTGACCATCGACGTCGTGCAGTCCCTCGTGAACGCGCTCGAGGCGAAGGACGCGTACCTGCGCGGCCATTCCCAGCGCGTCGCACACCTCGCCGCTGCCGTAGCGCAAGACATGGAGCTCGACGAGGACAGCGTGGAGGAAATTCGTCTCGCGGGCCGCCTTCACGACGTCGGAAAGATCGGCATCCGGGAGTCGGTGCTGCACAAGCCGGGACCACTCAGTACCGAGGAGTTCGACCACGTTCGTGAGCACGTCCGAATCGGCGTCGACATACTCTCACCGCTTCGCCACCTGGGCCGGACGGTCCTGTACGTTCACGACCACCACGAGCACTGGGACGGGTCGGGCTACCCCCGCGGCCTGTCCGGCGAGGCCATCTCGATCGGCGGGCGTATCCTCTGCGCTGCCGATGCCTTCGATGCGCTGACATCCACGCGTCCGCACCGCGGAGCGCTGGCGCCCGAGGCAACGGTCCACTACCTGACCGCGCAAAGTGGCACCCTTCTCGACCCGAAGGTGTTTGAGGTCCTGGCTACCGTCGTGCGCCGCGGTCGCGCGCTGGCCTTCATCGACGGCGCCTAAGCCCTAGGTTGGCTCCGGACAACAAGATCACCGGTCTGGGACCCGTCCCGGACCGGCCTACCAGTATTCCCATCGATTTCCTCTCTCTCGCCGTATTAAGCAACATGTCGCTTCGCCGCATTTTTCTTGTCGGGGTCGCTCTCGCCGCATGGGCACAGGAAGGTCGTGCCCAGGCGCAAAACATCCGGTCTGCGGCGCCTTCGGACACGCTCCGCCTATCGATCGAAGAAGCCGTAACCCGCGCCGTACGCCTCAGCGACGAAACAAAGCTTTCCGCTGCACAGCTCGAGCTGACCGAAGCCCAAATCGTCACGGCTCGCGCCGCAGGCCTTCCGCAGCTCCGCCTCAACGGCGCGTACACCCAGGTCATAGAAAACGCGCGCGGGAACATCGTCGGGTCTGTGTTCCAACAGCCCTTTACGTACAGCACCAACGCGAACATCTCGCAGACATTCTTCCAGGGTGGACGCATCTTCGCGGGCACCCGTGCCGCGGGCGACGCACGCCAGGCGGCTCGCTACGATCAAACGGAAACGCGAGCCCGCGTATCGGTGGACGTGCAGCGCGCCTACTTTCAGGCCCTGCTGAGCGACCGGCTGTACGAGATTCAGGTGCGGAACCTCCAGCTTGCGGACGACCGCCTCAAGCAGGTCGAACGCCTCGAGTCGGGAGGCCGCGCTGCCCGCTACGACGTCCTGCGCGCACGGGTCCAGCGCACGAATCTCGAGCCCGAGGTTATTCAGGCGCAGAGTGACCGCGAGCTTACAATGCTCCAAGTCAAGCGCATTCTCAACCTGCCCGTCGACCAGCCACTTGTGCTGACGAGCGCTCTCGACCCCGATGCGCTTCAGGCCTTCGTCACCACAGTTGCCAACGACTCCTCGGCGGATCCCGTCCGTGCATCCATTCGGTCGGCCGAGTCGATTGTCGAAGCTCGCGGGGAAGGCATTCGCGTTGCGCGCGCAGACATGATGCCCACGGTGTCCGCATTCTTTCAGACGGGGTATCTCGCGCTTCCGTCCAGCAACGGGCTACCGACATCTTGGGGCACGGCGTCGAACGCGCTCTGCCCACCCGGGTCGGCAGCCACCAGAATCTGCCAGAACAACGGGTGGTTCGCGGACCGGAATTTCGGTGTACAAATTTCGTGGCCGCTTTTCGATGGGCTCCGCGCAAAGGGTAACGTCGACCTCGCTCAAGCACAGAGACGGGTGGCTGAGATCCAATTGTCGCAGGCGCGGGAGCAGGTGCAAATAGAACGGGCACAGGCTCGTGCCGAGTTCGCGCGTGCACGCGCGGCATACGAGGCGCAACGCGACAACGCCCGCGAGGCCGAGGAGGCGTATCGCCTCGCCGCGCTGCGGTTCGAGCGGGGCCTGGACACACAGCTCGACGCGTCCGCCGTGCAACTCCAGCTGCTCATCGCAAAAAGCAACGAGGCTCGTTCCATCTTCGACTTGTACATCGCGGCGGCAGACCTTGCGCGCGCACGCGGGATTCCGATTCCGCTACCGCCCACTCGCCCCGCCGCTGCCCCTTCTCGCTGACGTCCGTGCTCAAACAGTTTGTGTCGATAGCTCCGCTCCTGCGCTTCCCGGCCCTTGTTGGTGCGGCCACCATCATCATCGCGTCCGGCTGCTCGAAGGATCCGGGAGATGGGACTCCCGCGTCTGCCGCCGCCGCCACCACGAAGGGCAAACGTCCCGACGCCCCGGCAGGTGAAAAGGGTGCCGCGGAAGGGCCTGGGGGTCGACGTGCTGCCTCTATCATCCTCGCCGCGAGCGACGTAAAGACCGTCGAGCGTGGCAGCATCGAAGCCGGTGTCGCGATCTCCGGCGACCTGAAGGCCATCGAGGAAGCGGTGGTCCGCGCCCGGCTCGAAGGAGATCTCGTCGGCGTATACGCCCGCGAGGGTGACCATGTAAAGGAAGGCCAGCTCCTCGCGCACTTCGAGGACAGTGAACAGGAGAGCAACCGCACGTCCGCCATCGCGGACCGCGAGGCAGCACAGAGCGATCTCGAAACCGCGAAGTGGAACGCCGATCAGTCGGAGCAACTCTTCAAGGCCGGCGCGATCGCCGAGCGCGATTTACGGACCGCACAGCAGACGCTCGCTGCTGCCCGCGCGCGGTTGGCGGCAGCAGAGGCTCGCGTTCGTGCTACCACATCGCTGCTGACCGACACGCGAGCCCTCGCGCCGACCACCGGTGTCGTGGCGAAGCGTAACGTCGAGAACGGCGAGCATGTGGCGCGCGGCGCCGACATGTTCACGGTCGTCCGGTCCGACATTCTCGAGCTGGCGGCCTCGGTGCCGGCTCGTCAGGCCAGTGAGATTCGCGTGGGACAGAAGGTGCACTTCGCTGCCGGCGGGCGTGACCTGGACGGCCGCGTGGCACGCATCAGCCCGACGATCGACCCCACCAACCGGTCGATTACCGTCTACGCACAGGTGCCTAACGTTGCCGGCGAGCTGAAAGGCAACTCGTTCGCGACCGGCCGCATCGTGTCGCGTACCGTCGACGGCGCAATCATCATCCCCGCGCAGGCGCTCCGCCAGGCGCAGGGCAGCGACAAGCCGTTCGTGTATCGCCTCGACGCCACGGACGCACTCGAGCGCGCGCCCGTCAGCGTCGGCATCGTCGATGAAAGCCAGGGGATCGCGGAGATCACCGATGGCCTCAACCCCGGCGACCGTATTGTGGTCGGCAACGTCGGCACCCTCGGCGTCGGAATGAAGGTGACGATTGCAGGCGGAGGTGAAGGGCCAAGTCAAACCGGGAACCGGGAACAGGGAACCGGGAGCAAGAAGACTCCTCCGCCAAACCCCTAACGAGCAGAACGAGCTCGATTCCCGGTTCCCCGCTTCCCGTTCCCGGTCTCTCCGATGTTTCTCTCCGATATCTCGATCCGCCGCCCCGTGTTCGCGACCATGATGATGGTCACGCTCGTGGTGCTCGGAATCGTCGCCTACAAGCGACTCTCGCTCGATGAGTACCCGGACGTCACCTACCCGGTGATCATCGTCCAGACGAGCTACCCGGGAACGTCGCCCGAAGTCATGGAGCGCCAGATCTCGCGCCCCATCGAGCAGGCGGTGAACACCGTTCAGGGCATTTACGAAGTCAGCTCGACCTCGCTCGAAGGCATCTCGATCGTGCGCCTGCAGTTCAACCTCGGCGCCGACGTGAAAGGCGCGCAGCAGGACGTGCAGGCGAAGGTCTCGGGAATTCGGCGGCAGCTGCCGCCGGACATCGACGAGCCGATCGTTAGGCACTTCGACCCGAACGATAGTCCGATCGTGACGGTCGCCGTCCAGAGTACCGAGCGGCCGCTGCGCGAGATCACGGACATGGCCGACGAGACCATCGTCACCCGCCTGCAGGCCGTACCCGGCGTGGGCGCCGTGAACCGCACCGGCGGCAGCGAGCGCGTCATCCGCGTGCAGCTCGATCCGGCCGCGCTGAGCGCATACCGCGTGAGCCCGCTGCAGGTCATGCAGGCCCTCCAGCTCGAGAACCAGGAAGTCCCAGCCGGCCGCGTGGACTACGGTGACCTCGAGCGCTTGGTACGCGTGACCGGACGTGTCATCGAGCCTCGGCAATTCTCGAACATTGTGGTGGCCGTCCGCAACAATGTCCCGGTCCGAATCTCCGACCTCGGAACCGTCATCGACGGCGAAGCCGACAAGCGCACCGCCGCCGAAATCGACCGGAATCCGGCGGTGGCGATCGACATCCTCAAGATCTCAGGCGCGAACACGGTCGATGTCGCCGACTCCGTCCGCGCGGCGGTCGCGGATCTCTCCAAGCAACTGCCAACCGACGTCACGCTCCGCCTGACACGCGATGACTCGAAGCGCATCCGCGAGTCGCTCGCCGACGTGCAGATGAGCCTCGTGCTCGGCGCGATCCTCACGATCGCGATCATCTATCTCTTCCTCAACTCGTGGCGGTCCACGGTAATCACCGGGCTCGCGCTGCCGATCTCCATCATTTCCGCATTCTTCATCATGTGGGTGATGGATTTCACCATCAACACGATGACGCTGCTCGCGCTCTCGCTCGCGATCGGCTTGCTCATCGACGACGCGATCGTCGTCCGCGAGAACATCGTGCGCCACATGGAAATGGGGAAAGACCATTACACGGCGGCACGGGACGGCACGTCCGAGATCGGCCTTGCCGTATTCTCCACGACGCTGGCGGTCGTCGCGGTGTTCGTCCCCGTCGCGTTCATGGGCGGGATCATCGGCAAGATCTTCTTCCAGTTTGGCGTCACGGTGGCGTTTGCCGTGCTCGTGTCGCTGTTCGTGTCGTTCACGCTCGACCCGATGCTCTCGAGTGTATGGTACGATCCCGACGTGGAGCACGGCACCAAGGCTGATGCGGCGCACAGCGCGGAACACGCGCCGCGGAAGACGCGATCACCGATACGGCGCATGGCCATCGCGTTCAACACGTGGTTCGAGCGTAGCTCCGACAAGTATCCGGGCATGCTGAAGTGGGCGCTCCATCATCGCGCGCTGGTGATGGCGGCGGCCGCTGCTTCGATCGTCGCGGCGTTCATCATCATTCCGCGACTTGGATTCACGTGGATGCCCGACTCGAACGGCGACGACTTCTCTGTCGGCATTCGAACCCCACCCGGTTCCACCCTCGACTACACCCTCGACAAGGGACGTGAGATCAGCGACTTCCTCAAGAAACAGCAGGACGTCGAATACACGTATCTCACCGTCGGAGGCGGATTCCGCGGAACGCCTAACCAGGGCACGATCAACGTCCAGCTCCGGCCGGCCCACGATCGCGACCGCACGCTCACCCAGATTCAGAACGAGCTGCGAGGCAAGCTGCGTCAGGTCACCGGCGTGATGGCGTCGATCAATCAGACGTCGAGCATTTTCGGCGGCCGCGGGCAACCTATCCGCGTCAACATTCAGGGCCCGGAGCAATCGCGTCTCAAGATTGCGGCGGGTCGCGTGTACGAGGCGATGACGCGGATCCCCGGCGTCGCCGAGCCCAACTCGAGCGACCAGGGTGACATTCCCCAACTCGACGTGAGCGTCGATCGCCAACAGGCGTGGGCCGCGGGACTCGGCATCAACGCCATCGGAACCACCCTCCAGCCCCTGTTCTCAGGCACGCGCGCCACGCGCTGGGAAGATCCCCAGGGATACCAGCACGACGTCATCGTCGTGTACCCCGACTCGCTTCGAAAGACCGCCGCGGATGTCGCCAACATCCCGATCGTCAGCGCGAACCTCGACCCGACCACGGGCCAACCCGGCATCGTACCGCTCTCCCAGGTGGCCGAAGTCAAGAGCGGCGTCGGTCCACAGCAGATCGAGCGTCGTCAGCTCGAGCGCCAGATCAACATCTCCGCGGGCGTGATCCCGGGCTACCCGTTGGGTGATGTCGCCGGGAAGGTGAAGACAGCAATCGATTCACTCAACCTGCCTCCGGGATACCACGCCGTCTTCACCGGTGACGTGCAGAACCTGAACGATACCAAAGGATACGTGGCCGAAGCGCTCATCCTCGCGGTCATCTTCATCTATTTGATTCTCGCGTCGCTCTTCGGATCGTTCCTTCAGCCGCTCGCCATCATGCTCGCGCTGCCCTTGAGCTTCATCGGCGTCGCGATTGCGCTGCTTGTCACGAAGGGAAACATGAACGTGATGTCTATGATCGGCATTATCATGCTCATGGGTCTCGTCACCAAGAACGGGATCCTGCTCGTCGATTTCACGAACCAGGAACGCGAGCACGGTGGCGAACGAGAGGCCGCGATTCTTCGAGCGGCGCGTACACGCATCCGGCCGATCATCATGACGACGTTCGCGATGGTGTTCGGTATGATTCCGCTCGCGCTCGCAATCGGAGCCGGCGCTGAACAGCGAGCGCCTATGGCGCGAGCTGTCATCGGCGGCTTGATCACATCCACCTTCCTCACCCTGTTCGTCGTGCCGGTGATGTACACGCTGCTCGACGACGCCGCGGGCTGGCTTCTCAGCCGCCGCCGATCACCACACCACGCAACGCCATCCCGCGATCCAGCTGTAACGGACGCCGCATTCGGCGACTGACGCGCGCGCAGCTCGTTGTGTCGGGTGTCGCTTGACTCTGCGACCCGGCGATTGTACTAGGGTGACGTGGAAGCGAGAGCGTTCGTCGCCCCCGCACAACGAACAGTGATGGGCATGTGACGTGCACCTTTTCCGCCCGGTTTTTCCCCTGGTTCAGACCGGACGGCTATCTCACAGGAGGCGGTCATGCCGCGCGGTGAAGAATTGGAGCGTGAGTTCAAGTTTTCCGACCGGGATGACGAATCAGACGACCTGGGCTACGGTGGCGGAAGCTCGTTCGACGATGACGACGACGAGGACGGCGGCTGGGTCCTGAACCAGCGTGACGAAAGCCTTTGGGACGACGCCGACGAGTCCGATGACGGCGACGATGACGAGGAAACCGAAGCGGTCGGCGGTGACGAGGAGGACGAAGAAGAGGCCGAGGTCTTCCCGCGACCCGGTCGACCGGGCCGTCCGCGTAAGGCCCCCGCGCAAAGTGCGGCGGCAAGCGCGGGCGCGGCTTCGCCACCGCCACCAGCCGCCGCACCCGCACCCGTCGCCCCGCCCCCGAAACCGGCTGCGTCCAAGGCGCCCGCCAAGGCGGCAACGAAGACCGCACCAGCGAAGAAGGCACCCAAGAAGGCAGCTGCAAAAAGCGGGAAGGGCGCACACCCCGCGGCGAAGGGTGGAGCGAAGAAGGTCGCCAAGGGCAAGACCGCGACGAAGGGCGCGAAAAAGGCCGCCAGCAAGAAGGCCGCAGGCAAGGCTCCCGCACGCAAAGCGGGTGGCCGCGGCGGAAAGGCAAAGAAGAAGTAGATCGAGGCAGCGCTCCATCGGCGCGTCAGGCGCCCTTTTCGATCAATCACGACCGCGGGGTGCTGCCGGCTCGGCCGGTACCCCGCGGTTTTTGTCTCCAGCTACGTAGCTCGCGTCGTACCAACGTCAACCTCCCGCTGGACTATGCTGTCCACCGACCTGTCCGAGCACGCGTTGCTCGACGCGCTTCCCGTCAGCGTCTACTCGCTGGACCTCGACGGCAATCTCACCAGCGTACGCCAGGCCGCGTCGCGGTTCAGCGAAGATGCGGGACCTCTGGCGGTCACAATTGGCGACGGGAGCCGCGGTACGCCGATCTGGGATGCCATGCGCGATATCATCTCGCGCGAGCAGATCGAGCATGGAATGCAGCTGCTTCGGACCGGCCGAGCCCCGGTCGTGCAGTGGGAGCTCGAGCGCGGTCCGGATGAGCGCGTCCTTCTGGCGCAGATGACACCGCTGCATGACGACACGCACGCCGTCAACGGGTTCGTGGTTTGCACAGTCGACATCACCACTCGGCATCAGGCTCGAGAAGCGGCGTTCGACTCCGGCATCGCTCTCGCGCGCGCCGTCGATCCCGAGCAAGCGTACCACGAAGCCGCGCAGCAGCTCCGCGGCGCGCTGCGGGCGGATGTAGTTGTCGTCGCGGTAATCGACGATCACGGCGCTTCGCCCCGCATCGTGTACGACGTCGGGTCCGATAGCGATCGGCAGTCGCTCGAGCGGCGATTCGCTCGCGCCTGGCAATCCGCACTTGAGACCGGCCGTGTTGTCGCATCGCGCGATGACTCAACGGTCGCGATGACCGCCGCGTTGCTCGGCGAAACTCGCCCGCTCGGTGCCATCTCGATGATCACTGACGTCGAGTCTCCGGGACAGACGGCGGACTCGAGTCGCCATCTGTCTGCCGTCGCTACACAGCTCTCGTCAGCGATCGATCGCGCGAGACACGTTGCACATGTGGGTCGCCGTCACCGGAGCGGCGCGATCGGCGAAGTCGCCGCACGCGTAGCCCAGGAGCTTCGCAACCCGATCTTTGGGATCTCATCCGCGGCGCAGCTTCTCCGCTTCAGGGCGCGAGAGGACCCGGTCATGGAGACCAACGTCGGACGCATACTGCGCGAGGTCGAGCGGCTCAATCGAATGGTCAGTACGCTGGTGGAGCTCGGGCGACCAATCGTGCTCGCGATTGCGCCCGGCGATCCCGATGCTATTTGGGACGACGTACTCGAATCAGAGCGCGGTCGCCTCGAGGCCCGGGCGATTGCGATCCGACGAACAAAACCGGACACGCCCGCGCTGATCGCCATCGACGGCGAGCAACTGACACAGGCGTTCAAGAGCATTCTGTCGAACGCCGTCGATGCCGCTCCTGTGGCAACCGACATTTCGCTCCAATCCACGCTCCTCCCGAACGGCGGATGGCGCTGTCGGCTCACAAATAATGGCGCGCCCATCCCCCCTGAGATGCTGCCGCGAGTCTTCGAGCCGTTTCTATCGACGAAGCCCGGAAGCTCCGGCGTGGGACTCGCGCTCGCGCAGCGAATTGTCGAAGAGCACCAGGGAACGATTGCGATCGAAAGTGCTGCGGAAACCGGCACGACCGTGGTGGTCAGCCTTTCGGGGCCCCTCGTATCGCCACGCTGACGTGATTATGTTCGCATAATGGCTGAATCTCCGGTTGCCCTCCTTCGCGCACACTCGCGCCACGCCCCGTGGAACGCTCGCGGGCTCGCCGCCCACGTCACCGCACTCGTCGACGCTGCCGGAATGCGGCCTACGAACGCCTCGGCCCGAGCGGCGCCGAGCGCACGGGCCGTTCGGTTCTACGTGTCCAACGGCCTCCTCGACCGACCGGAAGGCACCGGCACTGCGGCGATCTATAATTACCGGCATCTCCTTCAGCTGCTCTCCATCAAGATCCGCCAGCGAGAGGGCCAAACTCTCGATGTGATCAAGCGCGAGATGCGCGAGACCACGGGAGACCTTCTCGAGCGCCGCATCGCACAGTCCCTTGCGCCCGCGCTCAGCGCGCGCGCGGACGCTGTCGTCGCCCAGGACGATCAGGGGACGATGGCCTGGCGACGCGTGCTCGTCGCAGACGGCATCGAGATCCACGTCCGCGATGACTCCCCAGCATCGACCGAAAACGGGATCGTCGCCATGCGCGAGGCCGTACGCGCTGCGCTGGGCAGGGCCGAGATTCGCGGCTAGATAGCCTCGCGCGTTCGGTCAGAGCAGGCGCTGCAAGGTATTCGCACCCCATTCGAGGAGTTGCTCGATCCACGACCTCCGGTCGAATTCGGCGAGCTTGATCTCTTTCGCGTAGCGCAGATCGTCCGCGAACAGCGAGTCGAGCGTCGCACCCACGCGCTCATCGAGCGTGACGAGGTTCGACTCGTTGTTGAACACCAGCGATCGGTTGTCGAAATTGAGCGAGCCGACGGTCGACCACACGCCGTCGATCACGAACGTCTTCGCGTGCATCATCGTCGGCTGATACTCGTAGATGCGCACGCCACCCTTGATCAGCTCGGGATAACGTGCGCGTCCGGCGTACAATGTCGTCTTGACGTCGCTCTTGTCACCCGCCGTCAGCACGCGGACGTCGACGCCACGCTTCGCTGCCCTAACGAGTAGGCGCCGAAAGTCGTCGTCGGGCACGAAGTACGAGTTCGAGATGTAGAGCGTGTGCCGGGCACCACTGATCGACAACGCGAGAAACCGCTCCGCGGGCGTACTCCCGGCCGTCGGAACCGAGTGGAACAACGCGGCTCGCACGGGGCCGACCTCGGCAAAAGCTTGTGGCGGAAAAAAGAGATCGCCCGTGATGAGCTCACCGGCCGCCTCCGCCCATCCCGATGCGAACGTCGCCTGGAGTTGAGCCACCGCAGGACCTTCGAAGCGCACGTTCGATTCACGCCACTCATTCTCCGAGTGGCCGCTGCCCAACCAGTAGTCGGCCAGGCCGAACCCACCCGTGTACCCGACACGGCCGTCCACGACGACGACCCGCACGTGCGAGCGCGTTGCCGCCCGGTGCAGCGTGTACCAGTGAAGCGACCGAAGCCACGCGACCTCTACACCCGCCTTCTTCAGATTATCTGTCCAGTCACCGGCGAGGTCGTGGGAGCCAAACGCGTCGAGTAGCAGCAGTACTCGCACCTTCGCGCGCGCACGTTCGGCGAGGTACTTCGCCATCGAGTCTGCCACGGCACCGGGCTTCGAGAAGTACATCTGCACGGTCACGGTTTGCGTGGCCGAGTGAATGTCGGCCCAGAGCCGTGGGTACACCGATCCGTTTGGGAGGACTTCGACCGCGTTGCCGTTCTCGATCTGCATCCCCGAGAACAGCTGCATGGTCCGAATGAATAGTGAATCGCGAACCCCAGGCAGCTTGTCGTCCCCGACGGCCAGCACTTTCCTCACCGGAGTGCCACGCGTGACGGTCAACAGCCCAATGAGTGCGAATGCGAGTACCACCAACACGCCGATCACGGCGCTGAGCCGCTTGAAAAACCGAATCATGGAACCACCGGGGACGCTCGACGATTTTACGTGACACCTATCGCAGCGCAGAGGCCGTTCCACACGCGCATGCTCGGATCACCGTCAACCCGGCGTCGTTATGTCCGCACCAACTCCCACTGATCTCACGCTCGACGGAAAAGTCGCGGTTCTCACCGGCGTCTCTCGTCCCGGCCAGGTGGGTGAAGTGGTGGCGCGTTCCCTGGCGGAACGTGGTGCGTCCGTCGTCCTGATCGATCGAACTGGAGTAGAGGCCGAGGCTCGCGCCGCGGAGCTTCGAGCGCGGGGGCTTAGAGCGAACTCGGCGCGCGCGGATCTGACCGATGCGGCTCAGCTCGATGCCGTCGCGACGACCGTCACACGGGAGTTCGGCGCGATCGATGCCTTGGTCAACATCGCGGGTGGGTTCAGCATGTCCGGGAAGGTCGCCGACAGCGATCCGGCTGCTTGGTCAAAGCAGCTGGGTATAGGCCTCACGACGGCGTACCTGACGACGCGCGCCTTTCTTCCCTTGCTCCGAAAACGCCAAGGAGCCATCGTCTTTTTCGCTTCCGCCGCGGCACTGCCCGGTGGCAAGATCGCCGAAATGTCTGCCTACGCGGTCTCCAAGGCCGGCGTGATCACACTCATGCGCTCGGTCGCTCAGGAAGAGCGAGACACAGGCGTCCGGTCGAACGCACTTGCTCCGACCGCTATCCGGACGGCGGCGAACCTCGAGACGATGGGCACGGGCCCGCGATATGTCGAACGAGAGGAAGTCGCCGATGCCATCTATTTCCTGTGTTTTTCGGAGGCAGCACGGTCCATCACGGGCCAGGTCATTCAGCTGGGCTGACCTTGTCGCGCCTCGATATCACGACAGCCGCCCGACACACGCGCAGCGGATTACCGCCATGAACCAACGAACGTGAGGCTCGGCCCTAGCTTCGCGGCACATGTGACACTACGCTACGCCGGATGAGCATCGCCGCGCACCGGCGAACCGCGACGCGCACGATTGTGCTCGATCGATCGCTCGAGGCGTTGCCGCTGTTCCGCTTGAGCGATTCGGCCGACGACTCCGCGGTCACCTACGCTCCCGAGTCGGGGGGACGCTGGCGCGTCTTACCTACGCCTGGTGACCGCGTGCCCGGAACGTTCGACCAGGACGTGTACGTCGAGCTTCTGCGCCGGTACCACGAAGCGAACTGCCCCGAAGATGGCGCATTGACGTTCACGCTCCACGCATTCCTTCGGTCAATCGGTCGGCGCGTTGACGGACGTACCTATGAACAGCTCCGGGGCGCGCTCAGTCGACTCGAGCGCACCACCCTCGAGTCGACCGGCGTTTACTACGATGCCGCAGGCGCCACGCGTCTCGAAGGGCGTTTCACGATTCTCAGCTCGATCGCGATCGAGCGTCGTCGAAACAGCGACCGCGAGCAGCTCGCGCTGTTCTCGACCTTCTCCGCGTCGGAGCCGGGAGACGCGCGAGTCACGATCTCGAACGTGATCCGTTCGAACATCGCTGCGGGTCACATCGTGACGCTTTCAGCACCGCGTTACCTCAATCTGTCATCACCCGTGGCGCGTCGATTGTACCGATTACTGGAAGTCGCGCGAGAAGACGGGACCGTGACGTGGCGAATCGCTCTTGATCAGCTCGCCGAACAGTTACCGCTCGCTCAGCGTTATCCATCGCACCTGCAGCGCGTGTTGCAGCCAGCACATCAGATGCTGCTGGCGGAAGGCCTGGCTCGCGATATTGCCTTTAAGCAGCATCGGCGCGAATGGTTCGTTGACTATGTATTGGCATCGCGTTTGGTGTAGGACGTGCGACGCCTCCTACATTTAGCCGAGTCGCTCCGCACCTGAGTCGCTCCGCCTGGCTTCACCACAACTAAACGGAGTTTCCATGGCAACGAAGCTCGACAAGACGATCAAGCGCGAGATCGAAATGGATGGTCAGGCCTACATGGTTACCATCTCGCCGGATGGCGTGAAGCTCACCCAGAAGGGGTTCCGCAAGGGACGAGAGATGTCGTGGCGCGCACTGTGGGCCAGTGGAAGTGAAGAAGGGGCCGGTGCAAGCGCAAGCGGCAACGGCCAGTGACGCGTACAGCGTGCGTACAGTCCGTTTGAAGGGGCGCGGAACTCCTCCTCCCACACCGCGTATCTAGTTGGTCACCCCGTTGAGCTGAGCAATTCAATGAATCGAAAACGCATCGCGCTCCTTGCGAGCCTTGTCGCCACCCCGCTTCTCGTGGGTGGATTCGTTTTTCAGGAGCGCGCAACCGCTGACGGCGCTCGGCTCTTCGGCCAGGTGCTTGACCTCGTTTCCTCGCGCTTCGTCGATACTGTCGATACCGGAACGCTCTACGAAAAGGCCGCGCGAGGACTCGTTGGTCAGCTGCAGGACCCCTACAGCGAGCTGATGTCCCCATCGCAGCTCCGCTCCTTCAACAGCAACACGGGCGGACGTTACGGCGGACTCGGGATGTCGATCGAGGAGCAGCAGGGCAAAGGGATCACCGTCGCCAAGGTCTTCCACAACACGCCGGCGGAACGCGCGGGCATTCGCGAAGGCGATGTGATCGCGCTGGTCGATACGGTCTCCACGCGCGGCTGGACTTCCAAGAAGACGGCGGACGCGCTCACCGGGACGCCGGGCACGAAGGTCACTGTCGGGTTTGCGCGTCCAGGCGTCGCCGCGCCTATCAAGATCGAGTTCACCCGCGCCGTGATTCGTGTGCCAGCAGTGCCGTACGAGATCACGTTCGATGGGAAGGTTGGCTACATCCCGCTCGATCAGTTCAACGAGAACGCCACGTCCGAGCTCACCGAGAGCGTTCGGCGTCTACAGAACTCGGGAGCGCACGGGATCGTCCTCGACCTGCGCAATAACCCGGGCGGCTTCCTCGACCAGGCACTTTCCATCAGCAATCTCTTCCTCAAACAGGGGCAGGAGATCGCCAGCGTGCGCGGACGTAACACCGAACCGCAGCTGTACTTCGCGCGCGAAAAGCCTGCGGCGCCAGATATTCCGCTCGTCGTCCTGACGAACCAGTACACGGCGTCCGCTTCCGAGATCGTCGCCGGCGCTTTGCAGGACCATGACCGCGCCGTAATCGTCGGCAACACCTCATTCGGCAAAGGACTCGTGCAGACGCTGTTCAATCTCGATGGCGGCTGGGCGCTCAAAATGACGACCGCGAAATGGTACACACCGAGCGGGCGCTCCATCCAGAAAGAGCGGAAGCTGATGCCGGACGGCCAGTTTGTCGAAGTGCATCCCGACTCCCTCGAATCCGATTCCGCGCGGAAGGCGCGCCCACAGTTCAAGTCCGATGCGGGTCGCGTGGTGTACGGAGGTGGCGCGGTAACGCCCGACCTGCTCGTACAGGCAGACACGCTGACGACCGCCGAGCAGGACTTCCGCAAGGCGATGGCGCCCAAGTCGCAGGAGTACTACGTCGCGCTGTACGATCTCGGATACGAGCTCAAATCGCAGGTGAAGCCGGACTTCGTGGTCAAGCCCGAATGGCGTAACGAATTCCTCAATCGGCTCGAGAAAGCCGGCGTGAAGGTCGATCGAAAGCAGTGGGACGGTGCCACGTCACTCATTGATCGCGACATTGAGTTGCGGGTTGCTCGTGCCGCGTTTGGCGACTCGACGGTTCGCCGTCGTACGCTGGATGATGACCCACAGCTGCGGAAAGCCATCGACATTGTCCAGAAGGGCACGTCCCAGAAGGATCTCTTCGCCCTCGTCGCTTCGAGGCCGCAGCGATAGCTTTCCGGCATGACGAGACAGGCCTACCGAGCCGCCACGACCCTCGTCGTGGCGGCTTTCGCTTCTGGGTGTCACCCGGCACCAACCCCATCCGCTGCAGCTGTCGCCGAACGCGACGGCGCGAGCGTCTCCGTATCCGTTCCATCTGAGCCCGGCGAATCGCACTTGTCGAACATCCGCCGCCTCACCAACGGCGGTGAGAATGCCGAGGCGTATTTCAGCCACGATGGCCAGTGGCTGACGTTCCAGTCGACACGTGACGGTCGCACCTGCGATCAACAGTACGTCATGCGCATCGACGGCTCCGGCGTGCGGCGAATCTCGAACGGCGAAGGAAAAACGACCTGCGGCTATTTCTTCGACGGCGACCGCCGCCTGTTCTTCGCGTCGACGCACGCTAACGGCGCCGCGTGCCCGCCGCGCCCTGATCCGTCGCAGGGCTACGTCTGGGGACTCGACAAGTTCGACATTTACACGATCGACCGGGACGGAACCGGCCTCCGGCGCCTAACGAACAACAATGTCTATACGGCGGAAGGAACCCTCTCGCCCGACGGCAAGACGATCGTGTTCACGTCCCTCAAGGACGGAGATCTCGACATCTACACGATGAGCGTCGATGGATCGAACGTTCGGCGCCTCACGACGGCACCTGGGTACGATGGCGGTCCGTTCTTCTCACCCGACGGCAAGCGCATTGTCTATCGTGCCTACCATCCGACTGATTCGCTGGAGCTCCGGACCTATCGCGATCTCTTGCGGCAGGAGATGGTGCGGCCGAACAAGATGGAGATATGGGTGATGAACGCAGATGGCTCCGACCAACGTCAGGTGACGAACCTCGGTGGGGCCAACTTCGCGCCGTTCTTCACTCCGGACGGCCGTCGCATCATTTTTTCGTCGAACTACAAGAATCCACACAGCCGAAACTTCGACCTCTACCTTGTCAACCCGGACGGCACGGGTCTCGAGCAGGTCACGACCAACCTTGATTTCGACGGGTTCCCCCAATTCAGTCCCGATGGTCGTCGCCTAGTGTGGGCATCGAATCGTTTCGACGCGAAGCCGGGTGAGACCAACATCTTCATCGCCGACTGGAAGAACTAGCGCACCAACAGAGGAGCCAGCATGCTCGGCACGATCCTACTCGCGATTCTCGCCGCATTCGGCCTCAGCATCATCGCAGCCGGTGTGAAGATCATCGGCCAGGCCGAAGTCATGGTGATCGAGCGCCTGGGGCGATTCCATCGCGTCGCTCGATCCGGCCTGAACCTCCTGATCCCCTTCATCGAGCGCCCGCGCCCGATCGACGTCCGCTACATCGAGGCCGACGTGTCGGGCATGAAGCGCATCACCGCCGGCACCACGTCGCGGATCGACCTTCGTGAACAGGTCCTGAACTTCCCGAGCCAGCCCGTCATCACCAAAGACAACGTTACGATCGACATCGACGCAGTCCTGTACTATCGGATCGCCGATCCGCAGAAGGCGACGTACGCCGTGCAGAATCTTCCGTACGCCCTGGAGACCCTAACGAGGACGACGCTGCGAAACATCGTTGGCGAGATGGAGCTCGACCAGACGCTCGCGAGCCGCGATCAGATTAACCGACGGATGCGGGAAGTGATCGAGGAAGCGTCCATCGGCTGGGGCGTGGACGTGACGCGGGTCGAGCTACAGGCGATCGAGCCACCGCGCGACATCCAGCAGTCGATGGAGCTTCAGATGCGTGCAGAGCGAGAACGCCGGGCAGCGGTAACGAACGCCGAGGCGGGGAAGCGCGCAGCGATCCTCGAAGCCGAAGGTCTCCGGGAATCGCAGGTGCGAAAGGCGGAAGGTGAGAAGGAAGCGGCGATCCTGCGAGCCGAAGGCCAGGCCGCGGCGCGGCTCGCCATGGCCCAAGCTGAAGCCGAGGCGATTCAGCGGATCACCGCCTCGCTGCCGGAAGGCCAGGCCGCCATGTATCTCCTGGGCCTGAAGTACCTCGAGGCGTTACCCGCGGTGACCCAGGGGAAAGGGACCACGATCTTCCTCCCGGCGGAAGCTTCCGGCGTGATGGGCGCGCTCGGCGGAATGCGCGAGCTGCTCAAGTCTACAGCGGGCCAGGGCGGCGCGGCGGGAGGCCCTAACCCGACACCCTACACCCCGCCGCCGGCTCGACCACCGTTTAAGTCGTTAGGCGAAGGCACGCCGGGGCCGACGGTCGGCTCGTCGTCGTCCGGATCGTCGGACAAGAGCTAGCAGGCCGACGACGTGCCGAAGGTGATCACGCGCGAGCGCGCTGAGCGAATCGCGCGTTCGCATGCGTGCGAACATTGCCAGGAATACAGCTTCAAGAAGCTGGTCGTGAAGCCATCGAGCCCGGCGCACAAGGCCGAGTTCAACGAAACGTGGCACGCAGTGAAGGTCTGCGGCGTATGCGGGCTCCAGCAGGAGATGGGGATCGACGCGGAAGGAGACATCGTCTACGTCGCGTGACCGCGCGAGATCGCGGGTCAGGGCCAGGGCGTTTTCTTTGAATACGGACGGCCGAATACGGCACTCAGCGCCGTGTCAGGGTTCTCGGCGCGCACCACGACGTCGATGCGCTCACCGGCAATGATCGGGCGATCGAACGTGCGATATGTGCGATACCCGTGACAGAAGCACAGCGGACCGGGACGCGATAGCCTGCCAAGCCACATATCCGGCAGCCCGATCCACGCCGACACCCAGAAATTCGTCAGAGTTCGCGGCCACATGTTGGCGTCGTCGATGATGCCTCGTGGCATTGATCCGTGCTTCCCCCACTGCACGTCGATCTCGACTGCTCCGCGCTCTCGCCAGTCGGCATGCAGAATCTTGCCATGCCAGTATGTCCACACTTCCGTTGGCGCCTTGGTCGAATCGTATCCCACCCAAACGATCTCCTCATCCGTCGGTTTTGTGAAAGGGACCCAGGCGCCGGCGACGTCGTCGCTCCAGAGCAGGTAATAACCGATTATCGGACGGTTTGGATGGAGGACGGCGACAATGCGTTCGAGCTGGAACCATTCGTCGCGTTGGAGGTACAACACAGGCGCTAGTGAACGAGCCAGTTGGGCGTCTGGGTTGTCTCTTGAGAGCGCGTTAGCGACCGCGACAGGCTGCGGCGGTATATGGGCCCTCGGGCCACATCCGGCGAGAAACACCGTCGTTGCCAGCGTTGCGTTCGAAACGGTAGCCGCAAAGCGAAAATCCACTTGGATTTGCGTATTTAGATGGTTACTTTGTGAGTAGGTGGTTACTCGCGTGGAGTGGGAGGCTCTCGTACGAGAGCCTCCGGCGGTTCATCATCGGGGAGGAAGCATGAGAAAGCCACGTCCGAACACGTACAACCCCGCTCAGGCCCTGCATCTCATCTCAAGTGATCGGAGTGGACGGCCGCTCAGTTGTCCGTCGTGTTCGGGGCCAATCGAGCGCGATCCCACCCACACGCCGCCGCCACCGCGGTCACAGGTAACGCTCCGCTGTCGTAATTGCGGCCGGTTCGCGCGATACATCGCCGGCGCTGCCTAAGACACTGTCGGGAAATCATTAAGCAGAGCTCGTCTCGCCTGTTGCCGTGCACATTTCTTACCCGACAGCACTGGTGATTCGCGTACATCTGTTTATTTTGGTGTACGGTTCTTGATGTCAGTGGCTATCCCACTTTGGGATGGCCGGCAAGATCCGCGTCACAGTTAGCCCCAGTACGGGACGAGGAAAGGTTTCATGTCACGCATCAACGGCGTAGTGAAGTGGTTCAACGACGCGAAAGGCTTTGGGTTCATTTCGCGTGATGGCGGCCCCGATGTGTTTGTCCACTTCAGCGCAATCCAAGGGTCCGGATTCAAGTCGCTGGCTGAAGGCGATCGCGTCGAGTTCGAGATCGTTCAAGGCCAGAAGGGTCCACAGGCGGCCGATGTCGTGAAGACGGCCTGACCTCCTTCCCGACAAAAAACAGCGCCCCGGCGTATTACGCCGGGGCGCTGTCTTTTTCTTTTATCCCAACCAATCTCCCCAGCGGTCACGGCGCCACGAACATCTCCAGTTGGCGGAGATCACCGTTGCCGGTTGCGGTCGCCGGATCGCTGCAGGCGCCCAGCAGGTGCGCCGTTTGGTTGTACAGCCGAAGTGTCTGCACTGGGGCAATCATCGCTCGGCCGCCGCGACGCGCAATGAGCAGCGCCTCCTCTCGCACCTGGCGCGGCAGCGCGCGTGCGAGTGGATGCTTGAGCAGCTCATCAATCCGCTGCGTATTGCGAGCGAGCAAGGCCGTACAAAGTGAGTCCAAAAACGCCAGCACAGATACCCCGTCGTATTTGGTGTTATGTACACATTGTAACTAATACCATTGACGGTCAACCCGGTTCCCCGTAACAGGACGGCAAGGAATCGGGACGCCAAAAACCGCACCGGGCCAGTTGCCAGTGCGGTTTGAGGTTTGATCTTTCTGGTGATTGGGCGCGGTTAAGCGGACAGCAGGTCGAACCTCACGCCACGCCGCTGGCTTCGACGCCGCCTTGGCGCATATCGGAACAGCTGCGCCGGACGTCCACGGCCTTCGCTGCGCCACTCATCGGTCGGCTCGACGA
>Ga0207707_10001731_pt1 | contig 20046 bp, 24 predicted proteins | sample KBSC83BmetaG_FD_184336 | JGI IMG/M metagenome (GOLD analysis project Ga0207707, IMG submission 184336) | Corn rhizosphere microbial communities from Kellogg Biological Station, Michigan, USA - KBS C8-3B metaG (SPAdes) (version 2) | ecosystem: Host-associated > Plants > Roots > Rhizosphere ...
ATCATCTATATGCTGACGCTGCTCTTTTCGTCAAACTATCCCGGTCCCGACGCTCCGCTCTGGCAATACTTCGGAGCCTCGCTCGACCACTCCGTCCTCGCCCTCTGCCTCTCCGCGTTCGCTCTAAGCACCGTCGGCAAAGTCTTCACCATCCAGCCATGGCTGCGAAAGGTCTCAGTCCCCAACGGGGACAAATAGTCCCGTTTCGCCGCCCAGGGTTAAGGCTGTGGATCGGGATCCCCCGCACGAGCATCTCCGCGCGGGGTGACTATGGCCGTTACCCTGGGTCATCGTCAACAACAAGACGCGCCCCGCTGAAGGCGAGCAACACCGAATTCACAGAATAAAAACCGGTGTCAGGCTTGCGATCTTGCGATTCTTAAGCTCGGTTAAATGCAGTCCTTGATCGGCCGCAGGGCTGAAGGGTTTGGAAGGGTCTCGAAGTCGATCGAGGCGCAGCCGGACGGACACTGACCGACAACGCGGGCACGATCGAGCTGTTCGAGAAAATCGTCTGCTTCGCGTGAGCCGCGTTCGAGCATCCAGCGGGTCAGTTCGTACTCTTTGTTGGTGAGCGGACGGATACTGCGTCGAGTATGGGTATTTTAAGGACAGGCTAAAGTTCGCGAACATGTGGACGTCCCGCGTCGTAAAAACGTGACCAAGCTAGATCTTCAACGATGTCAACGCGGATGCGTATCTGCCGCTCAGGCCGTGGTTACGGCTTTGGGAATCTCACGGGCTGTTAGAAACATCGAGATCAATTTTATGCGTCGCTTTGACCGTAAAGGCGTGGGCTCGGCCGGCGCGGAGAATTTATAATCGAAAGTGTAATCATATTTTCCGCCCGCAAGCATCTTGCAGTTTTCCTCGGACAGGTGAAAGGTAAATGCGTCGGCGTACTTTCCGAGGCTCTCATCGACAACGCCGAGCTTTTCGCCGGCGGTGTCGTTAAGATAGACCTCAATATGATCTTTCAGGCGGTCGCACTGGGTGTACAGGTTTCCGAGAATGCGGCTGCGGGACATTGTTAATGGACTGTATTTCATAGGTATTGGTGCCGGTATAACTTTTTTCATAAAAACTAATTGGACTCCCTCACGGAGGCCTGCTCACGTGCCGCTAATTTCGTCAGCCTTCATGCGGCGTGTTCTAAAGCAATTTCTTCTGCAGAAGCAAACGCGCTCGCAGCATCCATTTTTCGATGGATAACGACATACGCTTCGCGGCGGAGTCGGCTTGCGGTACTTACCGCCTTGTCGACGCTCAGGCTGCCGGTTTCAATGCCTTTGGCGAAGCGGACCCCGGATGCGCTGGATTCCCAGTCGGCCGACCCAAGATACTTACAAGTGTTAAGGATCGCCGCTGCCTGGTGGACGTTGATCGATGTGAAAAACTCAAGCAGCTTCTCGGTCCTGTTTGTTTCCCGGACCGTTATTTCCACAACCGCTCGAACCGCCGATCGGGCCTGAGACAGTAGCTCGCGTGAGAGAGGCGAACGCGTGTAAAGTGCGTCATCCGACAGGCACCGCAAAGCGCGCAGATCCTGTCTATAGCCGGTTAAATGGCTCAAGTAATTCCAACATTCGTCAACCACTGATTCGCTTGACGCCTGTCTGAGCGCTATCTCCGCGGACAATACGCTTTCGTTCACAAAAACATCGAGAAATCTCATTTAGTCTACCCTGTGCGCCTCTCTAGTGCACCGCATCCACCTGCACCCGCGTGGCGTCTAGCGGCCCAGTGGTGTAATCATCCATCTCTGTCTTAAAGGCCGCAACTGCCGTCGCTTCGTCCGTGTATGCGTCAAAAACCGTGAGAAGCTTTGTGATCATCATCAGGTCTCTGACGCGGTCGGTCAGGTTTAATAGCTTGAGCTCGCCCCCGGCCTTGCCGATGGCTGTGTATCCGGCCACAAGTTCGCCCAGTCCGCTTGAGTCGATGTAATGAACATTAGACAAGTTCAAAAGGACCCTTTTTTCGTTCTGCTCGGCTAGTGATCGGAGGGTTTGCTTTAGAAATATATTGCCGCCCCCGAGAGTGATGTTTCCCGAAAGGTCGATTATCGCTACGCCTCGATCGGCCGCGCGTTTTGTCATCGTAAGTTTGCTCATGAGCTCTCTCCTATGTGGACCAGCTATGGAGGTCAGATGTTGCGGCGGATTCCGGAGGATCTGAATAAAGAGCGAGCGTAGCTCAGTGTAATTTGAGGATACTCCGTGCTTGACTATATGTCAAATACGAAATATAGTGCATCGGAAATATATTTCGCCTCCGATACAGCGTTTACATAGATGAAAATCGAGATAGCGATCGACCGGCTGCTAACCAAGCGCGACAAATCTTTTTACTGGCTCGCGAAAGAAACCGGCGTCAGCTATTCCACGCTCTGGCGCCTGAAATCGGGAAAGGCGTTGGGCATTAATTTCGCGACTCTCTTGAAAATCTGCGATGTTCTCGGGTGCGGTCCTGGCGATCTATTGGTCCTCAAGAAGCGGAAGTAGCTTTCGATACTCGGCGGCTCACGGAAGAAACGAGTGTCGGGCTATATAACGTGGGTTTCGCGACAGTCACTGACCGGCGTGTCGTTGATTTGGAGATAAAAGCCTGAAAGCTATTCAGACACTTGTCTTATTCTTGCAGGAGGAGTCCTAGCGATGGCTGCAGAAGCTTTTCGTACCGGTTACGCACTCAAGTTGGTCGATGCCTTTGAGCCGGGCGGGCATGAGAAGGGATTTGCACGCATTGCGCGACAGGATGTTGTTGACGGTCTTCGCATGCGGATCAATGACCCTAAGACGCAGGACCAATCGGCCGCAAGTCTTTGCGGCCCCGCGGCGTTTTTCTATTGTCTGCTCCAGGAGATGCCGCATCTCTACGCTCAGTATGTGATCGACCTTTACAAAACGGGTGAGGCGCGGCTTGGCGGCCTTCATATCACGCCCAGCTCCGGCTGTCGTGCGTATCAACCGCCGCCCAGCAAGATACATCCCGTCGATTGGATCGCTCTGGCGAGCCTGCGTGATTCGGAAAACTCGCTCTTTGATTATTCTTCGGCCGACGACACCGCGGCAGGCATAACGATGCCGCATAGCCTAGCAAATTGGTTCAACAAGATCGGTTGGAAGTCGGTGCATAACGACACCAACGTGTATTTCGTCAAGGGACGAAGCGAGGTCAATGACTGCATTCGCAACTTCGACAGCTCGCATATTTGCCTGTTCATCAACATGCAAATGCTCGACCCGGTCAAGTTCGCGCACCATTCCTTCGCGCCTAACCATTGGGTCGTGCTGACCAAGAACATGACCGTGCAGAACGGCACCATCAAGTTTGGGGTCTACACCTGGGGCAGCCTGCGCGACATCCCCCGCACCGGCACTTATCCGCTTGACGGTTTCTATCGCAACTTCTACGGCTACGTCTCCGCGGTCCCGACGTATGGCTTCGGTTAATTGATCCGCGGCGGGATATTTAGTGGCTGTTTAGGTAGAGATCTGCGACGCCCGACTGGATCTCTTCGGCCTTCGAGTTGTTGAGGTTGCACAGCACCAATATGGCGAGGTCCTTCGCCGGGTAGTAAAAAAGCCATGCCGCACCGCCGCCTTCGTGGCCCGCGGATAGCAGCCCGTTATGTTTCTCGACCATCCAGCTTAGACCGTAGGGAATGTCGGTGCCGTCATTGAGCCGAGTGGCTGTCCAGATCTGCTGGAGGCTTGATCGCTTGAGGACCCTGCCTTTTTCCAGAGCGACAAAGAACCGCACCAGATCAGCCATCGATGAATTAAGTCCCGACCCGGGGTTACCGCCGTCAACGCCAAAATCGTAGGTGTGCGTTGCGAGTACGCCGTTGTCCAGGATGTAATCCGTCGCAAAGCGTCCCGGCACGACCATTTTCGAATCGCCAAATTTCGTCTGCGACATCCCCGCCGGGTCTAAGATCTGCTGCTTTAAAAATTCGGGAAACGAGCGGCCCGAGAGTTTTGCGATGATGACGCCTAGGATGTTGTGCCCCGTGTTTTCGTAGACCCGTTTGTCGCCCGGCCTGCTTGCAAGAGGCACCTCCGCCAAAAACGGTATCGCCTCTTCGCGCGAGAGCGTTTTCTTCTTATCATCAGGTAGCTCCAGAAACCGTTTGCTGTCGCGCAGCTTCGGCAGCCCGGATGTAAAATTCAAAAGATGGCGGATCTTGATCACCTTCCACTCAGAGGGAAGGTCTTTTAGGAGATCCGTGACCGGAGTGTCAAGCGACAATTTTCCGTCCTCGACCAGCTTCATTACCGCGACGCCGGTAAAAAGCTTTGTCGCCGAATAAAGCGGAAAGACCGAATTTTTACCGGCCGGAATTTGCAGTTCCACATTCGAAAGGCCATACGCTTTCAGCTTCAGCACCTTTCCGCCCTGCACGATCCCGACCGCCAAACCGGGGATCTGAAATTTTGCCATCTCCGTCGAGATATATCTGTCGACCTTTGTGCCCGGGCTCTGCGCAAATATGCAGCTCGTCGTCGATCAAGCGACCAGGAATCCGATCAAGCTAATTCTTGCTGTCGATCCGGGATGCATTTGTTTCGGTATCAGAAAAGCGCCGAGGCTTCCTTTTCGTATGATTAAGACGCTTGGCTTGTGGATTTGGTCGCAAAAGGCATTGCACTTATTATCTGAATTCAAGATTTGACGTGTTGCACAAATGAAACGCTTGACAATCGTTGCAACACGTGTTATCGTCCCTCCAACGGTCGTGTTTCGCGGCCGAGATTCGGCTTTACGGAGGGACCAGAGCTGATGGATGGCATTTTTAAGAACGAGTTATTCGATATAAAACCGGCCGACGCGTGGATCGGGTCGACTTTTCCGCAGCCCCTGCCGCGGATGGTGTTTGATCGCTTTTGGTCCGAGGGCGAGTTGTGCGTGCTCTTTGGCGACCGGGGAAAGGGAAAGAGCATCCTCGCTTTTCAGTTGGCCGAGGCCATCGCCCGCGGCTGTTCGATCGAGCCATTCCAAATGCATCTCCCGGCGCAAAAGGTGCTCTACCTCGATCTTTCGCCGCCCAATAAACACTTCGAGATGCGTTACGCGGCCGAAGCCGTCGTCGACGCGGTAGCCGATGCGCCGTCCGACGGCGCGTTGAAAGACCATTACCATTTCTCGACCGATCTACTCCACGCCCGGCCGCGGTCGCTCGAACATTTCGCTACCGGCCGCTTTAAGAGCTTTCGCGAATATTTCTACGAGATGCTTCACAGCTCGGTCCGCCAGACCGGGGCCCGTGTGGTCATCATCGACGACCTGGCGTGCTATCTCAATGGCGGGCCGGGACGCGCTCGCGAGCTGGCCGAGCTTTTCCGCGCGCTTCACGAATTAAAGCAGCGATACCAGCTTTCCATCCTCGTCCTCGCGCACACGCGTCGGGTCTCGTCCGCCCGGCTGACGCTCAATGACCTCGAATATTCGCGCCTCATCGGCCATTTTGCCGACAGCATCTGCGCCATTGGCGGCTCGTGCGCCGACCCGACGATGCGTTATCTCAAACACGTCAAGCAGCGAAGCGCCGAGCCCGGTTTTGACGAGATGAATGTCCCCGTTTTTCGCGTCGGAAAACAGGGCGGCAATTTTCTCTCGTTTTCGTTCATCAGCTTCGGCATCGAGCGCGACCTGCTACAGGGCCCGCGCGATGTTATTTTTGAGACTGATCTGATGGAGCGGATCCTCGATCTTTCCGCCGAGGGCCGCACGCAGCGCGATGTCGCAGAGTCGCTTGGCATCTCAAAAACCACCGTTAACCGCTATCTCCAGATCGACGCGCGGCTCGCCGTTTTGGAAATGGAGAAACAGCGGCTCAAACAGCGTCCGCTCACTCCGGCGGAGCCGCGAGAGATTCTTATCGATCAGGCCATCGAGCGCCAGGCTCGAATCCTCGACGCCGAGCGCGCCGCGGTAAAACCTGATACCGGTACCGCCGAAGGATCGAGCGATGCCGGGACGACCGCAACCGCGTCTGCAGCCGAAAGGTTTTACGAGCCCGATGATGACAAATGCGATTGCATCGAGTGTCTCGCCGGCCACCCGCGCCGCTGCCTCGAAAAATTTTCCACAGGCGCCCGTGCGTCCCCGACGTAAAATCTCGCTGGTACACTGGTACAAACGAGAGGAGGAAAAAGCCTAAAGCGAATTGAACGCAGACGATCGATAGCATTTAGATAAGAGACATCAACCACCGATCACCAACAGCTGAGAGTTGTCAGCTCACAGCTGTCAGCTGACCGTCTACCCGTCGTCCCACTATCTGCTCTTCTGCTGACCACTGACCACCGACCACTGTTCCTGATTGCCGATTGCCGATCGCTTATCTATAATTAACCTTTTGCGTTTTGGCGCCTTATTTATGCCTCGAGCCAGCAGTTTTAGCAGATTTACACGTGGCGTCCGTCACACGGTCAGGGCGTTCGCTTCGACCAAGCACCCTGTCCTCGTGCACATTGTGCCGATGCGCCGCTGCAACCTGGCGTGCGCTTACTGCAACGAGTACGACAAAACGTCTGATCCGGTGCCGATCGATGTCATGCTCGGGCGAATCGACAAGCTGGCCGAATTTAACACCTCGGTCATCACGATCTCGGGCGGCGAGCCGATGATGCATCCTGAGATCTATGACATAATCGCCCGCATTCGCCATCACGGCATGATCGCCGGATTGATCTCGAACGGCTATTATTTTCAGCCCGAAAAGGTCAGGAAGCTCAACGAAGCCGGCCTCGATTATTTGCAGATCTCGATCGACAACGTCAACCCCGACGAGGTCTCCAACAAGAGCCTTAAGGTGCTCGACAAAAAGCTCGTCAACCTCCGTGATCATGCGAAATTTAAGGTCAACATCAACTCCGTCCTCGGTAGCGGCGTTAAGGATCCCGACGACGCGTTGACGATCGCCCGCCGCGCCGTCGAGCTTGGATTTTCATCCACCGTCGGGGTCCTGCACGACGACATGGGCCTGCTCAAAGGCCTGAGCGATCATGAAAAGGACGTTTATAAGCAGGTCAAGGCTCTCGGCACCCGCTCATACGCTCGCTGGAATTGGTTTCAGGACAACCTGGCCGAGGGCAAAGAGTACAAATGGCGCTGCCGCGCCGGCGCCCGTTATCTCTACGTCGACGAGGCCGGCATCGTCTCATGGTGCTCGCAGCAACGCGGCACGCCCGGCATCCCGCTGCTCGAATACACCCACGGCGACCTCGAACGCGAGTACCACACCGAAAAATGGTGCGCTCCGACCTGCACCATCCAATGCGTCCACCAGGTCGGCCACCTGGACGCCTGGCGCGACCCCCAGATCTCGCTCGCCGATTTCAACAAACGCAAAGGCAATGGAATCAAGAAAGAAACTGTTTCGCAGGTGCTCGGGGCTGAATAATTGCCGGGCAGGAAGGACTCAAACATTCGATGCCCGACGAAAAACTTTTCATTCCAGTCCTTTTAGGCACGCCGCGAAAGCATCGCGAGAGCGGGCATGTCGCCGATTGGGTGCTGTCGCGGATGGAGCTTCGCGATGAGATCGAGACGCGGCTCTTCGACGTGCGCGATTTTCACCTGCCGTACGACGATTACGGGCAGGAGATAAAGGACCGATTTCCCGAGTGGCGCGATGCGATCATACGTGCCGACGGACTCGTCATCGTCACGCCCGAATACAACCACGGCCCGCCCGGAACCCTAAAGGCAGTCCTCGATCTGCTACTTCGCGAATACATTCACAAGGCGGTTGGCTTTGTCGCCGTGTCGTCGCAGGTATGGGGCGGCACGCGTGTTATCGAATCGATGGTCAACATGGTCCGCGAGATGGGGCTCGCCGTCACGTTCACCGACCTCAATTTCCCGCGGGTCCAGGACAAGTTTGACGACAACGGTCGCCTTCTCGATGACGCCTATATCGCACGTGCTGACGCGTTTCTCGACGAGCTTATCTGGATGTCGACAACGCTTCGCTGGGGCCGCAAAAACGTGCCTTCCAAATACCATTAAAGCCTTGTCTGGGTTATAGTTACCTCGTGGTCTTTCGACGACATCGCGAAGGGCATCTGAGCGGACGCATCGGCTGGCTGCGAGCCGCGGTGCTCGGCGCCAACGATGGCATTGTCTCAACCGCCAGCCTGATCATCGGCGTCGCCGCGGCAGGCGGCACGAGCCATAACGTCTTTGTCGCGGGCCTGGCGGGTCTTGTCGCGGGAGCGATGTCGATGGCCGCGGGCGAGTACGTGTCCGTCCACTCACAGGCCGACACCGAAAAGGCCGACCTCGAGCGCGAAAAGCAAGAGCTTCACGCCGACGTGGAAGGCGAGCGGATGGAGCTTGCCGGCATCTACGCCCGCCGCGGTCTCGACCCGCATCTTGCGAGCCAGGTCGCCGACCAGCTTATGGCCCACGACGCTCTCGAGGCCCACGCGAGAGACGAGCTTGGCATAACGGATATGTCGGTCGCCCGGCCGATCCAGGCCGCGGTCTCGTCTGCCGCCAGCTTTTCGGTCGGTGCGGCGCTGCCGCTGATAGTTGCCGTCACGTCACCGTTAAATCGGCTGACAGCAGCCGTCGCCGCAAGCTCGCTCGTTTTCCTTGCTGTTCTCGGAGCGACTGCTGCTCGGGCGGGAGGCGCGAGCATGCTCAAGGGTGCGTTCCGCGTTTTGTTCTGGAGCACGATGGCGATGGTGGCCACCGATATCGTTGGCAGGATATTTGGAACTGCGGTCAGTTGATTTGAATCGGTCAGCGCTCGGGCACGGCCTCGCCGATCGTCCACACGATCACTGAGCTTGACAGTCCGAAACCCGAGAGCCTTCCGGCCATCATTATGATCGTCTCGCCATGTTCGACGACGCCCTGATCGACCAGCGTTTTCTCGCCGATCATCATCATTTCGTTTGTCGCGCCCGGCCTCTCGTGGACAAAAGGATGCACGCCCCAGATCAGCGCAAGCTGGTTACAGGCGTCGGCCGAGGTGGTCAAACCAAACGACTGCAGGCCCGACCGAACGCTCGACAGGCGTCGGGCCATCAGGCCCGAGTCGGTAAAGACGGCGACCTTTTCGGTCATTCGCTCTTTGGCCGCATAGGCCGCGGCCTTGCATAGAGCCTGGCTCGTTCTGCCCGACGGCGGCTGCGAGAATTTGATCGGACGACGCAATTGGGCGGGCTTGAGCGTCTCTGCCGAATCGATGATCCGGGCCATTGTCCTGACGGTCTCGACGGCGTGCTTTCCTGACGCTGTCTCGGCCGACAGCATTACCGCATCGGTGCCGTCCCAGACGGCGTTGGCAACGTCCGATGCCTCGGCCCGCGTCGGATATGGATTTTCGATCATCGATTGCAGCATCTGCGTGGCCGTGATAACGAACCGGTCGCTAGCGATAGCCTTTTCGATGATCAGCTTTTGATAGACGGGCACCAGCTCGACACTCGTCTCGACACCGAGGTCGCCGCGAGCAACCATCAATCCGTCCGTTTGCTCGATGATCGCGTCGAGGTTTGTGATGGCCTCGGCCTTTTCGATCTTTGCAACGAGCAGTGCGCGGCCGACCTTGCGTTTGTTGAGGTCAATAATGCGCTGTTTGGCGCGGCGGCAATCTTCGGCCGTTCGTACAAACGAGAGCGCGATGTAATCGACATTTTGCCCCATCGCCCATTCCAGATCGGCCTCGTCCTTTTCTGTCATCGAGGGGATCGGCAGCGGCGTGTTTGGCAGATTTATGCCCTTGCGTTCGTCGAGCAAGCCGCCCACAACGACACGACAATTAACGTCAGTCTCGGTTTCCGACTCGACAAGCAGCTCGATCGCCCCGTCGTCGACCAGGATCCGAGTTCCGGGTTCAACGACATCCGGCAGATGCGAAAAGTTTGTCGACACCTCTCGCTCGTTTCCGACAACGTCACGCGTGGTTATCGTGAACGGCTCGCCGGACTTGAGCTCGACCGGCTGACCATCCTTAAGCGTACTTGTTCTGATCTTCGGACCCGAAAGATCGACGAGGACCGACAGAGGCGAATTGAGCTTGGCCGCCGCCGCGCGTGCAGCGCGGATATGCTCGGCATGCTCCTCGCGGGTGCCGTGTGACATATTGATCCTCACGGCGTTGAGGCCGGAATCGATCATTAGTTCGAGGATGTCTTCGGTGTCCGAGGAAGGCCCGAGCGTGGCGAGGATCTTTGCGCGTCTCATTTATCTAATACTATCGCAAGGATTTGCCGATGCCGAAACGCTTAGCTCAATTGTTTCAATTTGTTAAGGTAGCTGTGCACAGCGGCCACGAAAGTTGAATGCGACCAGGTCAATGGCGAGACCGACAGTGGCTCGCCGGTTGTAGGATCGATCTGTTCGGCAAGCACGCCCGACGGCAGTGCAGCCTTCGTCACCCACTTCAAAATGCTAAGCGGCTTTTCGAGATCGGCCGGGCTTTTTGCGATGGCGATATAGTACTCCGCCAGCCACAGCGTGCAGATAAACCAAGGGTTTCCGACGACTTCGGAGCCCGCGCGCATATAGTCGTCGTTTGTGAATCGCCCGATCCCGCCGCCCGATGCCAGTTGGGTCTCGATGGCTTTCATCGTGTTTACAACGCGCTTATCGTCCGCCGGCAGGCAGTCAAAAAAGAACAAACCGAACAGCGATGCATCGAGCGTCGCGTCCGGCACAAGCTGTCCGCCGTCGAGGCGCAGACCGCGCAGAAATCGGCCAAGTTCCTCGCTGTAGAGCTGCTTCTCGATCGCACCAATGATCTCGTCGGCCGCCTCGCGGTAACGGCGGGCACGCTCGGCCTCGGCAAAGACATCGGCAAAGTTTGCAGCCGCGTTCAAGCCTGCCGCGACGCTTGCACAAGTGAAGGCGTGCACGCCCAGTGCGTTTTCCCAGAGGTTCCAGCTCGGTTTTGGAAGGCCGGTCGGATCGCGAAATTCGACCATAAAATCGGCACATCGTATGACGACGTCTGCATAGAGCCGATGAGCAAAATCGATATCGCGATGAAGCTGATAGTGTCGCCACAGCGCCCATAGGACAAGGGCCGTTTCATCTTCCTGGATAGGGATCAGCGGCTGTTGCGTCTGCGGGTCCCATGCCGCGTGCCAGCCGGACGCGACCGTTCCGTCTGGATTGTACTTCTGCAAGAAATAGCCGTCGCGATGGACGATCGATTTGCACAAATTGAAAAAGTTTCGCGTGATCTCGGAGTAGCCGGCCACGTCCAGCGCGCTCGCGACAAACGCTCCGTCACGCGTCCACAGATAGCTGTAATGGTCGGTCGCACGCTGCGCAACATCGCTGTCGTTGGCCGCCAGTATCGCGCCGTCGTCGTCGGTTTGCGTGTTGATGATCAGCAGCGAACGCTTGTAGAGCTCGACGACATCATCCGGCAGGTCGGCAAAGGCGGTCTCGTTTTTATTGACCCACGCCCGCCAATAGTTGCCCGTATAGTTAAGAAATTCCTCCGGCTGTCGTTCGAGAACGAGAGTGTTAAGACGTGTTACCTCGGCGTGACTCGTGCCCGCCGCGATCCAGTAGTAGAAGCCAAATTCAGCGCCCGGCTCAAGCTCGAAATGAACGCCGATCGTCGAGTCCACCGATCCCTCGGTTATTGGCCCGCCGAAAAGGTCGCCATCCTCGGCGTCGCGCCATGTCCCTTCTCTGTCATGAAACGCCTTTCGCCCGGTCGCGAACGCCGAAAAATGCGGCTGCGTATTGATCAGAAAATAGCGGTGCTTTTTGTAATGGACGATCGCGCTATTTTCCGGATCGTAAAAGGCCGTGTCGCCGATCTTGTTCTCGTATATCCGAAAGTCCTGATGGAAAAAGACGCGGATAGAGCGGGCTTTGGCCTTCGATAGATCCTGCACGCGGACGCGCCGCAGGAAGACCTGTTCATGACTCGCGACCGTGTCGTTGCATGAGATAGAGAGCCCAAGCGTTTCGTTTATGAGCGTGACCTCAGTGACCAGCGTTTCAGCTTGATACTTCAGAGATCGCGTCCATTCATCCCAGAAGATCCAGCTAAAACGCCCATCCGCCCAGACACCGAATCGAAACGGAAATCCTTCGGTATGATTCTCTTGACCAACATGCGGGAAATAAATGTCGCGGATCTGGTAGAACGAGTCAAAGGTAACCAAGAGCTGTCCGTTTCCGACTGGGATATCTCGCATAGAGGATAAACCTAGCTGAAAAAATACCCGGCTGAAACCACAATGAGTGACGTCATCTCACGGCTTATCAATTCATAATCATCAACGTCGGAGGTCACTATAAAACCATCGTTTTTGACAGCAAGCCGAGCGATCAGCGCATCGTTCTGAAGTGTTCGAAGTTTTGAAACGGGAGCGATCTTCTTGAGATAAAGCCGTCGAACTGACTTAGCCGTTTCCCACCAGTCGGTCGCGGTTGGCGTCAGCAGACGGCCATTCTTATTGAGCACCGCTTTCCAACGCTCGTATATTTTTAGCGTCGATTCATCGATGCTCGTCGCAACGAGTTCGTAAAGCACTACGGTCGGTAGCAGCGAGAAAGAGATCTCTTTTTCAATTTTGGAAAAATAAGGCGAGAATACGGACGTATCAAAGACGGGGCTTTTTGCCATACTTTTCTTCTTCTCGATGGAGCGCCTCCATTGCTTCTCGGGTCGCCTTCATCAGCTCCTTAAGCTCGGGCGAGATCTTCTTTGGCAGCTTATAATCGCGCGCGCGAGGCAGATGCGCATACTTTGCATTACCGTTTTCGCTTAGACCTTTGCTCATCTTTTTGGCGCTCATAGCTCGACCAATAATAACACAGCCTCAATCATTTTGAGTTTCGCCTTCGTCCAAGCGTTGTTTAGATTCCGCGAGGGCCTCAGCGGCTTTCGCGACTACCTCGCGCTCGCTCTCAAATGCCAGCGTTCCGACCGCCTGATCGATCGCAACCCACCGCGCTTCTTCCACCTCGTGGTCATGGTCCTCGACGCTGCCGGACAAATATTTCATTAGGAAAAAATGAACAAACTTATGATATCGGATTCTGGCGTCGCCCTGTCCCGACACATACCAATATTCGATCGTCTCGATCGGCCCGACGATCTCAGCTGCGAGACCGGTTTCTTCCCGTACCTCTCGCAGCGCCGCGGCCTGAGGCGTTTCACCTTTATCGACTATCCCTTTCGGCAATTGCCAGCGCATCTCGGGGGCCACGCTGATTAGTGCGACCCGGATCTTTCCGCGGTACCGGCGACATACGACGCCTCCTGCAGAAACCTGTTGCTTGGTCGGAATTAATGGCTTACCGGTCGAGCGTGGCATCGGCGTTCGCTACTGATTCATCGCCGATTCGACCGCGGTATCGAGCTCGTTACGGATCTGCGGCCCAAAGCCCGTTACCTTCAACACGACCTGCCCCTGCCGCCCGACGACGACCGTTTGCGGAATCGAATCATCGTCGCCGAATACATAAGATACCAGCGCGTCTTCCGGAGACGCCATCGGATACGCGACCTTCATTTCCTTTACAAACGCCGGAATTTTCGGAGCGTCTTCGTCGCCGCCGACGTTCAAGCCGATCACCTGAAGTTTATCTGACCCGTATTTTGCCTGGAGCGAATTAAGATGAGGAACTTCCTCTCGACATGGCGGACAATATGTGGCCCAGAAATCGAGAATGACGACGCGGTCGCGGAGGTCGCCGAGCCGCTGCTGCTGTCCGTCGGCGCCGGTCCAGGTCATTTCTTCCAGCGGTTTTGTCGGAGCCCCCGGCTGCGGCTCATCATTTACCGTTACAGGCCGACTCGATATCGAGACCGGTGCCGCCGCGCGCTGGCATGCCGTAAGCATCAAAAGCCCGAGAACCAAAAAGATGAGTGAGATCCTATACATCACCGTCGCAAGGAAATTTTACCTTAATTCATTTTTACTTTCATTCGTGCTATTTGAATAAGCAGTGCAGCGATTTTATCCAGGGAAAATAAATGATCGGCTATCGAAACACCGATGTGATCCGATCAATGATATCGCGAACGCGACCGGATCTGCCGCCGCGGTCGAATGTGGCACGCATATCAGGTTTGAGATCTGCCACGAAGCAGAAAACGGATCAATATCGGGAGCTGGCTTTCAAACCAATGGGTGCGGCTTTATGACGGCAACGGCCGACGTCCTAGCCGAGGTCGTCCGCAGTCGACTCGTAACAGAACTTCACGGACTCGGCTACTCCGAAGTAATCGATGCGGTTGAAGAGAAACTCGGCAGATTTCCCCCCGATCGTCGGCATTGCCTAACTGTGGCCATTGATGCTCTGAGGGCAGTATTTGTCGACCTCAGGCGACGGAGAGTCGAAGAGTTTACCGGCGAAAAGGCGCTGATCTGCACTTGTTTTTCCGTGACGGAAGATACGATTGAGGAGCTCATCGTAAACCACGGCCAATCAACGGTTCAGGCCATCGGCGAGGCTTGCAACGCCGGTACGGGCTGCGGTTCCTGCCAGCCCGTCATACAGGACATGCTCGATGCCCTTCGCCCCGAAGCGGTCTAATGCATGAGGTGATTATGTTATACTTCTCTATCGAAAAATGCCGGATTTTCGGCGCCACTTGCGCTCCGAAACATCGGCGAGATAATTGATGGACGACCCTGCCAGTAGCATTTTCGCCCTGTTCCAGGAAACGCAAATCTCAGATCTGCCAAGCGTCGGCACAGCCGTCTTTGACCTGCTGATCATCTTCTTTATTGTCGCCATGAATGCGTTTTTTGTGGCGTCTGAATTTGCGCTTGTATCGTCCCGTCGTCCGCGACTTCAAGGAATGGCAGATGCCGGGAGCCGCGGAGCTGCGGCAGCCCTGCGGCTGCGTGACAACCCGACCCTATTTATTTCCGCCGTCCAGCTCGGCGTGACTCTGGCCTCGCTCGCCTTGGGCTGGCTCGGCGAGGAACGTCTTGCCGAGCTTCTATCGCCGTTCGCGTCGCAGATCGCGTCCGAGGGCACCGCTCGCTGGATCGCGCATGGCACGGCTATCGTCATCGCCTTTGTTTCGATCACGTTCTTTCACGTGGTTCTCGGCGAGCTGGTGCCGAAAATGTTCGCGTTGGAGCGGGCTGAGGCATATGCCGTTTTTGCTGCGCGCCCGCTTGAGTTTTTTGCAAAGATCTTCTCGCCGATTCTGTGGGCTTTCAACTACGTCGGCGGCGCGATCGGTCGTGCTCTTGGTCTAAAATCGTCGCTCGAGCACGCGTCGGTTTACACCGAGGACGAGATCCGGCAACTCGTAAAACTTTCCGAAGAAAGCGGCCACCTGAACAAAGAGGAGCGCACGCTGATCAACAAGGTCTTCGAGTTTTCCGAGACGACCGTTAAAGAGGCGATGGTCCCGCGGACGGCAATCATTGCGATCCCGGACACGTGTTCGTTGAACGATCTTGTCCGCGAATTCAGGCGTCATGGATATTCGCGGCTGCCGGTCTATCACGATTCGCTTGACGACATCGTCGGTTTCATCCACAGCAAGGACGTGATGACAAGCCTGCTGCGGCCAAGGAATTTTCAGATCGAGCGAGTTATTCATAAACCAAATTACGTCGTCGACACGGCCAAGCTCGAGGATGTCCTCCGGCAGATGCAGACCGAAAAATTCCACTTCGGATTTGTCGTCGATGAGCACGGTGGCGTTGAAGGAATAATCACGCTTGAGGATCTGCTCGAAGAGATCGTCGGCGACATCTCCGATGAGCATGACGAAGAGGTCAACGAACAGATCATCCGACAGCCTGACGGGAGTTACATTCTCGACGGCGGCCTCGCTGTCCGCGACCTAAACCGGCGGCTTGAGTTGAATGTCCCCATTTCGGAAGGCTATACCACCGTCGCCGGATTTCTGATGTCCATTGCCGGCGAGGTCTTGCACGTGGGCCAGACCGTTGCATTCAACGGCCACGTTTTCAAGATCGAGGCTGTCGACAAGCGTCGAATAACTCGCGTTCTGATGGAGACCGCGGACGAAGCCGACGACGCGTCTGCGAAATCCGTATGATGTTTTCGCAAAAAACTCATCCAGAGAAGCATTGATTTTGAGCCCGCCGCGGTTGGGGTTACGATAAGTAAATTCTGTTTATAGATTTCAGGGGCAAAGGATCATAAAAATGAGCTTGATCGAACAGATCTGGGCGCGCGAGATATTGGATTCACGCGGAAACCCGACAATCGAGGCCGAGGTAATACTCGAGGACGGCACCAAGGGCCGCGCGGCCGTGCCGAGCGGCGCCTCGACCGGCGAGAACGAAGCGGTTGAGCTACGCGACGGAGACGACTCGCGCTATCTCGGCAAAGGCGTTCTGACGGCTGTCAACAACGTTAATGAGACGATCGGGCCCGAGCTGGGCGGATTTGACGTCCTTGATCAGACGGCCATCGACCGCGCCTTGATCGACCTTGACGGAACCGAGAACAAATCGAAGCTGGGCGCCAACGCGATCCTTTCCGTCTCGATGGCATGCGCGCGGGCCGCTGCCGCGTTTCTCGAACTGCCGCTGTATCGATACATCGGCGGGTCGAACGCGAAAACGCTGCCCGTCCCGATGATGAATATCCTCAACGGCGGCGCTCACGCGGACAACAACGTCGACTTTCAGGAGTTCATGATCATGCCTGTCGGCGCGCCGTCGTTTTCCGAAGCGCTGAGGATGGGCTCAGAGATATTTCACAACCTAAAGAGCGTCCTCAGGTCTCGCGGCTTATCGACAGGCGTCGGCGACGAGGGCGGCTTTGCGCCGAACCTCAGCTCGAACGAGGAAGCTATCGAGACGATACTTGAGGCGATCGATAAAGCGGGTTATAAGGCCGGCGACAACGTGATGCTTGCTCTCGATCCGGCAGCGAGCGAGTTTTATCAGGACGGCTCTTATGTTTTCAAAAAGTCGGATAAACGACGGTTGTCGTCCGAAGACATGGCGGCTTTCTGGGCCGACTGGGCCGGGAAATATCCGATAATCTCGATCGAAGACGGCATGGCCGAAAACGACTGGGCCGGCTGGAAACATCTCACCGACATGATCGGCGACCGCACACAGCTTGTCGGCGATGACCTGTTTGTTACGAATGTAAAATTTCTTCAAAAGGGGATCGACCTCGGAGCGACAAATTCCATTCTGATAAAGGTCAACCAGATCGGAACCCTAACGGAAACGCTTGACGCGATAGAGCTCGCCAGGTCGAACAATATGACGGCCGTTATTTCGCATCGTTCCGGCGAGACCGAAGATCCGTTTATTGCCGACCTCGCGGTCGCGACAAATGCTGGGCAGATCAAGACCGGGAGCCTCTGCCGGTCAGACCGCATCGCGAAGTACAATCAGTTGCTCCGGATCGAAGAGGACCTCGGCGACTCGGCCCGATATCCGGGCCGCGCGGCGTTTTACCAGATCAAGAATGAACATTCGCGAAGCACTGCTGGCTGATCATTCAAAGCGGCAGACGATGAAGATTGTCAAATATGTCGGCGATGATCCGACGCGGTTTCCTGAATTAATGACGATCTTTCTCGGCCGGCAATACAGGCCGACGCAGCGCGCGGCGTGGGCGGTAAATTATTGCGCCGAAAAGCATCCCGAGTTGATCAGACCGTATATGTCCCGACTGATCGACCTACTTGAGATGCGTGACGGCCATGACGCCATTCGCCGGAATGTTGCCCGGTTACTCCAATTTGTCGATGTTCCGCCGCGCCATCGCGGTCGCGTTTTCGCTGCGTGTTACGATCTGGTCGACGATCCTGAACAGCCCATCGCCGTCCGTGTCTTTGCTTTGACGGTGGCAGCCAATATTGCCGCCAACAAAGCCGATCTGATGAATGAGCTGCGGTTGATGACAAACAAGTATCTGCCGCTGGCGTCGCCCGCGTTTCGCGTCCGTGTGCGCAAGGCCCTGGCATGATGAATAAGATCATAGTTATAGGCTCAAGCGGCGCCGGTAAGACCTATTTCTCACAGCGTCTGAGCGAGCTTCTCGAGGTCGATCTTATCCACATCGACAGGGTTTATTGGAAACCAGGTTGGACCGAGCCAGCAAAGGACGAGTGGCGCGAGACTCTTAGCGGAATACTAAGGCGCGATAGCTGGATCATCGACGGTAACTACACGGCCACGCTGGAGATGCGGCTCGCGGCGTGCGATACGGCGATCTTTCTCGATATTCGTCGGACACTATGCACGTGGCGTGTGATCAGACGGACCTTTCGATACTGGCGGCGAAGGCGGCCCGATATGGCCGAAGGATGTGCCGAGTGGCTCGATCTTAAGTTTCTTTTATTCGTTTGGAATTATCCAAACCGAACGCGTCCGCGAATTATGTCGATGTTGCATTCTGCGAAGCCCTCAACACGAGTTGTTCATTTGCGGTCGCCTCGCGACGTGCGGCAATTCATCGCACACCTTGAACGCGATGAAGGAAGGCTCCCTTCATTTCCGCTGGCGGTGGCTGCCAAATGAGCAACGTATTTGTCAGTACAGACAAGTCGCTGCTCGACCTGGAAATTATCCATGCTTTCCTTTCGACGAGATCGTATTGGGCCCGCGATCGCACAAAAGAACAAACCCGCACGGCGATCGAACATTCGATTTGCTTTGGTCTTTATGACGATGACAAACAGATCGGCTTTGCGCGAGTGATCAGCGATCATGCAACATATGCATACCTTGGTGACGTTTTTGTTCTTGAAAACCACCGAGGGCATGGTTACAGCAAGATGCTCATGGAAGCGATCGTCTCTCATCCCGAACTTCAAGGTCTGCGACGCTGGACGCTTGCAACAAAAGATGCTCACGGTCTTTACGAGCAGTTTGGCTTTACATCTCTTAAATTTCCAGAGCGTTGGATGGAACGCGCTGCCCCCGACGCGTATGATGCGTCTCTCTAACTGATGCACGGTTTGAATAGGTCAGACATCAAAAGACTACTCGTTTTAGATCTAGGACAGGTCGGCGACGTGATCATGAGCTTTCCCGCACTCCAATCGATCCGCGAAGGGTTTCCAACAGCCGAGATCACGGTCCTTGCCGGGAAAACGCCGGCCGAGCTGATCGACGAATTGCGCTTAGCTGACAAAGTCATCGCGGTTGACAGGGTGGCGTTACTTCGCGGGAATAAACTATCGTCTATAGGAAAGATCCTCAAGCTGGTTGCCGAAATTCGGAGGCTGCGATTTGAATTCATAATAGACCTGCACAGCCTGCACGAATCAAATCTTTTGGGATACGTCTCCGGTGCAAAATTTCGGCTTTTCGGAAATCGCGAGAGCCGTTCGCTCGATGTGCTGAGCAACTTTCGTCCACGTCCACCTCGTGAAGACAAGGCAAAGCACCTCGCGGAGTATTATCTTGATGTACTCAAGCCTCTCCGACTTAGCGATGCATCAATATATATAGAGCTCAAGCCACAAGGCAATTTGATAGAGGCGTTTCGTAAATGCTACCTGGCCGATATTCCTGATGGCATGAATTTGGTCGGACTTTTTGTCGGCGCGGGCAATAATTCGCGGCGGTGGGCGATCGATAAGTTTGCTGCGCTGTCAAGAAGGCTCGCGGATGAACTTGGGGCGCGACCTATCGTTTTTTTGGGACCCGAAGAGCACGGAATGGAAGCTGTCATAAGGGACGAGTTTCATCAGTCAACCATGATCATCCCGGGGCTTCGATTGACCGAGCTCATGGGTGCATTCGCAAGTCTTGATTTACTGGTCGGAAATGACACCGGACCCACTCACCTTGCGGCTGTCGTGGGAACGCCGATCGTACTCATTGGCGACATCCGTGCACCGTCGCGATATCGGCCGCTGACCAAGGACGCTCGACTTGTTAAGTCCGGTACGATCGATGAAATAGCTCTGCCCGAAGTTTGGAGCGAAGTTGTCGCTACGTTAAGTTAAGCGGGGCGAAGTAAACTTGAAAGAGTCCTGCCTTAATTCTGCGTTTTTCCCGCATCGATAGATTGCCTATAATTGTCTTTCCATACTGCCTGGAACTTAATTCTGGAACTTAATTATGGTTGAAGAATTTGCGT
>Ga0207707_10001733_pt1 | contig 20040 bp, 16 predicted proteins | sample KBSC83BmetaG_FD_184336 | JGI IMG/M metagenome (GOLD analysis project Ga0207707, IMG submission 184336) | Corn rhizosphere microbial communities from Kellogg Biological Station, Michigan, USA - KBS C8-3B metaG (SPAdes) (version 2) | ecosystem: Host-associated > Plants > Roots > Rhizosphere ...
AACTCGGGTTTACCCGAGTTCAGCAATTTCAGTGGCCAAGTCGGCAACAGCCGACTTGGCTGGACCAGACCCGGAATCTCGAGATTCTCGGGTGCGCAATTGCGCACCGGAATGACAGGCTCTTACTGAATCAAATGCATCCCGGCGTCCATGCGGACGATTTCGCCGGTCATGTTGCTCGACGCCGGCGTTGCGAGGAAGCAGACGACCTCCGCGATATCTTCCGCCGATGACGCGACCTTCAGCGGCACCCGCGCCACCACGGAATCGCGCACCTGCTTGGCGCCGGCTTCGCCCCTGCCCTTGGTGAACCAGGGCGTATCGATATAGCCCGGGCAGACGGTGTTGACGCGGATCAGCGGCGCCAGCGCGCGCGACAGCGAAAGCGTCATGGTGTTGAGGGCGCCCTTGCTCGCGGCATAGGCGACCGACGAGCCGACGCCGGAGATGCCGGCCACCGACGAGATGTTCACAACGGCCGCCGGCTTGCCGCTCGCGTTTGCGCTGGCCTCCAGCAGCGATCGCGCCGCGCGCACCATCTGGTACGGCCCGATCGTGTTCACCGCGAAGATGCGCTGGAAGTCCTCGGCCGAAAGCTGGTCGAGCTTGTCATGGGCGACATGCTTGGTGGTGCCGGCATTGTTGACGAGCGCGTCGAGCCGGCCCCAGGGGGCGGCGGCCGCGACGATCTTCTTGCAATCCTCGTCGCGCGAAACGTCGCCCTGCACCACAACGACCTCCCTGGCGCCTGCCTTGCGGCAGGCCTCCGCGATCGCTTCCGCCTCGTTCTTGCTGTTGGAATAGTTGACCACGATGCGCGCGCCGCCTTTGGCCAGAATGCCGGCGGTCGCAGCCCCCAGACCCGACGCCGAACCCGTCACGATCACGCACAAACCATCCTTCGACATCGGTTTCCTCTTGTTGTTTTGAGCCTTGTTTTCAGCCCTGCCTGAGTTCGCTCGCGCTCTACCATACCACGCGGCGAAATGCGAAACTCCGTTGAGCGGAATTGGCTACCTCATGCCGTCCAAGCAGGCGCGCATACCGACATCTGCGCTTGTCAGGGGGGTGGCTTTTCCCCATCATCCGGCGCAAGACAAGACAAGAAAAGGCACCATCCGTTCCGTCCATTAACGGGCAGAGGCGCCGGGCCAAATCAAGACGGGGAACGCCGTGTCGGAGAGTGAGAATATCGTCGTCGAGACCGCCGAGAAGATCTTTGGCGATCTCGCCGACGCGCAGACCATCAACCATGACAAGGAAGGCAAGTGGAAAGCGCCGCTCTGGAAGGCGCTTGGCGAAGCCGGCCTGCCGCTGTCATGGGTAGCCGAGGAATTCGGCGGTTCCGGCGCGAGCCTGGCCGAGGGTTTTGGCGTGATCGGCGCCGCCGGACGGCGTGCGATCGCGGTCCCGCTGGCCGAGACCATGCTGGCCGGATGGCTGCTGGCGCAGGCCAAGATTCCGTCCCCCGAAGGCGAGATGACGGTCGCGCCCGCAAGCCCGAAGGACCGCATCACGCTCAATGCCGACGGCACGCTATCCGGCCGCGCCCGCGGCGTGCCCTTTGCCAAGGCCGCCAAGCACATCGCGGTGCTGGCGCAAGGAACGAGTGGCGCCGCGAACGGCGTCTCGATTGCGCTCGTGGACGCGAAAGCGGTCCGCATCGAGGCCGGCCTCAACCTTGCCAACGACCACAGCGACGCCGTCACCTTCGACAAGGTCACACCCTCTGTCGTCAAGCCCGCGCCAAGGGGTTTCGACCAGACCGCGCTGATGCTGATGGGCGGCGTGGTGCGCTCGCTGCAGATCGCGGGCGCACTGGAATCGATGCTCGACATCAGCGTGCGCTATTCCAACGAGCGCGTCGCCTTCGAGAAGAAGATCTCGAAATTCCAGGCGGTGCAGCACAATCTCGCGAAGCTCGCGGGCGAATCCGCGGCGGCGCTGGCGGCGGCGACTTCGGCGGCCGACACCATCGTCAGCAACGCCTCGTTCGCTGATGATGCCGTCTTCCTCGAGGCCGTCGCCGCCAAGATCCGCTGCTCGGAGGCCGCCGAGAAGGGCGGCGCCATCGCCCATCAGGTGCACGGCGCGATCGGCTTCACCATCGAGCACATCCTGCATCGCTATTCGCTGCGCGCGCTGTCATGGCGCGACGATTTCGGCTCGGAAAGCTACTGGGCGGTCAAGCTCGGCGAGCGCGTCGCGGCGCGCGGCGCCGATGAATTGTGGCCGCTGGTCGCCTCCCGCTGAGCCGGAGCATGATCCAGAAAAGTGGAAGCCGGTTTTCCGAAAAGCATGCCCTCAGGCTCGACCCGAGGGATCATGCTCAACTGAAGAGATGGATTTGAGAAGAGAACGACCATGACCGCAGCCCTCCGTTTCGATCCGATCCGCCTGCCTGAAAAATGTCAGGAGCTTCGCAAGGAGGTGCGCGCCTTCCTCGCCGAGGAAATCGCCGCCGGCACCTTCTCGCCGTTCAAGCCCAACCGCGAGGACACCGACGTGCCGGAGTTCTCGCGCAAGGTCGGCGCCCGCGGCTGGCTCGGCATGACCTGGCCGAAGAAATATGGCGGCCACGAGCGCTCGTTCCTCGAACGCTACGTCGTGACCGAGGAGATGCGCGTCGCCAATGCGCCGACCCGCCGCTTCTTCGTCGCCGATCGCCAGAGCGGCCCGGTCCTGCTGAAATACGCGCCCGAGCACGTCAAGATGGACATCCTGCCGCGCATCTGCCGCGGTGAGATCTGCTTTGCCATTGGCATGAGCGAGCCGAACTCCGGCTCGGATTTGTTCGCGGCGAAGACCCGCGCGACCAAGACCGACGGCGGCTATCTCATCAACGGCACCAAGATCTGGACCTCGTCGGCGCATATCGCCGACTACATGATCGCGATCTTCCGCACCTCGCCGCCGACCAAGGAGAACCGCCGTCACGGCCTGACCCAGTTCCTGGTCAAGATGAAGCAGCCGGGCATCCAGGTGAACCCGATCGGCCAGATCACCGGCCAGTTCGAGTTCAACGAGGTCGTCTTCACCGACTATTTCGTGCCCGACGATCACGTGCTTGGCGAGATCGACGGCGCCTGGAAGCAGGCGACAAGCGAATTGGCCTATGAGCGAAGCGGCCCCGAGCGCTTCCTGGAGACCTATTATGTGCTCACCGAGCTCGTACGCGCGGTCGGCAACAAGCCGGACGCGCGGGCGGCCGAAGGCATCGGCCGGCTGGTGGCGCAGGTCCACACCATGCGCCGCATGTCGGTGTCTGTCGCGGGCATGCTGCAGGCCGGCAAGGAGCCGGTGGTGGAAGCCTCGATCGTGAAAGACATCGGCACGGTGTGGGAGCAGCAGCTCCCGCACCGTGTGCGCGACCTCGCCGCCTTTGTCGAGGAGGAGGCGCGCAACCGTGAGACGCTGGAGCATCAGCTTTCTTTCGCGATCAAGACCGCGCCGAAACTCACCATCCAGGGCGGCACCACCGAAGTCCTGCGCGGCATCATCGCGCGCGGGCTTGGCTTGCGCTAATTCAACGAGGACCCCATGAGCAACTACACTGATATCGGCGTCGAGAAACACGGCCATGTCGGCCTGATCGAAATCCGCAAGCCGCCCTTGAACTTCTTCGATGTCTCGCTGATCAACCAGATCGCGGATGCGCTGGAGGAATTCGACCGCGATATCGAGATCCGCGCCTCCGTGCTCGCCGCCCAAGGCAAGGCATTCTGCGCCGGCGCCGACTTCTCCGACCCGAAACGGCAGGAGCAGGAAGCGGAGTCCAAAAAGGACCCGGCAGCGAACCTGCCGATCAACCATCTTTACGTTCAGGCCGTGCGTATCTTCCGCAACAAGAAGCCGTTCGTCGCGGCGGTGCATGGCGCGGCGATCGGCGGCGGTCTGGGCCTGGCGGTCTCGGCCGACTTCCGCGTCACCTGCCCCGAGGCGCGCTTCGCGGCGAACTTCACCAAGCTCGGTTTTCATCCTGGCTTCGGCCTGACCGCAACGCTGCCCGACCTGGTCGGCAAGAACAATGCGGAGCTGATTTTCTACACCAGCCGCCGCGTCACCGGCGAGGACGCCACCCGGATGGGCCTAGCCAATGTCTGCGTGCCGCAGGATCAGGTGCGCGCGGAAGCCATGAAGCTCGCGCAGGAGATCGCCGAGTGCTCGCCGCTCGGCCTGATCTCGACCCGCGCCACCATGCGCGGCAACCTCGCCGACCGCGTGCTCGCCGCCACCAACCACGAACTGGTCGAGCAGAACCGGCTGCGCTCCACAGAAGACTTCAAGGAAGGCGTCAAGGCTACCGCCGAGCGCCGCGTGGCGAATTTCAAGGGGCGGTAATCTTCCCTCTAATCCTCGTCGTCATTCCGGGATATCGCGAAGCGATAGGCCTCGGAATGACAGAGAGTTATTTCCGCGGCACCACCAGCGCATCCACGATCGTCGCGCCCTGCCCCTCGGCGTGCACCAGCACCGGATTGAGCTCGATCTCCGACACCTGATCCTTCAGCCGCGCGGCGAGCACGGAGACCTCCGAGATCAGTTTCGACAGCGCCGCGACGTCGGCCTTCGGCGCCCCGCGAAAACCGCGCAGCAGCGGGGCGGCCTTCAGTTCGCCCAGCATGGCCTCGGCTTCCGCCGCGCCGACCGGCGCCGGGCGATAGACCACGTCGCGGAACAATTCCGTCGTGATGCCGCCAAGCCCCACCATCACCATGGGACCGAGCGTCGCATCCAGGAGCGTGCCGATGATGATCTCGACGCCCTTCTTCGCCATCGGGCCCACCAGCACGCCCTGGACCTGCGCGTTCGGCCGATGTTTCTGCGCGCTTTCGAGCAGATCGCGATACGTCGAAAACGCCTCGCCCTTGGTGATGATGCCGACGCGCACGCCGCCGACCTCGGTCTTGTGCGCGATGTCGGGCGACTGGATCTTCATCACCAGCGGGAAGCCGGCTTTCGCGATGGCAGCATCGAGCGCGTCGCGGTCGGCGACCAGCACTTCCTCCGGCAGCGCAATCCCGGCGGCGCCGAGCAATGCCTTGCTGTCGGCCTCGGACAGTTTTGGCGACTTCAGATGCGCGGAAAGATCGCGCTCCGGCAGGCTCGCAGCGTCCGCCGCGGGCGCCAGCTTGAACCGCGAATACTCCCACAGCCGCCGCATCGCGACACCGGCATGGGTGAGCCCCGACAGCACCACCACGCCGGATTTCGCGAGTTCCCGCCGCGCGAAATCCGACGGCAACGTGTAGGAATAGAACACGACCGGCTTGTTCTGCGCCGCGATCACCGGCTTCAGCTCGTCTTCCTTGAACCACATCCGCGTTTCGCTGGAGAGCGACAACACCACGAGCGTCGCGTCGACTTCGTTCGACGTGCTGAACAGCTCGATGCTCTTCTGCAATCCGCCGCTGGAAACGCCCTGCGCGGTGACGTCGACGGGGTTGCCTGCCGCGCCGTAGGACGGCATCCATTGCTTGATCTGTGATTGGATGCCTTCCGACAGCGCCGGCACCTGCAGGCCCTGCATCGACACGGTGTCCGCGCCCCAGATGCCGGCGCCGCCGGACACGGTGAGCACGGCGACACGGTCGCCCTTCGGCAGCGGATTGCTCGCGAGCACCGCGGCAATGGCCACGGCTTCGTCGAGGTCGTTGGAGACGATGAAACCGTATTTGGCGAACACCGCGTCATAGGCCGCCGACCAGCCGGCCATGCTCGCAGTGTGCGAGGCGGCCGCGCGCTGGCCCGCGCCGGAACGGCCGACCTTGGTGACGATCACGGGCTTGCCGACCTCCGCGGCACGCTTCGCAGCGGCCATGAACTTGTCGACGTCGCGGATGCCCTCGATGAACAGCAGGATCACGTCGGTCGACGCATCCTGCACCATGTACTCCAGGAATTCGCCGGCGCCGAGATCGCTCTCATTGCCGGCGCTGACGCAATAGCTGATCGCAACGCCGATCGCCTTGGCGCGATGCTTGATGGCAAAGCCGATGCCGCCGGATTGCGCGACCACCGCGATCCGCTTTCCGGTCGCGACCAGCGGCACATGGCCCGGCTTGACGTCGACGGTCGGGCTGAAGGTCGCCGCGACCTTCTGCACCTCGCTCATGAAGCCTTCGGCATTGGGGCCGGAGATGCGCATGCCGGTGCGCTTTGCGATTTCGGCGATCCTGTCCTGCATCGCGGCGGAATCACCGCCCTCTTCCGCAAAGCCGGACGAGATGATCACGGCGTTCTTGACGCCGGCCGCGGCGCATTCCTCCAGCGCGCCGACCACTGCGCGCGCAGGGATGATGATGACGGCGAGATCGATCGGCCCGCCGATCTCTCCAACGGTCCTGTAGCATTTCAGGCCATCGATATCGCCATAGTTCGGATTGATCGGATAGATCTTGCCCGGATATTCGTTCTTGCGCAGCATCGACAGCAGGCGGCCCGGAATCTTCTCCTGGTCGCGCGAGGCGCCGATCAGGGCGATGCTTTGGGGCGCAAAGAAGCTGTCGAGCGGATGCGGCATGCGGGCTGGTCCCTGTTGTTATTGTTGTTGCCTGGCTGTCGAAAAGGGCAATGCTGCGTCCTCAACCTCCCCTCGTCATGCCCGGGCTTGACCCGGGCATCCACGTCTCGGCGATGATGCCTGTCGTAAAGACGTGGATGGCCGGGTCAAGCCCGGCCATGACGAATCCCTTTCGTATCGGCCTACGCAGCAAGGCGGAAATTTACGCCGCCGATGAAGAATGCGTTGCCGCTGACCTTGTAACCGCGCGCCCTCGCGGCGTCGGAAACCTTGGCGACGTCGCCTACTCGAAAATCCAGCCCGCTCATGATCTCGTCGGCGCCCTTCGCGAAACGGAAGGTAGCGTTGGGCAGTTTCAGCTCGGCCGCGCCATCCGCGCCCTTCGACACAGTGACGCCGATGATCTTGCCCCAATGCTCCGCGAGCCCGGCGGGATCCGGGCTCTGCATCTCGACGCCAGTGATCGCCTGCGTCACCTCCTTCTTGATGTGCTTCTGCCAGTCGGGACCGGCCGGCGGATAGGTGCCGAGCACGTCGTCGCTGCCGTCGGTGTGGTTGAACTCGATGAAGGCGGCGCGGCAGTCGCGTGGATGCAGTTGCACGCCGAGATAGGGCGCATGCGTGATGCGGTTTGCGGTGCGCACGCCCATCGCGTTGGCGCGCGCGCCATGGGCATCGGGATCGTCGCAGCAGAAGATCGCCATATAGCCGCCGCGGCCGCCGGTCTTCTCGACGAAGCGGCCCGCCGCGGTGCCGTCGCGGAACGGCGCGACCATCTCCAGGAGGATCGTGTCGACCGGCAGCAGGGCGTTGACGAGACCGTATTTCTCGACGTTACCGTCGCGGTAACAGACCTCGAGCCCCATGATGGCGGCGATATCGGGTATCGCCGGCTCGAGATGCGGCGCGACCAAACAGATCTGCCGCAGCCGCATGTAGGACGTCATGATCAATGCCCCACGAACGCTGGCTTGCGTTTCTCGACAAAGGCTTTTGCAGCCTCCTTGTGGTCGGCGGTCTCGCCCGCGCGCGAATGGTGGATCGCCTCACCGTCGAAACAGGCCTCCAGCGACATCGTCTCGGCGTTGTTGATGTTGCGCTTGATGTAGCCGAGCGCGATCGACGGTCCCTGCGCCAATGACGTCGCGAGTTCATGCGCCGCCGCATCGACCTCGGCGTCGGGCACCACCTTGGTGACCATGCCGAGGCCGAAAGCCTCCTTCGCCGTCAGCACCGGCGACAGCAGATAGAGCTCGCGCGCCTTGGCGCTGCCGAGCATCTTGGTCAGGAAGTAGGTGCCGCCGTAATCGCCGGAGAAGCCGACCTTGGCGAAGGCGGTCGTGATCTTGCAGGACTCGCTCGCCACGCGCAGGTCGCAGGACAGCGCGATCGAGAGCCCGGCGCCGGCCGCAGCGCCGTCGAGCAGCGCCACCACGGGCTTGTTCATCTGGTGCAGGATGCGCGAGACTTCCATGCCCTTGCGCAGGGTAACCTGCTTCTCCTCGAACGACATCGGCGCGCGCCCCGCCGCCATCGACTTGACGTCGCCGCCCACGCAGAATGTGCCGCCCGCGCCCTTGAGCAGCACCGCGCGCACTTCCTGATCCTCGGCCGCGCGCCGCGCAGCTTCGACCAGCCCGCGCGTCATGTCGGGGCTGAGCGCGTTGCGCCGGTCCGGACGGTTCATGGTGATGGTGAGAAGGCCGTTGTCGAGATGCTGGAGGACCATTTCGTTGGTGGTCATGAGGCTTGTTCCTTGTTGTTGATTTTCACCGTCGTTCCGGGGCAATGAGAAGCAGCGAACCCGGAACCTCGAGATTCCGGGTTCGCGCTAATGCGCGCCCCGGAATGACGGCCCTTCGGCCGTCATTTCTTCACCAGCGGGCATCGCGACTGCTCCAGCGACTGGAACGCGTCGTTGCCCGAGACGGTGGTGAGCAGCTTGTAATCGTCCCAGCGGCCTTTGGATTCCGACGGCTTCTTCACCTCGAACAGGTACATGTCATGGACCATGCGGCCATCCTCTCGGATGCGGCCGTTCTTGGCGAAAAAGTCATTGATCGGCGTCTTCTTCATGACCTTCATCACGGCGGCGGAGTCGGTGGTGCCGGCGGCCTTCACCGCCTTGAGATAGTGCGTGACGGAGGAATAGACGCCGGCCTGCGCCGAGGTCGGCACGCGCTTGACGCGGTCCATGAAGCGTTTCGAGAACGCGCGGGTGTCGTCGTTGAGGTCCCAGTAGAAGGCTTCGGCGAGCAACAACCCCTGCGCGGTTTCGAGCCCGATGCTGTCGATGTCGGTCACGAAGGCGAGCAGCGGCGACATCTTCTGCCCGCTCTTCATGATGCCGAACTCGGCGCCCTGCTTGATCGCGTTGACGGTGTCGCCACCGGCATTGGCAAGCCCGATCACCTTGGCCTTGGAGGCCTGCGCCTGCAGCAGGAAGGACGAGAAATCCGAGGTGTTGAGCGGATGACGCACGCTGCCGAGCACCTTGCCGCCGGTCTTCAGCACGACATTGCTGGTGTCCTTTTCCAGGTCCTGGCCGAAGGCGTAATCGGCGGTGAGGAAGAACCAGGTGTCGAGGCCGCTCTTGACCGCGGCAAGGCCGGTCACGTTGGCCTGCGCATAGGTGTCGAACACATAATGCACGCTGGTCGGCGTGCAGGCTTCGTTGGTGAGCCGGATCGAGCCGGGACCATTGAAGATCACGATCTTGTTGCGGGTCTTCGCAACCTCGAGCGCGGCGAGCGCGGTCGCGGACGCCGCGACATCGTAGATCATCTCGACGCCCTGGTTGTCGATCATGTCGCGGGCGATGCTGGCGGCGAGATCGGCCTTGTTGAGATGGTCGGCGGCGATCACCTCGATCTTACGGCCGAGTACCTCGCCGCCTAAATCCTCCGCCGCCATCTTCGCGGCTTCGAGGCTGCCGGAGCCGGTGATGTCGGCGTAAAGGCTCGACATGTCCAGAATGCCGCCGATCTTGAGCGGCTTGCTCTCCTGCGCATGCGCGGCGGCGCCCAGCGCCAGCAGCGCGGCAGCGGCGCCCGCCAATAGTCGCTTCATCAAATCCTCCCGGCTTCACGCGCCGCCTGGCGCGGCCTGATCTTGATTGGGCGCGATCATGCCGCATGCCCACGGGAGCGGCAAGCCGAGCCAAATGCCGGTTTTCCGTCGAGCGGAATGGGCTTTGAGCGAAGGGTTGGCGTTTCCTGGAATGTAACGCCGATCAGGCCGTAACCTTGTCCGATCTACTCCGAACAACCGGACACCGGCGCAGCCTCGCCGGCGGCGAGAGCGCGGTTATTTCGCCGATCGCCCGACCATGAGCAATATGCCGCCGATCTGCGGCAGCAGCGCCATCAACACAAGCCGGAGCATCGCGAAATCATTGCCGGTCGGTTGCAGCGCTCCGTGCGTAACCCACGCCACCAGCCGAACCGCCGACTCGGTTTGCGGGTCCGCCGTTTGCACGACCGTTTGCGTAGCCAGGTCGAGTGCCTGCCGTCTTTCGTTGACCGCCGCCTCGCGTTCGCGGCAGAACTTGCCGACCCCGCCCTTGCACTCGCGATCCCGCGCCGACATCGCGTCAGTTAAGGCGGCCTGCGCCAATGCGACGGCAGGCGTCAGGCGTGACGCCCGCACCAGCGTGGCGTCGGCGATATTGATGCTGGCAAAACCAACCCCTGCCATGACGGCAAAGACGAATGTCATCGTCCAGACGCCCCATCCGGCAAGCGAAGTCGCCCGGTGTCGCATCTGCCAAAGCCGCGCCGCACAGGAGGGCATGACAAGGGCAACGAGATCGGCCGCAACGCCGATCGCGAGAAACAGCCATCCCGCCATGTCGGTTGACCCAAGCGAGCGCGCGAACCATCCGTTCATGGCGACGCCAACGCCGGCCAGGGCCAGGGCAGCCACGAACAGAATGGCCGAGATGCTCCGCGATCGAGCGTCGCCGCCAGGCGTGGCAGCGCGCGAGGCGATCGTTGGAGGGGGTGCGGGAAGCTCGGCGGGTGCAGGCTCCGCCGATAAAAACGCCTCGGGTATGAGCGGTTCAGCAGCTACCGACTCGTGGTCTGGCGAAACAGCGACCTTTGCCTTCCGCTTTGTCGGCTTCCGGGCGGCGCGGGGCCGTTGGGCCTTGGCCTTCTTCGGTTGATGCAGACGGATGATGGACGCAAGCGTCTCGTCAATCGTCGGATCGGCTTCATTCGGTGTTGCGCGTGCGGACATGCTGGTAACATTTGCCTCGGGGCTGCTTCGCCTAAGGAATATCAAAGACCGACTCAGCATGAGTCGCTCGCGTCAACTTATCCCCTTAACGTTGAGGCCGATATGAGGCGCACTGAGATGGAGCAGGACAGTTCCGGGTGTTGCCCATCCGTCTCACGACGGCCAGCCTGGTGCCGCGATAACGAGCAGCTACGCGTGCATGCGCCCCGAAGTGCGCCAAACCCCGACGCTCACGCCAGAAGCCCCTTGCCGGGCACGTAGTTGATCTCGAGCCGGATGCCGTCGGGATCCTCGAACAGCAACGAGTAATATCCCGGCGCCCAGGAATCCTCGCGCGGCGCGCGAATGACTTTCGCGCCGAGCGTGCTCACGAAGGCATGGAGTTCGTCGACATCGGCGCGCTCGCGCGCCCGGAAGCAGAGATGGTGAAGGCCAACGCGCTTCTGCTCGAAGGCCGCGCCTTCATGCTCCGGCGACGGCGCGCTGATGCCGACCGCGGTGCGGCCGCCGACGCAATAGAGCGTGGCCTCGGTGTCGATCACGGGCTTCATGCCGAGAAACGGCAGCAGCTTGCGATAAAACTCGCGGGAACGCGGGTAATTCGCGGCGGTCAGGAAGATGTGCGCAATGCCGTTGATTTCCATGGGGTCCCCTATGTGGCAATGTCCTGCCAAGGATAACCCGGGGAAGACGGCAGGATAGCGCCATGGCATCGGCAGGGCGGACGTTTCGCCGCGTCGTCGCGGCAGGCTGGCCGACAATTGCGGTCCTGACGGCCACGGCCGGCCCCGGGCTCGCCGCGCCCTGCTCGTTCGAGGCGCAGGGCGAAGGCCGTGTGGCGGAAGTGATCGACGGGCGCAGCTTTCGCCTCAGTGACGGCCGCGAAATCAAGCTCGCCGGCATCGAGCCGCTGTCGCCCGGCGTAACGCGGGCCGAGCGCACAGCCGCGTTGTCGGCCATGATCGCAGGAAAAGACGTCGCCCTGCGCGGCGCGGACGACACGCCCGACCGCTATGGCCGGCAAACCGCCTTCGTTTTTCTCGCCGGCTCGGACACGCCGGTGCAAAGCCTCCTCGTTTCGGAGGGCGCGGCGCTGGCTTCCCCCGACGTCGCGGATACGGAGTGCGCTGCCGCTTTGTCGGCGGCCGAGGGCGCCGCAAAAGCCGCAAAAAAGGGCGCGTGGAACAGCCCCGCCGTCATAAAAAACGCGGAAAGTACAGACGATATTTTGTCCGGGATCGGGCATTTTTTGCTGGTCGAGGGCAGGGTTTTGTCCGTACGACAAGCAGGGGCAACAACTTATCTGAACTTCGGACGGCGCTGGACACGGGACTTCGCTGTGACTATTTCAAGGCGCAACATGCCGGCGGTGGAATCCGCTGGCGTTGCGCTTAAGTCCCTTGAGAATCGGCGGATTCGGGTTCGCGGTTGGGTTGAAGCGCGCCCCGGCCCGCGGATCGAAGTGATCCGGGCCGGACAGATCGAAGTGCTGGGCGGGAACTGAGAGCAAGGCGCATGCTCAAACAAAAGGCGGGAGCGCGATAACGCGCTCTGGTATCGGACTTTAGAGTAGTTTGTCGTGGATGGGCTAGCGGGACGGCGCGAAATGGGAATGAGCCGCCACCTTTGGGCTGCGCCGGCACTGCTGTTTGCGGCAGCGACGCTCGCTGCCTGCGGCGACATGGGCCGCCTGCAGACCGCAGCCCTGCAGCCGGCTGCGCCCGCGCTCAAGCCGAACCGGACGATTACCACCACGCCGGCCTCCGAAAAGGAGCACGAGCGCATCCTCGCCTCCTATGGCGGCCTGTATGACGACCCCAGGCTGGAAGCGATCGTCACCAAGACCGTCGACCGGCTGGTCGCGGCGTCCGACCGTCCCGACCAGGCCTACAAGGTCACCATCCTCAATTCGGGCGCGGTGAACGCCTTCGCGCTGCCGACCGGTCAGCTCTATGTCACGCGCGGTCTGATCGCGCTCGCCAACGACACCTCCGAATTGTCGTCCGTGCTCTCCCACGAGATGGCGCATGTGCTGTCCAAGCACGCGGCGATACGCGAGGACCAGGCGCGTCAGGCTGCGATCGTCGACAGGGTCGTCACCGACATGGGCAACGATCCGGACGTGACCGCGTTTACGATCGCCAAGAACAAGATGGCGATGGCGAACTTCTCACGCTCGCAGGAGATCGACGCCGACGAGATGGGGGTTGCCATCTCCGCGCACGCGCATTTCGATCCCTATGGCGCGTCGCGGTTTCTCACCTCGATGGAGCGCAATGCGGAGCTGAAGGCCGGAAAAACCTCGCTCGATCCGCGCACGCAGGATTTCCTCTCCTCGCATCCGGCAACGCCCGAGCGCGTGCAGAAGGCGCAGGCCACGGCACGTCAGTATGTATCGCCCGAAAACGCCGAGCGCGACCGCGAGGCCTATCTCGGCGCGATCGACAACATCGTCTATGGCGAGGACCCCAGCGAAGGGTTCGTGCGCGGCCGCCGCTTCCTGCATCCGAAACTCGGCTTCACCTTCCAGGCGCCGGACAATTTCTCGCTCGACAATACCGCCAAGGCCGTGATCGGCGTGCGCGAGGGCGGCTCGCAGGCAATGCGCTTCGACGTGGTGCGGGTGCCGGCCGAGCAGACGCTGAGCGACTATCTCAATTCCGGCTGGATGGAGAATGTCGACAAGTCGACCACCGAGGACATGACCATCAACGGTTTCCCGGCGGCGGCGACCACAGCGCGCGGCGACCAGTGGCAGTTCAAGGTCTATGCGCTGCGCTTCGGCGCCGACGTCTATCGGTTCATCTTCGCCGCCCGGCAGAAGACCACCGAGAGCGACCGCAACGCGCGCGAGACCGTCAATTCCTTCCGCCGCCTGACGCTGGAGGAAATCCAGGCCGCCCGCCCGCTGCGGGTCAAGGTGATCACCGTGCAGCCCGGCGACACCGTGGAATCGCTGTCGCACCGCATGTCCGGCGTCGACCGCCCGATCGAGCGCTTCCGCGTGCTCAACGGACTCGACGGCAAGGCCCAGGTGAAGGTGCGCGACAAGGTCAAGATCGTGGTGGATTGACGCACGAAAGCGCGTTCATTCCCGCGCGCGGTGGCGTGCCGGCCTGCGAAGTTTCGTCCGATACATCGTCGATTCACGACAAATTGTCGCGCGGACCCAGCTTCTCCTCAAAGTTCCGTCTTCCGGATCGCGCGGATCGGCTGTTGCTGAACAGTTACAATGGCTTGGAAATCGAGGGATATCCGGACGGTCCGCACAGAAATTCAACAAAATGCCCGCTTATGACCCATCCGGCGCCCGCAGCGCACATTGCGCATCGGGACTAGTCTGGTGCCCAATCGTCTATATGTAGATGCTGATTCGATCGCACGGTCACTGTGCAATGCATATGGAGATCGCATCATATGTACAACGATTCACTGTTCAACGCGTTCGCAAGGTCTTTCGAGGCCCGAAGCGAAACCGACATGTCGATGACAGAGTACCTGGAATCGTGTCGGGGTGACCCGATGCGATATGCCAATTCAGCCGAGCGCTTGCTAGCAGCGATCGGCGAACCTCAAATGATCGATACGGCCAAGGATGCCCGCCTTGGCCGTATTTTTTTCAACAGGACGATGCGGGTCTATCCGGCCTTCTCCGGATTCCACGGCATGGAAGACACGATCGAGCGGATCGTCGGGTTCTTCCGGCACGCCGCCCAGGGCCTGGAGGAGCGCAAGCAGATTCTCTATCTGCTCGGCCCGGTCGGCGGCGGCAAATCCTCGCTCGCCGAACGGCTGAAATCGCTGATGGAGATCCATCCGATCTATGTCCTGAAGGCGGGCGACGAGCTCAGTCCCGTATTCGAGAGCCCGCTCAGCCTGTTCGATCCCGACACCTTCGGGCCCATGCTTGAGGAAAAGTACGGCATTCCGCGCCGGCGCCTGACCGGCTTGATGAGCCCATGGTGCTACAAGCGGCTGGAAGCTTTCGGCGGAGATATCTCGCGGTTCCGGGTCGCGAAAATCCAGCCTTCGCGATTGCGTCAGATCGGAATTGCGAAGACCGAGCCGGGCGACGAAAACAATCAGGATATTTCCTCACTGGTCGGCAAAGTCGACATCCGCAAGCTGGAGACGTTCGCCCAGAACGATCCCGACGCCTACAGCTATTCCGGCGGCCTCAATCGCGCCAACCAGGGCGTTCTCGAGTTCGTCGAGATGTTCAAGGCACCGATCAAGATGCTGCATCCGCTGCTCACGGCGACGCAGGAGGGCAACTATATCGGCACCGAGAACATCGGCGCGATTCCGTTCACGGGTATCATCCTCGCGCATTCCAACGAATCGGAATGGCAAAGCTTCAAGGCCAACAAGAACAACGAAGCCTTCATCGACCGGATCTGCGTCATCAAGGTGCCGTATTGTCTTCGGGCGACCGAGGAGCAGAAGATCTATACCAAGCTGATCCACGGCTCCGAGCTCGCTTCCGTCCCCTGCGCGCCAGCCACGCTCGAGACGCTCGCGCGATTCTCGGTCATGACGCGCCTGCGCAAGCACGAGAACTCGACGGTGTTTGCGAAAATGCGGGTCTATGACGGCGAAAGCCTCAAGGAGTCCGACCCGAAAGCGCGCAGCGTGCAGGAATACAGGGATGCCGCCGGGGTCGATGAGGGAATGGACGGCGTCTCGACGCGCTTTGCGTTCAAGGTACTGGCCGCGACCTACAATCACGACACCGCCGAGGTCGGTGCAGATGCCGTCCACCTGATGTATGTGCTCGAGCTGGCCATCCGGCGCGAGCAGTTGCCCGAAGAAGTCGAAAAGCGCTATCTCGAATTCATCAAGGCCGATCTGGCGCCGCGCTATGCGGAATTCATCGGCAATGAAATCCAGAAAGCCTATCTCGAATCCTATTCGGACTACGGTCAGAACCTGTTCGACCGCTACGTCGACTACGCCGACGCCTGGATCGAGGATCAGGACTTCAAGGACCCCGACACCGGTCAATTGATGAATCGCGAGCTTCTCAATCAGGAGCTCACCAAGATCGAGAAGCCGGCCGGCATCGCCAACCCCAAGGACTTCCGCAACGAGGTCGTCAAATTCTCGCTGCGTTCGCGAGCGCAGAACGGCGGAAAGAACCCGGGCTGGACCAGCTACGAAAAAATCCGCGAGGTGATCGAGAAGCGCATATTCTCGCAGGTGGAGGATCTACTCCCGGTCATCTCGTTCGGATCGAAGAAGGATGGAGATACCGAGAAGAAGCACGGAGAATTCGTCCAGCGAATGGTGGAGCGCGGCTACACCGAGCGTCAGGTTCGCCGGCTCGTCGAGTGGTACATGCGCGTGAAGCAGGCTGGTTGAAGCCGATGTAAAGGTGGCCATGCACATCGTCGACAGGCGCCTGAACCCGGGAAGCAAAAGCCTCGAGAACCGGCAACGGTTCCTGCGCCGCGCAAAGGCGCTGGTTCAGGACGCGGTCAAGAAGATGTCGAAGGACCGCGACATCAAGGACGTCCTGGAGGGCGGCGAGATCAGCATCCCGCTCGATGGGATGCACGAGCCGCGCTTGCACCGCGAGGGCGGCATCCGCGATATGGTGCTTCCCGGCAACAAGAAATATGTCGAGGGCGATATCTTGCCGCGTTCCGGCAAGGGGGAGGGAAAGGCATCCGGGCCCGGCGAAGGTGACAGCGAGGACGCGTTCAGGTTCGTTCTCAACCGCGACGAGTTCGTCGACCTGTTCCTCGACGATCTCGAATTGCCCGATCTCGCCAAGCGGAGACTCGCCGACGCGGAAAGCGAAAGCATCCAACGCGCCGGGTATACCAACACGGGGTCGCCTGCGAACCTCTCGGTCAGCCGGACCGTGCGCCTGGCAATGGCCCGGCGGGTCGCCTTGCGGCGTCCGCGGGCCGAAACCATCGCTCAGCTCGAGGCCGATCTGGCCGATTGCGAAGATGAGGAGAGGCGCGTCGAGTTGACCAGGCAGATCGAGGAGCTGCGGGGAAGACTTCGTCGGGTACCGTTCATCGATCCCATCGACATCCGATATCGGCGTTTCGAAACCATTCCGAAACCGGTCACGCAGGCCGTGATGTTCTGTCTGATGGACGTGTCCGGCTCGATGTCCGAGCACATGAAGGACCTGGCCAAGCGCTTCTACATGCTGCTCTACGTGTTTCTCAAGCGGCGCTATCGCCACGTCGAGATCGTGTTCATCCGTCACACCGACCGGGCGGAAGAGGTGGACGAAGACACGTTCTTCCATGGCCCGGCATCCGGCGGCACCCTGGTCTCGAGCGCGTTGAAGGAGATGCACGACATCGTCCGGTCGCGTTTCCGTCCTGCAGACTGGAATATCTATGCAGCCCAGGCTTCCGACGGCGACAACTCCTATGCGGATGGAGAGGCGGTAAGCCGCCTGCTGACCGAAATGATTCTCCCCGTCAGCCAGTTCTTTGCCTACCTCGAGGTGGGCGAAGCCAATGGCAGCACGTTCGCGATGCCCGATTCATCGCTGTGGACGCTGTATCAGCGGCTGCATGATGGCGGGGCACCATTGTCGATCCGCAAGGTCACCAGCCGTTCCGAAATATTCCCGGTCTTTCGCGATCTCTTTCATCGTCGCCAAAAGCAGGTAAAGGCCGCGCCATGACCGCGAACGCAGGGCTCCTGTTCGATGGACCGGACTGGAGCTTTTCCATGCTGCAACGCATCCACGATGCTTGCGACGAAATCGCGCGATCCGAGCTGGGCCTGAACACCTATCCCAACCAGATCGAGATCATCACGTCGGAGCAGATGCTGGATGGCTATGCCTCCGGCGGCTTGCCGCTGATGTACAAGCACTGGTCGTTCGGCAAGCATTTCGCCCATGAGGAGGCCTCCTACCGCAGGGGCTTGAAGGGCCTCGCCTATGAAATCGTGATCAACAGTTCGCCGTGCATCTCATATTTGATGGAGGAAAACACCTCGACAATGCAAACGCTGGTGATTGCGCACGCAGCATTCGGCCACAATCATTTTTTCAAGAACAATTATCTTTTCAGGCAATGGACGGATGCCGAGGGCATTCTCGACTACCTCGAATTCGCAAAAGGCTACGTTGCGCAGTGCGAGGCCCGTCACGGCCGGACGCTCGTCGAGCATACGCTGGATGCCGCGCATGCCCTGCAGTCGCACGGGGTCGATCGCTATCCCGGCAAGAAGTCCCTCGATCTGCGCGCGGAAGAGCGGCGGGCGGGAGAACGCCATTCGTATGAAGAACGCGCTTTCAACGATCTCTGGCGGACGGTCCCGACCGGACCGATCAAGACTGCCGCGACACTGACCAGCGAACGGCGCCGGGCCCTGCTCCGCCTGCCGCAGGAGAACCTGCTCTATTTTCTCGAGAAGACCGCACCGCGCCTGCAGCCCTGGCAGCGGGAGCTGCTGCGCATCACGCGAAACCTGGCGCAGTATTTTTATCCGCAGCGGCAGACCAAGGTCATGAACGAGGGCACCGCGACGTTCGTGCACTACCGCATCATGACCCGCTTGCACGAGCAGGGCCGGATTTCCGACGGAAGCTTTCTCGAATTCCTGCAGTCGCACACCAACGTGGTCTTCCAGCCCGATTTCGACCATCCCTACTTTTCAGGCTTCAACCCCTATGCGCTGGGTTTTGCCGTGATGCAGGATATCGAGCGCATCGTTACCAGTCCCGATGACGAGGATTACGAGTGGTTTCCGGATATTGCCGGGACCGGAGATGCAATGGAGGTCCTGCGCGACATCTGGGCCAATTACCGGGACGAGAGTTTCCTCAGTCAGTTTCTCAGCCCCCGGCTCATCAGGCAAATGCGGATGTTCCATCTGCACGACGATCCCAGCGAGAGCGCCGGCATCAGGGTGGATGCCATTCATGACGAGCGGGGTTATCGCCGCGTCCGGCGCGAGTTGTCGCGGCAGCATGACGTCGGCTTCCTCGATGCGAACATCGAGGTGATCGACGTCGATCTCGCCGGCGATCGCCGCTTGATGCTGCAGCATAGTGTCGTCGGAGGGGCCCAGTTGCACGAAACGGATGCGAGGCATGTCCTGCAACACCTTGCCGATCTCTGGGGCTATGACGTGTCGCTTACGGAAGTCGACGCAGCGAATGCGCCCCTGAAGGAATACCTGGTGAAGCCCAGGTCGATCGCCGCGGTCGCGTAGCTGCCTCACCGGCAAGCGACCTTCAGCCTCTTGCGTGGCCCAAACAAAAAGCCCGGTCTTTCGACCGGGCCTTTGATCCGTGATGCTAGTCCTGATTACGCTTTCAGGCGGCTTCATCAGCGACGGTGGTACCGCCGCCTTCGACCTCATCGCCCTCGTCGATGTCGCCATCGGCCTCGCCTTCACCTTCGGCAGAGCCTTCGGCCTTGACGCCGCGGCGCGGGCTTTTCGCGAGCTGGCTCTCGATTTCCTTGACCGCTTCGGTCTCGGTCGAGTGCTGCACCACCGCGATCTCGCGCGAGAGACGATCGAGCGCCGCTTCGTAAAGCTGGCGTTCAGAGTAGGACTGCTCGGGCTGCGATTCCGAACGATAGAGGTCGCGCACGACTTCCGCGATCGCGACGATGTCGCCCGAATTGATCTTGGCTTCGTATTCCTGGGCGCGGCGCGACCACATAGTGCGCTTGACCCGGGCGCGGCCCTTCAGGGTCTCCAGCGCCCTCTTCACCAGCGCGGGCTCCGACAGCTTGCGCATGCCGACATTGGCGACCTTGGCGGTCGGCACGCGCAGCGTCATCTTGTCCTTCATGAAATTGATGACGAACAGCTCGAGCCTGGCGCCTGCAATCTCCTGCTCCTCGATGGCCAGGATCTGGCCAACACCATGGGCGGGATAGACGACGAATTCATTGGCCTTGAAACCCTGACGCTGGGTCACGACCTTCTTTTCCTCGAGCTTCGGAGCAGCCGCCACGGGCTTGGCGGCGACGACCGGCTTGGCAACCGCCTTGGTCGCGGAAGCCTTCGGGGCAGTCGCCTTCGGAGCAGTCCTGGCAGCAGTCTTCGAGGCAGGAGCCTTCGAAACGCCCGCTTTCGCGGTAGTTTTGGCAGTTTTTGAGGGCATTGCGCTTCTTTTCTTGGAGGACTTTGCAGCCGTAGCCGCCTTACCAGCGGACCGGGAAACCCGGGCACGGCTCTTGGATGCACCACGGCTGGCCGCAGCGGCTTTCTTTGACGGCTTAGAGGTACTCTTTTTACGCGTTTTCTGTGACACGGCCTGTGCGCGGAACTGCCACGCCCCT
>Ga0207707_10001735_pt1 | contig 20037 bp, 17 predicted proteins | sample KBSC83BmetaG_FD_184336 | JGI IMG/M metagenome (GOLD analysis project Ga0207707, IMG submission 184336) | Corn rhizosphere microbial communities from Kellogg Biological Station, Michigan, USA - KBS C8-3B metaG (SPAdes) (version 2) | ecosystem: Host-associated > Plants > Roots > Rhizosphere ...
AGACGGGGAAGAGCATGGCGGCGGTGAACAGGACACCGAGCGCGGTGAGCCACCATGAGCGGCGTTTCACGTCGCCTCCAGACGGTGCCGGGCGCGGATGTAGATCAGGGCGAAAATGACCGCGATGATGATCAGCACGTTCCCGACCGCGGACGCCGAGCTGAAGTCCGGCAGCAGCGACCCGAAGCCGAGCTGGTAGGACCAGATCGCCAGCGTGGTCGACGAGGTCGCCGGCCCGCCCCTCGTCATGATCCAGATGATGTCGAACACCTTCAGGGTGTAGATGAAGCCGAGCAGCAGGGTGATCGCGGACACCGGGCGCAGCAGCGGGAACGTGATCCGCCAGAACCGCTGCCACCCGTTGGCGCCGTCGATCGCGGCGGCCTCGAAGACGTCCGTCGAGATGCTCTGCAGGCCGCTGTACATGATGACGAGGTTGAACGGTATGCCGATCCAGATGTTCGCGATCAGCACGGCGACCAGGGACCAGTGCGGCGAGGTCAGCCAGTTGACTGGCGTGACGCCGATGGCCTGCAGGAAGGAGTTCACGATGCCCGAGTCGCTGTTGAGCATCCACGACCAGGTGGACGCGGACACCAGCAGCGGCAGCAGCCAGGGGATCAGGAAGAGCGCGCGGAGTAGGCCGGACAGGCGGAACCTCCGGTAGAAGAACACCGCCAGGGCCAGGCCGATGGCGAACTGGAAGGCGATCGACACGAAGGTGAAAACCGCGGTGTTGACGAGCGCCGGCGAGAACGTCGGACTACGGAAGATACGGCTGTAGTTGGCGAAGCCCGAGTACGGAGCGTTGCCGGTGATGAAGGACGCGACCGTGTAGGTCCTGATGCTCAGGTCGATGTTGCGGTACAGCGGGTACGCGTAGAAAGCGATCAGGTACGCGACGACCGGAGCGATGAATCCCCATGCCGCCGCCTGCGCTCGCCACCGCGCCGGGCGGCGCGGCCGGCCCGACCGCGCCCGTGACGGGGCGGGTACCGCCGCCCCGTCACGCTGCCGCTCGGCCGACCGCGCCCTTGACCTGTCTTTTGTCATGGTTCTCACGTCGGTCTGCCGGCTGTCCTACTGGCTGAGCTTCGCCGTGGCCGCGGACTGCGCGACCTGCAGCGCGTTCGCGGGCGTCGCCGCGCCGCTCTCCGCCTTCTGCACCGCGGTCCACATCTGCTGGGAGATGACCGGGTACTTGGTGCCCAGGTTGTCGCCGGTACGGGCCTTGGCCACCCCCACCGCGCTGACCCACGAGCTCAGCGAGGGGTCCGCGGACAGCTGAGCCTGCTGCCCGGCCTTGGTGGGCGCGATGTAGTTGAGCGTGCCGTCGGTCGTGACGATGTTGCTGGTCGACGACAGGCACTGGATGATCTTCGCCGAAGTGGCGTAGGACCCCGTGTCCTTCTGCACCGGGATGGTGAAGAACTCGCCGCCCGTCGGCACCGGGGCGGCGCCGCCGTTCTCGGCCGGGATCTGGATGACCTTGGCGCCCATCGCGGCGGCGCCCGCCTTCTGCCAGGTGCCGTTCTCCCCGAACGCGAAGTCGCCGGTCTGGAACTCCTGCCACGACGTGGTCTGCGTGTTCTGGATCACCGAGTTGGGCGCGTAGCCGTCCTTGATCCAGGTGGTCCACAGGGTGAGCGCGGCGGTCGCCTGGGGCGAGCCGAGGTTGGTCAGGTTAGCGCCCGCGCCCCAGAACCACGGCAGGAACTGGAAGCTGCCCTCCTCGGTGTTGATACCCGAGAACGTGATGCCCTTCTTGCCGATCGCCTTGACCTTGGCCAGCGCCGAAGTCAGGGAGGCCCAGCTGGTGATGGAACCCGGGTTGACCCCCGCGGCCTTCAAGACCTTCGGGTTGTAGTAAAGCGCCAGCGTGTTCGCGCCGATCGGGACTCCGTAGGTGCTGCCGTTGAGCACCCCGGCGCCGAGGATGTTCGGGGCGATCGCGCCCGTGGAAAGCCCGTTCTGCGCGGTGGTGGTGAGGATGCCGGCGGTCGCGAGCGTGGAGACGACCGGATTGTCCACGAGCAGGATGTTCGGCGAGGTCCCCTGCTGGCCGGCCAGCAGGGCCTGCGTCGTCAGCGCGGTCGTGTCGTAGGCGGTGTGCTTGATCGTCACCCCGGCCTGCGTGCCGCACGACGCGACCAGCTTCCACCATGCGGAAGAGGCGTTGTACTGCGGATAGGGATCCCAGAAGGTGTAAGTGCCGCCACTCGCCGCCGACGCGCTCGTGCCGCCGGCGGCGGATCCGGTCGCGCCCGCGCCGGTGCTTGAACTGCTTGAGCAGGCCGCTAGCGCGGCTACGGCGGTAACAGCGGTGGCGGCGAGCAGCGCGGCGCGCGCTCTACGGGGTATCTGCACGGTCATTCCTCTCTGAATGGCCGGGTTCCGCGAAGCCTCGGAATCCGGAAACGGTGCCTTCTTTTCGGTTGTCCTTACCTATTGCGTTCAGCTGCCTGGGCTTAGTTTGTCGAACCGATTCGACAGTGCGGCATGCCAGGGGAAGCAGCCGCTTCGCTTGGTTAGCGGGTGCTTCCCCGGTCCGTGATGTGCGGCGCGACCAGCTCGACCCGCCAGGGGGTAGCGTCCGCCGGAGTGGTCATGCGCTGCACGAGAGCCTGGACCGCCATCCGGCCCAGCTTGTTCGGTGACGTCTCGACCGCCGTGTACGGCAGTGAGAACAGCCGCCCGAAGTCCTCGGAGAACATGCCGACGACCGACAGGTCGTCGGGCACACGGACTCCGCGCGAGTAAAGCACTGAAGGAAGCGCGGCGATCACCGCGTCGTTGTGCACGACCATCGCCGACTCGTCGCGCGCGTCGAGGATCTGGTTGAGCTGCTGGTTAACGGCGGGCTGCTGCGTCTCGCCGTAGTAGGAACGGACGCGGATGCCGTAGCTCGCGGCGCGCTGCAGTGCCGCATCCCGGAACCTCCAGGAGTACGCGCCGCCGCGCTCGAAGACGTGCTCGCGCGGGGTGATCAGGATAATCTCGCGGTGCCCGCGCTCGGCGAGGTGGTCAACCAGGATGCGGCCGGACTCCGCGAAGTCCAGGTCGAAGACATCGAACCCCTCCGGGGTCCGCGGCAATCCGACCATCGATCCCGGCTGGCGCATCTTCCTCAGCACCGGCAGCCTCGGGTCTTCGTGCGCGACGTTCAGCAGGACGACGCCGTCTACCATCCCAGAGCTCAAGATGCGCTGCACCGCGTGCGGGCCGTCGGCTTCCGTCACCATCAGGATGTCGTAGCCCGCCTCGCGGGCGGCGTCGGAGATCGGCAGGACGTACTGCAGCATGGCGGGCGAGAACTCGTCCTCGAAGAACTGGACGAACAAGCCGATGACCATCGTCTGCGACGTGGCCAGGGCCCGCGCTCCCGCGTGCGGGGTGAAGCCCAGCTCGGTGATGGCGGCTTCGATGCGCTCGCGGGTCTCCCTGGATATGCTCCGCTTGCCGGACAGCGCGTAGGAGACCGTGCTCCGCGAGACGCCCGCGCGGCGGGCCACGTCCTGGATAGTCGACACCATCGCCTACCTCATGTCGAACCGATTCGATTATGGTAACCATGCATGCCACGAGGCGCAAGAGTCCTTCACGGGAAGTCGCAGGCTCGCTTAATCCCTTCCATGAAGGCCTAATTCAGCTTGGCAGGCGCCTACTGAGGCCTCACGGCAGTGGTTGTGTAGCCGAACTAAAGAGAACCGATTCGATTATCCGGAGGTGTTGCGCGCGAATCCGGCGGGACTTACATTCCAAGCACCGCGATGGCCATCGCACCGTCCAGTTCCTGGTTCCCCGAAGAGGACATTGATGTCCAGGTCGCGTCCGCGGCTGCCCATTCACGCCGCAGCGGCCATCAGTACGACAAGAAGCCGGACGGGCCGGGTCACCGCCCAGCTTGCCCTCGCCGCCGTCACGGCCGCCGACGGCGTCATCGCGGCCGCGGCCACCGCGGCCGCCGCGGCCACCGCGCCCGCCGCGTCCGCGGCGTCTACGCTCGTGGTGGAGGCCAACCAGCCGTATCCTCGGATCGGCCTTCGCCGGCACCGCCCACGTGGTGCTGGAACAGACCGTTTCGGCGGGCCGCACTACGGCCGTCGTCGGCCCGCAGCTCATCTCATCCGGCAACTACGCGATCAGCAACCGGTCCATCACCGTCCCGGTGAGCTCGATGAACTCCGTTAACGGCTACCACCTAGTCGTCACGCCGGGCGGCAGCCCGCCGCTGTCCGGGACGTACTCGTTCGAGAACGGGCACAGCGGGCTGCTGCTCGACACCAGCGGCGGCGGCACCGGGCAGGGGACGCTGGCCGTGCAGGCCGCCGCCAGCGGCAGCAGCACGCAGAAGTGGACCCTGGTCTCCGAAGGCTCCAACTTCTACGAGATCAAGAACAGCGCGAGCGGACTGCTGCTCGGCATCAGCGGCGAGGGCATCGGCGACGGCGGCGACGCGCTGATCTGGGGCGACAACGGCAGCTCGGACCACTTGTGGCAGATCATCTCCGCGGGCAGCGGCCAGTACAAGATCGAGAACTACAACAGCGGCCTGGTACTAGGGGTGCTGAACGAGAGCACGTCACCCGGCGCCCAGGTCCTGCAATGGGATGACAACGGAACCCCTGACCACCTCTGGACGCTGACAGCGAGCTGATCAGGTTCTTCTTCATAGCGCCGTAGCCAAGGCAGCGCGCCGGCCCGGGCCGCCACGCTGCCGTACGCGGCCGCGCGGCCGACTGCTAAGGCCGCCGCCGCTCCTGGTGGAGCGCCGCTTCCCCGGCTACCGGGCCTTCAGGGAAACCAGCCTCTCCTGTCCAGCGGCGCCAACAACCAGAAATGGAAAGTCCCGGAGCCCACGGCCAGGACCAGAGGAGTCCTGACCTACCGGGCCTGAAGCGCCGGGGTGACCGGCGCGCAAGCTGGTTATGGTGGATCGTTACGCGCACCGGGGTACTCCCAACGATCCACCATCGTGTACTCGGGGAGCGGACGCTGGCCTTTCAACCTGTTAAGCGCTGAGCCTCTCACGGTGAGCGCGCTCAGCGCTTTCGCCCCGGTAACCGCCGGGATGGCGCGCGTCCGCGACTACCGCCGCGAACAGTCCCCGGACCGAGGACTTCACGGCCAGCGCCTGAACCGGGAAACGTCCCGATACGCGGGCCGCGCGGCCTTTCACCGGCCGCGCGGCCCGGCGACCGCGGTTCCGTCTCACCCGCCGGGCCTGGGCGGGGACGAGACGGGTCACGGTCAGGTGACATGACCTGGCGATCTTGGGGGTGGGTGACGCCGGGCCATGCCACGTACTACGAGGTGTCTCCGGCCATGCGCTCGGCCGCGGTCGAGGCGGGCGCCGCCGGCTCCTGCCCGGTGAACCTCTGGTCGGCGACCGCCATGCCGGGCCCACGGCGGCGCCCGCCTCCGGGCCTGGCGCTGCCGTCTCGCAACTGACGGCACCAGCGGTTACTCACGGCGCGCACCCGTTGGGTGCGAATACCACGAAATCATCCCAAACGGACGACTGATGCCGCGCGCCCAGAGCACGACCGCTGGATTGCGCTATGACGCGCGAGTTCCGACCGGACCAGTCGACGGCGTCGAGACGCGGCTTAAGCATGAGCTCGCCTGGGTGATTCCAAAGCAGCATTGACAGTCCTCTTGTTAGCGCTCACACTCACAGAAGTTCGATAAACCAAGGGTTTTACGTCAGAGAAACGAAAGGATGTGATCGCTAACAGTCTCAGTGGCGACGTCTTGTCCGCATGCCTTCCGGTGAATTCGTCATGCCCAGATAACTGGGCACGGGCCGGCCGCCGCCGCCGCCGAAGAACGACAACGCGTTCTCAGCAGGAAAGGACAGATTCGACGATGACTGTCAGACCACGATTCCAGCACACGAGAAAGTCACTGCTGACGCTCGCCGCCGCGGCGACGCTCGCCCTCGGCGGACTGCTGGCCGGCGGCGCCGCGTCCTCGGCGCGGGCGGCGACGCAAGAGCCGTGCGACATCTACGCCGCCGCGGGCACCCCGTGCGTGGCCGCGCACAGCACCACCCGGGCGCTCTACGCCGCCTACAACGGGCCGCTGTACCAGGTCAGGCGCGCCTCGGACAACGCGACCACCAACATCTCCCCGCTCAGCGCCGGCGGCGTCGCGAACGCCGCGACGCAGGACTCCTTCTGTTCCGGCACCACCTGCGTCATCACGGAGATCTACGACCAGTCGGGCAACGGAAACAACCTGACCGACGCTCCCGGCGGCGGCGCCGCGGGCGGCCCCGACGGCCTCGCGAACGCCACCGCGGCTTCCATCACGGTCGGCGGTCATAAGGCGTACGGGGTCTACATCGCCGCTGGCGACGGCTACCGTGACGACAACACCAAGAACATCGCCACCGGCAACAACCCGGAGAGCGAATACGCCATCTTCGACGGCACGCACTACAACGGCGGCTGCTGCTTCGACTACGGCAACGCCGAGACCAACAACAACGACGACGGCGCCGGGACCATGGAAGCCATCTACTTCGGCAACATCAAGGTCTGGGGCTATGGCACCGGCAACGGCCCGTGGATCATGGCCGACATGGAGAACGGCCTGTACTCCGGCTCCAACGCCGGCTACAACGCCAATGACCCCGCCACCAACTACCGGTTCACCACCGCGATGATCGAGGGCGGCGCCAACCAGTGGGCCATCCTCGGCGGCAACGCCCAGTCCGGCACCCTCGCCACTGACTTCAGCGGAGTGCGGCCCTCGGGCTACAACCCGATGAAGAAGCAGGGCGCGATCATCCTCGGCATCGGCGGCGACAATAGCAAGGGCTCGGCCGGCACCTTCTACGAAGGCGTCATGACCACCGGCTACGCCTCGGCCGCCACCGAGGCCGCCGTCCAGGCCAACATCGTCGCGGCCGGCTACAACACCGGCGGCGGCAGCGGTGGCGCTACCGGCCCGGTGGTGTCCGGGGTCAGCAGCTCCGCCTGCATGGACGACAACAACGGCAGCGGCGCCAACGGCAACAAGGTCCAGATCTGGGCGTGCGACGGCTACGCCCCCGCGCAGAACTGGACCGTCAACACCAACGGCACCATCACCATCGACGGCGGCTGCCTCGACATCACCGGCGCCAACTACAACAACGGCACCCTCGTCGAACTATGGACCTGCAACGGCGGTGCCAACCAGCAATGGAAAGCCCAGAACGGCGCCCTCGTCAACCCCGCCTCCGGCAAGTGTCTCGACGACCCCAACTCAAGCACCACCAACGGCACCCAACTCCAGATATGGACCTGCAGCGGCGCCAACAACCAGAAATGGACAGTCCCGTAAGCAGCGGTGAACTCACCGCCTGAACTGCCCGGCCGCCACCGTCGACGGTGGCGGCCGGGCCTTGTGCAGCGTCGGCTGGAGCAACTGGGTCCTCGTCCGGGCGCCCCGGTCGAAGAGGTGACCCGGCTCAAGCAGGCATGAGTCCCATGGACGCGGTCACCCGGCCGCCAGCTCCGCCCACGCTGCCTCCGGCACCGGCTCGGCCAGCATTCGCACGGCCGCGTTTACCTCGTCGGCCGTCCGCAGGCCGGCCACTACCGATGCGACCGCCGGATGGCGCAAGGGAAACTGCAGGGCGGCGGCGGGCAGGCGGGTGCCGTGCCGCTCGCAGATCCGCGCAAGCGTCCGGGCCTGGACGAGGATCTCCCAGGAGGGCCGACCGTAGTTGAAATGGGCGGCCAGCGAGGGCTGGTCCTCGGCGAGCAGGCCGGAGTTGAACGGCGCGGCGGCGACCACATCGACCCCGCGCTCCGCACACGCGGCTAGCAGCGGCGCCCCGGACCGGTCCAGCAAAGTCCACCGGCCGGCCAGCATTATCACGTCGAGGTCAGTCTCGCGGACCATGCGCAGCAGCGCCTGCCACTGGTTCATGCCGACACCGACCGCGCCGATCACGCCCTGGTCGCGCAGCTCGGCGAGGGCGGGGATCGCGCCAGTGATCGCCTGCTCTACCTGCTCGTCCGGGTCATGCACGTAGACGATGTCGACCCGGGAGACGCCGAGCCGGCCGAGGCTTGCCTCGAGGCTGCGGAGCACCCCGTCCCGGCTGAAGTCAAAGCGCCGCACAAGGTCGTCGGGCACCGCGAAGCCCCCGGCCGACAAGTCCGACCCCTTAGGGGCCGGGTTGGGCTCAAGCAGCCGCCCGACCTTGGTGGACAGGATGTAGGCATCGCGTGGCCTGCCGCTCAGCGCCGCGCCGAGCCGACGCTCGGAGAGCCCAAGACCGTAGTGCGGCGCGGTGTCGAAGTAGCGCACGCCGCCGTCCCACGCCGTATCGACGGCCAGCCGAGCCTCGTCGTCGGACGTCTTGGTGTAAAGATTGCCGAGGGAGGCACCGCCGAAGCCGAGTTCGGTGACGGCCAGGCCGTGCACCGGGCGGGTCTTCATCACGCGCCGGTCCGGTACCAGCGTGCCGCGGAGCCGCCGAGCACGGCGCCTCGTCCGGCGGCATCCAGGCGGCTGAGCGCCGGGTCGAGCGTTGCCCGCACCGTGGCGTAATCGGCGGCCAGCAAGCAGACGGGCCAGTCGGAGCCGGCCATCGTGCGCCCGGCGCCGAAGCAGGCCAGCACATGATCGATGACCGGTGCCAGGTCGGCCTGGGTCCACGTGGCCCAGTCCGCCTCGGTGACCAGCCCGCTCACCTTGACCGCCACGTTAGGCAGTTCCGCCAGCCGGGCCAGGTCCGCCCGCCAGGCCCGCAGGTCCCCGGAGGCGATCGGCGGCTTGCCAGCGTGATCGAGGACGAAGCGCACGCCCGGCAGGACGGCGGCCGTCTCGATGACCAGCGGCAACTGCCACGGCGAGACCACGACGTCAAAAGCCAGCCCAGCCTCCGCCACGGCGGTGAGCCCGTTCCGCACGCCAGGCCTGGCCAGGTAGCGAGGGTCAGCCTCCACTTGCAACTGGTGGCGGACGGCCACCAGCTTGCCGCCGCCGGGTGCCGCGCGCAGCGCGGCGAAAGACCCGCGGACGTCCGGCCCGTCCAAGTCGACCCAGCCGACCACGCCAGCGAGCCTCGGCGTCGTGGCAGCCAGTGCGAGCAGGTCAAGCGTCTCGCCGGTGGTGTCGCCGGCCTGGACGACCACGGCGGCGTCCAGGCCGTGATCGTTCAGCACGCTTTCCAGTTCGGACAGCAGGAAGGACCGTTGCAGGGCGGGGAACTGCGCGGTCCACGGCTGCGGCCGCGCAACCAGGTCCCACAGGTGCACGTGGGCGTCGACAACGGTCACGTGCGCGGGCGCAGCCGCAGGCCGGCCATGCCACCGTCGACCGCGATCTCGGCACCGGTCGTCGACCCCGCGCGCGAGGAGGCGAGGTAAAGCACCGCGTGAGCGACCTCGTCGGCGCTCACCAGCCTGCCATGCGGCTGGCGGGCTTCCAGCGCGGCGCGCTCGCCCGCCTGGTCGGCTGCGCTGTCAAGCAGCCGGCCCACCCACGGCGTGTCGGCGGTACCGGGGTTGACGGCATTGACCCGGATGCCGTCCGGCATGCCGTCGGCCGCCATCGCGCGGGTCAGCGCGGCCACCGCGCCCTTGCTGGCCGAGTAAACCGCCCGCTGGGGCAGGCCGGCGGTTGCCGCGATCGAGCAAGTGTTGACAACCGCGGCGTGGGCCGAGGCGCGCAGCGCGGGCCAGGCGGCGCGAGAGACCCGCGCGGTTCCGACGACGTTCACGTCGAGCACGCGGTGCCATTCCTCGTCCGGGGCATCCTCGACCGTCCCCTGCGCGCCGATGCCCGCGTTGTTCACCAGGATGTCCAGGCCGCCGAGCGTCTCCAGCGCCGCGTTGACCGCGGCCCGGACGGCGGCGTCGTCGGTGATGCTGGCCGTGACGTAGCCGATCTCGGCCGTCAGGACGTCCGGCCGCCCGGATTCCAGGTCGAGCACGACGACGGCGGCGCCTTCCGCGGCGAACGTGGCGGCAATCGCCAGGCCGATACCGGACACCCCGCCGGTGACCAGCGCCTTCAGTCCCTTGAGCTCGTCCATGTCAGGCTGCCCGGAAAGTCTGCCGCTGGCGTCCGAGGCCGTCGATCTCAAGCTCGACAACGTCTCCGTCGCGCAGGTACGGCTTGTCAGGCCGGCCAAGCGCCACTCCGGCGGGAGTGCCGGTGTTGATCACGTCACCCGGGTACAGCGTCATGAACTGGCTGAGGTACCAGACCAGGTAGTCAACACCGAAGATCATGTTCTTTGTGCTGCCGTCCTGCCGGAGCTGCCCGTTGACCCACAGCCGCAGGGCGAAGTCCTGGGGATCGCCGGCCTCGTCGGCCGTGACGATCCACGGCCCGAACGGGTTGAACGTCTCGCAGTTCTTGCCCTTATCCCACTGACCGCCCCGCTCGGCCTGGAACTCCCGCTCGCTCACGTCGTTGCTGATCGCGAACCCGGCGACGCATGCGCGGGCGTCGTCGGGCGAGTCAAGATAGCGGGCGGCGGCACCAAGCACTATGGCCAGCTCGACCTCGTAATCGGTCTTCACTGAACGCCGCGGGATCAGCACGTCGTCGCCGGAACCGACCACGGTATCCGGTGCCTTCATGAAGACGACCGGCTCGGCCGGCGGGGTCGCGCCGGTTTCCGCGGCGTGATCGCTGTAGTTCAGCCCGATGCACACGATCTTGCCGATCCGCGCGAGCGGCGGGGCGTACCGCGCGGGCGTCTCCGCTTGCGGCAGCTGGCCCGTGTCGATCGCGGCGCGGATCTGGGCCAGCGAGGCGGCGGACAGCGTTTCCGGCTCGATCTCGGTGGTGAGTGGGCTAAGTGAGAACCAGCGATCGCCGCTGGCCACGACTGGAACGGTGATGCCGGCAGCGGTGCGGCTCCGGGCAAGGCGCAATGCGGGTCCTTCCAAGAGTGCGTTGAAATACAGCATTCGTTATACGAGCGATGTCTAGCGGCTGCCCCCGGGCTGGTCGAAGGGGCTCATGTAGGACGGCCTCCGGGCCCGCATCGCCAGCCTCAAGGTCAGGCGCACGCGCGTGGAAGCGGGCAGGCGCACGGTGAGCCACGGTCCCCTGGCATCCGCGTGGCGCTCGACCACGGCCGGCTCGCCGTGCCCGTAGTCGTAGAGGTCGCCGAGCCAGGAACCGTCCTCGCACGCGGTGTAGCGCACGTCCTCGATCGAGTGCTCGGCGAACGCCCCAGCCTGGACGATCACCCGGCGCTCGTGCTCCGCGTCCAGGTTGACCAGTTCGACCACGGTGCCCTCAGGGTCGATGCCGGAGACCAGGGCGGCCACGCCTGGCGGCAGGCCGGGGCGGCGGCGGGTGGCGTCGTAGTAGCGAACCCGGGCCTGCTGCAGGCCGCCGTTGTAGATGACCTGCGGACCGCCCCAGGTGAGCTGCACCAGGGCCTCGGTGACGACCGGGTTTGACTGCTGCCACAGGTGAATGTCGGCTTCCGCGACGTCACCGCCGCGGTAGGCGCGCATACGGGCGAGCCGGTGACGCGCCTGGGCCTGGGCCGCGGCCAGGATCTTCTCCGGGTAATCGGGGTTGTCGCCGGCCAGGAACGTGAACCACGGCTCTTCGTGCCCGGCCTCCTCCTTGCTGCGAAAGGAGCGAACCGTCCGCCAGTCGTATCCCGACCGCTCGCGCAGGCCCTCGAGCCGCTGCCGGTCGGCCGGGTCACCGGCATGGTGCCACAAGGCCATCGGGACGGATGTCAGCATCGGGTTGTAGTCGAACCAGCCCCGGTCGCTGTACCGGAACGGGACGAGCAGCGTCGGCACGGTCACCGCCGGGCCCAGCTGCGGGCACCACTTGGAAGAGATAGAAGAGTCTGAATCGGTGAACGCCATCACCGTGCCGTGGGCGATGACCGCGTCCAGGGCCGGGCGCACCAGGTGCAAGTAGCCGTCGTCTCCGGTCACAGTGGCGGCGGCCAGCGCGGCCACAGCGGCGGCGGAGCCGACACTGTACCAGCCGTGTGGCCAGGACCAGCCGTAGTGACCGCCGTACCAGCGCCCGTCGAGCAGGCTGCCGACCACCCCGTCCGGGCCGACGTTGTCCGGTACGATCCCGTTATTCGCGGCGGCCCGCTCCCGCCATGCGCCGACGTACTGCTCGATCCAGTCGCGGTAGCGCTGTTCGCCGGTGAGGATCCAGGCATTCAGCACGAGCCCGGCGGCCGCAAGGTTCACCGCGGTATCGCCCACGCCCATCCGGGTGTTCATCGCGGTGGTCAGCCGAGGATCGGAGTCCCGCTCGGGCACCGGCGCGTCTGGGGGAAGCAGCCAGTCAAGGGGGAAGCCGTAGCTTTTCTCCTCCCGGTCGATCCACGGGTAGTGCGTTCCGTCGAACAGGCCGCTTCGGCCGGAATCTGACCCGTTATGCGGGCGGCGGATGATGCGGCGGTCAGGGTCGTAGTTGCCGTGGGCGGGGTCGACGTACAGCTCCGCGAACCGCACCGCCCGCTCCGCCCACTGGGCCGGGTCGGCCATGGTCAGGAAGTAGAGCAGGAGCAGGCTTTCACCCTGGTGGAACCAGTCGTAGCCGCGCTCGTACTCACCCGACAGCATTCCCAGCTCGGTCAGCTGCGCGGTGACGCCCTCCCAGTGGCGCTCGGATTCGGCCAGCAGGTCGTCGGACCCGCCGAGCAGGTACAGCTGCGGCCAGTTGAAGAACGTCTCGTAGAAGTCGTCCACGCCGTCGCGCGTGGTCAGCGTGTGCTGGTAATTCAGCCGCCCGTCCGGGGCGGTGAAGTCACGCGCGAAGCGGCGCCAGGCGTGGTCGAGCAGGTCGAACAGCTCACGCTCGGCCACTGCCCAGCCAGGCGGCTCGAGCAGGGGTACCGAGGCGGTGATGTCGACATGCGTCATGTCACTCCTTCGTAGCGCCGGCCAGCAGCCCGCTGACCAGGTAGCGTTGTGCGAACAGGAATACGAGCAGGACCGGGGTGATCCCGAGCAGCGTGGCCAGGGCGAGCTCGGGCCGCAGCACGGTGCCTCCCGCGGCCGTCGGGTTGAACTGCGGGACGTCGGTCAGCAGCAGCCCGATGCCGACCTGAACCGGGTACTGGCCGCTCTGCGGCAGCATCACGTAGGGCAGGAAGTAGTTCGTCCAGTTCGCCACGAAGCTGAAGAACCCCACCAGCGCGACGATCGGCGCGGCCAGCGGCAGCGCGATACGGCGGAACGCCCCGAACTCCGTGCAGCCGTCGATGCGGGCCGCGGCCAGCAGGTCGCGCGGTAGCGCGGTGCTGAAGTAGATGTAGGTGAGGTAGACCCCGAACGGGTAAAACGAGAACGGCAGCACTACCGACCACAGCGATCCGACCAGGTGCACTTCGTTGATCTCGAGGAACAACGGGACGACCAGGGTGGTGGCCGGCATCAGCATGACCACGAGCGTGATGATCAGCAGGGCGCGCCGGCCCCGGAACTCCATCATGGCCATGGCGTAGCCGGCCGGGATACTCACGGCGAGCGTGATCGCCAGCGCGAGGAATGCGTAGACCGCGGAGTTGCGCAGCCACAGCAGGATCGCGTCGCCCTGGAACCCGGTCAGCTCATCCCAGTTGACCCGCAGCTGGTGCCATGAGCCGAAGGAGAGCGGGTTGTCGTGCACGAGTTGCGCGTCCGTCTTGGTGGCGGCGAGCAGCAGCCAGATGACCGGCAGGATGAAGAAGACGACGAACACGAGCAGCAGCAGGCCCGCGAGAACCTGGCTCGCGGCGCGCGACGGGTACGTCGCCCGCCTGGGCCGTGCGGATGGCGGGGCCGTGGCGCCGTCCCGGATGGGGACGTGGGTGTCAGTTCGCATCAAAGAATCTCGATCGGGTGACGAACACGGCGGCGACGACAAGGCAGATCACGAGGAGTTCCACGGAGATCGCCGCCGCGGAGTTGACGTTGTTGTTCTGGAATGCGAAGTCATAGGCCAGCTGGTTAGGCGAGTAGTCACGGCCCGCCACCCCCAGGCTCGCCTCTGAGACAAGCTGCGGTTCGACGAACAACTGCGCGCCGGTGGCGAACGCCAGGATCACCATGTACACGATCCACTTGCGCAGCATCGGGATCTGGATGTAGCGGGCGATGCGCCAGGCCCCCGCACCGTCGATCCGCGCGGCCTCCATGATGTCGTGCGGGATGTTGTTCAGCGCCCCGTACATCACGACGATCCAGCCGCCCGCACCCGTCCAGAAGGCGATGATCGCGAACAGGATCGCCAGGTGGCCTGGGGCGATGACGTTCCCGAACGTGCTGTAGCCGAGCAGGCGCAGGAACGACGAGGCGGGGCTGACGGTCGGGTCGAGCATGAACAGCCACACCAGGACGCTCGCGGCTCCCGCCAGTGCCCCCGGAATGTAATAGACGAAGCGCACGAGCCCGCTCAGGCGCCGCACCGGCAGCTGGTGCAGCACCAGTGCCAGCCCGGTCACCAGGATCACCAGCGCGACTAGCCAGATCACCAGGTAGAGCCCGATGTGCTCCAGGGCGGGCACGTACCGGAAGTCCTGGGCGGACTGCACGAAGTTGGAGAACCCGGCGAAGTAGTTGTCCGCGTTCGTGAACGCGAAGTAGATGCCGTAGCCCACCGGCACAACTCCGAACGCCACCAGCAAGATCACGTAGCCGGCCACGAAGGCGTGGCCGGCGCCGACGGCGCGCCAGGGCGCGCGGCGTGCGCGCGCCCTGGCGGGTCCTGTGGTCACCGTGCTCAATGGCTCACCTGGTAGCCGGCGGCCGTGGCGTAGTTAGTGATCGCCGTCTGCCAGTTCGGCAGCATCGAGACGATCGGCTTGCCCGAGGTGATGCCGGGGGTCACGGTGGACGCCCAGATCGCCTCCTGGCTGAACTTGCCGTAACCCCAGCCTTGCCAGATCTGCCCGGCGGCCTGCTGCACCACGGGGACGATGTCGTTGGCGAAGTAACCGGACTTCTGCTGGTTGGCGAGCCACACCTTGGCGACCGGAGCGTACGCCGGGAGGCCCGGCGCCAGGTCTCCCTGGTAGGCGTCGCTGGTCGTCACCCAGGTGATGAAATCGACCGCCGCCTTCAGGTGGGCCGAGTGCGCCGACAGCAGCCACAGTCCCCCGCCGACGTTCCCGGTGGTCGGAGTGGTCGCCCCCGGCCACTGCGGAATCGGCGCCGCCGCCATCTGGTCCTTGGGGGTGTTCAGGCCGGATGAGCTGTTGAAGACCGACCCGGCGAACCAGACCGGGCCGGGCAGCATAAGCACCTTGCCCTGCTCCTGCTTGTCGAAGGCGCTGCTGAACGCGCTCAGAGGCGACATCGACTTGTCCTTGAGCAGCGTGTCAAGCAGGGACGCCATGCGCGTGCAGTTGGCGGTGGTCACGTTCACGGTCACCGCCCGGATGCCGGTGACGTCGTTGGCCTGGCACTGGCTGGCCCACATGTAGATCTCCGGGGCGAAGGTGTCCCCCGCGGCGCCCACGATGTAACCCGGGTGCTGCTTGGCGACCTCCTCCCCGATCTGCTGATACTGCGCCCAGGTCGTCGGAACCTGGTAGCCCCACTTCTTCATCAGCGGCGCGTTGTACCACAGCACCACGGGCGCGAGGTCGTTGCGGAGGCAGTAGACCGTGCCGTTGACGGTGCACGGAGCCAGGGCCCCGGCCGAGAACTGGCTCAGCACCGAGTTGGAGAGCAGGCCTTTGTTCAGGGGCGCGGTGAACCCGGCGGGCTGGGCCCAGCTCACCTCGTTGCTCTCAGCGCTGAACACCACGTCCGGCCAGCCGCTCCCGGTCCGGTCGTACAGGTCGACCTTGGTCTGGAGCGTGTTGGAGCCGTTGGCGTCACCGTCGTAGGTGACAAGGTTGAGCTTGACGTTCGGGTGGGCCTTCTCATAGGCCTGCGCCGCGGGAACGCGGGTAGAGTCCACCCATACCGTCAGCGCGCCAGAGGACTGCGCCGCCTGCTTGAACCCGTCCGTCGTGCCTCCGGAGGATCCTCCGGAGGAGTTCCCGTTCCCGCATGCGGCGACTGCGACCGCCACCACGAGCACACCGACAGCAGACGCTGCCCGCGCCCACGACGCTCTCGGACGCCTTCGCGCGCGGCCAGCACGGCTGATTAGGGCCATCGATACCTCCACTTCGTTGTGCAGTCGCCCGGGCCGCTGGTTCAGCGAAGGACAACCGAGAGATTGCATTATGTGTATGACTTATGGACTGCTCGCCTTACCGTGCCCGAAACGAGGCTGACCAGCGAGGACAATCTCAGTGAACGCCACGTAACGTTCATGCTGCTTGCCCCATTAAGACGCACATGTACAGGTCTCGTCAAGGTCATAGGCACGCTTATATTGAGTCAAGGCTGAGCTTGATGAGATGAAGAGTAACGAATGACTGATTTGCGCCGTTTCGTTACCGCAAAATGAGTAGTATCAATGTCGGCCTCTTGGCCTACCATGCTACGATCGCCGCAGATCAGAGCCGCTCTCAGCTGTGCCGCGGCCGGGTGACGAGGAAGAACAGGATACGCAAGAACGTGGACGGTGCGCCTCTGGCAAGCGGCCGCAGGGAAGCACCGGCCAGCCACACCGCGGAACGGGGAACGCCCGGCGTCTACCGGCCTCGCTACGAGGTGGTGGCCGGACAGATCCTCGACCTGATCAGCGAACTGGCCATGCGCCCCGGCGACCGGCTGCCCACCGAGAAGGACCTGGCGGTGCGCCTGGGCACCAGCCGCACGGTTGTCCGGGACGCGGTCAAGATCCTCTCGGCGAGCGGCCGGGTCAGCGCCCAGAAAGGCCGTGGCCTTTACGTAGCCGATGGTGAGAGCATGATCGGGGCAGCGCGGCGGGGCGGGTTCTTCGAACCAACCAACCTGGACCATATCTTCATGCTGTTCGAGTTCCGGCGCGTGCAGGAGATGCAGGCGAGCAGGCTGGCCGCCAGGCGCGCCAGCCCGTCCGAGCTGCGGGAAATCGAAGGCGCCGTGCAGGCCTGCCGTCGTGGACACGTCAACGGCGACAACCCCGAGTTCAACAAGGGCGACGACGCGTTCCATCTCGGCATCGCCGCCGCCTCGCACAACGTCTTCCTCGTATCAGCCGTTCGCGAAGCCCGCGCGCTGCAGCGCCAGGCCAGCGTCATCGGCTTGCACGGACTAGGCGGTCACGCCGCGGCCGCGGTCGAGGAGCATGAGGCGATCTACCACGCCATCAGGGACGGAGAGCCAGAGGCAGCCGCCGAGGCAACCTCGGTGCACCTGGACAACACCCTCGAGGACTACCGTCGCGAAATCCAGCGCCGCGTATTCGGATGACCCGAACGGATGCGGCCCACCGGGACCGGGACACCGCGCGTCACGCGGGTTAGCGGGTTCCTTACTCGCTCAGGTGCCAGATCTCGGTCAGGTCCGACCACTGGCCGCCGGTGCCGGCGTCCGGCCAGGGTTCTGGCCTCGTTACATGGCTTCCTCGCTACACGGCCCGCCGATCCGCAGGACGCTGCTGAACTGGGTGGATGAGGCAGTCGCGGGGAGAACAGGTCATACTCTTCGGTGTGACACAGGCCGAGAGTGGAGACACGGTGGCAGGCATGACCCCGGACACCGTGGCGCGAACGCCCGCGGGCGCGGGTGACGCCACGCCGACCCGCGGCGCCTACCGGCCGGGGTACGAGCGGGTGGCCGAGCAGATCCTGGAGTTGATCGCGCGGTCACGCCTGCGCCCTGGAGACCGGATGCCCACCGAGAACGAGATCGCCGGGCAGTTGGGAACGAGCCGCACGGTCGTGCGCGAGGCGATCAAGATCCTGTCGGCACTCGGCCGGATCAAAGCGCAAAAGGGCCGCGGGCTCTACGTCGCCGACGATGACGGGATGCTCGGGATGCGCTGGGAGGGCTTCTTCCTGCCAACCGACCTCGATCACATCTACATGCTCTTTGAGTTTCGCCGTGTGCAGGAGTCCGAGGCGAGCCGACTTGCCGCCACCCGGGCGACGCCGGTGGAGCTGCGAGCCATCGGGACGGCCGCGCAGATGTGCCGGGAAGGACACATGACGGAGCAGCCGGAACTGTTCCGCCGTGGCGACGACGAGTTCCACCTCAGCATCGCGGCGGCATCGCATAATCCGTTCCTGGTCGCGGCCGTGCGCGAGGCGCGGCGCCTGCTGATGCAGTCCGCCACGATTGGACTGCACGGCACGCTCGGCGGCCACGCAGCCGAAGCGGTCGAGGAGCACGCCGCGATCTACCAGGCCATCCGCGACGGGGAGCCGACCGCAGCAGCCCATGCCGCCACCGTGCACCTGGATAACACGCTGGAGGACTACCGCAGGGAAATCCAGCGCCGCGTGTTCGGCCCCGAAGGTCACGGCTATGGTCACGGCTGAGGCGTTAGCGCCAACTCAACCGCGCCTTCATCCCTCACCTGCCGCAGTGACCTTATCAGGCCCCCGACCAAGGGAAAGAGTGAGCAGCCCAATGCGTCTTCCCCAGGCATCAGCTGGCGAAGTCGCGCTGTGGTGCGCAGTGCGCACCACAGCGAGTCGGCTATTAGTCGCCGACTATCCTCCGGATGAGTTCAAGCTTCTGCTCGGGCGTCAACGCCTCGGCGTCCCCAGCCACCAAACCATCCAGAACCGACCTAACGTCGTGCTTGTCAGGGTTCAGCACGGCGTCAATGACCTGAGAACGCAAGCCATCGTTCTTTTCGTAGACCCAGTATCGGGTCGCTCATGCGCGCGGACGACGCCGCGGAACTAGGCAGGCTGCTCGCAGACGACTTCGGGCCTGGCCGTCGTGAGCGGGTTCTACTTCGTCAAGTCGGACGGCCTTCACCAAGCGCTGCCGGTCAGGGGCAGCTACCGCTCCGAGGCAACCGGGGAACCTGCGAACCTGATGTCCGCTTCTGACTGCCCAGTTGCCGCAGAGTGCCACTGGTGCCACGGGCCGATACGGCTGGCGACGCGGAACCAGATGGAATGGGTGCACGCCACAGCGTCCTCGCCGTCAGCAGGGGATGCGTCATGAGGCGGCGCAGCGATATGCGGTCGCCCGTCTTCGCCTGCAAGCTGGCCGCGGCGCGGCGGATCGAGAAGGAGTTCTCCGGCTGGCACGTGTGGGTGTCGAACCTGGGCCGTTACTGGGCGGTTCGCCAGGGACCGGATGCGAGATGCAGCCGCGACGACCCCCGGCCGATGACGCTCGACGGCGACGACCCCGAGACGCTGCGCACGGCGCTGGCCGAGGCCGAGCAGGCGCACTCCGTCACGCTTGAGGCGTCATTACTGGCGCGTCACGCGGCAGGGATCACCGGGGCGGCTAGCTGCGGATTCCATCACAAGACGGAATGTGGGCAGCAGTAGACAAATGCGTCAGGATGGGCGCTCGTTACCTACGTGAGCGGGGAAGGGTTGTGCGGCGGTGAAGTGGGACTGGAAGACGATAGTCATACTGACGGGCACAGTCGTCATCCTCGTGTTCGGCGTGCTGAATGTGGTCAGCGGCAATCATCTGGTCGGAGCGGTCCTGCTGGCGTGCATCGTGCTGAGCCTCCCGAGGGTGATGCGCTACACGCGGAAGGACGCGCCAAGCCAGCCAGCCCGACTGCAACCGCCGGAAGCGGCGAACACCCCAGAGACCGATGCTCCCGGCGGATCGGAGTGAACTGGCGGAGGAGCTTGGCGTGAGCGCTGGGGTCAATCTTGGTGCCTGTTTTGTTTGAGCTGTTATTGCAGAGAAGAGGAAAGCATGAAACCGCTGGCCAAGGCAGCGATGGGGGCGGTTGCGGCATCAATGCTCACGCTGGCAGCGTGCGGCAGTTCCGGCACGGCGAGCGCACCGGCCACGGCAAGCGCCCGCCTCCGCCGTTATAGCAGCGCAGGGGACCGCAGGCGTTGCCGCCAACCCCGTGACACTGCTACTCAAGACCGGCGCGAAGCAGAACCAGTCCTTCCCGCCGGGAACGGATGTCTACGGCGACAGGTTCGCCTCTGGCACCGTCGATAACGGAAGCGAGCAGGTCACCGCCTGGACGTTCGCCTCCCAGGCTGCCCCGCAGGCTGACCTGCCC
>Ga0207707_10001742_pt1 | contig 20010 bp, 14 predicted proteins | sample KBSC83BmetaG_FD_184336 | JGI IMG/M metagenome (GOLD analysis project Ga0207707, IMG submission 184336) | Corn rhizosphere microbial communities from Kellogg Biological Station, Michigan, USA - KBS C8-3B metaG (SPAdes) (version 2) | ecosystem: Host-associated > Plants > Roots > Rhizosphere ...
CTTACAGCCGAGATCGGCGGCATCGGCCGCACCGGTGTTCATGCCGAAGCCGCCATTGGGCGGATGCGAATGCGCCGCATCGCCGGCAAGGAACACGCGGCCGCGCCGGAAATGCTCGGCATTGAGCGCGCGGCGGCTCCAGGCGACCACGCCGGCAATGGTGAACGGCGCGTCCCGGCCGATCAGCCGTCGCACGATCGCCTGCGCATCGATGCCGCGGACATCCTCGGTCTTGGTATAGAGCAGGATGCGCCACAGCTCCTTGCCGTCGACCGCCATGGTCGTCGCCCAGGTTCCCTCGGGCCCGACGGAGATGTATCGGCCGGCATTGCCCTTGTCGTGCAGGCGATGAAGCTCCGGCAAGCGGAACTCGATGTTGAGCGAGCGGTCGATCAGGAGCTCGCCCTCCATTGGAATGCCGATGCCCTCGCGCACCGTGCTCGAGAACCCGTCGCAGCCCACGAGATAATCGGCCGCGACGGTTTCGCGCCGGCCACTCGCTTCATCGACGAGGCTTGCCGTCACCCCGCCCGGGCCGTCCTCGAAGCTCTCGAGACGGCAGCCATAGCGCAGCGACACGGAAGGGAAGGATTCGGCGAGACGCTGCAGGATCGGATCGAAGACGAATTGCGGGCAGTGCCACTGATGCTCGGGGCTGAACGGGTTGGGGCGGATCGAGCCTAGCGCGTACATCTCGAAGCGCGCGATCTCGTAACCCGTGAGGCTCGTCAGGAACACATTGTCGAACGGGAAATCCGGCGGGAAGCCCCAGTTTTTCACCGCCTCGACCGCGCCGAGACGGCGCAGGAATTCCATCGTGCGCACGCCGATTTGCATGATCCGGCTGTATTTCGCGCGCTCCTCCGGCGAATCGCGCTCGATCAGGAGGCATTCGATGCCGCGCCAGCCCAATTCCGCGGCAAGCAGCAGCCCCACCGGACCGCCGCCAACGATGAGGACGGGAACGCGCGCGCTCATGAGGAGAGGGATTTGAGCTTTCGCTCCGCGTGGTCCGCGAGCGCGCCGAGCGCGGCCGCGGGCTTTCCCGCATAGGAGGAGCCGTGCATCACGGCGAGGGTGCGCGGCGCGAGCGCCGCCAGCCGGCGCAGCATCGGCGCGGTCGCCGGGGTAAGGCTCATCGATTGCGAGCGGTCCTCGCCTTCGATCGCAGTCGCAACGACATCATCGCTCGTCACGGCCGGCCCGTCGCCGCCATGCGCGAAAAGATCGCTGCAAAAGAGCGTGGCGCTGGTTTCTTCGAAAAGCAGCCCCGCATCCCAGCCATGCGGCAGATGCGGCGTGTCGAGATGGCGAACGCGCTTGCCGCCGAGATCGAGGGTCTCGTTATCGCGCAACGCGCGCAGGCGATCGGTCAGATCGCTGACCCAGATCCGGCAGCCAACCGCCCCATGCACCACGGTGGCGCCGGGCGCCGCCTCGAGCCAATTCTCGAGCGCGCCGCATTCATCGGCCTCGACATGGCTGAAGCCGATCCAGCGCAGCTCAGCGACGGGGAGAACCCGCGAGACGGCTTCGGCGATCTGAGGGAACATTTTGCGGTGCCCGCAATGAAACAGGAAGGGCTGCTCGGCCTTCACCAGGAACTGGTTGAAGGTGAAGCCGACCGGCGGATTGATCGCAGGTACGAAGGTCGAGATGCGGAAAATGCCGTCGCTGATTTCGTCGAGCTTTGTCGCCATGGCTCCTTCCTCCTTGTCATGCGGCCGGTGCGTGCCGGCCGGTTTGCCTCACGCCGCGGCGCCCCACCCGGCACCCAATTGTGCGCGCAGATCGGCGAGCAGCGTTTTGAGCCCCGCCGCGCGGCAGGTGCCGAAAATATTGTAGTCCGGCCGCTTCACGATGATGTCGCAGCGATATTCGTCCATCAGCTTGCCATAAAAGCCTTCGCTGTCGACCACCGCATCCGCCGCCGGCGCAGCGGACGCATCGGCCAGCGTCACCACGGAGCCGCCGAGGCTTTGCCAGAAGCTGCGATCCGCGGCGTCGAGCACGCGGCTCGGATCGATCCCGCGGGCAAGAATGAGAAAGCCACGGCCGGCTATGTCGTCGAAGCGCCCCTCGGCCGCGCCGCGGCGCACGCGCCCTTGCGGGAACGCATCACCCGCGCCCGGCACGCCGCCCTGGGCGATCAAACCCTTCTCGACACCAGGGACGCGAAAGGCGATGAGCTGTTGCTGGCCGCGCGAACGGTCTTTCTCCGCCTGCATCGCCATCAGCTGCGCGTCGCGCAGCTTCACCTTCTCGGGGTCGCGCTCATTCACATGCAGCCCGACCCGCATGCTTTCGACGATGGTGGCGCGCGCGCTCGGCCCGCGCTCCGCCATATAGGTGTCGAGGAAGTCGGGCGAGGCGAGCCCTTTGAGGACCGCATCGAGCTTCCAGGCAAGGTTGTGCGCGTCGCGGAATCCCGAGCACAGGCCCTGCGCGAGGAAAGGCGGCATTTGATGCGCGGCATCGCCGGCGAGGAAGACGCGGCCGACGCGCCATTGCCGGGCATAGAGCGACTGGAATTTATAGGAGGCGACGCGGATGAGCTCGTACTCCTCAGGCGTCGCGCCTTCCGGGCGATCGAGCCGCCGCCACACGCTTTCAGGCTTCACCGCGTCCTCGGCCGATTCGCCCGGGAAGATCATGAACGACCAGCGGCGATGATGCGGGCCCATGAAAAGGGTCACGCCCGGCTGCTCGGGCTCGCAGAATTGGCGCATCGCCGGCAGGCCTGGGCGGGCGCGAATCTCCTTGGCGTCGATCACCAGCCAATCCTGATCGAAGCCCAAATTCTCGTATTCGACGCCGAGCGCGCCGCGAACGAAGCTGTTGCCGCCATCGGCGCCGATCAGGAACCGCCCTTCGATCCGGCGCGTCCGGCCTTCGCCGTTCGTCACCACGACGGCAGCGCTGTCGCCGTCCTGCGAGATGCCGGTCGCGGTCTCGCCGCCGAAGATTTCGACCGACGGCACGGAACGCGCGAGGCGGTCGAGCTCCTTCTCGAAGGAGGGCTGATAGATCGAGGTGTATTCGGGCCAACCATGAGTCGCCATTGGCGACACCTCGCTGGAGAGCAGCACCTGACCGTTCTTGGCGAGCTCATAGATCGGCAGGAAATGCGTCGACGGCCAAATGTCTTCGACGCAGCCGACCTCCTGGAACATGCGCAGCACGTCGTCATGAACGATTCCGACGCGAGGCAGGTTGTAGAGCGTGCGATGACGCTCGACGACCGCGACGCGATGGCCCGCGCGACCGAGGAGGATTGCCGCGAGCATTCCCGTCGGGCCGTAGCCGACAATCACAACGTCATACATTCCTGTCCTCCCTCGCGGCCTTCGCGGCCGGTTCGACATTTGGAGCGAGCTGACTATAGTTGATCCAATTCCGGCGCAAGACGCCCGATCGCGCGGCGTCGCAACTTTGAGGAGTGTTTCGGTGGAGCGGGATATCGGCCGTGTCGAGCGGGCTGTCGATCGCGGGCCCAACGATCAGGTCCAGGCCAAGCGCACGATGCTGCGGCCCGGCGCTTTCGCCGAGCAATCGCCTTTCCTCCACCTCTCCGAAGACTGGTTCGCGGCGCCGGGCGGATTCGAGACCCATCCGCATCGCGGCATGCAAACCGTGACCCTGGTGCTGGGCGGCGCGCTCCATCATCGCGACCATACCGGCGCCGACGGCGTCCTGCGGCCGGGCGATGTCCAATGGATGACGGCGGGACGCGGCGTCCTCCACAGCGAGATGCCGGATGGCGCGGAGACCGCGCACACCTTGCAGCTCTGGGTCAATCTTCCGGCATCGGCCAAGATGATCCCGGCGCGTTATGTCGATCAACCGCTGGCGAAGGTGGCGCGGCGCAGCCTTCCCGGGATCGAGCTGCGGGTTTACGCCGGACAATCGGGCGAGGTGACGGAGCCGCATGGCAGCCACTGGCCCGTGATGTTCATCGACATGAGCATGGAGCCCGGCCGCAGCTTCGCCCAGGAAATCCCGGCGCGGTTTCGGGCGTTTCTCTATCTGATAGAAGGATCGGCGCGGCTCGGCCGCGCGCGACGGAAAGTCGCGGCTCCGGATGTCGCTTGGCTCGAGCCGCGGCCCGATGGTGGCGATGAGACGGATGTTCTCGCGATCGAAGCCGAGGCCGCGATGCGCGCCGTGCTCTTCGCCGGTCCGCCGATCGACGAACCGGTCGTCGCCTATGGGCCCTTCGTCATGAATACGGTCGACGAAATCCGCCAGGCTTTCGCCGACTACCAGGCGAACCGCCTCACGGCTTGACCCTCCGCCCATCGCGCTGCGGCCGCTCGACATCTTACGCCTTGCCGATCTCGGTTTCGGCGCGCCGCGGAACAGCCGGCGCGGCGAGCGCCTCGGCGTCGCCCACGCGCTTGGCAAAGGAATAAATCGCGGCGGCCACCGCGAACACGACGCCTCCCGACGAGATCCAGATCATCGGCAGGGCCGTGCCGTCGGCGAGAAAGCCGTAAAGCTGCGAGGAGAGCGCGCTGAGCAGCATCTGCACGAAGACGCCCAGCCCCGCCGCCGTCCCGGCGAGCTCGGGCCGGATACGCATCGCTCCTGCTTGGGCGTTGGGGAGCGACAGGCCTTGTGCGAAGCTCATCACCCCGCCCGGCACGAAGATGATCAGCGGCGAGAGAAATCCGGCAAGGACGCAGGCCGCTTGCGCGACCGCCGCGGCAAGGCATACGACCGCGCCGATCAGCACCATGCTCTCGATCGCGACGCGCCCGCTCAACCGGCTCGAAATCCAATTTCCGCTGCAATAGCCCACGGGAAAGCACATGAAGTAAAGCCCGTATTCCGTCTCGGAGCGGCCCAAGACGTCCTTCATCAGAAAGGGCGATGCCGCGGCGACGGCAAAGAACATGAACGACATGAAGGCCGGCTGCAGGATAAAAGCGACGAACCGCGTATCGCGCAGCAGCACGCCGTAATGGCGCAACACCCCGGACGAGGCGCCGGCCGCCGCGCGGCGCGCATGGGTTTCGAACAGCACGAAATAGGACGACGCCGCAATCGCCCCGCCGGCCGCGAGCGCGAACCAGAACACACTGCGCCAGCCGAAATTGTCGATCAGCAGCCCGCCGGCGGTCGGCGCCACCATCGGACCCAAAGTGTAAGCCATCGTCAAATAGGCGATCGCTTTGACGAGCGCCTCGGGCCCATAGGCATCGCGCGCGATGGCGCGGGCGAGGGTGAGGCCGCATGCCGCACCCATCGCCTGAACCAAACGGCCGGCGATCAAGGCGAGAATCGATCCGGCCAGGGCTGAGGCAAGGCTGCCAAGAAGAAAGAGCCCGAGCCCGCCGAGCAGCACGGGGCGCCGTCCATAGTGGTCGGAAAGGCTGCCATAGACCGGGGTCGCAACCGCCATCGCCATGAAGGTCACGCTGAACGTCGCCTGGACGAGCGCGTCCGAGGCGTCGAAGCCCGATTTCACCTCGGGCATCGCCGGCAGGAAAAGATGGATGGCGAGCGGACTGGTCAGCGTGATCGCGCCAAGCGCGATGACGAAGCCCGCGCTCAGTTTACCCTCGCTCATGCATCGACCGAATTTGCTCCGCGGCTATTTTAGCAGCTGCGGCAGCTTCGTCGCGAGAATCGCCTCGGCCTCGCGCGCGATCCGCCCAACGAGCTCGGCGGCGGGCGGAATGTCGCGGATGAGCCCCGCATCCTGGCCCATCGACAAGGGCGCCTCGTTGATGTCGCCGCGCTGGCGCGCGGCCTGCACATCGGCGAGCGCTTGCGCCTGGTCGCGGCGCAACGCCCACTCGCGTCCCGCCCACCGGTCGATGAAGCCGTTGCGCTTGGAGCGCGACATCGCGCCCGGCCAGACCTTCCCCGCCGCGAGATCGGGAAGCTCCGACAGCAGCGTGTCATGGCCGTCGGCATCGACGATTGCCTGCTTGAAATTCGCATGGAGCGGCGATTCCTCGCTGGCGAGAAAGCGCGTGCCGAGCAGCGCGCCATCGGCGCCGAGCGCCAGCGCTGCCGCGAGGCCGCGGCCGTCGGCGATGCCGCCCGCGGCGAGCACCGGCACGGGCGCGACCGCGTCGACGACCATGGGGATGAGCGGCAAGCTCGCCTGCCATCCGACATGGCCGCCGCCCTCGGTGCCCTGCGCGATAATCACATCGGCGCCGGCCGCGACGGCGCGCCGGGCCTCGGGCACGCCGCCGGCCATGAAGGTGACCTTGCTGCCGGCATCATGGGCGCGAGCGATGAAGGGCGCGAGATCCTGCTCTGGCCGCGGCCAGGCGAACGCGACCACCGGCGGGCGCAGATCGAGCGCCGCGGCGAAGGAATCCTCGCGCAGATCGAAGAGGAGAAAGTTCACCCCGAACGGCTTGTTGGTCCGCTCACGGATCGCGGTCACGCCGGCGCGCACCTGCTCGGGTTTGAGGTTATGGCACCCCATGGCGCCGAGCCCGCCGGCCGAGGAGACCGCCGCGACCAGCGCCGGCGCGTAGATCGAGCCCATTCCTCCCAGCGCGATCGGATGATCGATCTTGAGCAAATCGCAAAATTTCGTGCGGATCATGCTCTCCTCCTCCCTCGTGTCTCAGATGGGCTTCGCCAGCGCGGCGAAGGATTCGCTTTGCAGGCGCACCGGATCGGCACCGGGAAGCTTCGGATTCTTCTCCCACTCGCCGAGCTGATAGGAGTTCTCGACCACGAGGCGGCAGCGCTCGTAGCGGCGCGCAACGAAGCCTTCGAGGATCGCGCCGAGCGGTTCGTCTCCCCTCAGCATCTCAGCCAGCACGATCGCGTCCTCGATGGCGATCGCGGCGCCGCTCGCGAGCTGCGGCGGCGCGACATGTACGGCATCGCCGATCAGCACCGCGCGGCCGCAATGCCACGGCTTCGGCAGCAGCAGCGATTCGACCGGGCGATAGACGATGCGCGCCGGATCGGTGATCGTGTCGCGCACCTCGCCCATCAGCCCGCCGAAATCGCTCAACAATTCGCGCATCACCGCGGGCCAGCGCTCGGGCTCGAGCCGCGGATCGCCGCTCACGTTCTGGACAAGGTAGACATACATCTCGTCGCGCGACACGGGATTGAAGCCGGCCTTGTGCCGTGGCCCGTAATAGGCCGTGCGCGCCGTCACCGCCGCCGGGCGCGGCGTCATCGCCCGCCACACCGCCTGGCCGGTGTAGCGCGGCGCGAAGCGCTCGCCGAACAGCAGGCGGCGGATTTTCGAATAGGCGCCGTCCGCGCCGACGACGAGGTCGTAACGCGCCTTGGTCCCATCGCTGAAGCGCGCCTCGATCGCCTCCGGCGTTTCGCTGAGCGCATCGACGGTGAGACCAAGGCGCGGCCCGACCCCCGTCGATTTCATCGCGGCGAAGAGCACGTCATGCAGCGCCGGCCGCATCATGCCGACGCAGGAAGGAAAATCGGCGCCGAGGAGGCGCGGCAGATCGACCACGCCGAACACCGTGCCGCCCTGGTCGCAATCGACCACCTGGCTGTAGCCGAAGCCCGCCTCGATGCAGGCCTCGAGCAGCCCGATCGTGCGCAGCGCGCGCAAGGTCGGGCCCTGGACCGAGATGCCGACGCCGAGGATTTGCCAGCGCGGCTGAATCTCGACGAGATCGACGCCAATGCCGGCGCGCGCCAGCGCGGTCGCGAGCGTCATGCCGGCGAGACCGCCGCCGACCACAAGAACCCGGGAGATTGCGCGCGTCGCCATGCGTCGGACCTGTCAGCGCTTGATCGGATCGCTCTTGTCGGGATTGGCGTAGCTGAAGGCTTCCTTGAAAGCCGGCCGCTCCTGGACCCGCTGCCACCACGCCGCGAGCCGCGGCCGCTTGGCGGCGCCGACCATCTCGGGCCGCTTCAGCACCTCGATGCGATTGATGAACGGCGCCATGGCGATATCGGCCAGCGAGTAGTCCTTGCCCGCGAGCCAGGGCGAGGCGGCGAGCGTCTCCTCCATCATGCCGAGGAGATAATCGAGCGCGACATAGGCCTGGTTTTCCTCCGCATCGGACACGCCATGCGCCTGGCGATGGAGAAACCGCGCCATGATGATCGGATTGGGGCAGTTCGCCGCCGCGCGGTCGAGCTGCTCGGGCGTATAGGGTTTCTGCGCCAGGCGCACGGCGTGGCGTGGATTGTGCGACGCGGTGTTGACGTTCGAATGCGCGATCTCTTCCGAATTGAAGATCCAGAGGCGCATCTGCGCCTTGTCGTAGCCGCTGTTGGGGCGGAGGGCGATCGCCGGAAATACGTCCTCGAGATATTCGAGGATGACGTTCGATTCGATGATGATCTTGCCGTCGTGATCGAGCGCCGGCACGACGCCTTTCTGATTGATCTTGCGGTAGAACGGCTCCCAATGCTCGAAGGTGAAGAGATCGACATGCCGGCTTTCATAGGCCAGCTTCTTCTCGGCGAGACACATCCGCACCTTTTGCGAGCAAACGGAGCTCCAATAGTGATAGAGCGTGAGCATGATGTGGCCTCGTCCGGATGGTGGGCGTGCGAGCGCCGAGGCGCCCCCGAATAGTGTTTGAAGCCTAGCCGTCCTTCGGATAAACAGGAAATTCTTCCTGACGCTAGCGCCATAACCGGGTAGTTATGCCTGATCCGATCGCAAACTGGGAACGCCGCATCGGCCGCCGGCTCACCCTGCGCGACCTGCACATCTTCCTCGCGGTGGTGCAATGGGGGAGCATGGCGAAAGCCGCCGCGCATCTCTCGATCTCGCAGCCGGCGATCTCGAAGTCCATCGCCGATCTCGAGCGCGCGGTGGGCGCGCGGCTCCTCGACCGCAGTCCGCGCGGCATCGAGCCGACGGCGTTCGGCCGCGCCTTGGCGCGCCGCGGCCTCGCGGTGTTCGACGAGCTGCGCCAGGGCATCAGCGAGATCGAATTCCTCGCCGATCCGACCGCCGGCGAGGTGCGCATCGGCTGTCCCGAATCGATCGCGGCGGGGCTGCTTCCGGCGGTGGCCGAGGAATTCAGCCGGCGCTTTCCGCGGATGGTGTTGCGCGTCGCTCAGGCGCAGACCGTGACCCTGGAATTTCGTGAGCTGCGCGAACGGCATGTCGATCTGATGATCGGCCGCATCGCACGCCCCTTCGCCGAGGAAGGGCTTGCCGCCGAGGTGCTGTTCGACGAACCGCTCCACCTCGTCGCCGGCGTGCAGAGCCGCTGGGCGCGGCGCCGCAAGCTGAGCCTCGCCGAGCTGGCGCACGCCGCCTGGATCTTAACGCCGCCCAACGAGGTGCTGAGCGCGCCGGTCGCCGCCGTGTTCCAGGAACATGGTCTCGAGACGCCGCGCGCGACGATCGTTTCTTTCTCGTTCCACCTGCGCCTCCATTTGCTGACGCGCACGGACTTCGTGTCGCTCATCCCCGCCTCGATGCTGCGCCTCTTCAACGCGCGTCAGCCCGTGCTGAAGGCGCTGCCGGTCGATGCCGCCTTCGCATCGCTGCCGGTGGCGATCGTCACGCGCAAGAATCAATTGCTGACGCCGGAAGCGAGGCTGTTTATCGATTGCGCGCGGGAAATGGCCGGAATGATCGTGAAGGCGCCGGAATTTCGCCGCACCAATGCGCGAGGCGGCCGCAAGTTGGCTTGAGGGCCGCCGCTCAGAGCGGCAGGCGGCTCGTATGCTTGACCTCGTTCAAGCAGAAATGCGAGTTGACCGAGACGACACCCGGCAGATGCAGCAAGGTCTTCTTCAACAGGCGCTCGTAATCCTTGGCGTCAGCGCAGACGATCTTCATGAAGTAATCGTGGTCGCCGGCCACGGAATAGCAATCGACGATCTCGGGCTGGCGTTGAACGCCGGCCTCGAACTCGAGCAACGTCTGCTCGTCATGCTGGCGCAAGCGGACCTGCACGATGACCACGACGCGCAGGCCCAGCGCTTCGCGATCCAATTCCAGGCTCTTGCCGCGGATGATGCCGGCATCTTCGAGCTTGCGCAGCCGCCGCCAGCACGGCGTGTGGCTGAGGCCGACCTTCGCGCCAAGCGCATCCATCGAAATTCCCGGGTCCTGCTGGTAGATCCGCAGGATGCTGCGGTCGAACTCGTCGAGGTTTTGCAGCATGGAACGCTCCTTTAGGACCATATCCTATAAACCGCGTTCAATAGGATAGTTTCATCCCAATCTCCGGTGATTTACAACAGGAATACGGCGCTTCGTCCGCAGCGGCCTCGTTTACCATTGCCCAAATAAAGAGTTCGCTGGAGGAGCAGATGCCGGATGCGGCCATCGCACTGAGCGACGTTTATACGAGGAATTCGGGCAGCGTCTTCATGAGCGGCATTCAGGCGCTGGTGCGCCTGCCGCTCGTTCAAATCGCCCGCGACCGACGCGCCGGGCTCAACACCAGCGGCTTCATCTCCGGCTATCGCGGCTCGCCGCTGGGCGGCTACGACATCGAGCTGCGCCGCGCCAAGGCCTATCTCGATGCCGCCGGCGTGGTGGTGAAGCCCGCGGTCAACGAAGAGCTCGCCGCGACCGCGATTTGGGGGACGCAGCAGCTGCATCTCTCTCCCGGCGCGCGAAAGGACGGCGTCTTCGGCATTTGGTATGCGAAAGGGCCGGGCGTCGATCGCTCGGGCGATGCCTTGAAGCACGGCAATGCCGCGGGCAGCTCGCGCCATGGCGGCGTGCTGTGTCTCGCCGGCGACGATCATGGCGCGAAATCCTCGACCATTCCGCATCAGACCGACCATGATTTCATGTCGGCGCTCATCCCGGTGCTTTATCCGTCGGGCGTGCAGGAATTCGTGCGCATGGGGCTGCTCGGCCTCGCCATGTCGCGCTATTCGGGCTGCTGGGTGTCGATGAAAGTCATTTCCGACACGGTCGAAGCGACCGCGACAGTCGATCTCGCCGGCGAGGCCGGCGAGTTCGTCCTGCCGAGCGATTTTGCGCGGCCGCCGGACGGGCTCAATCTGCGCTGGCCCGATGATCGCTGGCAGCAGGACTACCGGCTGCAAAACTACAAAGGCTATGCCGCGATCGCCTTCGGCCGCGCCAACGGCGTCGACCGCGTCGTCATCGGTCCGAGCCGCGCGCAATTCGGCATCGTCGCCTCCGGCAAAGCCTATGCCGATGTCTGCGAGGCGCTGTCGCTACTCGGCATCGATGAGGCGATGGCGGCGTCGATCGGCTTACGGGTGCTGAAAATCGGCATGCCATGGCCGCTCGATCCCGTGCGGATTCGCGATTTCTCCGAAGGGCTGCGCGAAATCCTCATCGTCGAAGAGCGGCGCGAGATCGTCGAGAATCAGATCAAGCAGCACCTCTTCAATTGGCACTCCGATCTTAGGCCGCGCATCGTCGGAAAATTCGATGAGAAGGACGCACCCTGCCTGCCGCTCGCCCATGAGCTGTCGGCCGAGCAGATCGCCGATGTGTTGGTGGCGCGGTTGCAGCGCATCGACATGCCGGCCGATATCCGGGACGTGCTCGAAGCGCGGGCCGCGATCATCCGCGGCCGGAACGGAAGATTGGCGGGCTACCAGCCGCCGACGCTGCGCATGCCGCATTACTGCCCCGGCTGTCCGCACAACACGTCGACGCGCGTGCCCGAGAAGAGCCGTGCCATTGCGGGCATCGGCTGCCACTACATGGCGCAATGGACGGACAATCGGACCGAAACCTTCACGCAAATGGGCGGCGAGGGTGTGCCGTGGATGGGCATCGCGCCGTTTACCGACGAGGCTCATATCTTCGCCAATCTCGGCGATGGCACCTATTTCCACAGCGGCGTCTTGGCGATCCGGCAGGCAATCGCCTCGGGCGCCAACATCACCTACAAGATCCTCTTCAACGACGCGGTCGCGATGACCGGCGGCCAGGCCGTGGATGGGAATCTGACGGTCGAGCGGCTGATCCGCCAGCTTGCCGATGAAGGCGTTCGCAAGATCCATCTGCTCTCGAAAGAGCCGGAACGATACGCCCATGCGGGGCTTCCGGAGAACACGACTGTCAAAAGCCGCGACGCGATCGACCGGAGCATGGAAGAATTGCGGCAGGAGCCCGGCTGCACGGCGCTCGTCTATGACCAGACTTGCGCCACCGAGCTGCGGCGCAAGCGCGCCCGCGGCCAAGCGCCGCCTGCGGAAGCGCGCGCCTATATCAATGCCGCGGTGTGCGAGGGCTGCGGCGATTGCTCCGACCAAAGCAATTGCATCGCCATCGAGCCGCTCGAGACGGAATTCGGCCGCAAGCGCGCGATCAACCAGTCCAGCTGCAATTCGGATTTATCCTGCCTCAAGGGCTTTTGCCCGTCCTTTGTCACGGTTTCGGGCGGCACGGTGCGCAAGCGGACCGGCGCGTCGCTGCCTGACCTTCCTCTGCCCAGCCCGCCGACACTCCACCTGCCGGAGGCTGGTTCCTACAACATCGCCGTGACCGGGGTCGGCGGCACCGGCGTCCTCACCGTCGCGCATCTCATCGGCATGGCGGCGCATATCGACGGCATCGCCGCCCTCGCCCTCGACATCACCGGCCTCGCACAGAAAGGCGGCGCGGTCATCAGCCATTTGCGGCTCGCGCGCGCGGCGGGCGATCTGCGCGCGCCGCGTATCCCCTCGGGCTGCGCCGATCTGCTGCTGGCCTCCGACATGGTGGTGGCGGCGTCGAGCGAAGGCCGGCAAATCATTTCGGCGGCACGAACGCGGGCGGTCATCGACACGCATCGAACGCCGGTCGCCAGCTTCATTCGCGAGCGCGATTTCGACTTCCGCGCCGGGGCAACGCTGTCGATCATCGAGGCGGCGGTGCAGAACCCGGCTTGCGAGCGTGATTTTCACGGGCTTGCCCAACGCCTCTTCGGCGACGCGATCGCCGCCAATCTCATGATTGTCGGCTGTGCCTACCAGCTCGGATGGCTGCCGGTCAGCGAGGCGGCGCTGCTGCACGCCGTCGAATTGAATGGGGTCGCGGTCGAGCTCAATCGCGAAGCGTTTCGCGCTGGGCGCTGCGTCGCGGCTTTCCCGGATCGCATCGACGCGTTGCTGGGAGCGCCGCGCGGCGCGGCGCTGTCCGAGATGAACCTTGCCGACATCATCGATCATCGCGCGCGGCATTTGACCAAATATCAAAATCGCCGTCTCGCCGAGCGCTATCGCAAAACGGTCGCATTGATCGCGGAGCGCGAGGCCCGTCTCGGCACGAGCGATCGGCTCGTCCGCGCGGTTGCGATCAATTACGCGAAAATTCTCGCTTACAAAGACGAATACGAGGTCGCGCGGCTCTTCGCCGATCCCGCCTTCCGCGCGGGGCTGAACGAGACCTTCGACGGGTCGTTCTCGGTCGCATTTCACTTGGCGCCGCCCTTCTTGGCGCGCTTCGATCGCAACCTGCAGCGTCCGCGCAAGATGAAATTCGGCGCCGCGATGCTGCCAGTCTTTCGCGCGCTCGCCGCTTTGCGCCCGCTCCGCGGCACGCCGCTCGACCTCTTCGGCTGGACGAAAGAGCGCCGGCGCGAGCGCCAACTCATCGCGACTTACGAAAGAGGCCTCGGCCTAATTGCGGCCGAACTCGCGGCGGCGAATCACGCCTGCGCCATTGCCCTGGCATCGCTGCCCGATCAGGTGCGCGGCTTCGGGCCGGTCAAAATGAAGGCGCTCGATCGGTTTGACCGCGATTGGGCGGCGCTGGAAGATCGTTTCCGCAACCAGCCAACGCTGTCGCCGCACAACGACAACGCCGAGGCCGCGCAGACGGGGACGTCCTAGATCGGGTTACGCCGAGGAGGTTGGATTTGCGCAACGATCAGCACGGGCTCGACTTCGGTCTCGGTTCCGAGATCGACATGTTGCGCCAATCGGTGCGGGGTTTCACCGAAGCCGAGATCGCGCCGCGCGCCGAAGCGATCGATCGCAAGGATGAATTCCCGCGCGACCTCTGGCCGAAAATGGGCGCGCTTGGCTTGCTCGGCATCACCGTCGAGGAGGAATGGGGCGGGGCCGGGATGGGATATCTCGCCCATGTCGTCGCCATGGAAGAGGTGAGCCGCGGCTCGGGCGCGGTCGGGCTTTCCTATGGCGCGCACAGCAATCTCTGCGTCAATCAGCTTCGCCGCGCCGGGACCCCGGCGCAGAAGCGGCGTTATTTGCCGAAGCTCATCAGCGGCGAGCATGTCGGAGCGCTCGCCATGAGCGAAACCGGCGCCGGCTCCGATGTCGTCGGCATGACGACGCGCGCCGAGAAAAAAGGCGGGCATTGGGTGCTGAACGGCCGCAAAATGTGGATCACCAACGGGCCTTATGCCGACACGATCGTCCTTTACGCCAAGACCGACCCGCAAGCCGGCGCGCGCGGCATCACCGCGTTCATTCTCGAGAAAGGAATGAAAGGATTCTCGGCGGCGCAAAAGCTCGATAAGCTCGGCATGCGCGGCTCGCCGACCTCGGAGCTCGTCTTGGAGGATTGCGCGGTCCCGGAGGAGAATGTCCTGGGCGCGGTCCATGGCGGCGTGACGGTCCTGATGAGCGGGCTCGATTACGAGCGCGCTGTGCTCGCCGCCGGGCCGCTCGGGATCATGCAATCTTGCCTCGATGCGGTGATCCCCTATCTCCATGAGCGCAAGCAGTTCGGCCAGGCGATCGGCGAATTCCAGCTGATGCAGGGCAAGCTCGCCGACATGTATACGAGCCTCAGCGCCAGCCGCGCTTATGTCTACGCCGTAGCGCGCGCCTGCGATGCCGGCCGGGTCACGCGCAAGGATGCCGCCGGCGCGATTCTTTACGCCGCCGAGAACGCGACGCAGATGGCGCTTCAGGCCATCCAAGCGCTCGGTGGAACCGGCTACGTCAATGATTCGCCGACCGGCCGCTTGCTGCGCGACGCCAAGCTTTATGAAATCGGCGCCGGGACCTCGGAAATCCGGCGCATGCTGATCGGGCGCGAGATTTTCAACGAGACCGGCTGAGCGCATGGGGGAACCTTTCAAGAGCGCGATCGACCGCAACGCGGAGAGCTTTGCCGCGAACGCCGCGGCGATGCGCGGCCTCGTTGCCGATCTTCAGCGCGAGCTGTCGCGCATTGCCTTGGGCGGCGGCGAGACTGCGCGTCAGCGCCATCTCGGCCGTGGCAAGCTGTTGCCGCGCGAGCGCGTCGCGGCGCTGATCGATCCGGGCGCGCCCTTCCTTGAATTCTCGCCGCTCGCCGGTTACCGACTCTATGACGAGGAGGTGCCCGCGGGCAGCATCATCACCGGAATCGGTCCCGTCGCCGGGCGCGAATGCGTCATCGTCGCCAATGACGCGACCGTCAAAGGCGGCACCTACTATCCGATCACGGTGAAGAAGCATCTCCGCGCCCAGGAGATCGCGCGGCAGAACCATCTGCCTTGCGTCTACCTGGTCGATTCGGGCGGCGCCTTCCTGCCGAGCCAGGACGAGGTCTTTCCCGATCGCGATCATTTCGGCCGCATCTTCTACAACCAGGCGACGCTCTCGGCAGCCGGCATTCCGCAGATCGCGGTGGTGATGGGGTCGTGCACGGCGGGCGGCGCCTATGTCCCGGCGATGGCGGATGAATGCGTCATCGTGCGCGAGCAGGGCACGATTTTCTTGGGTGGTCCGCCGCTGGTCAAAGCCGCAACCGGCGAGACCGTGACGGCGGAGGCGCTGGGCGGGGCCGAGCTCCATGCCCGCATGTCCGGCGTCGCCGATCATCTGGCGGAAAATGACGGCGACGCGCTGGGCATCACCCGCCGGATCATCGCCAATCTGAACCAACCGAAGCGCGTCGCGCTCGACATCGCCGAGCCGCGCGAGCCGCTTTACGACGGGCAGGAGCTTTACGGCATCGTGCCGAGCGATCCGCGCAAGGGTTACGATGTGCGCGAGATCATCGCGCGGTTGACCGATGGCAGCGAGTTCGACGAATTCAAGGCGCTTTATGGCGCAACCCTCGTCACGGGTTTCGCCCGGCTTTGGGGCTATCCCGTCGGCATTGTCGCGAACAATGGCGTGCTGTTTTCGGAAAGCGCGCTCAAAGGCGCGCATTTCGTCGAGCTTTGCGCGCAGCGCGGCATCCCGCTGGTCTTTCTCCAGAACATCACCGGCTTCATGGTGGGGCAGAAATACGAAGCGGGCGGGATTGCCAAGGACGGCGCCAAGATGGTCGCGGCGGTCGCCTGCGCGGCGGTGCCGAAATTCACGGTAATCATCGGCGGCAGCTTCGGTGCCGGCAATTACGCCATGTGCGGCCGCGGCTACGATCCGCGCTTTCTCTTCATGTGGCCCAATGCGCGGATTTCGGTGATGGGCGGCGAGCAGGCGGCGAGCGTTCTTGCGACGGTGCGGCGCGACAATCTCGAGGCGCGCGGCGCAAGCTGGAGCGCGGCGGAGGAGGAGGCGTTCAAGGCGCCGCTGCGCGCCCAATACGAGACGCAGGGCCATCCCTATTATGCGAGCGCGCGGCTATGGGATGACGGGATCATCGACCCCGCCGAGACGCGTCGCGTGCTGGCACTTGCCATCTCCGCCTCGCTCAACGCGCCGATCGCCGAGACCCGATTCGGCGTCTTTCGAATGTGATGTTCGGCAAGCTCCTGATTGCCAATCGCGGCGAGATTGCCTGCCGCGTCATCCGCACGGCGCGGAGCCTCGGCATCAAGACTGTCGCCGTCTATTCCGAGGCCGATGCCGGCGCGCGCCACACGGCCATGGCGGATGAGACGCTGGCGATCGGCCTGTCTCCCGCGGCCGAGAGCTATCTCAACATTGAGCGAATCATCGCGGCGGCCAGGGAGAGCGGTGCCGAGGCGGTCCATCCGGGTTACGGCTTCCTCTCCGAAAGCGCCGATTTCGCGAGCGCTTGCGCAGCGGCCGGCCTCGTCTTCATCGGCCCGCCCGCGGAGGCGATCCGCATCATGGGCTCGAAGGCGGCGAGCAAGGCGCTGATGGAACAGGTCGGCGTGCCGCTCGTGCCGGGCTATCACGGTGCCGCGCAGGACGATGATCGTCTAGCGGCCGAGGCGCAGGCCATCGGCTATCCGGTTTTGATCAAGGCCTCGGCGGGCGGCGGCGGCAAAGGCATGCGCGTCGTCGAGGCAGGCGGCGATCTCCTAGCGGCGCTCGCCTCGGCACGGCGCGAAGCGGCGGCATCCTTTGGCGACAATCGCCTCCTTATCGAAAAATATCTCGCCGATCCGCGGCACATCGAGGTGCAAATCTTCGCCGACAGCCATGGCGAGGTCGTGCATCTCTTCGAGCGCGACTGCTCGATCCAGCGGCGCCACCAGAAACTCATTGAGGAAGCGCCAGCCCCAGAGCTGAGCGAGGAGCAACGGAAAAATCTCGGCGCGCTTGCGATCAAAGCGACGCGCGCCGTCGATTATGTCGGCGCCGGCACGATCGAGTTCGTCGCGGCGGAGGGCGCGTTCTATTTCATTGAAATGAACACGCGGTTACAGGTGGAGCATGTCGCCACCGAAATGATTACGGGTCTCGATCTGGTTGAATGGCAGATCCGCATTGCGAATGGCGAGCGCCTGCCCCTCGCGCAGAATGCCATCAGCCGCAGGGGGCACGCCGTGGAGGCGCGGCTTTATGCCGAGGACCCGGCGCATGGGTTTCTGCCTGCTGCCGGCAAAGTGGCGCTGTTGCGCCTGCCGGCCGAGACAGCGGAGCTTCGGGTCGAGACCGGGCTGCGCGAGGGAGACACCGTATCGCCCTTCTATGATGCGCTGATCGCCAAGCTCATCGCTTGGGGCAAGGACCGGACGGAAGCGCTGCACAGGCTGCAAGCCGCGCTCGAAGAAACGAAGCTCGCCGGCATTGCGGGCAACCGCGATTTCCTGCTGCGGATCGTGTCGCACAGCGCTTTCGCGCGCGGCGCGCAGGACACTGGCTTTATCCCGCGGCATAGCGAGGATTTGCTACCCGCCGCGACAGCGCCGATCGCGGCGCTGATCGGCGCAGGTTTCGCGCTTCTGCTCGAAGCATTGCCGGCGCGCGCAGCCGCCGATCCGCATTCGCCCTGGCGGCGGCAGGATTTCTGGCGTCTCGTCGGCGAAGCAGGACAGCGCTTTCGCTTTCGCGACGCGAGCGGCGTGCGCGAACTTGACCTGCGCTTCACCGACGGCCGCTTTCGCTGCGAGAGCGACGGGCGCGTTGTGACGGCGGCGGCCGAGCGGACCGCGGGCGGCGATCTTGCCATCGAAATCGACAGCGATCGGATCGAAGCCGCAACCCTCCAGAGGGGCGCAGAGATCTGGGTGGTCTTGCCCGATGCGACCTGGCGGCTCGCTTACATTGATCCGCTTGCGTCGGCGCATCGCGCCGAGGCATCCGCCGGCAAGGTCGTCGCGCCCATGCCGGGAAAGATCAGCGCCATCCTGGTCACGCCAGAGATTGAAGTGACGCGCGGCCAGGTGCTGATGCAGATCGAGGCGATGAAGATGGAGCTTGCAATCACCGCCCCGATCGACGGCATCGTCGAGCGGATCAATTGCGCCGTCGGAGCGCTGGTGGCCGAAGGCGCGGAGCTGGTGGTGCTGCGTCCAGCCGCCGGCGAGAAACCGGCGTCATAGCTTGTGTAAAACTTGGCGCACCCGGCGAGATTCGAACTCACGACCTCTGCCTTCGGAGGGCAGCGCTCTATCCAGCTGAGCTACGGGTGCGGCGCCGCGAACGATAAGCGACGGGGCGCAAGGATGCAACCCGAGGGGTGCGCGGGCCCGCCTTAGGCGTAAGCTGGGGCCGCTGCCTTGCGGATATAGGCGCCGAGCGCCTCGAGCGGCAGAATCGCGCTGCAAAGACCGGCATTGGCGACGACGCCCGGCATGCCCCAAACGACGCTCGTCGCCTGATCCTGCGCGATGACCGTGCCGCCGGCGGCGACGACTTGGCCGGCGCCGGCGAGGCCGTCGGAGCCCATGCCCGTCAGGACGGCGCAGAGCAGGTTGGCGCCATAGACTTTCGCGAGGCTGTGCAGCATCGGGTCGGCCGAGGGGCGACAGAAATTGACCGGCGGCGATTGCACGAGGTGCAGCTTGGGCGGCCGCGACGCCTCGACCACCATGTGCCAATCGCCGGGCGCCACGTAGATGCGTCCGTCGCGCACCGTCTCGCCATCGATCGCCTCGGCGGCCGGCCGGCCGGCGACGCGCGACAAGTGCTCGGCCAAGGTCGTCGTGAAGCGCGCCGGCATGTGCTGCGTGATGAAGATCGGCTGCGTCGGCCCGTCCTTGAGCTCCGGGATAAGGTGGAGGAGCGCGGCAGGCCCCCCGGTCGAGGCGATGATGGCGATCGCCCGCACCGGTGCCGCATGCGCGGGCGTGAGCTTGGGCGCGCGGATATCGGGCTTCGGCGTCGCGGCGCGGAGCGGGTCGCGCCGCGCGGCGCCGAGCGCGCGCACCTTGGCGACGAGGTCGCGCTGGAACTCGCTCGCGGCGCTCGGATCGGCCGTGCCCGGCTTCAGCACGCATTCAGCCGCGCCCGCCACCAGCGCCTTGTAGCTGATATCGGCGCCGCGCGGCGTCAAACCCGAGACGACGAGGACTTTGACGCCCGGCTTCGCGGCGAGCAGGCGCGGCAGCGCGGTGAGGCCGTCCATCACCGGCATCTCGATGTCTAGCACGACGACGTCGACCGCGTGCTGGGCGAGCGCGTCGATCGCGGCTTGGCCGTTGCCCGCCGAAGCGACCACGGCGATGGCGGGGTCGCTCTCGAGCGCGCGGCGGTAGAAGCCGCGGACCGCCGCGCTGTCGTCGCACAGCAGCACGCGGCACGGCTCGCTTTTTCCCGCGACAGTCGAACCGTTCATCGACGACAGGCCTTTCCCGACATCAGCGCCAGACCCGCGACGGCGCGTATTTCGCCGCGAGCCAATGATAAAGCGCATGGACGCTTTCGTCGGTGCCGTGGTTGAGGACGAGAGGCAGATCGCGCCAGCGGTCGAAAATGTCGTTCCACGGCAGCAGGTTCGAATGGAGCTTGTCGCGCACGTCGCGGATCAGCTTGATCGCGCCATGCGGGTTGCGCAGCATC
>Ga0207707_10001743_pt1 | contig 20006 bp, 14 predicted proteins | sample KBSC83BmetaG_FD_184336 | JGI IMG/M metagenome (GOLD analysis project Ga0207707, IMG submission 184336) | Corn rhizosphere microbial communities from Kellogg Biological Station, Michigan, USA - KBS C8-3B metaG (SPAdes) (version 2) | ecosystem: Host-associated > Plants > Roots > Rhizosphere ...
CGCCGGAATGCGGTGGCGCATCGCCAGGGCGGCAAGTTTCTCGCTATGCGTCGCAAAAAAGGTGTCGGAGGTGACGACGAGTCCTTCAGCCTTCGCTTCGGCGAGGGCCGCGAATGCCGCATCGAAATCGCCCTCGCTGCTCGCATAGACGACATGGAGCTGGACGCCGAGCGCGTTCGCTGCGGTGCGCAAATCTTTCATTTGAGACTCGGCCGTCGGGCTGGTCGGATTGACGAGAACCGCGATCGCGGTCGCCGTGGGGACCGCCTCATGCAGAATCTCGAGGCGCTTCGGCGTGATCTGCACGTTGAGGCTCGTCACGCCGGTGAGGTTGGCGCCGGGCCGGCTGAGCGTCTCGATCAGCCCCAGCGCGAGCGGATCGGCCCCCATCTCGAAGACGATGGGGATGGTCGTCGTCGCCGACTTTGCCGCCAGAGCCGCGGGCGCGCCTCCCGGGGCAACGATTACAGCGACCTTGCGATCGACGAGCTCCGCCGCCAGAGCGGGCAACCGGTCGTGATGGCTTTCCGCCCAGCGAAATTCGATCGCGACGTTGCGTCCCTCGGCATATCCGGTTTCGCCGAGACCCCGTTGAAAAGCCTTCACGCGACTGGCAAAGCTGCTCGGCGATTCGGCGCCGAGATATCCGATGACCGGCATTCCCGACGACTGCGCGCGCGCCGTGAGGGGAGAGGCAGCGAGCGCGACCCCGAGAAGCGCGATGAACGCGCGGCGCCTCATGTCGAGCATGGCGCCTTCCTCCCCTTCCGATAGGCCGTCCGCAGGGGACACGCTCCAGAGGTTACCACAGGCGCGGGCAAGCGGGGCCTACCCCTTGTGGAGGGCCGGGACCGGTCTGCTCCGCAGTCCCACCCCGGGCGATAGCGTGCTATCGTGGCGTGCCAAAGCCGCTCGTCTCATCGCAACGCGTTCGGTCTGCCGCCCCCCGTGTCGCAACCTTCCCGCATCGGATCCGACGTCTTGTGGAGCGACGTTCTCCGCGCGGAATGGTTTCTCGGCTTCAGCTTCGCGACCACCTTCGTCTTCGCCTTCGCCGGGGAAACGCTTTACAGCGGTCTCAGCAACCCGCTTTGGCTCGCGCCGATTTTCCTATGGCTGTTCGTCACGGTGATGGGCTCGGCCTTGGCCGTGGTCCGCCATGCCGATCAAGTCGCCGAAGTGCTTGGCGAGCCTTACGGCACGCTGGTCCTGACCCTGTCGGTGACGGCCATCGAGGTCATGAGCATCACCGCGGTGATGCTGCATGGCGCGAACAACCCGACGCTCGTCCGCGATACGCTCTTTGCGATCATCATGATCGTGCTCGGCGTCATGGTGGGCGGATCACTGCTGATGGGCGGCTGGCGCCATCGCGAGCAGCACTACAATCTGCAAAGCGCCAATGCCTATCTCGGCGTCATCATTCCCTTGGCGGTGCTGAGCCTGAGCCTTCCGGATTTCACGCAAACCACCCCGGGACCGACCCTCTCCTTGGCGCAGCGGCTCTTCATCCTCGTCACCTCCGTCGGCCTCTATTGCGTGTTCCTCGCGATTCAGACCGGGCGCCACCGCGGCTATTTCCGTTTCGACGAGCAGGCCGCCGAGCCGCACCCGCACATCGTGCCGCATACGCCGCCGCGACTTTTGCCGCACGCCGTCCTGCTGGCCGCCTATATGGCGCCGGTGGCCTTCCTTGCCGAGCAGCTGGCTCATCCGATCGACTATTTCATCGAGACCCTCGCGGCCCCGGCGCCGCTCGGCGGCGTCATCATCGCCATTATGGTGGCGACGCCCGAGGCCCTCGGCGCCACGCGCGCGGCGATGGTCAATCACCTCCAGCGCTCGGTGAACATCTCGCTCGGCTCGGTGCTGTCGACCATCGGCCTCACCGTGCCGGTGATGCTCGCGATCAGCTATCTTACCTCGCGCGACGTTTACTTGGGGCTCGATCCGGCGAACGATCTGCTGCTCGTGCTGACGCTTGCCGTGAGCGTCGTGACTTTCGCCAGCGGCCGCACGAATGTCTTGCAGGGCGCGGTCCATGTCGTCCTCTTCGCCGCTTTCCTGATGCTGATTTTTCAAGGCTGAGCTTTTCGCAACAAACCGATGAAGCGCTTATGGACGGTCATCGCCGTCGCCGATGTGGCCCGGAGCCTCGGCTGGTACCAATCGCCCCGACGCCTACTACGTGACAATCAGCGCGCTCGATAGAGCCCGACCGCGCGCGCAGCGGTCTCATTGCAGAGAAACCCGGAAAAGCCGAGAATGACATTTAACTCCGGGCTTTTTTTGCGGCCCGGAGATCGAGGGAGGGGACCATCATGGAAAATCGGCGTTCGCGGTCGGGCCTCAAACGGCGGGAATTCCTCGGCGGCGCGGCAGCGGCCGGCGTCGCATCGGCGTTGACGCCGCGCCTTGCCGCGGCCCAGCCCGCCTCGGCACCGCCCGCTTCGCCGCGCGGGATCACGATGCGCACGGCCGAGCACATGGTCGGGAGCGGGACCAACTACGCTTATGCGGTGAAGGCCGGGCCTTTCGTGTTCTTGAACGGCCACGAGGGCTTCGAATTCGGGACGGGGTATGGTCCCGCGGTGGAGGGCGCCGCCGGCTTCCCCGAATATGGCAAGCCGGGCTTGCGGCGCGAGGCGGATTATCTCATCGGCCGTATGGGCGAGACGCTCAAATCCCTCGGTACCGATCTCGCGCACAGCGTGCGCCTCGACCAGTACTATACCGAGGCGAACGCCGTGCGCGCCTATCACCTCGCGCGTTTTGCGGCTTTCGGCAAATACGTGCCGCCCAGCACCTCGATCATCACCGACCGGCTGTTCGGCGCCAAAAGCAACATCACGACCTCGCTGCTTGCGGTGATGCCCGACCCGCAATGGGAGATCAAAGGGGTCTACCCCGAAGGCTCCAACATCTCGGCCTTCTCCGGCTATGCGCCGGCGGTGGTCGCGAACGAATTCGTGTTCGCGGCAGGAACAGGCCCCAACGAGAAGGACGTGCTCGACACCGACAAACCGGAGGGGCCGCATCATCGCTGGGGCTCGGTCCTGCCGATCCGGCGCCAGACGGAATCGGCACTGAACCGCGTCGAGGCAACGCTCAAGGCAGCGGGAACGAGCTTCGCCAATTGCCTCAAGGCGCAAGTCCACATCGCCGGCGCGGAGAACTTCCCCGACTTCCTCGATGTCTGGAACGAGCGCCTCGGCGCCTCGCCGGCCGCCTTGACCGTGACGCCGGCCAAAGGGTTTGCCTCGCTCGAGATGATGGTCGAGATCAATTACATCCTCTTGAAGGATGGCGCGCAGCGCAAAAAGGAGATCCTGCGCGCCGATATTCCGGAGATGGCGTCCTATTCGCCGGCGGTTCGCGCCGGCGAATTCGTGTTCGGCCCGGGCCTTTTGCCGATCGGTCGCGACGGGCGCGTCGCGGGCCTCGCGCAGGGCGACGACTTCCAAGGGCTCAGCCTGCGCAGCCAACTCCAGGCGAACACGATCTACGACCACGCCGAAGCGATCGCCAAAGCGGCCGGCACCAGCATGCGCAATGTCCTGCGCATCGATTATTGGGTGAGCGACATTCGCGAGTTTCCGGGCGTCGCCTTGGCCTGGGCGGGGCGGTACGGCAAGGCACCGCATCCCTTCGCCTGCGTCGTCACGCCGAAGCTCGCGGCGCCCGGCGCCACCGTGATGGCGGATTTCTGGTTCCATACCGCCTGAACGCGCCGCGCCCGCCCGGCATGCGCAAAGTCACACCTCGATGATGTGGTCTAGGTGGAGCTTCCAATTGCCGCGCGCGGTTGCGGCGATGGCCTCGCCCGAAAGCCAGGTGCCAGTGGCTTTGCCTTCCCATTCGGTCGGCAGAATCATGCCGCGCAGCGATCTCATGACGCGCCAGCTATTCCGGCAAGCCGATCTCACGCCACGCATCGGCAAAGCGCTTGAACACGGCCGGCTCGAGTCCTCCGGGGACGCGTCGAACACCTTCAATGGAAAAATCGGGTTCGTGCTCTAACACGTTGCGCGCAGCGGCCTTGGCTTCCAGTGCATAGCCGCCTCGCCAGAGCGCGGCCGCCAAGACGGCATGGGCCGTGCTGAATCTCGGATTGGCTTGAACTGCGCGCCGTGCTGCGCCGAGCGCGTCTGCATACCTCTCGCCATAAAAATGCACGATCGCCAACGCGTGGTGCACACGAAAATTATCCAAGTCGAATGGGTTCAGCCGAAGCGCCCATTTGGCCCGATCAACGGCGAGCTCGGCCTTGCCCATCCAGGCAAGGATGACGGCGCTGAAGTTGAGAGCGAAAATGTTCGAGCTGCTCAGCTCGAGGGCACGGTCGAACAGCTTCAGCGCCGTAACCGTATCGTGTTCGTCGAGCGCGATGATATGCGCCGCCGTCGCCAGCGCCGTCGCGTCGTCGCTGCCGAGAAGGATCGCCTCGCGCGCATGGTGGATTCCGGCGATACGGTCCTCCTCGCGGAGCCCCGCCCGGGCGTAGCGATGGTGAAGACAGCGGCTCAGGAAGGCATGAGCAGCCGCGTAGTCGGGCTCGAGCCGCAAAGCTTCCTCAAGGAGCGGAATCGCCGGTTCGGAATCCTGCGGTATGTGGCCTAAAACGAACGGAAGCGACCGCAGGACGAGATCGTATGCGTTGAGGTTCCTGGGCCGTTGACGTTTGATGCGATCGAGCTCGGCCTTGCGCAGGCTCGGCTCGATGGCGCCGACCACGCACATCGTGATCTCGTCCTGAAGGGCGAAGACGTCGTCCAACACCCGCTCATACTGCTCGGCCCAAAGATGCGAGTCGCTCTTTGCGTCGATGAGCTGAGCGGTGATGCGAATCCGCTTGCCAGATTTGCGCACGCTGCCTTCGAGCACGTAGCGGACGCCGAGATTGTCTCCGGCCTCCTTTATCGCAACCGGCTTGCCTTTGTAGATGAAGCTCGAGTTTCGCGAGATGACCGAAAGCCACTTTATGCGCGATAGTCCGGTGATGATCTCTTCGACCATGCCGTCGGCGAAATACTCCTGCTCCGGATCGCCGCTCATGTTGTGGAATGGCAGAACCGCGATAGACGTCTTCTCGGAGGACGCCTGCTCGGTCGAACGTTCCTGGCCGACATCGCCGCCCGAAAGCGAACGCTTGAGGCCGGCGAGGCGATAGCCGCGGCCCGGCACGGTCACGATGTGAGTCTCCTCGCTCTTGCCGTCCTCGAGCGCCTTCCTCAAGGCCGAGACATGGACCTGAAGATTGTTTTCTTCGACGACGAGGCGCGGCCAAACCTGTGCCATGAGCTCGTCCTTGCCGACGATGTCGCCCTTCGCCGAGGCGAGCACGCAAAGAATATCGAGTGTGCGGCTGCCGAGCGGCACGGCTTCGCCGTCGCGCCACAACCGGCGTTCGCTCAGGTCGAGCCGGAATCGACCAAAGCTGACCCCCGTTCGATCCATGGCGAGCAAACCCTGATGGCGGCCGATTCAGAAGAATTAAGCTTCTGAACCAAGGACCTTAAGCGGCTTTCGCGGTTACGGTCCAGCATCGAATCGAGCGGATCGGACGCTCACTCGAATTTTACCAAGGCGCCACTGGGGGTGTGACAAGCTCGCCCGGGGCGGTCATCGAGAAAAGGGGGGCGCTTCCATGGTTTCTCGTCGAACGGTCCTGCGGGGTGTCGCTTTATCGGCGCTCGCCGCGACAATCACGCCGGCGCGCGCCGCCGCGCCGCTGCGCATCCGCGCCGGCTGGGTGCTCGTGCCCACGGATTTGCTGCCGATATTGCCCGAAGCCCCGCAGCTTACGAGGCATATGGGGAAATCCTATGTTCTGGAGCTGCAGCACTTCAACGGAACGACCCCGATGATCACCGCGCTGGCGGCGGGGGTGATCGATGTCGCTGCGCTCGCCTTCGGTTCGCTGCCTTTCGCGATCGAGAACGCGAAGCTTGGGGATTTGCGCATCATCGCCGACATGTTCCAGGACGGCGCACCCGGCTATCACACCAATCCCTATCTCGTGCTGAAAGACAGCCCGATACGCCGCGTCGAGGATTTGAAGGGCAAGGTCCTCGCGACCAGCGTGCTCGGAAGCGCGTCCGATCTCGGCATGCGGGCAATGCTGCGGAAGCACGGTATCAACGACCATACCGACGTTCAAATCGTCGAGGCGCCGTTCCCGGCGATGAAGGCCGTCTTGCATGAAAAAAGAGCGGTGCTCGTTCCGGGCGTTCTGCCTTATTCCCGAGATCCCGAACTCCTGGCAATCTCCCGCCCGCTTTTCACGCAAGCCGAGGCAATGGGCCCGACCCAACAGCTTTTCCGGGCAGCCCGCACGGGCTTTCTCGCGCGGCATCGCGCCGAGATGATCGACTTGCTGGAAGACATCTTGCGCGTTCAGCGTTTCTATTCCGATCCGGCCAATCACGAGGAAGCCGTGCAAATGATCGCCAGGATGACCAAGCAGCCGGCGGCGAGCCTGGAAGCCTGGCTCTTCACGAAGGACGATTACTACCGCAGTCCCGAAGGCTTGCCGAATTTCGCGGCGCTTCAGGCCAACATCGAGACGATGAGACAAGTCGGCATCATTCCGAGATCGATCGACGCAGCTAAATATGCCGATCTCGATTTGATCAAGGCGGCGGCTAAACGGGTCGCGAAAAGCGGTTAGCGGCCCGCGCGCGGCACAGTTATGAGCGCTCGGACTCGCCGTAAGTTCACACCTCGATGATCCGATCGAGATAGAGCCTCCAATTGCCGCGCGCGGTTGCGGCGATGGCTTCGCCCGAAAGCCAGGTGCCCGTCGCCTTTCCCTCCCATTCGGTCGGCAAAACCATGCCGCGCAGAAAGCGCGACGCCATCTGGCGCGAGCCCCAGGCGATCACCGTGTCGGAGCCCGTCTCCCACCACGCATCGCCCGGCATGAGATCGCGCGCGGATTCGGCGGCTTGCTGCACGTTGAAGGTTCCTTCGAGGAGGCAGCGAATGCCCGGGCCGGGATGCTGATGGCGATCGGCGACGCGCCCGGCCGGCGTGTTGATTTCATCGAGCCGGAAGACCCAGCGCGTGCCCGGGTTCACCGCCAGGGTCGAGACGATCCGCGACATGCGCAGGCTGGACAAAACGCCGCTGCCCGTGAGCAGCGCCGCGCCGGCATTGGGCGGCGCGAGGTCCCAGCGCCAGATCTGGCTCCATTCCCCGGCCGAGCGCATCTCGAGCGCGCCGTCGCAGAAACGCGACTCGCCCGCTTTCAGCGCTTCCCCGTTGAGCGTGACGCGGCCGTGCCGGACATAGAGCAGCCGGCGCTCGGCGGCGAGGGCCGATGCGGCGCCGTCTGCCGCGATCTGGTCGTGATAGAAATTCAAGGCAAAGGGCATTGCGCACCCCCTCTTCGGGATGAGACTAGCACGCCGCCCTCTGGCACCAAGCGGGCTCGGCAGAGCCGGCCTTGCGCATCAGCTCATATATGGAATTTATATTCCCTCGCGGGCGGAAAGCGTCCTCGACAATCACGCCAGGTTCGCGCGGGCGAATTGGTTTCACGAGAATGTCTTAAAATTATTTCAGATAACGCCTCCAGCGTGGCAAATGAGCCTCAGTCCCGAAAAATTATTGGTCGTGGAACAATCGAGTGCTTGGTCCCTGCAATAACGCGGGCGTAAAGGATTGAAAACGCCACGCAGGCCCGATGACCGGGCTCAGTGCGCGTAAGGAACCGCAGAAAGCGGGTCACCCAAGGAGGAACGCACATGAAGGGTCTTTCGCTTGCGGATGGCCGCAAGCTTCTTGCGCCTTTGGCAACGGGTGCTTTGCTACTTTCAGCCGCGGGGATATCCGCGCGAGCAGCCGATACGGACGGCTACGCCAAGATCAATCAAGTCACTGTTCCAAACGTTCCGATCACCTGCACCTTCTCGCCAAGCATTATCGACACGACGAACTTCTCGTTCGACATCAGCTGGGTCGCCGAGGCGCGGGGGGAATATCTCCTCGCCGAGCGTTCTCATGGCCGGCCCTTGTCCGACACGGAAGGCGGGCGGCTGTCGGGCGCAACGGGCGGCGACATCCTGGTGATCAAGACCGACGATCCAGGTGCCGGCCCTAGCTATATCCTGCCGCCGCGCGACGATCCCTTCGCCGGTCATCGATGCGACATAAACCCGGATTTCGGTGGCGTTCTAAGCGGGCCTCCAGGCCATACAAGCGATCGCAACGAGATTGAAGGGCCGAATGGCGTCTTCACCGTGAACGACACCGAGGCTTGGGTTGGCGATGGTCCGTCCCGCTTTACGCCGGGCCAGACGGACCAAGCGTCGGACTACAAGAACGACCCTTGCGACAGCTCCGTTCGCGTGTTCAGCCTCATCACGCGTCGACAGACCGATCATATCAACCTCCATGGCTGCTTCCGCACCGATGAAGGCGCATTCGATGCGGTCGATCAGGTCGCGCTTTTCGCCAATCCGTCGGAGAAGCCTTTGCCGGGCAATTTCCGCGCGCGGGCTCTCAATAACTCGCCGTTCATCAGCCTGATCTCGACCCGATCGGGGGACGATGAGAACGGCGATGACCGCCATTTCGACGGCGGCGACAGCCACCACAGGATCCTGAAGCAGATCAACTTCGATGGAACCAACGGGACGGTGGCAGCGCGGGGCGGCATCGAGCAGGCGGTTTATTCGCGCCAGACCGGCCTTTTCTACATCGCGGTCCCCGCTGATCCGACGAACCTCACGAACACCGACGGCTGGGTCACCACGGTCGATCCCCGTCGCGGCCATTTTGGCGAGGTGCACAACTATGCGCTGAAGAACGGCAGCTGTTCTGGCGGGCCGGCCGGAGCGGCGCTCGGGCCCAATCACGAGCTGCTGCTTGGTTGCGGCGGCGGCTCTCCCGTCGCCGGCGAACTCGTGGTCGATATCACCAACCTTGCGGCCTCGACCGCGAACCCGACCGTTCTGGCCGATGGCAGCAACAGCTGTGACGAAGTCGCCTACGATGCGGGAAGCGGCCATTTCGGCGGTGCGTGCTTCACGACAGCGCCCGGTCAATTTAGCGTGCTCGTCAACGATGCCCGGCCGCCGCAATTCGACGTGAATATCGGCACCCCGACGAGCGGCGCGCATTCCATCGCCGCCGACTCGGTGAATGAGGAGTTTTGGGTGCCGAAATTCGGCGGGGATTGCGGAAAGGACGCGGGCAATAACCCACTGTCGTGCGTCGCCGTCTACGGCCCAACCGCATCCGATGACTTCGAGGCTGCGAACCCGTAACCCGCACAGGGCTTAGGGCCAACACTTCGGATCGTTCGGCAAGAGCGCCGATAAGCGGAATTTCCGTCGCTTATCGGCGCTCGTTCCTTTTCGCTGAGCGGATTCGAGGACAGTTCCTAAAATGATTGGAGAAATTCATCTCCTGAGCCGTGGCGGGGAATGCGAACTTTGTGTTAACGCTCGGCTCTTCGCGGGATTGCGCGGCGCCGTGATCGGAAAAATCTCGCCGACATAGTCGCGCAGCATTTCGCAATAGGCGACGGCATAGCGCGGCAGGGGACGGCGCCGGTCCCACAGCATGGCGAGCGGCTCGCGCAGCGGTTTGCCGCGATAGGTGATGCGCAGGATTCGCAAATCGTAGCGATCGGCTTGAAGCTGGGACGGGATGATCGCCACCCCGTGGCCGGCTTCGGCCAACGCCAAAAGCGTGTGCGGCGCGCGGCTTGCCAGGCGAATATTCGGCCGCACGCCCGCGAGACGGCAGGCGGCATCGAAGGCTCTCCGAACATTGTATTCGGAATCGAGGAGCAGCAGCGGCAGCGTCGCGAGCTTGCCGATCTCGATCGATTTGCCCTTGGCGAGGATTTGCGAGGGCTGGCTCGCCGCGAGCAAATCGACCGACCCAAACGGCAGGCTTGCAAAATGCGGATCGTTCGGCGCGACGGCCTGAAGCAAATTCTGCGAAAGGTGGATGTCGCCGCGCTCGAGCATCGCCAGGCTCTCGCGCCCGCCGGCCTCGATGAGCTTCACCGCGACATTCGGAAAACGCTGCGCATAGCGATGGAGAAATTGTGCGAGCACGCTTTCGATATGCTGCGGGGAGGCGGCGATTTTCAGCGTGCCCGTATCGCCTCTCCGCAGCAGCTCCGCGCGCTCGCCGACGGCGGCGGCGTAGTTCAAGAGGCCGCGGCAGTCGCCGAGAAACTGCTCGCCCTCGGTGGTGAGGATGAGGCGGCGCCCCACCCGATCGAACAGCTTGAAGCCGAGTTCGCGCTCGAGATCGCCGATCTGCCGCGACAAAGCCGGCTGGGCAACGCGCAGCTGCTGCGCCGCCTTCGAGACGGTGCCCAACTGCGCGACGGTGACGAAGGTGCGCGCTCGCCGCAGGTCCATGGAAACCCTTTATGCCTATCCGGCATCGATAACCAGCGAATTATTCTATTGGACGCATCAAAGACTTCGAGCCGAGACTGCGTGCGGCACTTGGCGCGGCTGATTTGCGCCGGTCCTGCAAGGAGAAGAACGATGACGCTGCGCGATGTGGTGGCCGCCTTATTGCTCTCATCGGCCGGGCAGTCGCCGCGATGGATCGCCGCCGCTTGCCTAGCCGGCGCGCTCTGCGCCGTCGGCGCGCCGTCGCGCGGCGCCGAGATCAAGATGATGAGCGACAGCCCGCTCCAACCGGCGCTTGAGAAGGTCATCGAGCTTTATCGCCAGGAGAGCCGCGACCAGGTCAAGGCGGTGTTCGATCCGTCGCCCGCCATCAAGAAACGGATCGAAGGCGGCGAAGCCGCCGATGTCGTGATCGTGCAGCCCGACTTCGCCGCCGCATTGGCAAAATCGGGCAAGGTGAGCACGGCAGACGGACCGATCATCGGTCATGTCGGGGTCGGCCTCGGAAATCGCAAGGGCAGCCCTGCGCATGACATTTCGACCCCCGAGAGCTTCAAGCACGCCTTGCTCGGAGCGGATATGTTGGTCTTCAACAACGCCGCGTCGGGAAACGCCTTCGAGAAGGTCCTCGAGCGGCTCGGCATTGCCGACACGCTCAAGTCCAGGATCGTCCGCACGTCGCCGCTGGGCATTTTCGAGCCGGTCTTGACGGGCAAGGGCAACGACATGGCGGCGGGGACGATCCCGCTCATCGCGACCACGCAAGGCATCAAGCTGCTCGGGCCGCTGCCGGGCGATTTCCAGAGCTCTCTCACTTATATCGCCGTGCTGATGACCGAGACGACGCAGCGCGATACGGCGGAAGGCTTCGTCAAGTTCCTGGTGTCGGCGAAGGCGAAAGACCTCTTCGCGGCCAACGGCGTCTATTGACCGTGATGTCTGCGGCTCAGGCGCGGATCTTTTGCGCGGCGGCCGAAAGCGGGTCGGCGAGGGCGGTCGAAATCTGCTGCGCGAGCGATTTGAGCTGATCGAGCTCGCCGCTATCGGGTGTCCACAGGCGCCGCTTATGGATCGAAAACATGCCTAGCACGGTGCCGTCGGCGGCCCGCCATGGCGTCGAGGCGCAGGCGCCGACGCCCGCGACGCGCAGCTCCTCCAGCGATTCTTGGCCGGCGAAAATGCTCGAGCTTTCGATCGACGGGACCACGAGCTGCCGCATTTCCTTGAGCGCGGTGCCGCAGCAGCACCCTTCATCGGCGACGATGTCGAAGAATTCGATGAAGCGCTGGCCGAATCCGTGCGTGCCGCGCAGCTTGAGCTTCTCGTCTTCGACGAATTGCAGGCTCATCATCTCGGTGCCGGTCGCGGCGCGGATGAAGAGCAGGATTTGCTCGGGCGTGATCGGATCGCGTGCGGGCGCGGCGGCGATCGCGTTCGCAGGGCGCCGGCGTGGCGCGGCCGCGCGGAGCGTATCGCTCAGCGCCGCTTTGAGCTCGATCGCGCGCTCCTGCCGCGCCCCGCGCAGCCTGTCGATCCGGGCCGCGGAATTGGTCGTGAGGCTCTGGAGGATTCTTTGCGTGCCGCTCCAGACCTCATAGCCGGCGGTGCGATCCGAGCAGGCGTTGAACACCGCCGCGGCAAATTCCATGGCCTCGTCATCGGCCTCGGCGCGGACATCGTGCCGCGCGGTGATGGCGCCTTTGCCGTCGAGGAAATACAAACGATAATCGGCCACGCGAGTCTCCGCTTGGGTTGAGGGAGGGCGGCAGCACGCGGCCGGCGCTTGGGATGGGGAGGTGCTTGGGTCGGGTGCCGGCGCGGGGAACGCTGGCCGGCGGTTAAGATGATAAGCGTCCCCCGCCGGCTTCGCCAAGGTCAAGTTTTGGGCGCGGCCGGTACACGCCGCGATTGTATGGGGGCCGGCTCCTATCCCGCAAAAAGGCCGTGCTGCTTGAGAAAGGTGATCATGAAGCGATCGAAGAGCCAGGGCTGTTCGATGTAGCAGGCATGGCCGGCGCCGGGCAGGATTTCGAGCGCGCAATGGGGGATGCGTTTCTGCAAGGCAAAGGCGCTTTGATGCGCGCTGTCCTCGCTGCCGGTGAGGATGAGCGTCGGGCAGGCGATGCGCTCGAAATGGCCTTCGGCATAGGGCGCCTGCAGCGCACGGAACTGGTGAATGATGGTTTCGGCATCGGCCCAGCCGTTGCGCTCGGTGAAGAGCTCGGCGAAGTAGTGCGCCATGGGCGTCGCGCGGAAAGCGGGGCTCAGATCCTCGAAAGTGTAGGCCCAGCGGAAAGCAACGCCCTGCTCGCGATAGTTTTCGATGCGGCGCTGCGCGAAATCCTTGTTGGGATTGTAGCCGGTTCCGGAGAGGATTAGCGCCTTCGTCTTCTCCGGCCGCAAATGATACATATGCGGCAGCGTGATCGAGCCGACCGAGCAACCGACGAGGATCGCGGCCTCGCCCGGGAACGCGTCATCGATCGCCTCCCAGCACGCCTCGGCCATATCATCGAGCGTCAGGCCCGCGCTCGCTTTGGGCGAGCGGCCATAGCCCGGAATATCAATGGCGATGCAGCGATACCAGCTGGAGAAATGCGCCATCTGGAAAATCCAGCAGGATTGATCCATCGGATTGGGATGAACGAAGGCCATGACCGGGCCGCTCCGTCCCATGCGCTCGTAATAGAGCTTGCCCTCGATATGCCGCGCCATCTCTGCCTCCTCGCGTTTTGCCCGATGCCGGCGCTATCATAAGCGAGAAAGCGAAGCGGCGAGGGGCAAACTATGGATCTGCAATTGACCGGCAAGCGCGCCATCGTGACCGGCGGCAGCCGCGGCATCGGCAAGGCGATCGCGCGGCAATTGGCCGAAGAGGGCGTCGATGTCGTGATCGCCGCGCGCGGCAAAGCCGCGCTCGATGCAACCGCCGCCGAGCTCGCGGCCGCGACCGGCCGGCGCATCCTGCCGATCGCCGCGGATATGGGCGATGATGCCGCGGTCGCGGCGCTGATCGAGGCGGCGCGCGGCGCGCTCGGCGGCATCGATATTCTCGTCAACGATGCGGCGGCGCCGGGCGGCACCGTGCCTTCGGCGAAGATCGAGCAGGTGCAGGCCGAGAATCTGCTCTTCGATGTGAATGTGAAAGTCGCGGGTTATCTGCGGGCGGCGCGCGCTGCGGCGCCTCATATGGCAAAGCAAGGCTGGGGCCGCATCATCAATATCGGCGGGGGCGCGGCGCGGCGCAGCGGCAACTACATCGCCTCGATCCGCAACGCTGCGGTGTCGTCGCTGACGAAGAATTTGGCCGATGAGCTCGGCCCCAAGGGCATCAATGTCGTCGCGATTCATCCCGGCACGACGCGTGCCGGGCAAGTGATCGATCCCGCCTTCGAGGCGCGCGCCAAGGCTTCGACCAGCATCGGCCGCATCGTCGACGCCCAGGAGATCGCCTATCTCGTCGCGTTCCTGGCCTCGCCCAAGAGCATCGCCATCAATGGCGAGACCATCGCCGCGGGCGGCGGCATCATCGGCCCGATCAATTATTGACGCTCAACTCCTCTCCGCCGCGAAGCGGAGGTGAGGGCTTCTATTAAGCGCTACCCCCAAATCTCCCCGGCGAGCTCCACGACGTGGCGGAGCTTTGCGTATTGCTCGTCCTCGCTCAGAATGTTGCCGCCGGTGTGGCTCGCGAAGCCGCATTGCGGCGACAGGCAGATCTGGTCGAGCGGCATATATTTTGACGCCTCTTCGATGCGGCGCTTCACCTGATCCTTGGGCTCGAGCGTGCCGAATTTCGAGGTGACGACGCCGAGGACGATGCGCAGCTTGCCCTTCGGCACGAAGCGCAGCGGCGCGAAATCGCCCGAGCGCGCATCGTCATATTCCAAAAAGAATCCGTCGATCTTCAGCGCGTTGAACATCGCTTCGGCGACCGGCTCGTAGCCGCCCTCGGCATGGCCGCGGCTCAAGGAATTGCCGCGGCACAGATGCACCGTGATCTTCATGTCGGCGGGCCGGTCCGCGATCGCGCCGTTGATGAGGCGCGCATAGAGATAAGGCAGCTTCGCCGGGTCCTCGCCGATGCTCTTGACGCGTTCGCGCATGCGCGGATCGCAGAGATAGGCGAGGTTGGTGTCGTCGAGCTGGACGTAGCGGCAGCCGGCGGCGGCGAGGTCCATGATCTCGGCGTGATAGACCTGGATCACGTCTTCGAAAAAGCGCTCCATCTCGGGATAGGCCTTGTCATCGACGCCGCCGCGCCCGCCGCGGAAATGCAGCATCGAGGGCGAGGGGATCGTGACCTTGGGCGTGCGGCTCGTGACGCTTTTGAGGAATTCGAAGGCGCGGCGTTGAATGCCGCCTTGCGGCCATTCGAGCTTGCCGAGAACCTTGGGCGTCGGCGGCTGCCAATCGCGCACCACGCCGCCCAAAGGCGTCTCGGCTTGCGGGCGCGAGGCGGCGGACGTGACCTGCACCACGTTCTTGATCGCGGTCAGGAAATCGCCCGACCAGGATTGGCGGCGGAAATCGCCGTCGGTGATGGCTTTGAGGCCGACCTCCTCCTGACGTTTGACAGCAACGCGGATGAGCTTGTCCTCGATCGCGGCAAGCGCGTCCGGCGACATCTCGCCGCGCTGCGCCCTGTCGCGCGCCTCTTTCAATTCCTGCGGGCGCAGCAGGCTGCCGACCTGATCGGCGCGGAAGGGTGCGTGATCGGTCTTGGTCATCGTCGCGGTCGCCATGGGTCAAGCCTCCGAAGCAAGTCTCTTTGCCCGGACCATGACATGGACGAGGCGGGGAATGAAATTGGGAATTTGTGGTGGGAAGAGATTCGCTTCTCGGCGAGGCAGAACTCTTCCTCGTCATTGCCGGGCTCGACCCGGCAATCCATGCGTGGACCCCCGGGTCAAGCCCGGGGGTGACGAACAGAATTCGGCACCGCGCTGGCCCTCACGCCGTCTGGCGGAGTTCCTCGGCTTCCTGGAGATCGACCGAGACGAGCTGCGAGACGCCTTGCTCGGCCATGGTGACGCCGAAGAGGCGATGGACGCGCGCCATGGTCAGGCGGTGATGGGTGATGATGAGGAAGCGCGTCTGCGCGGTCTCGCCGATTTCCTCGACCAGCTTGCAGAAGCGATCGACATTGGCGTCGTCCAAGGGCGCGTCGACCTCGTCGAGCACGCAGATCGGCGCCGGGTTGGTGAGGAACACGGCAAAGAGCAGCGCGAGCGCGGTCAGCGCCTGCTCGCCGCCCGACAAGAGCGACAAGGTCTGGAGCTTCTTGCCCGGCGGGCTCGCATAGATTTCGAGCCCGGCCGCGAGCGGATCATTCGCATCGCTCTCCTCGCCTTCGCCCTCGGCCGCGCCTTCGGCCGGCGCGGGGCCGCGATCGAGCTTCAGATAGGCGCGGCCGCCGCCGAAGAGCCGCGTGAAGAGCTGGCTGAAATGCTCGTTCACCTGGGTGAAGGCGGCAAGGAGGCGCTCGCGGCCTTCGCGGTTCAAGGCCGAGATGCCTTGGCGCAGCCGCGCGATGGCGCCGGTCAAATCCTCGCGCTCATGGATGAGGCCCTGGAGCCGCTCCTCGATCTCGGCGGCCTCGGCCTCGGCGACGAGATTGACGGGGCCCATATTGTCGCGCTCGCGCGTCAGCCGCTCGAACCGCGCCTGCGCCTCCTCCGTCGTTGGGAAATCCTCGCCTTCCTCGATCCCGACCGTCGCCAGCGCTGCCTCGGGCGCGCAATCGAGCCGCTCCCGGATATGCGCGGCAAGGCTCGTTGCGATCTGCTCGGCCTGATCGCGCAGTCCTTCGGCGCGCACGCGCTCCTCGCGCGCGGTCGCGAGCGCAGCCTCGGCGGCCTTGGCCGCTTTCTCGGCCTCGGCAAGCGCGGTCTCGCCGAAGGCGAGCGCATCGCCCGCCTGGTTGCGCTTTTGGGTTGCGTCCGCGATGGTCGCGGCGAGGCTCTCGCGCTGCTCGGCGATCTCGGCCGGGCGGCGCGCAAGCTCGTCGATCTCGCGCGCCAGCTCGTCGCGGCGGGCAAGGAAGGTCGCGTGCTGGCGCTCGGCCGCATCCATGCGGTTCGACCAGGAGCCATGCTCCTCGGCGATCGCGGCAAGCCGCTCGCGCCGGGCGGTCGCTTCGCGCAGCAGCCGGTCGTGCTCGCCCTGAAGCTGGAGCTGCGCCGCGCGGCGCTCGCCGAGCAGCGTGCGCAAAGCGGCGGCTTCATCGCGCGCGAGGGCGGGATCGGGCAGCGCGGCCAGCGCCGTCTCGGCCTCGCTCGCGGCGCTCTCGCTCTCGGCGAGATCGCGCGCGAGACGCTCGCTCGCCTCGCCGAGCGCCGCCAGCCGTGAAGCGATGCCGGCCGTTGCGCGCTGCAGCTCGGTCTCGCGGTCGCGCGCGGAAGCGAGCGCGCCGACGGCCTCGCGCGCAGCCTCGCGCGCGGCGCGCTCGTCCTCGGCGCAGCGGCGCACCCGGCTCTGCGCCTCGCTCAACGCGGTGACGCAGCGCGCGAGCTCAGCCTCGGCGTCGCGCAGCAACCCGTCGAGCTCGGCGACGCGGTTGCGCTGGCGCAGGCGCTGTCCCGCGGCGCTCGGCGTTCCGGGCGCGCGGCGATACCCGTCCCAGCGCCACAGGCCGCCATCGCGGCTGACGAGCCGCTGGCCCGGCTTCAACTGCGCCTGGAGCGCCTCACCCGCCTCGCGGGTCTCGACGACGCCGATCTGCTTCAAACGCCGCGCCAGCGCCGCGGGCGCGGTGACATGGCTCGATAGGGCATGGACGCCCTCGGGCAGAGTCTGGTCCTCGGGATAATCTTCGAGCAGGAACCAATGCGCCGGCGCGGCGAGGTCGAGCGGCGCCGTCAGGTCATCGCCCAAGGCCGCGCCGAGCGCCGCCTCGAAGCCGCTCTCGACCTTCACCGCATCGAGCACCGGCGCATAGCGCTTGTCGCCCATCGCCGCGAGCAATTCCTCGAGCGCATGGCGCTCGGTGGTGAGCTTCGCCCGCTGTGCTTCGGCGGCGTCCTTCGGCGTGCGTGCGGCGGCTTCCGCCTCCTGCGCCTCGCGCAATGTGGCTTCGGCCGTCTCCGCGGCGGCGCGCGTGCTCGCAAGCTCGGTCTCGGCGCTGCGCACCGCTTCGGCGATCTCGTCGCTGACATGCACCGGGACCTTCTCGGCCTCGAGCGCGGCAACGTCGCGGGCGATCTGCTCCTGGCGCTCGCCGAGCCGTGCGAGGCGCTCGCGCGCCTCGGCGCTGCGACGCTGCAAGGCGGCGCGCTGCGCGTCATCGGCGGCGATCTGCGCGGTGAGCCGCGTCAGCTCGGCCTCGCGCGTCTCGACCTCCTCGCGCATCGCGGCCAAGGCCGCGGCGGTTTCCTGCTCCGCCGCGCCTTCGCCCGCCTGCGCCGCGCGCAGCGCGTCGCGCTCGGCGCCGAGCCGCTCGAGCGCCGCGCGCGCATCGGCGGCAAGCTCCTCCTCGCGGCGGATATCGGACGCCATTTGCTCGAGCCGCGCCTCGGCCGCGGCGCGCTGGGCGACGATGCGCCGCTCTTCCTCTTCGAGCGCCTGACGCGCGAGCACGAGGCGCTGCAGCTCGGCGCCAGCCGAGGCATCCGCTTGGCGCAGCCCCGGCAGTTCGGCCGCGCGCTCCTCGCGCTGGCGGTCGGCGGCGAGCGCCACGCCGGTATGGTCGGCGACTTCGAGCTCCGCGGCGCGAAGCCGCTGGGCGGCGGCCGCCTGCTCGGCGGCGGCGAATTTCCAGCGCAGATGCAGCAGCACCGCTTCGGCGCGGCGGATGTGATCCGACAGCCGGCGATAGCGCCCCGCCTGGCGCGCCTGCTTGCGCAGGCTTTCGAGCTGGGTCTCGAGCCCGCGCAGCACGTCTTCGAGGCGCACGAGATTGCTCTCGGCGGCTTTCAAACGCAGCTCGGCCTCGTGGCGGCGCGAATGCAGGCCGGTGATGCCCGAGGCCTCCTCGAGCAGCATGCGCCGCTCGGCGGGCTTGGCATTGATGATCGTGCCGATGCGGCCTTGGCTGACGAGCGCCGCCGAATGCGCTCCGCTCGCGGCGTCGGCAAAGAGCAGCTGCACGTCGCGCGCGCGCACTTCGCGGCCGTTGATGCGATAATCGGAGCCGGTGCCGCGTTCGATGCGGCGCACGATCTCGATTTCCTGCACCTCGTCGAAGGGTTTCGGCGCGTCGCGGCCACTATTGTCGAGCTGGAGCGCGACCTCGGCGACGTTGCGTGCCGGCCGCGCGCCGGTGCCGCCGAAGATGACGTCGTCCATCTCGCCGCCGCGCATGCGCTTGGCCGAATTCTCGCCCATCGCCCAGCGCAGCGCTTCGACCAGATTCGACTTGCCGCAGCCATTGGGGCCGACGATGCCGGTCATGCCGGGCTCGATCGAGAGCTCGGTCGGATCGACGAAGGATTTGAAGCCGCTGAGCCGAAGTTTGGCGAAATGCAAAGGGGACCTATGCTCGCGATGGAGGAATGGGAAAGGCGCGTCTCACAGCCAACTCTTGATCCAGTCGATCCAACCGTTCACCCGCTCCTTGAAGGTCAGCGCATGCGGGACAGGAGCCGTCGGCGCGGGGGCGGCCGGCGTCGCCGGCTCGGTAACGGGATTGGGCGCGGCTGGCGTCGCCGGTTGCGCTTCCGGCGCGGGGCTCGACGGGCCCGCGGCCGCGTCGCCCTCGCCGGCGAGCAGCTTCGCAAATTGGTCATAGGGCATCTCGCCCACCGCCTTCTTGCCGTTGACGAAGAAGGTCGGCGTCGAATCGACGCCATATTTTTTCTGCGCGTCGTATTCCGCGGCGACGATCTGCTTCGACAGCGCATCGTCATTGATGCATTTGTCGAATTGCTCGGCCGTGATGCCGCCCAGCAGCGCGATGCGCTTCAGCGCCGGCGTCGGATCGTCCATCATTCCCCAATTGGCCTGTTGCGCGAACAGGGTCTCGAAGAAGCCGGGATAGCGGTCGGGCGGGGCGCAGCGCGCGACCATCGCCGCCTTCAAGGCGTTGCGGTCGAGCGGATAGTCGCGATAGACCCATTTGACCTTGCCGGGATCGATCCAGTTCTTCTTCACCTCGGGAAAGGTGTTGGCGGCGAAATCGGCGCAATGCGGGCAGGTGAAGGAAAAGAACTCGAACACCGTGATGGGCGCATCGGGGCTGCCCTGGACGCGGTCATCGGCGCTGATTTGCGGCACCTCGTCGGCGCGCGCCGGCGGCGCGGCCGAGACCGCGCCCAACGTCGCGAGGGCGGCGAGTGCCAACCAAATCTTACGCATTCAGCCACTCCACCTACTAGATATAGATGCTAGGGCGAGTTTCCCGGCGATGCAAGCGGAGCCGGAGGCTAAGGCCTCGGCGGCCGCGAGCCAAGGATCGCGGCGCCGAGCCGGGCGAGGGCCGCGCGCAGCCCTTCATCCGGCACGGCGGCAACGCGCGCCGCGATCGTGCGCTGCTCTTCGGGGTTGAGCGGCCGCGGACGAGGCGGGGCGTCCCGATGCCGGGCCGGCGGGCCCTGGACGAGCTGGATGCGGGCGACCGCGCGGTAGCCGAAAAATCCGTTGATGCGCTCGAGGATCATCGGCTCCAGATGCTGCGCTTCGACG
>Ga0207707_10001744_pt1 | contig 19996 bp, 17 predicted proteins | sample KBSC83BmetaG_FD_184336 | JGI IMG/M metagenome (GOLD analysis project Ga0207707, IMG submission 184336) | Corn rhizosphere microbial communities from Kellogg Biological Station, Michigan, USA - KBS C8-3B metaG (SPAdes) (version 2) | ecosystem: Host-associated > Plants > Roots > Rhizosphere ...
ACGACACTGCCCACGGCCATCATGGACGAGCCCTACCACGCGGCGAAGGACCGGCTGATCGCCGAATTCGAGCGCGAGTATCTCGCCCGGCTCACGACGCGCGCGGGCGGCAACATGTCGCGCGCGGCACGGCTCGCGAACATCGATCGGACGACGCTCTATCGTCTCATGGAGAAGCACAACATGCGGCGTGATGATCTGACGGGTCTTACCGAGTGACCACCGGCGCGTCGCGCGCGAGCGCCATGACGCGCACCACGGCAGGCGACAGGACACCCCTGGTTGATCACGTGGCACGACCGGCAGGACCGGCGGCGGAAATTGCCGCGGCGGCCATTCCCGATCCGCTGGGAACGCTCGTGAATCGGGCGGCGGCGCGTGTGCTCGCCGCGCCCCAGGCGATCGAGTCGGGAACACAGCTCGAGGATCTGCGCACACAGATGGCCGCACTGGGAGGTGCGCTCGCTCACGGCTGGGCCGGCGACACCATCATCGTGGAGCGCGCCGCCCCCGCCGCGCCCGTCCAGCGGTTGCTCAGCCGCTGGCGTGCCGCGGTGGTGGACGAGCTGGCGAGCCACCCCGACACGGGCGTGAGCGTCGGGGACGTCATCACGCTGCTGCGCGCGTTCGAGCGCGTGCAGGCGGTGCTCGAGGACGATGACGCGCAGCGGTTCGCGAGCCGCCTGTCCGGCGTTGGGGGACTGGATCTGCTCGTGGAGGTGGCGCACGACCTGCGCTCACCGTTGTCGTCCATTCTCTTTCTCGCCGAAACGCTCCGGAAGGGGCAGAGCGGCGCTGTCGCGCCCGTACAGGAGCGGCAGCTCGGGCTCATCTACAGCGCGGCGTTCGGTCTCAGCGCCATGTCGAGCGATGTGATCGAGCTGGTGCGCGGCGCCGACCGGCTGACGGACGTGGAACCGGTTCCGTTCTCCGTGTCGGATGTCATGAATGGCGTGCGCGACATTGTGCTGCCCATCGCGGAGGAAAAGAAGCTTGACCTCCGGCTGGCCCCGCCCGATGCCGACTTCCGCCTCGGTCACCCGGGCGCGCTGAATCGCGTGCTCCTCAACCTGACGACCAACGCGCTGAAGTTCACGGCGGAGGGGTTCGTGGAGATCGCGGCGACGCAGCGCACGCGTACGCGTCTGGATTTCTCGGTGCGGGATACCGGGCGCGGCATCCCGCCAGATGTCATGAGCTGTCTTTTCGAAACGTTTCGCCGGCGCCGGAGCGTGGGCGACTACTCGTTTTCGAGCGCGGGTCTGGGGTTGTCCATCTCTCGCCGGCTCATCCGCGGATTGGGCGGCGAGCTCGCGGTGGATACCGAACTCGGGAAGGGCACCCGCTTTCGCTTCGAGCTGGATCTGCCCGTGGCGCCACGACTGTAGCGCTGCCGCCGAAGCGCGTCAGGAGACCTTGCGCGTCTTGCGCCGCAGGAAATCCATGAGAATGAACTGACCCAGCGTCATCGTGTTGGTGAAGTAGGCCTTGCCGCGGCTGATCGCGGCCACGCGCTTGACGAACTCCACGAGCGCGCGGTCGCGCGCGAGCATGAACGTGTTGATCACGATGCCGCAGCGCCGGCAATCCGCCACTTCGCGCAGCGTCTGCGCGGCGACCATGGCATCGAGCCCCATGGAATTCTTGTAGATCATTCCGTTCGGCATCGTGAGCGCACTCGGCTTGCCGTCCGTGATCATCACGATCTGCCGCATGTCCTTCTTCTGCGCGAGCAGGATGCGCCGCGCGAGCTTGAGTCCTTCCGCGGTGTTGGTGTGGTACGGGCCCACCTGGGCGTGCGCCAGACGGGCAAGCGGGATCTCTTCGGCGGAATCGTGGAAGAGCACGACGCGCAGCGAATCGCCCGGAAACTGGGTTCGGATGAGATGGGTCAGCGCGAGCGCCACCTTCTTGGCGGGCGTGAACCGGTCCTCGCCGTACAGAATCATGGAATGCGACGTGTCGAGCATGAGCACCGTCGCGCAGGACGAGCGGTATTCCGCCTGGTGCACCATGAGATCGGTGTAGTCGAGGTCAATCGGCACGTCGAGCGATCCGGTGCGCGCGAGCGCGTGCTGCAGCGTGGCATTCACGTCCAGATTCATCGTGTCGCCGAATTCGTACTGGCGGCTGGCGGCGTCGGCCTCGACGCCGGTGGCCAGATACGGCGTGTCGTGATTGCCGAAGCTCGACTTCCCGAGCGAGCCCAGCAGGTCGCGCAGCGTCTTGAAGCCGAGGAAGTCAATGCCCTTTTCGGTGAGCTGGAACTGCACGTCGCGGGCGGCCGCGCGCGCGAGTCCGCCGCGTCCGGTCACGTCCTGATAGCCTGACGGCATCTGCGGCGGCGCCTCGAGGTTCAGATAGCCCTCGCTCACCAGGCGCTGAATGATCTCATCGAGCAGCTTCGCGAGGCGCCCCGCAGATTCTCCATCATCATCGGACTCGCCGCGCAGCGCGTCGAGCATCTCGGGCGTGAACTGCCCGCTTTCCATGAGCGCGTTGAGAATCGCCTCGCGCAGGGCGTCGAGCGAGCGGTCTGCCTCGCCGTCGAACTCGCCCCAGTACGGCGACTGGCCCTTACCTCCCGCGAAGCCCGACTGCAGGAGGAAATCCGCCAGCTTGTCGAGCAGCGACTGCAGATCCACCGCATCGGCAGCCTCGGGACTGAATTTCGAGTACGTGTGCGAGCGCATACTGCACCTTGCCATCCGGGCAACAGAACATCAAGACCGCATGAGGCATTCCGCCGTCAGGGCGTGAGCGCGAATCGATCACGTGCCACGCGGATCACCAGCTCGACGGTACCGTCGATGCCCATGGCCCCGGTGTTGACGCACAGGTGGTAATTGTCGAACGCGAGCCAGGAGCGCTTCCAGTAGCGGCGCACGTACTGTTCGCGCTGGCGATTGCGCTGGTCGACCTCGCGCGCGGCATCCGAAACGGGGACCCCCAGGCGTGCCGCGGCACGCGCCGCCAGAGCGTCGTGCGGCGCATAGCAGAAGATATGCAGGACGTCAGCGCGCTCGCCCAGGATGCACTGCGCGCCGCGGCCCACCAGCACGGCGTGGCCCGTGGCGACGGCTTCCTGCACGATGCGCGCGGTGACCTCGACCAAGCGCTCCTCCGTGGGTGGGAGCGGCGGCGCGATAGGGCTGGGCAGAATTTCCGGCGCGCTGATGGCGAGGGTATTGGCCAGGCGCTGCGTCAGCGACGGGACGCGTTCCTCGCGTTCCTCGACCTCCTCGGGCGACACTCCGAGGCGCTGCGCCACGGCATCCACGAACGCATTGTCCAGCAGTTGCCAGCCGAGCGCCCGCGCGACTCCGGCCGCGACCTCGGAGCCGCCGGAGCCGAACATCCGTGAAATCGTGATGAGCGACATGGTGATCTCCGGAGTCAGCGCAGCGGCCGGACGCGCACGACCTCGGCCAGTTCGAAGCCGAGCGCATCCCAGACCGTATTGGCCACGGCATCATGGGCGGAATTGTGGAGTCGCATTTCCGTGAGGCCGCGGCGGCGACACCAGCGCTCGGCGGCGCGCAGCAGGGCGTGCAGCACGCCCTGCCGGCGTGCCGCCGGTACGACGTACACCGATGACACGTACCCGTACATGACTGGATCCAGCATGGGCGTTCCGCTGCTGCGTGCGCAGCGGAGCACGCCGAGCGCCACGCCGTCGCGTTCCGCCAGGAAGATCACTTCATCGAGCGCGCGCAGCTGTTGCGCGTAGAGACGCCGCGCCCGGAGCGGCGCGTCCGCGCGGATGCGACCGTGGAGCGGGTTTTCCGCGTGCAGCCGGAGCAGCGCCAGGCGGAGCTCGACGATGGTGTCGAGGTCGCGCAGGACAGCGCGACGGACCGTCATGCGCGGTGCCGCGTGCGGCGCGTGCGGCACAGACGGGGGCTGCGAGGCCACGTCAGCCGCTGCAGTGCGGGATGTGGCGCCGGACGGCGTGGCGCGATGGATCACGTCATCGCGCCCCCGCCGAAGAAATCCTGATTCGGACGGCGCCGCTCCGGCGGCTGGGCGCGCCCATAGAGACCGGTCTCGGACCGCGAGATTTTGCGGCGTGCCACGAGGGACTCCAGCAGCAGCTCGCAGGCGGCGACCGTCGCCGGCGCATCGCCATCCGCCGCGAGACCCGTATGGTGCACGAGTCCGAGCAGCATGGGGACCCGTTCGAAACCGCGCACCATTGCCGCCGACGAGAGGTCGTGCGTCACCTGCAGCGCGTTCCCTTCATCGAACCAGACGACAATGTCGTCCATGTTCACACCGCCAACGCGAGCCTGCACGGTCGCATCGGCGGCGCGCCGGATCAGCTCGTTCGCAATCGCGGGGCCGCCGACCAGTTCACCTTCGTATTCCAGCTCGATCTTGCCGGTAATGGCGGGCAGCGCCGCGTAGAGATCCGTGATGCGCGGCACCGCCTCGCACTCGCCCGTGAGCACGGCGCGGCGCTCCGCATTCGACACGGCATTCTCGAGGACGGAGATGGGCATGCGCTGCGATACGCCGGAGCGCTTGTCCACGCGCTTGTCCGTCCGGGCCTCGACTGCGACGCGCTCGATGACCTCCTCGATGAAATCCGGCACGCGCACGGGGAGACCGCCGCGTGCCGTCCAGGCTTCCTGACGCGTGATGGCCACGCCGAGCTCCACGCTTTCCGGGTAATGCGTGGTGATCTCGCTGCCAATGCGATCCTTGAGCGGCGTAATGATCTTTCCGCGCGCCGTGTAATCCTCGGGATTCGCGGTGAAGCACAGCAGGACGTCCAGCGGCAGCCGGACGGGATAGCCTTTGATCTGGACGTCGCCTTCCTGCATGATGTTGAAGAGGCCCACCTGGATCTTGCCCGCCAGATCGGGCAGCTCGTTCAGCGCGAAGATGCCGCGATTGGCGCGCGGCAGCATGCCGTAGTGGATGGTGAGCTCATCCGACAGCACGTGCCCGCCCCGTGCGGCCCGAATCGGGTCCACGTCGCCGAGGATGTCGGCAACGGTGACATCCGGCGTCGCCAGCTTCTCCACGTAGCGCTCCTCACGGGTGACCCACGCGATGGGTGTGGCGTCGCCCTGTTCGGCGATGGTCATGCGCGCGTACTTGGAGATGGGCGCGAAGGGGTTGTCGTTCACCTCGCTGCCGGCGACGACGGGGATCGCGTCGTCGAGAAACGTGACCAGCGCCCGGAGGATGCGTGACTTGGCCTGGCCGCGCAGTCCCAGCAGGATGAAGTTGTGACGCGCCAGGAGCGCGTTGATGATCTGCGGAATGACCGTCTCGTCGTAGCCGATGATGCCCTCGACGATGGGACCACCGGCCGCGAGACGCTCGAGCAGGTTGGCGCGCACCTCGTCTTTCACCGACCGGCGCGCACGATGCGGAGCGGCAAAGGGTGAGCGCTTGAGCGCGCCCAGTGTTTCAGGATAAGACGGCACGGCCAGTCTCCACGGATGAAAGCGAGAGCCGGCGTGGGCGGTCGGTTCGCGGCCGGCCGGCACGGCTCCTGATCCAGCGTACACGCGCGACACCCCCGAGCGCCAGTAGCTCGGAAAGATCCGGCTCCGCGGGAGTACGAGAGCGACGCCCGGCACAACAGGCTGCACGATTCGTGCACACCGCGTGCGAGCGCTTCGTTCAGTCCGCCGGCGACACGTCCACGAGATTGTCGTAGAACACGGGTCCGTGACCCAGGTCGGTTTCGCGCTGCGACGTGGTGTGGTTGGCGTTCCGACCATCAGGCGCGTACTTCCCCCACCACACGGAGGGAGCCCAGACGGTTCCCACGCGCACGGTGGGCTCCACGCGGGCCATCGCGAGAAATTCGCCACGATCGTTGTGCACGACGACGGCTGCGCCCGAGTGAATCCCGCGCGGCGCCGCGTCGTCCGGGTGGATCACGAGCTCGGGCTCGCGCGCCGCGCGGCGCAGCGCGGCCACGTTCACGAAGCTGGAGTTGAGGAACTGGTGCGCGGGTGATGAGATGAGCGTGAGGGGATAGCGCGCCGCGAGCTCCGGCTCCCGCTCCACCGACTCCCACGGTGGCACGTACGCGGGCAGCGGATCGAATCCCATCTCCTGCATGCGCCGCGAGAGGAACTCGCACTTGCCGCTGGGCGTCGGGAATCCCCCCTCGGCGAACGGCAGAAACGGCCGCGGCAGGTGGAGCCGCATCCAGCCGCGCTCGAGCAGCGCGTCGAGCGTCACGCCCTGCAACTGAGGGCCGGCACCCTCGAGCGCCTGCGCGATCAGCGTGAGGTCGTCATCGCGCAGCGCCGGGTGATCCAGTCCCATCCGCGCGCCGAGCAGGCGGAAGATTTCGCTGTTGGGTCTGGCCTCCGCCACCGGTTCGATCGAGGGGCGATTCAGCGTGACGTAGTGATGGCCGTAGGCGAGGTGCAGATCCCAGTGTTCGAGCTGCGTGGTAGCGGGCAGCACGATGTCGGCCCAGTCCGCGGTATCGGTCTGGAAATGTTCCAGCACGACGGTAAACAGGTCGGGACGCGCCAGGCCGCGCAGCACTTCGCTGCGCTCGGGCGCGACGGCGGCCGGGTTTGAATTGTACACGACCAGGGCGCGTACGGGCGGACCACCCACGCCGGCATCGGGCCGCGTCAGCGCCTCACCCAGCCTGATCATATTGATGGTGCGCACGGGTGGCGAGAGGTCCGGGCGTTCCAGCGCCGCCTTGTTGAACTGGAAGTTGGCGCTCGTGGAGAGTTGCACGCCGCCGCCCGCGCGCCGCCAGTGACCGGTGATGGCGGGCAGACAGGCGATCGTGCGGACGGCCATGCCGCCGCCGCCGTGGCGCTGCAATCCGTAGTTGATCCGGATGAACGCGGCGTGCGCGCGGCCATACTCGCGCGCGAGCGCCGTGATGCGATCGGCCGCGATGCCCGTGATCGCGGCCACGCGCGCCGGATCGTATTCGTGCGCGCGCACGCGCAGTTCCGCTTCGCCAAGGGTATGACGCGCCAGATAGTCGCGGTCCTCGAGGCCGTCGGCGAACAGCACGTGCATGAGTCCCAGCGCGAGCGCGCCGTCGGTGCCCGGACGTATGGGAATCCATTCATCACACTGCGCGGCGGTGCGCGTGCGCAGCGGATCAATGGCGATCACGCGGGCGCCGCGGGCGCGCGCCGCGAGCACGAAGGGCCAGAGATGCGGATTGGACGTGAAAGTGTTCGTGCCCCAGAGCAGCACCAGATCACTCTCGGGAATGCCTTCTGCATCGGCGCCGATGTTGGCACCCACGGTCATGCGCATGCCGACGGTGCCGGCCATGGAGCAGATGGTGCGATCGAGCCGTGAGGCCCCCAGGAGATGAAAGAAGCGGCGGTCCATGGAGGAGCCCTGGACGGAACCCATCGTGCCCGCATACGAGTAGGGGAGAATGGCTTCCGGCCCATCGGACGATCGGGCGATCTCGGCGAGACGCTGTGCGATTTCATCCAGCGCGTCGTCCCACGAGATGGGCACGAAGCGGCCCTCGCCCTTGGCACCGACCCGTCGCATGGGGTGTGCGAGCCGTTCGGCATGATACGTGCGTTCAAGATACCGATTCACTTTCGCGCAGAGAAATCCCTGCGTGAACGGGTGGTCCGGGTCGCCGGCAACGCGTACGGCGCGCCCGTTCTCCACCGACACCAGCATGGCGCACGTGTCCGGACAATCATGCGGACAGGCGCCGCGCACTACCTGCACGGTCTCACTCGCATGTGAGGATCGATCCGCAGCGGACAATAGGGATGTTCGGAGTCGCATGAGCACGGCGAACTGAAACAAATTAGGACAATGCAACACTCGCAGCCAGTACGCTGTACACGCTGTCCCTTGACATGCCGAACCGATCCAGTAGAATAACTGCCGCTCGTATCTGCATGGCGCTGTGCGTGCATCTACGAGGGAGAGCAGAACATTTTCGCCCCCACAAGGAGACAATAATGAAGCGCCTTGCCGTTGTCGCTGTCGCGGTGCTGGCCCTTGCCGCTTGCAAAGCGAAGGAAAATGCCGCACCCGCCGCCGACTCCACTGCCACCGCGGCTCCCGCCATGGCTCCCGCGCCTGCCGCGGCAGACACCGGGATGAAGCATGACTCGTCGATGATGAAGTCCGACACCGGAGCGAAGCCGCAGTAAGCTCACGGTTCCGGATTTGAATTCAGGAACGCACGCGGGGCGCAGCACGGCAGCTGCGCCCCGTTTGCGTTGCCTGTGTTCGGGCGAGCCGACCGGTCACGACTGACGGGCCGTCTTCCACCAGGCGAACGCATCGGGAACGCCGTCACGCGCGGACACCGGCGGCGCCCACTGCAGCTCGCGGCGCGCGCGCTCGGACGAGAAGGGATTGTCGCGCGCCAGAAAATCGAGTGAGCTGCCGGCGTGCGTGGCCAGTGACGCATGACCGGTCAGGCGGAGTATCGCCGCCAGCGCCGTGAACGCGGCATGCGCCATTCCGCGCGGTACCGGCACCAGCCGTACGCGTCGTCCCAGTCCCTGGCCCGCGAGGCGCGCGAACTCCGCGACGGTCACGGCGGAATCGTTCGCCAGATTGTACGCCCTGCCACCGGCTGCCTCACACTGAACCGCGCGCACCGCGCCGTCGGCCACGTTCGCGGCGTGCACGATCGCCAGTGTGGACACGCCGCCGTCGATCACCGGAAAGAATCCGCTGGCCAGGGCGCGGGCGATGCGCGGCACGAACTGCCGGTCGCGCCTCCCATAGATGACATCAGGTCGCACCGCGGTGCCCCAGATGCGTCCCGCCCGGTGCGCGTCCAGTACGAGCGACTCCGACTCCCGCTTGGAGCGCGCGTACCACTCCGCGTCCGCGAGCGGGCGCCACGGCGTGGCTTCATCCGTGGGGTGATCCTGGAACCGCATGTCGCGCCCGTATACCGCGACGCTGCTCAGCTGCAGCAGTCGCGCGCCGGTGGCGGCCGCGGTCTCGACAACGTGCTGCGTCCCGATCACGTTGACGGCGCGAAAGCTGGTCCAGGAGGCGGCGGTCACCAGGGCGGCCGTGTGGAAGATCGCGTCGCAGCCGGCGGCGGCTGTCATGAGGCTCGCCGGGTCGCGCACATCGCCGGGGATCAGCGCGATGCCCGTGTTGGCCAGCCAGGTGGCGGCCGCCGCATTCCGCACCAGGGCACGGACGCTCCAGCCATCGGCGGCGAGCCGCTCCACGATGTACGAGCCGACCTGCCCGGTGGCTCCCGTCACGAGCGCGCAGGGCATTCAGAGCGGGAAGGGAAGCTCCGCGACATCCACGCTGGACTCGTTCTCCTGGCCCAGCGCGCGCAATGTGGTGCCGGGCGCGATCTCGCGCCGTACCATGGCCAGCGCGATGCCGCCCAGGCGTGGCGAGAGCCCGCCGGAGCGAACGTCGCCCACCTGCGTGCCCGACGCATCCAGCAACGCGGTGCCATGCGCCGGCGGTTCACTCTGTCCGACGAGCAGGCCGCGCAGATGACGATTCACGTGGCCGCGGAAGTGTACGCGTGCAACCACTTCCTGTCCCACGTAGCATCCCTTCGTGTACGAGATGGCGTGCAGCTCGTCGAAGTTGGCCTCCTGCGGAATGGTGGTCTCGTCCATGTCGAGTCCCCACTCCGGACGACCCGCCTCGATGCGCGCGATCTCGAACGCCAGCAGGCCGGCCCGGGTGGCACCGGCATCTTCCGCGCGGTGCCACGCCTGGTCGTGCGCGTCGGCCGGCACGATGAGTTCGTACCCCTCGAGGTCGAGGTCAGGCACCCGCGCGACAAATGCCGAGTCGCCAATCGCCGGCAGGGGGAGATGCGCATACGGCGCGAGCGCGCCCAGCGAATCGGCGGAGAGTCCCGTGACCATGGCGGCAACACGCCGCGCGCGCGCGCCGAAGATGCCGAACTGGCGCCAGGATGCAGACTGATCCTCGTACTTGGCGATGCGCGGATTGATGTACTTGCGCACCATAGCCTGCCAGCCCTCCACCGCGCGCGGCGGGACGTCCAGGACGAGGTGGTCGGAGCAGGCGAAGATGCGCACGTCGGCAACGATTTTCCCACGCGGGTTGAGCGCGGCGGCATAGATGCCAGAACCGGCGGTGAGGGCCTGCACGTCGTTCGTGACGAGGCCCGCGATCATCTCGGCGGCACGCTCGCCGTCCACGCGCATGCGCCCGCGCGCATCCCGGTTCACCAGCATGGCGCCGGCACGCAGCGCGGCGTACTCGGTTGCGATGTCACCGTAGTGCAGGACAACCGGGCGACCTGCAATGGAGCCTTCGGCGGGAGACCGTCCGGACAGCGCGGACATGGCGCTCATGGCCGGAAGCTACACGCGCGTCGCGCGGCTGCGCTACGGGGCCGCGTTGGCGTACGAGGCATCGAGGAGATCCACCGGATGCACCACACGCGTGTCGAAGCCCGCACGCAGCAGTCCCGCACCGATGTGCATGAGACAACCCGGATTTCCGGTGACGACCAAGTCCGCGCCGGTCGCGGCGATGTTCGCGAGCTTGGGCGCGAGCACCTGCTGCGCGAGCTCGGGCTGCAACAGATTGTAGATGCCGGCGCTGCCACAACACTGATCCGCATCCAGGAGCGGCACGACGGTCAGTGCGGGGATGCGCGCAAGCACCGCCCGTGGCGGCCGGTCAACGCGCTGGCCATGTACGAGATGACAGGGCGCATCGTAGGTGACACGGAGGGCAAGCGAGCCGCCAGGGCGGGGACCGGCGCCGGCGAGCAGCTCACTCACATCGCGCACACGCGCCGCGCAGGCCGCGGCACGAGTGGCCCACACCGGATCGTCCTGCAGGAGATGGCCGTACTCCTTCATCATGGCGCCGCATCCGGATGCGTTCACGGCGATGGCCGCGGCACCCGAGCGCTCGAACGCGACGATGTTCGCGCGGGCGAGCGCACGGGCACCATGCAGGTCACCGGCGTGTGCGTGCAGCGCGCCGCAGCAGCACTGTCCGGGTGCCCCCACCACGTCGTAGTCGTTCACCGCGAGTGTCCGTTCCGTCGCGCGATTGGTGCCGGCGAACAGCCCTTCCATGACACAGCCGCGCAGCAGCGCGACGGTTCCGCGCACGCGGGAACCGTGCGGCCGGTACGAGCGACGGCCGAGGCGCGGCGTCGCCGAGGCGGCCAGCATGGCGAACGCGAAACCCAGGCGGCCGCGCAGTCGCGCGAGGAGGCGCGGCAGTCCGGTCGCGCGCAGTCCCCGCGCGGCGAGGAGAGCGGGTCGCAGCACGACGGCGTGCGCGAAGATCCAGAGGAGGAGGCGCACGGTCCTCGGCGGCCGCACGCGTTCGGCTATCGCGGCGCGCGTGGCTTCCAGCAGTTGGCCGTACGGCACACCGGATGGACATGCTGTCTCGCAGCCGCGGCATCCCAGGCAGCGATCGATGTGCTCCTGCAGCGCGGGATCATCCAGCGAGAGCGTGCCCTCCACGACCGAACGCATGAGCACGATGCGACCGCGCGGAGAATCGTTCTCGTCGCCCAGTGCGAGATACGTGGGACAGGCCTGCAGACAGAATCCGCAGTGCACGCAGGTCATGATGCCCGGCATGGCTCCGGCGAGTGGTGTACCCGGGACGGCGCACGGTACGCTGGATGCGTGCTCGTTCACGGTGTCGCTCCGAGAATACCGGGATTGAGAATGCCGTCCGGATCGAAGGTCTGTCGTATCCGCGGTGCCAGCCGGCCGTGCAACGCATGGGGCACGCGGGGCCAGGCGGAATCGGGGAGACGTTCGAAGATCACCGTGGCAGGAAGTGTCGCGCACGCGGCGATCGCACGGTCGACTGCGTCGGAGGACGGTGCGGGCACAATGCAGCGGACCACGCCGCGCTCCACCGTGCCGTGCATGAGCGTGGGGCGCGCGCCGCGAGCAACGCGAGTCGGGTCTGGCGTCGCGTCATGCAACACATCGTGCGTTACGTGGCGCGCCGCCACCCAGCACTCGGCCAGGCGGGATGGCGGCATCGAGATGCGCATGACCATGGCGTGCTCCGGCTCACACGTACGGAGTACGTTCCACATCGACGCCGGCACGGTCGTGATACCGCCGGCAAAGCCGAGGGCGGCGCGCTGTGCACGTACGCTGTCCGCGTTTCCGCCCAGCCGGATGAGCAGCACCATTGTCTCCGCCAGACCGAGTACGCGGGCGAGCGGTGCGTTGACCAGTTCCAGCGCGAGCGGTGCGATCGCGGCCGCCCGGAGGCGGACGAGCAGCGCGCCGACCGTCTCCGGATGCTCATCGATGGAAAGCGCGAGGGTGTCCTCCACTTCGGGGAGTGCACGCAACCGCACGGTGACTTCCGTGATTACACCGAGCGTCCCCCACGATCCGGTGAAGAGTCTGGTCAGATCGAAACCGGCGACGTTCTTGACGACGCGGCCGCCCGAGCGAATGGTGCGGCCATCGCCCGTCACGATTTCGAGTCCGAGCACGTTGTCGCGCGGCGTGCCGAAGGCGCACGCCAGCGGGCCGGATGATGCGGTGGCGACCGTGGCGCCGAGCGTACCGGACGGATCCCCGAACGGGTCGAGCGCCAGCCACTGATGCTCGGCGGCAGCCGCGTGGGCAATGGTCTCCAGACTGGTTCCTGCGCGCGCCGTGAGCGTGAGATCGCCCGGATTGTAGTCCACGATGCCAGCCAGTGCCGAAAGCGACAGCGTGCCGAGGGCGGACGTGGGACGGCCCGCATTCATCCAGTGCGCCGCGCCGGCGATCCGCAGGGTCGCGCGACGGTCGCGGGCCTCACGCACGTGATGCGCGACCCCGAGGGAAGTGTCCGGCGCGGCGACGGACATCATCGCGCGGCGGACGCCATGTGCCACTCACGGCAGGCGTGCACGGGCACGACCTTGCCGGGGTTGGCGCGATGCGCCGGGTCAAAGACATCGCGCAGGCGACACTGCGCGTCGAGCGAGTCAGGGGAGAAGATGAGCGGCATGTACTCGAGCTTGTCGAGTCCCACGCCGTGTTCGCCGGTGATCGTGCCACCGGCATCGACACAGGCGCGCATGATCTCGCGCATGGCATGATGCACCCGGTCGCTCTGCTCGGCGTCGCGCGCGTCGAATCCGATATTCGGATGGAGGTTCCCATCGCCGGCATGGAACACGTTGCAGACCTGAATGTCCCAGCGTTCGGCGATGCTGTGGATCGCGCGCAGGACATCGGGAAGCTTCGTGCGCGGAATCACGGCGTCCTGCACGACCAGCGACGGCGCCACGCGCCCCATTGCGCCGAAGGCCTTCTTGCGTCCCTGCCAGAGACGCGCGCGCTCCGCTTCGTCGCGCGCGATGCGAACGGCCCGGGCGCCGCACTCCAGGCAGATCCGCTCCACCTCGCGCACATCGGCATCCATGCCGGCGGCGAGACCGTCGAGCTCAATGAGGAGCACGGCGTCCGCGTCGGCGGGATATCCCGCGGCGTAGATGGAGGCTTCCACCGCACGAATGGTGGGACCGTCCATCATTTCCAGGGCGGCGGGCACGATGCCGCGGGCAATGATGGCGGAGGTGGCACGCGCGCCCGCGTCCAGGGCCATGAAGTCGGCGAGCATCGTGCGCACCGCCTCGGGATTTCTGGAAAGCCGCACCGTGACCTGGCGCGCGATGCCGAAGCAGCCCTCCGAGCCGATGAACGCGCCGAGCAGATCGTAGCCGTCGCACTCACCGTTGGCGTTGCCGAGCGTGACGAGGTCGCCGTCGGGCAGAATCACCTCGAGCTCGGCGATGTGATTCAGTGTCACGCCGTACTTCAGGCAATGCGGTCCGCCGGAATTCTCCGCGACGTTGCCTCCAATCGTGCACGCCGTCTGGCTCGACGGGTCGGGCGCGTAGTGCAGGCCGTGACGGGCGGCGGCGCGCGAGATCGAAGCGTTCACGGCGCCGGGTTCGACGACCGCGAGTCGATTGACGGGATCGATGGAGAGGATCGCCTTGAGCCTGTTCAGCCCGATGATGACCGCGTCGTCCGCGGCGAGCGCGCCGGCGGAGAGGCCGGTACCCGCGCCGCGAGGAACGAAGGGACAGCCTTCACGGGCGAGGAGACGGATCACGGCCAGCAGGGCGTCACGCGTTTCGGGAAAGACGGCGAGCCTGGGCGGGCTGTGGTAGGTCGGCAATCCGTCAGAGCCGTAGGCAAGCAGCTCGCTTGTCCGGTCGAGCAGGGCGCGCGGGCCCACGATCTCGCGGAGGGCAGCACTGAGCGGGTGGGCCACGACGGGGGAGCGGGGAGTGGGGACGAGTTGAGCGGGGATGCCTGTAATGTACACGCGGGAAAGCGAGACCCGACTGGCGCTGGAAGGATGCGGACAGACGCCGTTAAGGATGCGGAAGGTGCGGAAGGGGCAGCCTTATGGGCTGCCCCTTCCGCACCTTCCGCATCCTTCGCGCGCAATCAGCGTCGTTCCATCTCCGGGATTCCCTAGCTCCAGAATCCCGCCAGCGCCAGGCCGTCCGGCGATTCGCGGAGTTTTTCGAAGGCACGCTCGCGAATCTGGCGGATACGCTCGCGTGTGACGCCCATGAGCGCGCCGATCTTCTCCAGCGTCATGGCTTCCGAACCTTCTTCCATGCCGTAGTAGAGATAGAGAATCCTGCGTTCGCGGGGGGTGAGATACTTGCGGAAGGATCGGTCGATGAACTCTCGCATCAGCGTGAAGTCGGTGTTCTCCTCGATCTCGCCACCGTCCACGCCAATAAATCGTTCTCCGAGGGTGGCGGCCTCACGATCGGATCGGTCGACCGGCGCGTCGAGCGACACTTCGGTCGCTGACATCTGCCGGGCGGAGCGGACCGTCGCCGGCGTCTCTTCGATGAGCCGGCCGATCTCATCGTCCGTGGGGTCACGCTTCAGTACCTGCGCCAGCACCGTCTCGGCGCGCGCGAGCTTGATGAGCTGCGAGTTCTGATTCAGCGGGATCCGCACCGAACGGGTCTGTTCGGCCAGCGCCTTCAGTACAGCCTGGCGAACCCACCACACGGCGTACGAGATGAACTTCACGCCCTGGTCGGGATCGAACTTCTTGACTGCCTTGAGCAGCCCCTCGTTGCCAATCGCCACGAGCTCGCTCAGATCAAGACCGTGTCCCTGATACTTCTTCACGTAGGAGATGACGAACCGGAGGTTCGCCGTCACCAGTCGTTCGGCGGCTCTCTCGTCGCCCTTCTGCGCGCGGCGGGCGAGGCGTCGTTCTTCTTCGGGATCGGTTATGAGGGGGAGCTTCTGAATGTCCTGCAGGTACTGATCGAAGGCGGTGGAGGGAGAGGAACGGAAGAACCCTTTGGATCGACTTTCGGCCACATGCTCCATACTCGCCCATTTCCTCGTCTGGAAGGTGGACGAACCGAGACACGGCTCGCGGGAAAATCACGGGGGTGGGATCGGCAGCATAATGCGCATGGCGAGATCGGTCAACAGCCACAAATCGTGCCGCAACATTGGAAGTCGCTTTCCGGCCTCGGCGCCGCCTCGGACTAACGGTCAGTGCAGGCGAATGTCGTAACTGTCAAAGGATAGTTTTATGGGTCATGTGCCTGTATCTCATGCCACAACAGATCAGGCTGCAAGTCGCCGCGCCAGAGTCCAAGTTATCTGCAGACAAAGGTTTAATAGCTGGTTGGCGCTTTGGAGGTTACCCAGGCGCCGAAGTGCTCGGCAGCCCGGTCAGGAGGCCACAGGCGGCTTATCGATTCGCGTCCGGCTCTGGCGAGCGCGACGATAGAGTGCCGTCAGTGATGCCGCCAATACCGCGACAGCACAGAGCAGCACCCAGACCAATGAGACGTCCAGCAAGTATGCGGCAATGACCGCGCCGATCACCAGAAGGGTGATGCCAGCGGCGTACACGTCAGCGGGCGAGCGACGCCACATGACGCGAAACATCAGGAGAGCACCGCGAGCACGTCAGCGTCGGAAACGGGGATGGCCCAGCCGGACGCTTCGCCGGCCATCGCGCCGAGGCGGGCCGGGAGCGCATACTCCACGATTCCGCGACGCGATTTCTTGTCGGACCCGGTTGCCGCGAGAATGCGCGCCGCGCCCAGCGCCGCGGGACGCGTCGTTGGCAGTTCCGCGCGCGCGACGATATCGCGCAAACGGCCGGCGGTGCCGCCGCTCGCCACACCAACGCGCTCGGCGAGCGCGCTCTCCAGCACCATGCCGATGGCGACTGCCTCGCCGTGCAGCAGCTCATAGCCACTCTCGGCCTCGATGGCGTGGCCGAGCGTGTGGCCGAAGTTGAGGATCTTGCGCACGCCGCTTTCATGTTCGTCGCGTTCCACCACGCTGGCCTTGATCTCGATGCTGCGCACGATCAGGTCGTACATCTCCGCGCCCGCCGTATCGCGCATGACGGCGGGAAGCGCACTCGTGATGCGCTCAAGGTAGGCCGCATCGGCAATGGCGCCATGCTTGATGGCCTCGGCGAGCCCCGCGCGCAGCAGTCGAATGGGCAGGGTGGTGAGCACGTTCGGATCGGCAACGACCGCTGACGGCCGGTGGTAGGCTCCGACGAGATTCTTCCCGTGCGGCGTATCCACCGCGGTCTTGCCGCCGAGGGCCGCGTCGATCATGGCGAGCAGCGTGGTTGGAACCTGCACCACGGGGACACCGCGCATGAAGGTCGCGGCAACGAAGCCGGCGAGGTCGCCGACCACCCCGCCGCCGAGGGCAATGATGGTCGTGTCGCGACCGTGACCGGACGCGAGCAGCTCGTCCGTGATGCGCATCCAGCTCTCGCGCGTCTTGTGCGCCTCGCCGGCCGGCAGGGTGAGCGTGCTCACGCGATTGGCTCCGAAGGAGCGCGTCACGCGATCGGCATACAGCGGTCCGACCGCATCGTCGGTGATGATGGCAAAGCGGTGCGCATCGGCAACGTGGCGGGCGATGTCGCCCGTGCGGTCGAGCGCATCGGACGCCACGAGGACGTCGTATCCCGGAAAGGCTATCGTGGGCACTGCTACGGACGGTTCATTGATCGAGCGATGCGCTCACCACGTGACCTCCGCGGCGCCGGCGCGGCGGTTGGCCACACGCGCGAGCATGAAGAGCAGATCGGACAGCCGGTTGAGGTAGCGGACGACGATGGGCGGAATCTCGACGGTCTCGCGCAGCGCGATGACGTGACGTTCGGCGCGGCGGCAGACCGTGCGCGCCACGTGAAGCGCGGCGGCCTTGGGCGTGCCGCCCGGAAGAATGAACGCGGTGAGCGGGTCGAGCTCCATGTCGCAGTCATCAATGGCGCGCTCGAGCTGCGTGATTCGATCGTCGTCGATGCGCGCCTTTTCCAGCTGCTGGCGCACCTTGTCGGGTTGCGGCGTCGCGAGCAGCGCGCCCAGCCCGAACAGATCGCGCTGCACGGGCGCGAGTACTTCATCAATGCGGGGCATCATCTCGATGGATCGCGCAAGGCCGAGCGCCGCATTGAGTTCATCCACGTCGCCGTAGGCCTCGACGCGCGGGTGGTCCTTCGGCACGCGGCCGCCGCCGAACAAACCGGTGTCGCCGCGATCGCCAGTCCGGGTGTAGATCTTCATGCGCGGAATATACGCCGTCCGCGCCATGGCGTCGCTGCTACCGGCCGCACTCGGCGCGCCGCCCCGCCGCCTGGAGAATGGTGGGGGCGAGCGCGCTGGCCACGATGGCCGCGCCGTGATCCGTGAAGTGCACGAAATCCGCGAAGTTGTCGCCAGGTGCCCGGGCGAGCGCCATGGACACGTCCGAGACGAGCACGTTCGAATCCGCCGCGGCGCGCATGGTGGTGACACGGGCCGTGTCATCGAACGCGATGATGACGTTGCCGGTTGCCCGCGGCGCGAACCGCTCCCAGGCCTGAATCAGCGTAGCACTGTCGGCGCGGGGACGCGCGAAGACGGTGGCATGCGTGGCGAGCACCGGCTCCGCACCGATCGTCCGCACGGTGCCCACGAGGTCGCGCAGATCGCCATCGAAGCGGGCCAGCCGGGTCACGGGGATGCTGGTGTAGCGCCATCCGGCGGGATGCTGTCGAAGCGTCGCCTGTACGCTGCGACGCCGCAGCCACGAGAGCAGCGGTCCCGGCATGAGCGACTTCACTTCGTCGCGGAGCGCATCGAGCGACCGTGGGTGCAGGACGTTCGTGCGCGGCAGCTCGTTCGACCTGCCGGTGCTGTCCGGCGTGGCGGCCGCTGGCGCGCGGACATCGAGATACTGTGCCGGCGATGGGTAGAAGACGACGATGTCGGGGCGCAGTCGCGCCAGGCGCTCGCGGACATCCTGGGAGACTGTCGGGAGCGTCATGCCCGCGAACGCCGCGTTCAGGACCTCGAAGCGGAGCGGTGTACGTCCCGGGCATGCGCCGGCATGCAGCCTCGCGTTGAGCGTGTCCTCGAGCTGGCGCGCGTATTCCTGGTCGGGCGATTCGTAGAGGCCGAAGGTCTCCGATGCACCGGTCACGATCACACGCACGCTGCCCGCCGGTTTCGTCACGGGTACGTCCGGCCCGCGCAGCCCCAGGCTGTCCATGATCCACTTCCTGTACTGCGAATTCGGTCTGCCGTGCGCGCCCAACGCGTCGCGCACCATGAGATCTTCCTCCGCCGTGACGGGGGAAAGGATCGGCATGCGAAACCGCACCCAGTCCTGAATGCGCGCGGTCATCTCGAAGCTGAAGCCGAAGATGGCCAGGAGGCCGGCCACCTCCATCGAGCGTGCGACAGCTCGCGCAAGCGCGCCGGTGCGCGCGGGTCCTGTGTCTGACATGCCGCGTGCGCCAGCAGGAATGGCATTCAGGTCCGCGGCGGATGCGTTGGCAGCGATGTCCGGCTGTGTCATGATGCGTGCCGATCAGAACTGGAAGTACAGGAAGGGCGAGAACGGCGAACCCACAATGAGCGCGAGCGAGGCGCCGAACGCGGCGGTCAGCACCACCCGACGCCGCAGCGTGAAGGCGTGCTCCATGTCATACACGTTCGGGCCGATCATTCCCCACCAGGTTGCGATCGCGAGCAAGCCCGCCGCCAGCACCGGCTGTTCGACGAGCAACCCGCTGGTCGGGACGAACATGGTATGCAGGAGCGACATGGCCATGCCGAACGACGTCGAGCGAAAGAGCACCCAGCCGACAGCGACCAGGACGAACATGCCCACCTGGCGCGTGCCACGACTCAGGCGATCCCATGGCCTGCCGTAGCGCTTGTAGAGCCCGAGCAGTGCGCCATGATACGCGCCCCATCCCACGAACGTCCAAGCCGCACCGTGCCAGAGCCCACCGATGAGCATGGTGAGCATGAGGTTGCGATAGGTCTGGTATTCGCCATGCCGGTTGCCGCCCAGGGGGATGTAGAGATAGTCGCGCAGACAGGTGGAGAGTGAGATGTGCCAGCGCTTCCAGAACTCGGATGGATCGAGCGACTTGTACGGGGAATTGAAATTCTGCGGAATACGGAGGCCGAACAGGTAGCCCAGGCCCACCGCCATGGTGCTGTAGCCGGAGAAGTCGAAGTAGAGCTGGAAGGTATAGCCGAGCATGGCGAGCCAGGCGCCGGCGGAGGACAGCAGGTGATAGTGCGCCAGGGCGGGGTCCACGAACGCCGCGAGGCTGTCGGCGACGACGACCTTTTCAATGAGGCCGACAATGAAGAACGAGATGCCGCGCGTGAGCCATCGTGTGCGGCTCGTCGCGCCAAGCGCTTCGAGATCCGCTTCAATGGTGCGGAAGCGCACGATCGGACCCGCTACGAGCTGGGAGAACAGCGACACGTACGCGGCGAACTCGAAGAAGCTGCGAGTGGGCGTGATGTTGCCGCGATAGCTGTCGACGATATAGCTGATGGTGTGGAACGTGTAGAACGAGATGCCGATTGGCAGGATGATGTTCAGGTGCGGGAGCGTGACCTGCTGGCCGAAGAGCTGCAGCGCCGAGTGAAAGGTGTCGAGCCCGAAATTCGCGTACTTGAAGAAGCCAAGCAGCGCGAGGTCGGTCGTGACAGGAATGACCAGACAGA
>Ga0207707_10001745_pt1 | contig 19977 bp, 17 predicted proteins | sample KBSC83BmetaG_FD_184336 | JGI IMG/M metagenome (GOLD analysis project Ga0207707, IMG submission 184336) | Corn rhizosphere microbial communities from Kellogg Biological Station, Michigan, USA - KBS C8-3B metaG (SPAdes) (version 2) | ecosystem: Host-associated > Plants > Roots > Rhizosphere ...
CGGAACGAAGCGCTGGGTCTGCGGCGCTTCGCCCGTCACCGCGGCATTCAGCGGGGAGACATCGATGCGCCAGCGATGGCCGGCCAGTTCACCGGACTGGCGGCCGGGCTTCAGCAGATTGCGCGCCGGCAACGCCGCGAGCAACGTCTCGGCGGCTCCGGCCAGGGCGAGGCGCTGGTCGATCGAGCGTGTGCCCTTCACGGTGGTGGCGATCACCGCACCGATCGACGACAGCACGGCGGCGACGATCGCCAGCGCCACCAGCGCTTCGATCAGGGTAAACCCGGCAGTGCCGTCAGAGCAGCTTTTGCGGGACAATGTCGACGCCTCCGGTCAGCCAGTTGACGCGAACCTCATATCCCATCCCCGGGCGCACCAGCGCGATAACGCCGCCACACGACATTCCCGACGGAAAGAAGTCGATCGACCTGCCGACGTCTCGATCCGCACACCGTGCTGCCAGCATCGCGTCCACTGTCACATCGTTGGGCAAACGCAGGGTGCGGCCGGTCACGCCGGAGCGGATCGATCGCGCCGCGGCGTCGATCTGCGTCGTCACCTGTATCTGCCGACGCAGCGCCGCGTTGCGATCTGCTTTCAGCAAGGCCGCGGTCTCTACCGCATAACTCTCGAGCTTTGCGCGCGTAGTCGTTCGCGGAATCGCCGGCAGGATGATGGCCGCAAGCAAACCGATGATGGCAAGCACGCACAGGATCTCGATCAGCGCGAAACCCCGCTCGCCGCCGTCTTCAGCGCGTGCCGCTGGCAATGTCGGCTGCCGTTCCACTGCCGCCCTCTTGACCGTCAGACCCGAGAGAGATGATTTCGTAGGGCGCGCGCTCGCCCGGCGAATGATAGATATAGCTGTGTCCCCAGGGATCGTTGGGCACCACGCCGCCCCGGAGATAGGGCCCGTTCCATCCCGGCGCGTTGTTGCTGCGCGTCAATGCGGTAAGGCCTTCGTTGGTGTTGGGATAACGCCCGAGGTCAAGATAATAAAGATCGAGCGCGCTGGAAAAACTTTCGATCTGGATTTTCGCGGCCTTGGCCTTGGATTCACCGAGATAGCCGAGCACCCGCGGTCCCACCAGCGCCATGATCAACCCGATGATCGTAATCACCACGAGAATTTCGACCAGCGTGAAGCCGGCCTGCCGACGTCGCGACCGGCGCCGGCGTATTGCGGAAGTCAAAACGGTTCGGCCCACCTCAGTCGTCTCCTCGAACTTCACTCTTTGCGGGCATTTACCCCCGCTAGCCGACAATCTGGCTCACGGACATCAGCGCCGTCATGACCGACACGATCAATCCACCGACGACGATGCTGATGACGATGATCGCCGCGGGTCCGGCAATTCCAACCACGCGATCGAGCGTACGTTGCAGCTTTGCCTCGTAGAATTCGGCGACACGGCCCGCCAGCATCGGCAGTTGCCCGGTTTCATCGCCCAGCCGCAGCATCCGCACCGCCATGGCCGGGAGTGCCTTTGTATCGGATAGCGCATCCGACAGTTTTGCGCCATGGCGGACGCGGTCGGCGGCGTCGATCCATACGGCGGATGGCCCCACCGATGACATCATGTCGACGAGAATCCGAAGCGTGGTCGTGAGATTTACGCCACTTCCCAGCAAAACCCCGAGATTCCGGCAAAACAGCGAGGTGCGGTGGAACATCATCACCTGCCGGATCGCCGGCAGCCGGGTCAGCGCGTTTGAGATGCCGCGGCGAACGCCCTGCTGGCGCAGCGAAAGCCAGCTTCCGGCAATGACGGCTGCGACCATCGCCAGCACCACGTCGGAATTGTTGCGAAGCAAGGTCGAAAAATTCAGAAAGGTGAGAATGATAGGATCGACCTTGGCGCCGAAATCCTGCAGCACGCTCGCGAATTGCGGCAGCACGAATGTGAGAAAGAACAACAGCACGCAGCCGGCTGCGCCGAGGACGAACAGCGGATAGCGGATAGCCTCTCCGAGACGGCGTTTCAGCGTCTCGGTGCGGGTTCGTTCGTCGGCGAGCACTTCGAGCACCTGATCCAAAGACCCGGACGCCTCGCCGACGCGGATCAGCGCCACATACATGGCCGGAAACAACGCCTCGTGCAGCGACAGCGCCTCGGCGAAGCTTTCGCCGGCGACAACGTGCGATCTGATATCGGCGACCACCGGCCGTAGCCGGCCGAAATCGCGGTCGGCGGCGAGCAGCTCGAGGCCGTCATTGATCCGCGCGCCGGCGCGCAGCAATAGCGCGAGATCGCGCGTGAAGATCGTGACGTCTTCGGCCTTGGGCTTATTGAAGATGCTGAAGACGCCGCGCGCCGAACCGCCACCTTCCTCGAGCGTAACGTTGTCGACCAGCACGAGACCGAGGCGCTCGATCCGCTGCGCGACATCGCCCGGTGCAGCCGCCGCGACCGCACCGCTGACCAGTTCGCCATTGCTGTTGAGTGCGCGATAACGATAATTCGGCATCGGATCACCGAATCGTCGTGACGCGGAAAACCTCGGGCACGGTGGTCAACCCGGCGCGGCATTTTGCGACGGCATCTGCCAGCATCGTGGTCATGCCGCCACGCATCGCGGCGCTATCGATGGTATGCGAATCCGTCTGCGGTCCGATCAACTTCCTGACATCATCGGACATTTCGAGGATCTCGAACACGCCGTTGCGGCCGCGATAGCCGGTGCCGCCGCAGCGCTCGCAGCCACCGGCTTCATGAATCACTTCGCCGGCCTTGAAACCGATCACGGCGAAGCGCGGATCCTTTTCGATGTCGGCGGCCGTCAATCTGTGCGGCACCTTGCAGCGATCACACAGCACCCGCACCAGGCGTTGGGCGACCACGGCGCGAAGCGTCGATTTCAAAAGAAAGCCTTCGATGCCGAGATCGATCAGCCGCGGCACCGCCGCCGCCGCGGTTTCGGTATGCAGCGTCGTCAACACAAGATGGCCGGTCAACGCCGCATGAATAGCGATGTGCGCGGTCTCGGCGTCGCGGATTTCGCCGACCATGATCACGTCGGGGTCCTGGCGAACGAAGGCGCGCATCGCTGATGCAAAGGTGAGACCGATCGAGGGTTTGACCTGCGACTGGTTGATGCCGGGAATTTCGTATTCGACGGGGTCTTCGACCGTGAGAATCTTCCGGGTCGGCTCGTTCAGAATCGACAGCATGGTCGCAAGCGTCGTGGTCTTGCCGCTGCCGGTCGGTCCGGTCACCACGATCATGCCGTGCGGCAAGGCGAGCAGACGGGTCATGATCGCTTCGTCACGGCGCGATAGGCCAAGCTTTCCCATCTCGAGCAGGCCGCGGTCGCGCGGCAGCAGACGAATGACGGCGCTCTCACTGTGTTGCGTGGGCATGGTGGCGACGCGGACATCGAGTTCGGAACGGCTGACGCGGACCCGCGCCGCGCCGTCCTGCGGCAGCCGCCGTTCGGCAATGTTGAGACCGGCCAGGATTTTCACCCGCGAGATCAGGGCCTGCGGCGGGATGCCCGCCGGAGCCGACATCGTGCGCAACAGGCCGTCGACGCGCATGCGCACCACGAGGCCGGTCCGAAATGGTTCGATGTGAATGTCGCTGGCGCGAAGCTCGACCGCGCGCTCGAGCAGGTCGTTGAGCGCGCGCACCACCGGCGCGCCGCTGGCGAGATCGCGCAGGCTCTCGATATCGTCGTCGGATTGCTGGGTCGATCCCTTCGCGCCCTCTTCCGCGCTTGCGCCGTCCGCATCGTCGCGCTGGTCGAGCAACGTCGTAATGTCCTCGAACGACGCCACCGCGACCTCGACCGGCGCACCGAATACGATTTCGGCGGCACGAATGGCCGCGGTATCCGATGGGTCGGCGACCGCCAGTCGATAACTTCCGCTCGAAGCGCGGACCGGGAAGATTGTGGATTCACGGAGAAAGCGGCGGGAAAATCCGTCGAGACAAGGGGTACTGGCGAGGAGTTGCGGCAGGCTGAGCCTGACGACGCCCCAATAGTCAGAAACTTCGTCGGCAAATTCGGCAGCGGACAGATCGGTGGCTTCCCACAGTTCGCGAAGCGGTCGGGCCAGGGTGGAATTGGCAGGGTTTTCGACGCGAGCGCGCGCCTTCGGCGGCAAAGAATATTTTTCGAGGAGATGCTGCCGGAAGGTCTCTGCGGAAAGGTCTCGCATCGAATTCACAACGCTAACCTTGTTACTGGAAAGCAACAGCTCTCGCGTGTGACGGAAGGCCTTTGCTCTTGACTTATTTACTAGCAAAAACATAATCGTGAAGCAAATTTTTGAAGCGTCCGGACCATGGGGGGTCGGGCGTGTTTTCCCAGTTCATCGCAGCGTCGGTAGGCGTAATTTGTTCAAAGTGGTCCATCCGCTTTCGCGCCTGCGTTCAGGGTTGACTGGAACCCTCGTTCTATTTTTGTCCCCTTTCCTGTTGACCGCCTGCATTCTGACGGCCGATCAATCGATCGAAGGCAATCCCAAAGATCCCCGCGCCCAGGACATCGTCGACAAGATCCGCTCGCTGGATTTGCTGCCGCGCCAGGCCGGCGATGTCGGGAACTCCGGGCTCAAGCAGCAGAATTCCTCACGGCCCGCGATCTATCTCAGCGATGGCACGACGCCTCCAGGTGCCGCCCTGATCGAACGAGAGGACACCGGTTCGGGCAGCGGCTACGATCTCAATTTCGAAAATGCACCCGTTGCCACGGTGGCAAAGGTCATCCTTGGTGACGTACTTGGCGTCGGCTACACCATCGATCCCCGCGTGCAGGGGACGGTGACGCTGGCGTCGGTTCGCCCAGTTCCGAAGGCCGACGCGCTCTATGTACTGGAAAACGCGCTGCGGATGTCCGGCGTGGCGCTGGTGCGCGACCGCAGCGGGTACCGTCTGCTGCCATCAAACGAGGCCGGCCCCGGCGGCATCGACAGGACAGCGTCCGCCGAAGCCGGTCAGGGGATCAGCATCGTGCCGCTGCGTTACGTGTCGGCACAGACCGTCTTCAAGCTGCTGGATGCGTTCGGCGTCAAGGCCACCACGCTGCGTCCCGATACTGGACGCAATACCCTGATCATCACGGGCAGCGGCTCCGACCGGGGCGCGGCGATCGATACCATTTTAAGCTTCGACGCCGACTGGATGCGCGGGCAATCGGTAGGCATCTTTCCGGTGCGAAACAGTTCGCCCGAACCGGTGATCTCCGAGATCGAGAGGATCATGGATTCCGGCGAGGGAGGCCTCAGCCAGAACGTGATCAAGTTCCAGCCGATCGGCCGGCTCAATTCCATCCTCGTGGTCAGCCAGAAGCCCGAATATCTCAAGCGCGCCGGCACCTGGATCGCACGGCTCGACAAATCCGATACCGAAGGCGTCAATCTGAAGGCTTATCCGCTGCGCTACGGAAACTCGAAGCAGGTAACGGCGCTGCTCAAGGAGATGCTGACCGGCCACGGTGGCGGCGGCGGCCTTGACAGTGCCTCGAACCAGATTTCACCCGGCGCAGGTATTTCCATGTCCTCGTCGGGAGCCAACCCTGTGGCCGCATTGAGCGCAATGCCGACCGCTGCTTCGGGTGCCGCCGTTCCCGTAGCCAACGTCGCTCCGCCACTCAATGCGCGCGCGGCCCCGGGCGCCGGCACGGCTGCGGGTGGACAGGATAACTCGCCCGGCGGCCTGTTGGATTCGGGTGCCAGGCCGGCCGGCCCCGGCATTCTGCCGAATGTCCGGATCACTGCGGACGTCACCAACAACGCCGTACTGGTCTACGCCAATCAGGAATCGCAGCGCATCGTCGAACAGACCATCCGCCAGATCGACCGGCCACAGCGCCAGATCGCGATTGAGGCGACGATCGCCGAAGTCACATTGAACGATCAACTTAACTACGGCGTGCAGTACTTCCTGGCCAGCAAGCAAGGCTCGCTCTCCCAGACGATCAACGGCGTCACTCCCAGTACCACAGCGATCGAACCTGCCAGCAACGCCGTCAACGCCGCCGCCGGCGCGTTGCTTGGGCGCGCGCTTCCCGGTTTCAATCTCCTGGTCGGAGCGGAGAATTCACCACGCGTTATTCTCGACGCGCTGCATAACGTCACCAACGTCAAGGTTCTGTCCAATCCCTCGCTGGTCGTGCTCGACAACCAGCCGGCGACCTTGCAAGTCGGCGATCAGGTGCCGTTCTCGACGGGAACCGCGACCGTGCTGACGGCGAACAACACCGTGGTCAACACCATCGACTACAAAAATACCGGCATCATTCTTCGTGTGTTGCCGCGCGCCAATGCCAACGGCAACGTCGTGCTGGACATCGAGCAGGAAATCAGCAGCGTGGCCGCGGGAAGCGCGGGATCGCTGACGCCGACGATCTCTCAACGGCGCGTCAAAAGCTCGATCGCCGTGGCGAGCGGCCAGACCGTGCTGCTGGCCGGCCTGATCAGCGAGACCGAGAACAGGCAGCGGCAGGGTATCCCGATTCTGGATTCGATTCCCGGCGTCGGCGATGCGTTCTCGCATCAGACCAACGCGCGCGCGCGAACTGAACTGATCCTGTTCATTCGCCCCACGGTGATCAAGGATGCCGTCGACGCGCATGTTATCGCCGAGGAAATGCGCACGAAGATGAACAGCCAGCTGGTCGGCACCAGCAACCGCGTGATCGTTGTCGATCCTCCGAAGGCCACGCGCTAGCGCGTATTCCGCAAAAATGGGTACCGGTTTTGCGAACAGAATACGCGCAAGATATTGGTTCGGAGCATTTTCTTGGGGCTAACTGGTTTCCAGTCGGCCGGAAAATGCCCTGGCCGTGATCGACGGACCGGTCCGGCAGGTCGTTCTCAGCTTCGCGCTCCTCGCGGCGGTGGTTTGCAGTCTTGCCGCCGCGCCCGGACCTGACGGGCTGCTCGGCGGTTTCCTCGCCGCCCTGATGCTCGCAATCGCCATTATCGACTCCCGCCGCTACATCATTCCAAACGAATTGACCGGCGCGGCCATGGCGCTGGCGTTATTCCGCGCCGGGGCAATAGGGCCGGAAGCCGATTTGCGCGCCGTGATGTGGGCGGCCTTGAGGGCCCTTGCGATCGCCGTGCCACTGCTGGCGCTGATGTTCGGCTACCGGCGCTGGCGCGGCCGCGACGGGCTCGGCCTCGGCGATATCAAGCTTGCCGCCGTCGCCGGCGCGTGGCTCGGTTTCGCCACCATCTTTGCGGTGATCGAATTAGCCGCGTTGTCGGCGCTCGGCGCGTACGTCGCGAGTGGATATCTGCGTAAGCGTCAGCTCAAAGCGACCGCGTTCCTCCCCTTTGGGTTGTTCCTGGCGCCGGCGATTTGGATCGGCTGGCTGGTCGAGGCGCTATTGATTCGGTTCTGATTGAATCAGAAACGGGGCCTCTTCGGCGGTGCACCGCAGGGCGGACCGAAAATCGCGAAAACAACCCCATGCAAAGTAGAATGGGGCCCGGCTCGGCACCACTCGTGCCGCTGCCTCCGGAGCCCGAGAAGAATGTGTTTCGTCGTCACGGCCCACCTAATCTCACCCCGCTCTAGCGCTCGCGCGACGGCGCCCATTCCAGCGCCCGCAGCCGCGCCCGTGCGATCTCACCACGCGTCATCTTGCTGGTTACGGCATCGCGAATACGCACGCGCGCCTCCCGGGCGCGCCGGGGCGCCGCCGCGGTCGAAAGATTGAGCCATTTGCCGGCTTCGACGATATCCCGCGGCACGCCTTGTCCCCTGTCATAAAGAAGACCAAGGGAATATTGCGCGCGACCGTCGCCCTGCTGCGCGGCGCGGCGGTACCACATCGCCGCTTCGGTATAATTCTGCGGGACGCCGCGTCCGGTTTCGAACATGAAACCGAGATAGGATTGCGCCGCGGGAACGCCCTGCTCGGCCAGGGCAATGAATACCCGGGAGGCCGACACGTAGTCCTGGCGGTTGAAGGCCGAAACGCCCTGCCGGAAAGATTGGGCTTCGGCGTAATTGCCAGCCGAAATCAGCAGCGCCGCTACGCCTACCACAATGAAAAAAGTCTTGACTGCAAAGCGATGGGGCACGAACCGGCGCTCTGGCGAGATTGCCAGCTTCTCATCCGAGTAGTCGCGGCAGCCCTTGCCCATCGCCAATTTCACCGGCCCCCAGTCAACCCTCGCACACTAAGCATGCGGATCAAAAAAATCTACACCGCACGTCCGACCACGATCCGGCTACCGCCCGCCGGCCATCTCCATCCAGCCAGCGTCATACGAATCTCTGCCCGCAGGATCGCCGTGAAGACGTCGTTGACATTGCGGTTCAGCCTGAACTCGTGGGAAACCTCGTCGTCCCGTCCCTTGCCCCCGTTCATGAAGCGACTTGCTGCCATCAGCGGCAAAAGCAACGCCGTGAATGAGGACGAAAATAAAACCTCGAAACCGTTGCGGAGGAGCTTCGCTTCCAGCTCACCGCGCCGATAATGCCGCTGGTGATGCGCGACCTCATCGGCGCGGCTCCACAGCCACGGATGCTGCGGCGCGGCGACGGTTGTTCCTCCGCCGCGTGGCGTGGCCGCGCGCAGACCACGCAATACGGCCTCGTCGTCCGCGATGTGTTCAATTACGTCGAATGCGCCGGTGAGATCGAAGATACCCGCACCGGGGAATGTTGCGTACATCCATCTGCACGAATTCGACTTCCGACGGCAGACGCTTTCGCGCATAGGCCAACCCAGCGGGATGAAGTTCCGACCCGACCAGACGCTCCCAGGTGCGCGATTTGGCCAACGCGCGAAGTACCGCACCGTTGCCGCAGCCAATCTCGAGAAGCCGCCGCGCTTCCGGAAAGAATTTATTTGCAAGACCGACGATGAGTTCGTTGCGGGGTACGAACCAAAAATAAGCTGCTTCTAGCTCGGAAAGCCGATCGAATAATTTCGGATCGAAGGCGCTTACCGCGTCGGCAAGCTCGGGCGCGAACATCGCAATGCCTTCGGCTTGGGCAACGACACGCCCGCAGGCGGGACACCGCCAGCCGAGCGGCTAGACCGGCTCGTTGGCCGCAAGCAGCTCCGCTGCGTTGCATGCAAGACATCGACGTTCGGGCACGGCTGGTCATTCCTCAGACCCGTAGATGACGTAGCGAACCGTAAGTCCACTTGCTTCCATCATTCTCTGGCTGGCTTTGTTCTCTATCTTGACCCGCGCAAGTGCGGTCGGAAACCGCTTCATAATCTCTCGCATCAAAAACACGCCTACCCCGCTCCGTTGAAAATCCGGATGAGTGCAAATGCGGATGTCGCCGCCCACGCAGCCGACGAAACCGGCAGGAACCTCGTCAACGAGCGCAATGAAAAATTCGGTCCAATGGACCGCCATATATTTCTTCTGTTGCTCTGGCGTGATGTTTGCCTTCTCTATGAAGCCGTGAGCTACGCGCTCGTCCATGCGCAGCGTGCGAACAAAGTCCCAATAAGGCTCTGTACAGGGCACCAATTTCATGGAGATTTTAAAATCATTCGGGCAGACCTGCCGTTGCAGCAATAACGTACAAGGGTCTGCCCCTGGTTTGTTGCAAAATCTGCCCGATATAGATGCCGGTCAATCCGATTGCGACATTGGTGACGCCCGCGGTGAAAAATATAGCGGTCATCAGGCTGGGCCAGCCCTGCATCGGATACTTCGGATAGAGAATCTTTTCAATGATGATGTAGCCGCCCACCACGAAGCTGATAATCCCCATCACAAGGCCTATTAAAATTGAAATGTAGAGCAGCCGCGTCGAGAAACTGACAATCAAATTGAGTGCGAAGCGAATGCGCTTGACTAAACTATAGCTAGTTTGGCCTGCGTCGGGCGCAGCGTGCGATGAGGTTATGCTGCCGTGCCTGAATCCGACCCACCGCAGCATTCCCCCATAGAACCGACCCGGCTCGCGCAACAACCTGAACGCTCGGACAGCATTTGCCGATACGATCGAAAAATTTCCTTGCAGGCGATTGTAGTCCTGGCCGGATAGCAGGTTAAGGATTAGGTAAAAGGCAGCGGCGATCGTTCTATAGACAAACGACTCCGGCCGATCCGAGCGGTTGACGAACACGACGTCGTAACCCTGCTGTGCCTTGGCATAAAGTTCGGGAATTACTTCGGGCCGGTCCTGGAGATCGGCGTCCATGACCACCACCCAGTTGCCCTTTGCGTGATCAAGGCCCGCAGTGATCGCGACATGCTGACCGAAATTTCTTGCCAGATGAAGACCTCGTATCTTCGGATTTCGCCGCGCCATGTCGTCAATCGTCAACCAGGCACCGTTGACGCTCCCGTCATCGACGAGAAGAATCTCGAAATCTTCTGTGATCGTAGACATAGACGCCGAAAGTCGCTGTACGAGTTCGAGGAGCGTCTCGGAACGCTGATTATAGACGGGGGCAACGACAGATATCTCGGGCATGGCACCCAGCTACGCAGTGCAATAGAGACGAGAGAATATGTGCATACATATGCCACTAGCGAACGCGCTGCACATTTGAAATTCCCGAGTCGCGGCCTTTCATGAATTATTATGACAGCCATTTACACGGCTGAGAAGGGCGTAGAGGCCTCCAAATGCAGTGGGGATGGAATTACTTCCCCTACAGGAGCAAACGGCTTCATTACCAAGACTCCGCGATTGGCAATGAGACAGTCAGTGATCACTTCGATCTGCTCCGCCAACTAGTTGAGAGACCGACTAGTCGTTTACGTCGCCTCGATTCTTTCCACCGTGCGGACGTTGCCGGATGACTAAGCGCGGAGGTGCGCGCCAACGCGCCCGATAACGCGATCGGCGACCGCTGGCGCCATACCGGCGTAAAGAGGCAGGCGGATGAGCCGGGCGCTTGCATCGTTCGTTACCGGCATTTTTCCGCTGGCGCGCGCATAACGCTGGCCCGCAAGCGAGGAGTGCAAGGGCACATAATGGAAAGGTGCCAAAATTTCCTCGGCTCGAAGATTCTGGATCAGCAAATCCCGCGCGATCTGGTCGCGCACCAGAAGATAGTAAAGATGGCCATTATGAACGCAATGCGCCGGTACAATTGGCCGCCGGACCAGTCCCGCCGCTTCAAGGCTGGCGAAGCCCGCGTGGTAGCGCTTCCAGGTTGCGCGGCGATCCTCGGTCAGGCGTTCGATCTCCTCAAGCTGGGCCAGCAGCACTGCCGCGACGAACTCGCTTGGGAGGAATGACGATCCGTAATCGATCCACGAATACTTGTCGATCAGGCCAAGCTTGAGTGCGCGCCGGTTTGTTCCTTTTTCCCAGATCACGTAGGCGCGCTCGCTGAAGCGTGGATCGTTGATCGTCAACGCCCCTCCTTCGCCCGCCGTAACATTCTTCGTCTCGTGAAAGCTAAAGCAAGCCAGCTCGCCGAGTCGACCTGCAGGTCTGTCGCGATACGTCGATAACAGTGCCTGCGCTGCATCTTCGATCACGATAAGCCCATGGATTTGAGCGATTTGTTGGATTTTATCCATCTCGGCGCACACCCCCGCATAGTGAACGACGCAAATCGCTTTCGTTCGCGGCGTGATCGCCGCCTCGATTCGGTGCTCGTCGATGTTCAAGGTGTCCGGTCGGATATCGACGAACACCGGAATCGCGCGGCGCAGCACAACCGCGTTTGCCGTCGAGACGAAAGTGAAGGAGGGCATGATGACCTCGTCGCCCGGTTCAAGCCCAGCGAGGATGGCCGCCATCTCCAGCGCCGCGGTGCAGGAATGCGTCAGGATCACTTCGCCCACGTCCAAGCGCTGCTTCAGCCAACTTTGACATTGCGCTGTAAACACCCCGTTGCCGGAGAATTCGCGGCGCTCGATGACTTTGCTGAGATATTCGATCTCACGCCCAGTGACCGGCGGCATATTGAAAGGAATTCGGGCCATTGTGCCGGATGGGTTGTCTGGTGAAGAATCCGCGATTGAGGGCGCGTCGCTCATCGTCAATCCCGTCCGCTTCGTCAGAAACAGTAGTATACTAATCCGGCACTCAAGCAAAAACCACCTCCTTACTTCGACCAAGATGCGAATCCGCTGGTTCCTGACTCTTGACGTTCACGATTGTCGGAGTGATAGCAGCCATTACGGAATTCGAAGACGTTAGAGGGTTGGATGACAAATTATCGCGCTGATTACCTGACCCATGAAGCCCTATCCAGCATGCCCTTCAAATCACTAGGGCATGACGTGATGATCCACGAACGTGTGACACTCGTCGGCATTGAAAATATCTCGATTGGTTCGCACGTGCGAATTGATCCAGATGTCATCCTGCTTGCAACCGGGCCGCTGACGATCGGATGCTACACGCATATCGCCCCCGGCGTATTTATTGGTGCCAAGGCCGGTTTCGAAATGAAGAACTTTGCAAATATCGCGCATGGCGCGCGCATCTACACAGTCAATGATGACTATTCTGGCGAGTATTTAATGGGGCCGACCATCCCAGCGGATCTCCTTAGCCTAAGTCCCGGGGCTGTGTTCATGGAAGAGCACGCGAACATCGGTGCCGGCGCGATCGTTCTACCTGGAGTGACACTGGCCGAGGGATCAGTGTTGGGCGCACTGAGCTTGATCGGAAGATCGACCGAACCGTGGACCATGTATGGCGGGGTACCGGCTAAGGCTATAAAGCAGCGGCGACGCGACGTGATTAGAAAAGGCCGGGATCTCTTGGAATCGCGCAGATTTTTGCAAAACAGCGCTCGATAGGCAATTTGTGCGCAGGCTCCCAATGGGAGCCTGCGCGATATCCTGGCTTACTTGAAGACAAGAGTCGAACTGAAGGCACCACTGCCCGTCACGAGGTTGCTCGGGCCGACCGAAATAGCCTGCCCACTATTCAGCAAGCTGATCCCCGCCGGACTATCGTTGAGTACACTGGTCTGCACGCCGACGATGTTGCCGGCGCCATTCGCCTGCACGGCGAAGCTTGTATTGGAGAGGATCAGAGTATTCGTAATGGACCCGACGTTTGAGGTGCCCGCTACGTTAACACCGCCGACATTGGAGAAGATGTAGGAGTCAGTGATGAAGGCGTGCCCGCCGCTGGTGCTGCTCGCCACATTGACGCCGTTCTGCGTGAAGTGATGAATGTTGCACCGAATGATGTGAAGCTTGGCGCCGGCAAGAAAGGTCACGCCATTGAGGCCGGTTCCCAGCCCTTCGATGTCGAGTCCTTCGAGCACGACCGTGTCCGAGGGCCCCGCACTGACGACGATGCCGTTCGTCCCGGACACCAGAACGCCGGCTTCAATATGATCCGATCGGATCGTGATCGACTTCGTGATCGTGACGGCGCCGAAGCCGCCGGGATCGAGAACGTTGATCTCGCCGGCCGGAGCGGTTTTCGAGATCGCGCCAGCGAACGTTTTGCATGGCGCCGTGCGGCTGCACGGATTGGCGTCGTCGCCGACGCCGGAAACCCACGTCCGGGTTGCCTGGGCATAAGCCGAGGTCGTGTGCAGGGAAAGGACGAGCATCAGCCCGAAAAGGATGAGTGGTAAGCCAATTTTTCTCATGGTGAGGCCCTCAAAGAGTTGGAAGCTATTTTTACAATGCCGTAATTGGCATGACGATGAGGAGGTAGTGAAACTGAGACGCGGTTACGCCAGGTAGTACTGCGCTGCTATAAAATGCGCAGGGTAGTGTAGCGACACGACGCGCACATGACGCCGTGGCGTTTGCCATTTCGTCGGGCAGGGAAATATTTATTTAAATGAAGCAGCCCGCTTCCCCCCCATTCGTTAGTCGCACGTTTGAGCCGCAGGTTCAATCATGCCGGAAAAATTCTACTTGAGATTGTCACCCTTGTTGATCGAATCTGCGCAAGGGTAACTGGCACGCAACCGGAAGTGGAGCCAACACTCGGATTTCCGCGGGTGCATGGAGCAGGAGGGGCCGTGCGGCTGTCTTTGCTGGCCGTCAACGGCCGGTAGGTAGCCTGTCGAAAGACCGTCAAAGCCCAACGTCAGGCTCCCGACGACATCCGCTACAGGGCAAATTGTTCGCTTTCGAAAGTCTTCATCAATTCACCGTGCTCGATCTTGGCCGCGTTCGCTCCGGGCCGACCTGGTGCGGCAGCTTGCCGCACCTCGGCCTCGCGCAAGGTGGGCCGAATGCCGAGAACCGCCACATCCGTCTGGTCGGCCTGCCGTGACCCTGTCGCGAGCGTTGAGTAAAATGGCGGCGCGGCTCGGAATTCGGCGAGCAGACCGACGAGGTGCTTGCCGAGTTCGGATTCACCGCGGACGAGATCGCAGCACTGAGGCGGGACAAGGTGGTGCGAGGGTCACGCCTTCGCCGGTCGCCACAGCCGCCCCACGCTACCGAACGCCTTATCGATCAGCGGCCAGAACAGCAGCATGATTGCCAATGTCGTGATCGAGCCGACCAGACCGTTTGACCAGAACACCTTCATGTCGCCGCCGGAGCCGATCATCGACAGCCGGAACGCGTCCTCGGCGCGGCTGCCAAGCACCAGCGCCAGGGTGAACGGCGCCAGCGGGATGCTGACCTTCTTGAAGACATATCCCACCACGCCGAATCCCAGCATCAGCCAGATGTCGAACATCGCATTCTGGATCGCATAAGCGCCGATCGCACAGGACACCACGATCATCGGCGCTACGGCGGCGAACGGCACCCGCAGGATCGAGGCAAAAATCGGCACCGTCGTCAGCACCAGCACGAGGCCAACGACATTGCCGAGATACATCGAAGCGATCAGACCCCACACGAAATCCTTGTGCTCTACGAACAGCAGCGGGCCGGGGTTGAGGCCCCATACCATCAGCCCGCCGAGCAGGATCGCCGCGGTGCCGGAGCCGGGAATGCCGAGCGCCAGCATCGGCAATAGCGCCGCCGTGCCGGATGCATGCGCCGCGGTTTCCGGCGCAAACACCCCCTCGATGCGGCCCTTGCCGAAACTATCCGGATCCTTGGAAAAGCGCTTGGCGAGATTGTAGCCCATGAACGAAGCGGCGATCGCGCCGCCCGGCGTGATGCCGAGCCAGCAACCGATGAACGACGAGCGCAGCAGCGTCACCCAGTATTTTGGCAATTCCCTCCATACTTTCAGCACCACGCGCAGGCTGATGCCGGCGGCATGGCCGCGCAGCGCCAGACGCTCTTCCATAGTGAGCAGGATTTCGCTGATGCCAAACAGGCCGATCACCGCGACCAGAAAGTTGATACCGCGCAGCAGGTCGGTGGAACCGAAGGTCATACGCAGTTGGCCGGACACGGTGTCCATGCCGACGCCGGCCAACAGCAGGCCGAGCGACATCGAAATGATGGTCTTGTGCTTGGCCTCGCGGCCGAGGCCTACAAAGGAGCAGAACGTCAAGAGATAGACCGCGAAGAATTCCGGCGGCCCGAATTTGAGCGCGAATGACGAGATCAACGGAGCCAGGAAGGTGATCAGGAGCACTGCGACCAGCGAGCCGATGAACGAGGAGGTGAACGCCGCGGTCAGCGCTTCGGCTGCCCTGCCCTGCTGCGCCATCGGATAGCCGTCGAAAGTGGTCGCAACCGACCACGCCTCCCCCGGGATATTGAACAGAATGGAGGTGATGGCGCCGCCGAACAATGCGCCCCAATAGATGCAGGACAGCATCACGATCGCAGAGGTCGGGTCCATGGTGAAGGTCAGCGGCAGCAGGATCGCGACGCCGTTCGGGCCGCCGAGCCCCGGCAGCACGCCGACGAAAATGCCGAGCACGAGGCCAACCATCATCAGGACAAGCGTTTTCCAGGTCAGCAGGACGGCGAAGCCGTGCATCAATAGACCGAAGGCTTCCATCGAAGACCTATCCTGGGTTGCGCACGCGCTAGTAGCCGAAGGCCGCTTCCAGCGGTCCCTTCGGCATGATGACGTCAAACGCGATGTCGAAGGTCACGAACATGATCGCCGTGAAGAGAAAGGCGGTAAGCAGCGATTTCCACAGGGCGATCTTGCCGACCATTCGCATGAAGGTGGAGATCAGCAGAAAGCTCGCGACATAAAGCCCAAGAAATTGCGTGGCCAGACAGAACAGCAGCGTCGGAACCAACACCGCCACGACGCGCCGGAGTTGCGCACGGGTGACGAAGGTTTCCGAGGCCTGCTTGCGCGCCAGGAAGGCGGTAACGAGGCCATAGAGGCTGGCGCCGGCGAGGATCACCGACAGATAAAACGGGAAATAGCCGGCTTGCGGGCCGGTCGAATCCCATGCGATGCCGGTGCGCCAGTTGTCAAAACCGAGCGTCAGCGCCAATGCCAGCAGCAGCAGCGAAACCGTGACGTCGACGACCCGGGTATCGGTCACGGCCGGCGAGTCGGCCTCCGGCGCGGTCGGATCGTCGACGACAATTTCAATTTCGGATTCCGGCATGAACGTTTCTTGTCTGGGTTCGGCGATTATTTCGTTGAACGGTGCCAAAAATCACCGTCATCATCCGCGAGAGCGAATGATCCAGTATTCCGTGTCGCCAGCTGTGGTCGCGAAAGCCCGGAGTACTGGATGCCCCGCTTTCGTGGCGCATGACAGCATCATCTATTTCGCCACAAACCCCGCCTCGGTCATCAGCGACTTGTTGAGCGCATCGTCTTCCTCGAGGAATTTCAGCATGTCGTTACCGGTGAGGAAGATCGGCTTCAGCGCCTGCTTTTCCATGTAGTCCTTGTATTCAGGCGTTTGCGTCACCTTCTGGAACAAATCCACGTAGAACGCCTGCTGCTCCGGCGTGACCTTGCCGGGCAAGAACATGGCGCGGAGCATCAGATATTGGACGTCGAGGCCTTCCTCCTTGCAGGTCGGGATATCATTCCACGACTGCGTGTCGGTCACCTTGGTCTTGTAGGAGATCCGTTCCTTGTCGAACACGCAGAGCGCGCGGACCTGGCCGGCGCGCCAGACCTCGAGATTTTCGGATGGGTTGTTGACGTTGGATTCGGTGTGATTGCCTACCAGTTGCGTCGCGGCCTCGCCGCCGGACTTGTAGGGCAGATAGGAGAATTTCGCGCCGGTCCTCTGTTCCATGAACACCGTGAGTACGTGATCCTCGCGCTTCGATCCGGTGCCCCCCATCTTGAACGGCGAACTGGCGGATTTCGCGGCGGCAATGAATTCCTTGACGGTCTTCGGCCCGGCAGCATTGTCCCACAACACGAACTGATCCAGCGCGACCACCGATACCGGCGTCAGCTCGCGCCAGTTGAACGGAATCTTCGCCGACAACGGCAGCATATAGATCAGCGAATAGGCGATCAGCACCTTGTTGGGGTCACCTTCACTGGATTTCATGTACATCAGTGCTTCGGCGCCGGAGGCTCCGCCCTTGAGCGACACCACCATCGGCTGCTTCATCAGACTGTTTTTCTGGATCGCGGCCTGCATCATCCGCGCCATCTGGTCGGAGGCGCCGCCGGCCCCGGCCGCGACTACGATTTCAACGGGCTTGGTCGGCTCCCAAGCGGCGGTCGCCGGCGCACTCGCCAGCACAGCCGCCAGCGCGGCTGCGGTTTTCACGGTATTTCGCACGTGTTTCTTCCCTATATTGCTTGTTCTGGCGCGGCGTTGGCCCGGCAAGTCCTTGTTGGCCGCATAGTGCGGACTAATGAGCGTGAGTTCAAGCAGGTCTCGGCCGCGCCGCTTATGACTTTCGCACTAGATTGCAAGCCATTAACGCGGCCCATTCTTGCCCCGCCGGTTCGGCGTCTGATTGAAGGGGCGTCGACGCCGTATGGAAGGCCTGACGGAGAGCGGCTGGCCCGACCGTCGCAGCAAAATTCGGCGTGCTGCTGTTGGGAGATGCGTAGAAGCGGCCACGCCCGCGAGAAACCGCAGGCCCGGATATAGACCGCCGGGGATGCGCGGGCTGTTGGTAAAGCCCGCGCCGCCAGCTCGGCCGCCAAAACCTCCTCAGACGATCAGCAGATCGTGCGGATTGAGCGTTACGCCAGCCTGAACCGTTGTTACCGCGATCGCCGAGGCCTGCGTTCCGTCCGCACTATAATACAGCGTCTGGTTTGCTGTATCGAAGTGGAATTCGGCCCCGAACCCCGAGAACTGATTATCGCCGGACGTTTCGAAGATCGGCGTCACGTCCATGCCGGCAGTCAGCCCGCCGCCAAAACCACTGGCGGAGATCGCGATATGGTCCTGCTCGGTGGTGTTGTTGAAGTCGGTGATCGTGCCCGGGCCGTCGGTGGTGTGCAGGAACGCAAAGGTGTCGTTGCCGCTTCCGCCGGTCGTGACATGGCTGCCGGAATTGCCGATCAGGATATCATTGCCGGCCCCGCCATCGAGCGTTTCGCTGCCGTTGGTGGCGATCAGAATGTCATCGCCGCTGGTGCCGGTGAGGGCCGTGGCGTTCGTGGCGTTGTTGATGACGGTCGCGGTGGCCGCATTGCTGCTGACCGCGATCCCGTCGGATGAGTTGTAGGTGAACGAGCCGCCCGGCGTCGCGTCGTCGGTGAAGAAAGCATCGCCAAAAAGAGTCGCGGTGCCGCCGGTGCTTGAGAGGATACTGTTGACGGAAAGGTGGTCCGTCGTATCCGGATCGGTATCGTTCGCAGCCAACGCCCATGTCGGAATATCGACCGTTCCGCTCGGGCCGGCGTCGGTGATGACATTTTCGCTCACGGCGGTCGGCGCGTCATTGGAACCGTCAATAGCAATGCTGACCTGCTGCGGCGTGACGGCGCCATGGTCGTCAGCCACAAACACCGTATAGGTCTGGACCAGGGTCTGGCCCTGCGCGAGGAACTGAATGTCCGAATTATCGACCGAGAAGTGCCAGGCAACCGCGCCGCTTCCGCCCGATTCCGTCACCGGGTCGAGCGAGAACGTTCCGACGTAGCCGCTGTCCTGCGGCGTGAAGCTCGCGGTATGCGTATCGGCGGTTTCGATGTCGGAAAAGCCGATGCTTCCGCTTGTCGTCTCGGTCGCAGGACCCGGCGTCGGCGTAACCGAAATCTGGTCGACCAGCAAACCGGGGCCGTCTCCGGAAAAATCGAAGAACAGTTGCGTCGTCGGATCCAGCGTATCGCCGACCACATCGAACGTGTATTGATGAAATCCGAATGCGACGTCGGTCTGATCAAGAATCTGCACGCCATCCCAGAACGCCGTGAACGAGGTGCTGGTGGCTTCGGGATCGCCCGCCAGGTAGAAACTCAGCGTGTAGTGCTGTCCGGCAGTCGTCGCGACGTCCTGCTCCAGGAAACCGGAACTGGCCAGGTTCGCTGTGTAATTGCCGAATTGCCCGCCGATGAAAAGATTTTCCACGGAGACGGTTGCGGATGAGAACCAGCCGGTCAGATCGCCGGTCTCGAATCCACCGTTGACCGCGACCGTCGGCCCGGCATCTTCCGTTAGCGATCCGAACGTGCTGCCGCCTGTAATGATCGGCGCGTCGTCCGCGCCGCTGATATTAAGCGTCAGCGTAGTCGACACCGCACGATCAAGACTGTCGACCACCGTGAAATTGAATTGATCGCTGACATGATCGCCAACCTGGAGCGGATCGACATTGGCGTTCGCCTGGTAGAGATAGGTTCCGTCCGCAAACACCAGCAGGTCGCCATAGGTGCCGGCGACAAATGCGCCGACATTGGAAGCTTGGCCATTCACGTCCGCGATGCTGGCCAAGACGCTTGCATCACCGGTGGTGTCCCCTCCGTCGGTGATCAGATTGCCGACCGCAATAAAATTGCCGGTGTCCGGACTGGCCGTGTCGGCTGCGGACGCGACTACCGGATTCACGACCAGCGGGTCTTGGGCTCCGGTCGCGGTAACTGTCACTTGCTGGGTCGAGCTTGTCGTCCCGTCAGACACGGTGACGTCATAGGTCACCGTCAACGTCTCGCCGGAACCCAGAAAGTCGAGGTCCTTGTCCTGGATGCCGAAGGTCCAGTCGATACCGCCGCTTCCAGAACCGGTGGAATCATGCAGCGTGGTCGTCAACGCGGTCTGCAAGTCGGCCAGTGTGGCCGGCGGCACGAA
>Ga0207707_10001748_pt1 | contig 19961 bp, 17 predicted proteins | sample KBSC83BmetaG_FD_184336 | JGI IMG/M metagenome (GOLD analysis project Ga0207707, IMG submission 184336) | Corn rhizosphere microbial communities from Kellogg Biological Station, Michigan, USA - KBS C8-3B metaG (SPAdes) (version 2) | ecosystem: Host-associated > Plants > Roots > Rhizosphere ...
CTGTGGCGTGCTCAACCACGGGCGCGCTGCTCGAGCATGGCGACCGCGGGCAGCGTCTTGCCTTCGACGAACTCGAGGAACGCGCCGCCGCCGGTGGAGATGTAGGAAATACCGTCCTCGACGCCGTATTTTTCGATGGCGGCCAGGGTATCGCCGCCGCCGGCGAGCGAGAACGCCTTGCTGCGCGCGATCGACTGGGCGATGGCCCGGGTGCCTTCGCCGAACTGCGTGAACTCGAACACGCCCACCGGACCATTCCAGATTATGGTGCCGGCGGCCTGCAGCAGTGCCGCGCAGCGGTCGGCGCTGTCCGGGCCGATGTCGAGGATCATCTCGTCGGCGCGCACCTCGGCGACCGGGCGCACGTCGGCGTGCGCGGTGGCGGCGAACTCGCGCCCCACCACCACATCAGTGGGCAGCGGAATGGCGGCGCCGCGGCTGCGCGCCTTGTCCATCAGGCGCCGCGCCACGTCCAGCATCTCCGCCTCGCACAGCGACTTGCCGACCCTGGCCCCGCTCGCGGCGAGGAACGTGTTGGCGATGCCGCCGCCGACGATCAGCTGATCGACCCTCTCGAGGAGCGACTCGAGCACCGTGAGCTTGGTCGAGACCTTCGAGCCGCCGACCACCGCGACCAGCGGCCGCGCCGGGTCCTGCAGCGCGCGCTCGAGGGCCTCGAGCTCACCGACCAGCAGCGGGCCGGCGCATGCCACCCGCGCCTCGCGTGCCACGCCGTGGGTGCTAGCCTCGGCGCGGTGGGCGGTGCCGAAGGCGTCCATGACGAACACGTCGCACAGCGCCGCCATGCGGCGCGCCAGCTGCGCATCGTCCTTCTTCTCGCCCTTGTTGAAGCGCACGTTCTCGCACAGCACCGCGCTGCCGGCCGGGCAGTCGACGCCGTCGAGCCAGTCGCGGCGCAGCGGCACCGGGCGGCCGAGCAGGTCCGACAGCCGCGCCGCCACCGGCGCCAGCGACAGGGCGGGATCCTCCTTGCCCTCCTCGGGGCGGCCGAGGTGCGACAGGACGAACACCTTGGCGTGCTGGTCGAGGGCGTAACGGATGGTCGCCAGCGCGGCGCGGATGCGCGCGTCGCTCGTGACCGCACCGTCCTGGACCGGCACGTTCAGATCCTCCCGGATCAGGACCCGCTTGTTGCGCAGGTCCGTGTCGGTCATGCGCAGTACCTTCATGACGCCCGCGACCAGGCGAGCGTCGTGTCGATCATGCGGTTGGAGAAGCCCCACTCGTTGTCATACCAGGCGCACACCTTGACGAGCGTGCCGTCGATCACCTTGGTGAGCGTCGCGTCGAAGATCGAGGAATGCGCGTCGTGGTTGAAGTCGATCGACACCAGCGGCGCCTCGTTGTAGGCCAGGATCCCCTTGAGCGGCCCGGCAGCGGCCGCGGCCTGCAATGCCTTGTTGACCTCCTCCACCGAGGTGGCGCGCTTGGCCGTAAACGTCAGGTCGACCAGCGATACGTTGATGGTGGGCACGCGCACGGCAAAGCCATCGAGCTTGCCCTTCAGCTCCGGCATCACCAGGCCAACGGCGGCGGCCGCCCCGGTCTTGGTCGGGATCTGCGACATGGTCGCCGAGCGCGCGCGCCGCAGGTCCGAGTGGTAGACGTCGGTGAGCACCTGGTCGTTGGTGTAGGAGTGGATGGTGGTCATGATGCCGGCGGCAATGCCGACCTTGTCGTGCAGCACCTTGGCCACCGGCGCCAGGCAGTTGGTCGTGCACGAGGCGTTGGAAATGACCGTGTAACCGGCCTTGAGCACCTGGTGGTTGACGCCGTAGACGATGGTGGCGTCGACGTCCTCGCCCCCCGGGGCGGAGATCACCACCCGCTTGGCGCCGCCCTTGAGGTGCGCGCCGGCCTTCGCCTTGCTGGTGAAGAGACCGGTGCACTCGAGCACGTACTCGACGCCGACGTCGCCCCAGGGGAGCTTGGCCGGGTCGCGTTCGGCGAACACGCGGATGCGGTCGCCGTTCACCACCATGTAGTCGCCGTCGACCTTGACCTCGCCGTTGAAGCGGCCGTGCACGGTGTCGTGGCGCGTCAGGTGGGCATTGGCCTTCGGGTCGCACAGGTCATTGAGCGCGACGATCTGCACCTGGCCGGTGCGCTTGCCCTCGTAGAGTGCGCGCAGCACGTTGCGTCCGATGCGCCCATAGCCATTGATGCCGACCTTGAGTGCCATCATTCCTCCAGCAGTTCACGGATCTGTTGCCCGATATTATCGGCAGTGAAGCCAAAATGTGCGAACACATCGGCGCCCTTGCCCGAGGCGCCGAACTGGTCGATGCCGAACACGCGCCCGGCGCTGCCCACGTAGCGCCACCACGACTGGCGCGCGGCCGCCTCCACGGCCAGGCGGCGCGTCACCGCGCGCGGCAGCACGCGCTCGCGATAGGCCGCCTCCTGCGCGTCGAACGCTTCGGTCGAGGGCATGGACACCAGCCGCACGCGCCGCCCGGCGGCGTTGGCGGCGTTGACCGCCTGCGCGGCGATCCCAACCTCGGAGCCGGTGGCGATCACCAGCGCCTCGGGCGCGCCCTGGGGCTCGATGAGCACATAACCGCCGCGGCGGATGTCGGCGAGCTGCGCGCCGCTGCGCGTCTGCTGCGTCAGCCCCTGACGGGTGAGGATGAGCGCGGTCGGCCCCTGGCGCTCGAGCGCCAGGCGCCACGCTACGGCGGTCTCGACCGCATCGCACGGCCGCCATAGGCTCAGGTGCGGCAGCGCGCGCAGGCTCGCCAGGTGCTCGATCGGCTGGTGCGTGGGGCCGTCCTCGCCGAGGCCGATCGAGTCGTGCGAGTACACCAGCACCGTGCGCACCTTCATGAGGCACGCCAGGCGCACCGCATTGCGCGCGTAGTCGGAGAACACCAGGAAGGTGCCGCCGTAGGGAATGAGGCCGCCGTGCAGCGTGATGCCGTTCATGATCGCGGTCATGCCGAACTCGCGCACCCCGTAGTGCAGGTAGTCGCCCTCCTCCTGCGTGGGCGTGATGGTGCGCGCCCCCTTGAACAGCGTGCTGTTGGAGGTGGTCAGGTCGGCCGAGCCGCCCAGCAGCTCCGGCAGCGCCGGGCCGAGGACGTTGAGCGCCGCCTGCGAGGAGGCACGCGTCGCCTGGGCGGCGGTCTGCTTGAGGGCCGCCTGCAGCACCTGCTCCGCGAGCTGCTGCCAGTTCGCGGGCAGGTCGCCGCGCATGCGCCGCTCGAACTCGCGCGCCAGCTCCGGGAAGTTGGTGGCGTAGCGCGCGAACAGCTGCCGCCACGACGACTCCGCCGCCGTACCCTTGGCGCGGTGGTCCCAGGCGGCGCGGATCTCCTCCGGCACCACGAACGGCGGGTACTCCCACCCGAGCGCCTTGCGCGCCGCCGCGACCTCGTCGGGCCCGAGCGCCTCGCCGTGCGCCTCGGCGGTGCCCTGCCGGTGGGGCGCGCCGTAGCCGATGATGGTCTTGCAGCAGATGAGCGAGGGGCGCTCCTGTTCGGCGCGCGCCGCCTTGACCGCGGCGAGCACCGCATCGGCGTTCAGCCCGTCGACGTCCGGCACCACGTGCCAGCCGTAGGCGCCGAAGCGCTTGGGAGTGTCGTCGGTAAACCAGCCCACGACCTTGCCGTCGATCGAGATGCCGTTGTCGTCGTAGAACACGATCAGCTTGCCGAGGCCCAGGGTGCCGGCGAACGAGCAGGCCTCGTGCGACACCCCCTCCATCAGGCAGCCGTCGCCGCAGAATGCGTAGGTGTAGTGATCGACCACATCGAAGCCCGGCCGGTTGAACTCGCGCGCCAGCAGCTTCTCCGCCAGCGCCATGCCGACCGCATTGGCGAGGCCCTGCCCGAGCGGCCCGGTCGTGGTCTCGATCCCGAGCGGAGGGTCGTGCTCGGGGTGACCGGGCGTCTTGCTGCCAAGCTGCCGGAAATTCTGCAGATCCTCGATCGTCAGCGGGTACCCGGTCAGATGCAGCACCGAGTACAGCAGCATCGAGCCGTGGCCGTTCGACAGCACGAAGCGGTCGCGATCGGCCCACTGCGGATTGCCGGGGTTGTGCTTCAGGAAGTCGCCCCACAGCACCTGGGCGATGTCCGCCATGCCCATCGGCATGCCGGGGTGACCCGAATTCGCGCGCTGGACGGCGTCCATCGACAGGGCGCGGATGGCGTTAGCTTGTTCGCGGCGTGTAGTCATGCGGCTCTTCGCAGCGGCTCCCGGGCCGCGATTTGGACCAAAAAGGCGGGGCGCGCATTCTCCACCACTCACGCCGTATGCTCAATCGCAGGCGCGGCCTGCTCCAGTGCAGTGCCGCCGGGCGGCACATGCGCCGCGCTGGCACAGCGCACAGGCTTCAGGCTGCGCCAGTGTGTGCCGCGAGGCGACTTAAGTTCCCCCGCACCGACCCCCGTACACGGGCCTGTTTCACATTATCCGCATCTCGGACCGCTACGGCGGCATGTCGCCGTCCCCCGCCCGGGGAGGCGGGGGACGTGGTTCACTGCAGCACGGCGCGGGGCTCTGTTACGCTTTCTGTAATGAGCGTGGTGCGTATTACTCATTTCACCGACCCGCATCTGTACGGCGACGAGCACGAGTCGCTGCGGGGCGTGCAGACGCTGCCGGCGCTAACTGCCGCGCTTGCGCATGCGCGCGCGCGCGACTGGCCGCCGGACGCGGTGCTGGTCACCGGTGACCTCGTGCAGGACGATGCGGCCGGCTACCCGCACTTCCGCCGCCTGTTCGGTGAGCTCGGCGTGCCGGTGCTGTGCGTGCCCGGCAACCACGACGAGCCGCAGGCCATGCGGCGCGAGCTGGCCGGCACGCCATTCGTGCTCGACGGCGGTTATGTCGACCTCGGGCGCTGGCGCATCGTGCTGCTCGACAGCTGTATCCCCGGTTCGGCGAGCGGCGCGCTGAGCGCCCAGGCCCTGGAGGGCCTGCGCAGCGCGCTGAGTGATGCCGGCGCGCGCCACTGCATGGTGTGCCTGCACCACCACCCGGTACCGATGTCGAGCCGCTGGCTCGACCGCGTCGGTCTCAACAACGCCGCGGAATTTCTCCACGCCATCGACGCGCATCGCAACGTGCGCGCCGTCGTGTGGGGCCACGTGCACCAGAACTACGACGCCCTGCGCAAGGACGTGCGCATGCTGGCAACGCCGTCCACCTGCGCGCAGTTCGCGCCGAATTCGGATGACTTCGCCGTCGACCGCCGGCCGCCGGCCTATCGCACCTTCGAGTTGCGCCCGGACGGCTCGCTGCTGACGGAGGTCGTGTGGCTCGAACAGCACGCCGGCGGCTCCTCGCGCTCTGCCTGCTCGGCAGCCTGACCCTGCCGGCAATCGCCGCCTACGCCGCCAGCCCGGTGTGGGCGGTGCGTGGCCCGAACAATACCGTCTACCTCGCCGGCTCCGTGCACCTGCTGCCGACCCAGGACGCGGCGCTGCCGCCGGCCTTCGAGCGCGCCTACGGCTCCGCGGCCAAGGTGGTGATGGAGCTGGACCTGGGCAAGCTCGATCCGCTCGAGATGGCGGGCTGGATGCTCGAGCACGGCTCGCTGCCAGCCGGCACGACGCTGCGCGAGGTCGTCGGCGCCCCGCGCTACGCCCGCGTGAGCGCCGCGGCGAGCGATCTGGGACTTACCCCTGCGGTCCTCGATGCGCAGGCACCCTGGGTGGTGGGCATCGAACTGGCCGACCTCGAGTTCGTGCGGCTCGGGCTCGATCCGCAGAAGGGGGTCGAGGAGCAGCTGCTGGTGCGGGCGCGCGCCGACGGCAAGCCGACCGCGGGCCTCGAGACGCTCGATGAGGAGCTCGGCGGCCTGGCGGCGTTGCCGCGCGAGGACCAGGTGCGCCTGCTCGACCAGACCCTCGAGGATCTGCACCAGTCGGCCGACGAGATGCGCGAGGTGGTGGGTGCCTGGCGCCGTGGCGACGCGACCCAGCTGGCGGCGCTGCTGGCACGCGAGTATCGCTCCTTCCCGGCGCTGTACCGGCAGCTGGTCACGACGCGCAACCAGCGCTGGCTGCCGCAGATCGAGGCGCTGCTGCGCGAGCACGCCGACTGCATGGTGGTGGTCGGCGCGCTGCACCTGGTGGGCGATGGCGGCCTGCTGGAGCTGCTGCGCAAGGACGGCTACGCGCCCGCGCAGCTGAACTGAGCTCAGGCGGCGCGCGCGGCGCGCCGCTGGAAGAAGCGCCACACCGGTACGGCCAGCACCAGGGTCCACGCCAGCACCAGCCAGCCGACGAAGCCGTCGAAGCGGCTGAGCAGAAAGCCGAGCGGCGCCGCACGCCGCGGCGCGGCCAGCTCGTGTACCACCAGCATCACCCATACCCAGCCGGCGTGCAGACCGAGGCAGGCGGCGATGTTGCCGGTCGCCCGCCGTACCAGGGCGAGCACCACGCCTACCGCCATGAGCGCGAGGAAGGCGTCGGCGATGCCTGCCGGGTGCGCAAACCCCTGCAGCGACTCGCCCAGCAGCGCCAGGCCGCTGTACGGCGTCACCTGTTCGGGCGGGATGCGCACCTTGCCGAAGAAATGCGTGGCCGCGTACAGCAGCGCGGTCAGCAGCACCGCGGCGCGCGCGCCCGACTCGCGCTCGATGGCGGTGTACATCGCCCCGCGCAGGAACGTCTCCTCGATGAGCGCCACCGCCACCCCGCTCAGCAGGCGCGCCCCGAGCAGCTGCAGCAGCGCCACCGGGCCAAGCGCCGCCGCCTGCGTCCAGTCGAGCAGGCCGAGGGCGCTCATGGCGGCCACCACCGCCAGCATGGTGGCGACGCCGACCAGCAGCCCCACCAGCAGCTCGCGCAGGAATGCGCGCCGCGGCAGTCCGTAGCCGAGGCTGGCGCGGTCGGCAAGCCCCAGGCGCCGCGCCAGCGCCACGAAGCCGAGCAGCAGCGCCAGCATCCCCAGCCGCTCGCCGATGCGGTGGAATGGAAAGTCGAAGTGCGGGTGCAGCAGCGTCCAGGCGGGGTAAGCCAACAGCGCCACCACGGCCAGCGCGATGGCCATCAACAACATGAACCAGCCGAATGCTCGCATGCGGGGCTTGCTCTCGCTTGCCAGGGCCGACCCGGCCCGCATAGCTTATGGCGGAAACCCAAGGGGAGTCATGGCCGCGCCCGCGTTGCAACCGATCGTCATCTGGTTCGGCCGGGTCGGCGACATGATCCTGCTGTCGGCGCTGCTGGGGGTCCTGCACCGCCGCTTTGGCGGGCGCTGCTACGTGATCGGCGCCGGCTCCTGGCCGGCGGAGCTGTATGCCACGCACGCCGACGTGGCGCGCATCGAGTGCCTGCGCCGCTACACCGTCGGCCCGCTCGATGCCAACTGGTGGCGGGCGCTGCGCCAGCTGCGCGCGCGGCGCGGCGCGCCCGTGTACGTATGCGAGTTCGATGTCAGGAAACTGGCGCGCGTGCGGCGCCTGCTGGCTGCCAGCGGCACCGACCCGGCGCGCTGCCTGTACCTCACGCAGACGGCGAGCTGGCAGCAACAGCACTGGGTGGACCGCCTGGTGAGCTTCGGGCGCCTGACCCCGCCCGCCCTGGACGCCGCGGCCTATCCCTGGCCCAGTGGCGCGCCGCGCTGCGCTCCGCACCTCGAGGTCGCGCCGGCGGCGGCGGCGGCCTGCGACGGCTGGCTGGCGGCACAGGGCCTCGCGGGCGCGCCGCTGGTGCTGCTGCAGCCCGGCAACCGCCGCACCATGCGCGGCCGGCGGCTGCGCCTCGCCGCCGACGACGATCGCGCGTGGCCGGTCGAGCGCTGGGCGCAGCTGGCGCAGCGGCTGCACGCGCAGCTGCCGGCGGCGCGCATCGTGCTGTGCGGCGCACCGCGCGAGGCGCTGCTGCTGCACTGGATCGCGCAGGCGGCGCGCCTGCCGGCGCTGCTGAGTGCGGAGCTGCCGCTGCCGCGCCTGCTGGCGCTGTGCGCGCGCGCCCACAGCATGATCTCGGTCAATACCGGGCCGGCGCACCTCGCCGCCGCGGTATCGCTGCCGGTGGTCGTACTGTTTGGCGCCCAGCTCCAGTCGGAGTGGCTGCCGCGCAGCCCGAGCGGCTCGGCCGTGATCGGACTCGGCGGCCTGCCCGAGACGAGCCGCATCGATGCGCTCAGCGTCGAGCGCGTATTCGCCGCCTGGTGCGCGCTGCCGCCGCGGGCGGCCGCCCCCGCCGCTAGGCCAGCAGCGCCCGCCACTGCGCCATGACCGCCGCGGCCCCGAAGCGCGGATCCGGGGCACAGCGCGGGCGGCCGCCGGCGCGCCACGCGCCGATGCGTTCGGCGTAGGCGTCGAACAGCCCGGCGCGCGCCGCCAGCCGCGCCGGGCCGTGCCGCCAGCCGCGTGGCCAGGGCGCCAGCAGCGCCTCGTACACGCGGTAGGCGCGCCGCAGGGGCAGTACCTGGGCCGGGTCGGCGACGATCTCGCGCGCCGCACCGCAGTCGTGGGTCAGTACGGGCGTGCCGAGCGCGTGCGACTCGGCGAACACCAGCCCGAAGGTCTCCGGGATGACGAAGTTGGGAAAGAAGGTGCACAGCGCGCTGCGCACCTCGGCGTGCATGCGCGCCTGCGGCTGCGCGCCGAGAAACTCGACGCCGGCGGCCGGCCGCTGGCGCGGATTCTTGTAACCGGGGTTGCCGACCACCAGGCGCAGCTGCGGCATGCGGCGCCTGAGGTGGGCGAACGCATCGAGGGTGAAGGCGAGGCCCTTGTTGGGCGAGGAGAAGAATACGAGCTTGGCGTCATCCACCCGCGTGGCATCCGGCACCAGCGCATCATCTACCGGATTGTAGAGCGTGACGGTGCGCACCTGCGCCGCGAGCCCGAGCGCGGCGAGCGTGGCCGCCACGCCGCTGCGCTGCCACTCCGAGACGCAGATGCAGGTGACGGCCGCGTCGCGCAGCAGCTCGGCGCTGGCGGCCAGGCGCCGCGCACGCGTGGTGCCGGGGTGCAGCCGGTCGTGCAGCCACAGGTACAGCCGCGCCTGCGGGTAGCGCTCGCGCACGCGCGCCAGCGCGCGCGCCTCGCGGTTGACGATCACGTGGCCGATGTCGGACAGCCGCCGCGGCGCCCGGTAGCGCTCCCAGTCCTCGCGGCGGTTGTGCTGGATGACGAAGGCGCCGAGCGCGTCGGCGACCCGCACCAGCGTCGCCTCCGTTCCGCCCAGCGCCGCGCTGGCGAGCGTGCGCGTGTCGTAGGGCTGCCGGCACAGGGGGTCGTAGAACAGGATCGCGCCCATTTCGGGGTATTCTACGGGCGTTTGTCCGCGGTCGAACGGGGGGACGCGTGGCGAGTGTCAGCGGCGTGTCGGCGTGCATCATCACGTACAACGAAGCCGACCGCATCGAGGCCTGCCTGCGCTCGGTCAGCTTCTGCGATGAGCTGCTGGTGGTCGACTCCCATTCCAGCGACGACACGCGCGCGCGCGCCGCCGCGCTCGGGGCGCGCGTCATCGAGCGCGACTGGCCGGGCTACCGCTCGCAGAAGCAGTTCGCGGTGGAGGCGGCGCGGCACGACTGGGTGCTGTGCCTGGACGCCGATGAGCGCGTCAGCGCGCCGCTGCGCGCCGAGCTCGAGGCGCTGCGCGCCGGCGGCTTCGCCGGCGCCGCCGGCTGGTCGGTACCGCGCATCACCGACTACTTCGGCCGCTTCCTGCGCCACGGCAATGCCTACCCGGACCGGCTGGTGCGACTGTTCGACCGCCGCCGCGGCGGCTGGGCCGGCTACGAGGTCCACGAGAACACGCGCGTCACCGGCCGCATCGCGCGCCTGCATGGCCACCTCGAGCACTACCCCTACCGGTCCCTCGGCGATCATCTCGCCCGCATGCAGCGCTACGCCGACCTCATGGCGCAGGCCATGTACGACGCCGGGCGGCGCTGCAGCCTCGCACCGGTGCTGCTCAACGCCCAGTGGCGCTTCGTGCGCGGCTATGTGCTGCGGCTCGGGTTTCTCGACGGCTGGCGCGGGCTGGTGTTCGCGCTCATCGAGTCGCAGTACGTGCGCCGCAAGTACCTCGGCCTATACATGCGCAGCCGGGGGCTGCCGGGCTGACAAGGCCGCGACCTTTTCCAGGCGCAGCAGCGGATCGGTGAGCTCGAGCAGCTGCTGTTTTTCGGCGGGCGCGAGCGGCAGGATCTCGGCCCAGCGGTTGCCCACCCAGCCGGCATCGTCGTAGCGCGCCTCGACGTGCATGTAGGGTCCGCCGAGGCGCGGCAGTACCTCGCGCAGCAGCTCTGCCAGGTGTGCCAGTTCCGCCGGCACCGCGCAGAGGCTCTCGGGTGCCAGGTATTCGACCTCGCCCAGATGCAGCCCGTCGTCCTGCTGCCAGCGGCGTCCCAGCGTGAAGCGCTGCTCGCCCAGGCAGGCGATGCCGAGCAGCCCGTCGGGCAGGGTATCGAAGTCCACCACGCGGGCGCGGGTGCCGATGCCCGCCAGCTGCGCGACCGCACCGGCTTCCGCGCCCTCGAGGATGAGCAGCACGCCGAAGCCGCCGCCCTGCTTCAGGCAGCGGCCCACCATGTCCAGATAGCGCGGCTCGAACAGGCGCAGGCTCAGCGGTCCGCCGGGAAACAGCACCGTGTGCAGCGGGAACAGCGGCAGCGGCGTAGCGCCCACGGCGCCCTCAGGCCGGCGGCCGCAGCTCGGCGAGCAGCTGGTCGTGCAGGCCGCCGAAGCCGCCGTTGCTCATGATCAGCACGTGGTCGCCGGGCCGGGCGGCGCGCGCCAGCTCGCGCGCCAGTGACGCAACGTCAGCGCTGGCGTGGGCCCGCGCGCCGAGCGCGCTTAGCACCGCACCGGTATCCCAGCCGAGATCGGCTGGGGTGTACAGCCACACTTCGTCGGCAGCGGCGAGCGCCGGCGCGAGCGTGTCGCGGTGCACGCCCATGCGCATGGTGTGCGAGCGCGGCTCGAGCACGGCGATGATGCGGGCGCTGCCGACACGGTGGCGCAGCCCGTCCAGGGTCGTGGCGATCGCCGTCGGATGGTGCGCGAAGTCGTCGTAGACGCGCACCCCGCGCACCTCGCCGCGCAGCTGCATGCGCCGCGCGATGCCCTGAAAGCCGCGCAGGGCAGCGAGCGCCTGCGGCACCTCGACCCCGGCATGGCGCGCGGCGGCGATGGCCGCGAGCGCATTCTCCTTGTTGTGCGCGCCGATGAGCGGCCACTGCACCGTGCCGCGCGGGCGCCCGCCCTCGTACACCTCGAAGTGCGAGTAGTCGGCCGCGCCCGCGGCCGGCTGCGCGGTCCACACGGCGTCGGGCTGCGGCGCGCGCGCGAAACCTTCGAGCGGCGTCCACGAGCCCATGGCGAGTGTCTCCCTGAGCAGCAGGTCGGCGGCGTTCCAGACGATGCGGCCGCCGCCCGGGACGATGCGCACCAGGTGGTGGAACTGGCGCTGGATGGCGGCCACGTCCGGGTAGATGTCGGCGTGGTCGTACTCGAGGTTGTTGAGCACCACGGTGCGCGGGCGGTAGTGCACGAACTTGGCGCGCTTGTCGAAGAAGGCGGTGTCGTACTCATCCGCCTCGATGACGAAAAAGCGTCCCTCGCCGAGGCGCGCGCTCAGGCCGAAGTTGGCCGGCACGCCGCCGATCAGGAAGCCCGGCTTGAGACCGGCGTGCTCGAGGATCCAGGCGAGCAGCGACGAGGTGGTGGTCTTGCCGTGCGTGCCGGCCACCGCCAGCACCCAGCGGTCCTTGAGCACCTGGCGCGCCAGCCACTCCGGTCCGGACATGTACGGCAGGCCGCTCTCGAGCAGCGCTTCCACCACCGGCTGGCCGCGCGTCATGACGTTGCCGACGATGACCATGTCGGGGGCCGGGCTGAGCTGCGCTGCCTCGAAGCCCTCGGTGACGGCGATGCCGAGCGCCTCCAGCTGCGTGCTCATCGGCGGATAGACGTTGCGGTCCGAGCCGCTGACCGTGTAGCCGGCGGCGCGTGCGATGGCGGCGATGCCGCCCATGAAAGTGCCGCAGATGCCGAGAATGTGTACGTGCATGGCCAGTTGCCTTCAGGCGGCGGCGGGCGGGAACAGTGTCACGAGCAGCAGCTGCACCGAGAACACCTGCAGGATCACGAGCACGACGCTCGCGGTCGCCGACCACTCGAGCGCCGCCTTGACGACGTGGCTGTTGGCCGTGATCAGCCACACGAGCAGCAGCAGCCCCGCGGAGGCGACCGGTAGCTGCCAGGCCGAGCCCTGCTGCACGCGCGGGATCAGCCACTCGCACGCCACCAGCAGCGGCGCGAGCAGCGTCTGCACGCCGAACACCGCCGTGGCGGTCTGCACGGTGCGCTCCGGGCGACCGACGAGGCGCAGCAGCACCACGTACCACAGCAGCGTGAACAGCGTCTCCGCCAGCAGCGGACCCGGCCAGGCCTGCAGCGGCAGCAGCGTGCACACCAGCGCCTTCACGCCCAGGTAGGCGAGCATGCTAAGTACCAGCAGCAGCACCGAGGCGGGCACGTCCTGCGGTCCGCGGCGCAGCAGGGTGATCTGCGTAAATAGCCGGAGAAGTTCGCTCATGGCTTTCGATGCCGGCGCGGGCCTCGCATAATGCGCACGTTCGATTGTACAGACTAGCCTTCGTTTGCAGCACGTTCTCACCACCGCTCCCGCGTTCGCTGAGCTGTCCGCACGCCTCGCCGCCAGTGCGCGCATCGGCCTCGACACCGAGTTTCTGCGCGAGCGCACCTACCGCGCGCAGCTGTGCCTCGTGCAGCTCGCCACCCCGGACGAGGCGGCGTGCATCGATCCGCTCGCACTCGCCGACCTGACGCCGCTCGCGGCCGTGCTCGCAGCTCCTGCGGTGCTGAAGGTGATGCACGCCTCGCGCCAGGATCTCGAGGTGCTGCTGCCGGCGATGGGGCTTACGCGGCCGGTGTTCGACACCCAGATCGCCGCCGCGCTCACCGGACTACCGGCGCAGGTCGGCTACGCCGAAGCGGTACGGCGCCTGCTCGGGCAGGAGCTGGCCAAGTCCCACACCCGCACCGACTGGTCGCGCCGGCCACTGTCACCCGAGCAGATCGAGTACGCGCTCGATGACGTGCGCTACCTGCTGCCACTGGCTGACGCGCTGCGCGCCGAGCTCGAGCGGCTGGGGCGTCTCGCCTGGCTCGAGGAGGAGCTGGCGGCGCTCGACGACACGCGCGCACTGGTGGTCGATCCCGACAATGCCTGGCTGCGGCTGAAAGGCCTGCGCGACCTCGACCCGGGCCGCGAGCGCGTGGCGCGTTCGCTGGCCGCGTGGCGCGAGCGGACCGCCGCCGCACACAACCGCCCGCGCGGCTGGATTCTCGACGACGCGGTGCTGCGCGACATGGTGCTGCAGGTGCCGCGCTCGCTGGCGGCACTGGCGCAGATCGAGGCCATGCCCCCCGGGCTGGTCAAGCGCCGCGGCGAAGAGCTGCTCGAGCTGGTGCGCGCCGCGCAGGTTCCCGAGCCGGCCCCGCCGCTGCCCGGCCGGCCCCGGCCGGATCCGGTCAAGGCGGCGCTGGTGAGGAGGCTCGGGCAGCTGTCCCAGGCAGTGGCGCAGGAACTGAAGCTGGTGCCCGAGGTGCTCGCGACGCGCCGCGACCTGGAGCAGCTCGCCGACGGGCACCGCGACGGCGCGGTGCTGCGCGGCTGGCGCCGCGCCATTCTCGGCGAGCGGCTGCTCGCGGCGCTGTGAGCTAGCGGCGCGTGCTCTTGCGGCGGCGTGCGCCGCGCGCGGCGCCGGCGCGCGGCGCCTTGGCGCGACGGGTGTGCGTGCTGCGCCGCTTGGGGCCGGCCCGGGCGGCGCGCGTGCGCTTCGCCGCCGCGGGCTTCTTCCTGCCCGGCTTGCGGGCGGGCTTGGCAGCGCCACGGCGCGCAGCCGCGGCGCGCTTGGGCCGGCGCAACGCCGGCACGCGCAGGACCTGCGCCAGGCGCGCGGTGACCTCGTCCACGTCAGCCTCGGCGTCGATCACCTGCAGCAGGCCGCGCGCGCGGTAGAAATCGATGAGCGGGCGGGTCTTTTCATCGTACACGCGCAGCCGTTCGGCCACGGTCGCCTCGTTGTCGTCCGGGCGCTGCACCAGCCGATGCGGGGCGCCCGTCCTGGGGCACACCGCCGCCGCGCCGCTCGGCGGCGAGGTGAGCAGGTTGAACACCCGGCCGCAGTCGGCGCAGCTGCGCCGGCCGGCGATGCGGCGCACCAGCTCGCGCGAGTCGACCTCCAGCTGCACCACGGCATCCAGGGGTTGCTTCAGGGCCTCGAGCAGCCGGTCGAGCGCGTGCGCCTGGGCCAGGTTGCGCGGGAACCCGTCGAGGATGAAGCCGCGGCGGGCGTCCGGCTCGCCGAGACGCTCGCGGATCATGCCGAGCACCAGCGAATCCTCGACCAGGCGCCCGGCGTCCATGGCCTCCTTCGCCTGCCGGCCGAGCTCGGTGCCGCGCGCGACCGCCTCGCGCAGTAGGTCGCCGGTCGAGATCTGCGGGATACCGACGCGCTCCACCAGACGCTGGGACTGCGTGCCCTTGCCCGAACCGGGCGCCCCCAACAGCACGATGCGCATGTTTTGTTCAGTGACAGAGCGTGGCCGCGCCGCGGCCACAACGGCCCGTCACGTTACCGGCGGCCTCCGGCAAGGTCAAACTGCGCGCGGCGCGGCTGTCGCGCCCGCCGCGCCGGCTGCGCTATTCTTCCGGCCCCCTAGCCGCGCCCCTCCCCCGCCATGAAAAAGCCCGCTCCGCGCAACGCGTTCTATGCCCAGTCGGGTGGTGTTACGGCCGTCATCAACGCCTCCGCCTGCGGCGTCATCGAGACCGCGCTGCGCTCCAAGCACATCCGCAAGATGTACGCGGGGCGCCACGGCATCATCGGCGCGCTCACCGAGGACCTGATCGACGTGGGGCGCGAGAGCGCCGCCACCATCCGCGCCCTCAAGCACACCCCGGCCGGCGCCTTCGGTTCGGCGCGCTTCAAGCTGAAGAGCATCGAGCAGAACCGCGCCGAGTACGAGCGCCTCATCGAGGTGTTCCGCGCCCACGACATCGGCTACTTCTTCTACAACGGCGGCAACGATTCCATGGACACCGCGCTCAAGGTGTCACAGATCGGCGCGGCGCTCGGCTACCCCGTGACCTGCGTCGGCGTGCCGAAGACGGTCGACAACGACCTGCCGCACACCGACTGCTGCCCGGGGTTCGGCTCGGTGGCCAAGTACGTCGCGGTGTCGACGCGCGAGGCGGGGCTCGATGTCGCCTCCATGGCGCGCACCTCGACGCGCGTGTTCGTGCTGGAAGTGATGGGCCGGCACGCCGGCTGGATCGCGGCCGCCGGCGGACTCGCCGGCCAGGGCGCGGCCGAGCCGCCGCACCTGATCCTGTTTCCGGAAGTGCCGTTCGAGCAGCAGCGCTTCCTCGAGCGCGTGCGCGCCTGCGTGACCGACTACGGCTACTGCGTGATCGTGGTGTCCGAGGGCGCCGCCTACGCCGACGGCAAGTTCCTCGCCGACGCCGGCACGCGCGACGCCTTCGGCCACACCCAGCTGGGCGGCGTCGCTCCGGTGGTCGCCAACATGGTGCGCGAGGCGCACGGCTACAAGTATCACTGGGCGGTGGCCGACTACCTGCAGCGCGCCGCGCGCCACATCGCCTCGCGCGTCGACGTCGAACAGGCCTACGCGGTCGGCAAGGCGGCGGTCGAGCTCGCCGTCAGGGGCGTCAACGCCGTCATGCCCACCATCGTGCGCAAGTCCTCGCGCCCCTACAAATGGGTCATCGGCCACGTGCCACTGAGCGAGGTCGCCAACAAGGAAAAGAAGCTGCCGCCGGGGTACATCCGCGAGGACGGCTTCGGCATCACCGCGGCCTGCCGCCGCTACCTCGAGCCGCTCATCGCCGGCGAGGCCTACCCGCCCTACCGCGACGGCCTGCCCGACTACGTTCACATCCGGGGTGTCAGCGTGCGGCGCAAGCTCAAGACCGAATTCAAGGTCTGAACCGGTGCTGCGGCGCGGCGGCGCCGCGGCTGCCCGGGGCGATCTTCCGGGCCGGCCCGCCGGAGCTAGGATCGACCGCCGGCCGGTCCGGGGCGGCGGGGCCGCCATGCTATAGTGCGCGGCCTTTTTTGGGGGAGGTTCGAGCGATGGATGCCACCATGTGGCTGTGGGCCGCAATCGCGGCCGGCGTACTGGCCGTGCTGTACGGCGTGTTCTCCATGACGGTGATCCTGGGCCTGCCGGCCGGCAACGAGCGCATGCAGGAAATCGCCGCCGCGGTGCAGGCCGGCGCCAAGGCGTACCTCAACCGCCAGTACACCACCATCTTCATCGTCGGCATCGTACTGTTCGCGGTCATCGGCTTCGCGCTCAACTGGCCGACCGCCGGCGGCTTCGCGGTGGGGGCGGTGTTCTCGGGCCTGACCGGCTACATCGGCATGAACATCTCGGTGCGCGCCAACGTGCGCACCGCGCAGGCCGCCACCACCGGTCTCAACGCCGCCCTGCAGGTGGCGTTCCGCGGCGGCGCCATCACCGGCATGCTGGTAGTGGGCCTGGGACTGATCGGCGTCGCCGGCTACTACCTGCTGCTGCGCCAGTTCCCGGCGGTCGGAGCCGAGGGCGCGCTGCACGCGCTGGTCGGTCTCGCCTTCGGCGGCTCGCTCATCTCCATCTTCGCGCGTCTCGGCGGCGGCATCTTCACCAAGGGCGCCGACGTCGGCGCAGACCTGGTGGGCAAGGTCGAGGCCGGCATCCCCGAGGATGACCCGCGCAACCCCGCGGTGATCGCCGACAACGTCGGCGACAACGTCGGTGACTGCGCCGGCATGGCAGCGGACCTGTTCGAGACCTATGCGGTCACCATCGTCGCCACCATGCTGCTCGGCGGCCTGCTGTTCGCGAAGCAAAGCGCGGACGCGGCGCTCGCGGCGGTGATCTACCCGCTGGCGCTCGGTGCCGCCTCCATCGTCGCCTCGATCATCGGCACGTTCTTCGTGTCCGTGAGCCCCGGCGGCAAGATCATGAACGCGCTCTACAAGGGCGTCATCGTCTCGGCGGTGGTGTCGGCGGTGGCGTTCTGGTTCATCACCCAGAAGATCATGCCGGACAACGTCAGCAAGCTGTACGGCTGCGCGCTGATCGGCCTCGGGCTCACCGCCGCCATGATCATGATCACCGAGTACTACACCGCGACCGAGTACAGCCCGGTGCGCAAGGTGGCGGCCGCCTCGCAGACCGGGCACGCCACCAACATCATCGCCGGCCTCGGCGTGTCGATGAAGGCGACGGCCCTGCCGGTGATTGCGGTGTGCCTGGCGATCTGGGGCTCGTTCACGCTCGACGGCCTGTACGGCATCGCGATCGCGGCCACCTCGATGCTGTCGATGACGGGCATGATCGTGGCGCTCGATGCCTATGGCCCGATCACCGACAACGCCGGCGGCATCGCCGAGATGGCCGGCCTGCCGAAGGAAGTGCGCGCCATCACTGATCCGTTGGATGCGGTCGGCAACACCACCAAGGCGGTCACCAAGGGCTACGCCATCGGCTCGGCCGGACTGGCGGCGCTCGTGCTGTTCGCCGACTACACCCACAACCTCGAGGCGGCCGGCAAGCTCGCCAACTTCTCGCTGTCCGACCCGGCCGTCATCATCGGCCTGTTCATCGGCGGGCTCGTGCCCTACCTGTTCGCCGCCATGGCGATGGAGGCCGTGGGCCGTGCCGCCGGTTCGGTGGTGAATGAGGTGCGCCGCCAGTTCCGCGAGATCAAGGGCATCATGGCCGGCACCGAGAAACCCGACTACTCGCGCGCCGTCGACCTGCTCACGCGCGCCGCCATCCGCGAAATGATCGTGCCCTCGCTGCTGCCGATCCTCGTGCCGATCGTGCTGGTGGTGGTGCTCAACTCGCTCATGGGTGCGGGCGCCGGGGTGCGCGCACTCGGCGGCCTCCTGATCGGCACCATCGTCACCGGCCTGTTCGTGGCCATTTCCATGACCACCGGCGGCGGCGCCTGGGACAACGCCAAGAAATACATCGAGGAAGGCCATTTCGGCGGCAAGGGCTCGGAGGCCCACAAGGCGGCGGTCACCGGCGACACGGTGGGCGACCCGTACAAGGACACCGCAGGCCCCGCCATCAACCCGCTGATCAAGATCATCAATATCGTCGCGCTGCTGCTGGTGCCGCTGCTGTGAGGGTGTAGTGTGGACCGCGGGCGCCGCTGGCGCCCGCAGCGCCGCCGCAGCTACGGAACAGTTCCGGGTGCAGAAGCCGGGCGAGGAGTTGGCAGCGCGAGCTGGCGCCCGAGGCCTGCCAGGTGCTGCGTCACCACGGCACCGAGCGCGCCGGCACCAGCCCGCTCAACGACGAGCACCGCACCGCATCTCGCCCATCGAGGACAATCTGAACCTAGGCCTCAATGACAAGATCCGCGCTCAGCGCGAGGCCAAGCGCCAGCGCTACTCCCGAGCTTCCCACATCGAGTAGCCCCGTCGCCGGCGCGGCTCTGGGTAGGCCCAAGCCGCCAGCATCACGGCCGCAATCGGGGTCGCGATTCCTGCCAGATAGGCGAGCAGGATCACTCGGCGTTCCACAGCACCAGGCGCGTCGTCACCTGCACAATCGCCACCAGCAGGATCGCTGGAGGCATCAGTGCAAGGATGGCGATCCCCGCAGCACCTCTGAGGATGCGCCCACCTGGCGGACGGGACTGGAGATCAGGCCAATGCTCTTTCGATACGGCCTTTGCGACATTGAGACTGGGCATAAACCCCTCCCTTTATAGTTGTTCTGTCCCCAGCATCCCCCTAATTTCAGGGAACGGATGTAAAGGATTATGCGAGTCGAAATTGAGTTATCCGGTTGCATCCTTCGGGTGAGCGATAGCCCGCGGGGTACTCGACTTCATCCCAGAACCCAAGGCACTTCCAACCCTGTTCATCGAGTCGCGGCGTGTTCCGCTGCGCCGGCTGCGGCCAGGAGCTGTTTGACTCGGACGCCAAGTACGAGAGCGGCTCGGGCTGGCCGAGCCTCTACCGGCCCATGCCCGAGGCGCTCGCGATGAGCGAGGACCGCAGCCGCTCCATGCGCCGCACCGAGGTGCAGTGCGCGCGCTGTGGCGGCCACCTCGGCCACGTGTTTCCCGACGGGCGAAGCCGAGCGGCGCGTGCTACTGCATGAACGGCGCGGCGCGAAGTTCGAGCCGGAGAAGAGCGAGAGCCGGCCGCCGCGCGGCTGCCTCAGGCGGCCAGCTGCAGCGGCTGCGGCCGCCCGATCGCGAAGCCCTGCAAGTAATCGACACCCATGCGGCGTGCGGTCTCGGCCGCGGCCGTATCCTCCACCTGCTCGGCGATCACCTTGAAGTTGAGGGTGCGCGCCAGCTCGATCATGGCAGTCACCATGGCCTGGTTGACGGTATCGCGCGCCAGGTTGCGCATGAATGAGCCGTCGATCTTCAGGTAGTCGAGCGGCAGGTTCTTCAGGTTGGAGAATGAGCCGACGCCCGAGCCGAAGTCATCGAGCGCGAACTGGCACCCCATGCCATGCAGCACGCCGATGAAGCGCCGCGCGTGGTCGAGATTGGCGATTACCGCGCTCTCGGTGATCTCGAAACACACCTGCGCGGGGGTGACGCCGGTGTTGTCGAGGCACTCGACCACGAACTCGAGGAACTGGGCGTCGCCGAGCGTCTGGCCGGAGATGTTAATGGCGACGCTGCGGTCGTGCGCCACGAGGATGGCACCGCGCCCCAGGGCCGCGAGCGTCGTCTGCACGACCCAGCGGTCGACCAGCCCCATCAGCCGGTAGCGCTCCGCGGCGCGCATGAATTCGGCCGGCAGCAGGTCGTGGCCGGACTCGTCCCGCAGCCGCACCAGCACCTCCATGGCCGGTCCGCCATCCTCGCCGTGTGCCGGCACGATCACCTGGTGGTAGAGGTGGAAGCGGTTTTCCTTGAGCGCCGACTGCAGCCGCTGCAGCCACT